>FWPV01001024.1_pt1 | contig 81276 bp, 66 predicted proteins | sample 2228371 | NCBI WGS metagenome assembly FWPV01 (sample SAMEA103939776, study PRJEB20133) | metagenome
AAGACAGCAGGTAATTATATTTATGAATTCAATGCGTCAAATCTTTCAACAGGAGTATATTTCTACACAATAAATGTAAATGGGTTCACAGATACGAAGAGAATGATACTGGTTAAATAAAATTATTATTAATTACGGATTTAAGAATTTAAAGCCCGATAAACTTTATCGGGCTTTTTATTTAAATTATATTATTTCCTATATTTAGAAAATGAAACTAACTATATTAAAAATCGTATTTATATTGTAGTAATTTAAATACTTTTAATATGAAAAATATAATTTTATTATTTTTAGTAATTCTGATTAATGGAAAGATTTTATATGCGCAGGAATTGATTGATTTAAACACTGCAATTAAAAGAGCTATAAAGAACAACCCGGACATTAGTCTAATCCAAAGCAATATTCAAATTCAAAAATTGAATATTCAGGTAAAAAAAGGAGATCTATATCCGACACTTTCATTATCATCTGGTTGGAGTAAAAATAACACTTTTTCCAAAGGTGGAGTAATTATTCAGAATGGAATTCCAATTTTTATAGGTGACCAGAGTCGTTGGGAAGATAATTATTTCGCAGGATTAAATTCACAGGTGATTTTATACAATGGTTTCGCAAATTATGAGTCGATAGAACTTGAACGACAGAATGAAGCATCAATAAAAATGAACCTTGAAAAGCTTAAATATGATATTGTAATAAATATTTATGCAAAGTATTTTGATGTTTTGAAAAAGGAAAAGATTGTAATGATTAATGAAGAAAATCTGATAAATTCACAAGAGCAACTCAAAAAGATAAAAGAATATGTTGATATTGGTATTAAGAGAGCATCAGAGATTTATAAACAGGATGCACAGGTTGCTCAAAATGAACTTGAATTAGAAAGGGCAAAAAATGATTTATCAAAAGCAAAGGTGGACTTGCTTGCAAGTATGTACGAAAATGTAAATAAAGATATTTCCGTTACATCTTCTGGTTTGGATATTAGTTTTAATACTGAGAATTTATACAAGATAAAAGAATCATATAAAGATGCAGATATTTTGACAAACCAGGCACTTGAAAACAGATATGATTATAAACTTGCTTTACAGGAAATAACAATAAATGAAATAAAACTTGATATTGCTAAAAAGAATTTATACTTCCCAACTATTTCAGCATTCGGAAATTATAATGTAAGTGGCAGGCAAATTAGCGATATTACGAATAATAGGGTATTTACATTCGGGATTTCATTAAATTATAGTATTTTTCAGGGCTTTAAACTTGATGTAAATAGGCAAATAGCGGAGGTTAATGTTAAACAAAAAAATGAGGAAATAAATAAACTTAGATACCAGATATATTCTGATATTAAGAAAGCAATTATTGATTTAGAAACAAGTTATAAGCAGGTAGAAATTATTGATAGAAATATAAAAGCTGCAGAACAGGATAAGATACTTTCTGAAGAGAATTTCAGAATTGGATATGGTACATTACTTGATGTTCAAACAGCAACGATAAGATATAATAATTTACTAATTGAAAGAATAAATTCAGTTTATAATTTTTATTTAGCAAAAACTCAAATTGATTATTTATCAGGGAAACTAAAATATTAATTAAATGGATAAAGAAAAAAAACCTGTTTTATCAAACAATCGTAAAAAAAGAAAAAGAAAACGATTATTCTGGTTATTTTTCATTATTGTAGTATTTTTAATCATAATTGCACTTGTCCTGTCAAGTAAAAAAGAACGATTAATCGAAGTTCAGACAGAAAAGGTAACAAGAAGAAATATCACTCAGATAGTTACCGCAACCGGGAAAGTGCAGGCAGAGAAAAAGGTAAATATAAGTGCAGAGGTTAGTGGTGAAATAATTTCACTTCCTTATAAAGAAGGGGATGAAGTTAAAAAAGGTAGCGTGGTTGTAAAGATAAAACCAGATGCTTATTATCCACAACTGAAACAACAAAGGGCTGGGATCAGGGTTCAGGAAGAAAACTTAAAGGCGCAGGAAGTTAATTTAAGAAAATATGAGATTGAATTGAAACGGATTCAGGAGTTACATCAGAAAGGTCTTGCTTCGCAAAGTGAACTTGATAATGCGCAGGCAAATTATGATGCTACTGTTGCAAATATGAATACAATAAAGGCTCAGATTAATCAGCAGAGAGCTGGTCTTTCAGCGGTAAGTTATGATTTATCTAAAACAACAATTTACGCACCAATGTCAGGTACGGTTACTCAATTAAATAATGAGGTTGGGGAAAAAGTGCTTGGTACGATGTCAAATATGGGGTCTAATATATTAACTATCTCTGATTTATCAAGTATGATATGTGAAGTAGAAGTTGGAGAAACAGATGTAACACTTGTTAAAATCGGAGATAAAGCAAAAATTGAAATAGATGCTTTTGCGGATAAAATATTTAATGGTACTGTTTATGAAATTGCAAATACTGCAAAAGCAAAAGGAACAGGTACTCAGGAAGAGGTAGTGAACTTTATAGTTAAGATAAGAATAGATAAAGAGGGATATGAGTTAAGACCCGGGATGAGTTGTACGGCGGATATTGAAGTTGAGCATAAGGAAAATGTAATTGCTGTACCAATTCAGGCAGTTACAACAAGAGATGAAGATACAGCAAAAGTAGAAGAAAAAGCACCGGAAAGCGAACAACAGGTGATAAATCTTAAATTAGAAGAGAAAGGAATTAAAAAAATAAAACCCAAAGAAATTGTTTTTGTAAATGAAAACGGTTTCGCTAAAAAAAGATTCGTAAAAACGGGAATTAGTGATGATGCATATATTGAAATAATAGAAGGTATAAATGAAGGGGATGAGGTAATTAAAGGTGGCTTTAAAGCAATTAGTAAAGAGCTTGAAGATAATTCCAAAATAAAAGTAGAAAATACAAAGAAAAAAGAACCAAAAGAAGAGAAGTAAATTATATTATATGAGTGCATTAATTGAATTAAAAGGAATTGTGAAAAAGTATGAAATGGGAGAAGAGATTCTGTTCGCAATAAACAATGTTACATTTACAGTTGAAAAGAATGAATATCTTGCTATTATGGGTCCATCAGGTTCAGGTAAATCTACTTTAATGAATATAATAGGATGCCTTGATACACCAACCGAAGGAGAATATATTCTCGATGGTAAAAATGTAAGTGAGATGACTGATAGTGAACTTGCTTATATTAGAAATAAACAAATTGGTTTTGTATTTCAGACATTTAATTTGCTACCAAGAAGCGATGCATTACATAATGTTGAATTGCCGCTGATTTATTCCGGAATGACTAAATCTGAAAGAATGGAAAAAGCCAGACAGGCATTGATAAATGTAGGTCTTGGAGATAGGATGAAGCATAAACCGAATGAATTATCTGGCGGACAAAGGCAGCGTGTTGCAATAGCAAGAGCAATAGTAAATAATCCTGCAATTATTCTTGCAGATGAACCAACAGGTAATCTTGATTCAAAAACCGGTGAAGAAATTATGAGTTTATTTGGTGAATTGAATAAACTTGGTAATACAATTATCGTAGTAACTCATGCAGAAGAAGTCGCACGACATGCTAATAGAATAATAAAACTATTTGATGGAAAAATAGAATCGGATACAAGGTTAAAAAAGCGTGATATATGACTTTTTTTATTGCCATAAAGGAAAATATAATAATTAGTTTTAAGGCAATAACAGCTAATAAAATGCGTTCATTTCTTGCTACGCTTGGGATTGTGATTGGAATTACAGCAGTTACACTAATGCAGACAGCGATTGAAGGAATTAATAGAGCTTTTGAAAGTAGTATTGCTTCAATTGGTTCAGATGTTTTATATGTTCAGAAATATGAGTGGTTTGGCAGAGAGGATTGGGAATATTACAGGAATAGAAAAGATATTACTATGAAGCATTATGAATTTTTAAAGAGAAATTTACAGACTGCATCATCAGTCAGTCCATCAGTTGGTACATCAAAATCAATTCAATATCAATCACTTTATCTTGAAAATGTATTTGTAATTGGAACAGATTATGAATATCAGAAAACTGTTAGTTTAAATATTGAAGAAGGAAGATTTTTTTCACAGAGAGAGTCGGAGAATGGTTATCCTGTTGCAGTTATTGGTATGGATGTTAAAAATGCATTTTTCCCGAATTCTAATCCTGTTGGAAAAATCATTAAAGTAGGGACATATTCATTTAGAGTCGTCGGAGTTGTAGAAAAACAGGGAAGTCTGTTAGGACTTTTTAGTCTGGATAACAGAATAATAATTCCGATAAAAAGGTTTTTTAAATTGTATGGAACAAAAAGAACGATCACAATAAATGTAAAAGCGGTCGATATGAATAATCTTGATGAAACAAGACAGGAATTAAATTTTGCAATGAGAAAAATTAGAAAAATTCAACCAGGGCAAAAAAATGACTTTGGAATAAATGCACAGGAAGCATTTAAGCAAACTTATGACCAGTTAACTTCATTGATAAAGATTATAGGATTGATTATAACTTCTTTATCTTTAATTGTAGGTTCTGTGGGTATTGCTAATATTATGTTTGTTTCGGTAAAGGAAAGAACTAAGGAAATAGGTATAAGAAAAGCAATAGGCGCAAGAAGGGGAGTAATTCTGTCTCAGTTTTTAATTGAGTCATCTATTATTTGTTTGTTGGGGGGGATTGTTGGTTTATTAATTGCTTATCCGATAAGTCTTATAATTGATGCATTTATCTTACCGACTGTTATGCCTTTGTGGATTGTATTTCTTGGATTATTCATATCACTTATGTTTGGAGTAATATCAGGATTTTTCCCTGCGTATAATGCTTCTAAATTAGACCCTGTTGAATCTTTAAGATATGAATGATGATTATAGGTGAAATAATAAAATTAGCTTTAAATACAATAAGGACAAATAAGTTAAGGGCATTGCTTACTCTTTCAGGAATTGTTATTGGCGTTTTTTCCATAATAGCGATTATGACCGCTCTTGCTGCACTTCAGAAAGGGATTGAAAGTGGATTGACAGTTTTAGGGACTAATTCATTTCAAATACAAAAAATGCCTGTGTTGAATGTTGGTGGACCACAATCAAGGAAATACAGAAACAGACCGGATATAACATACGAACAAGGGCTACAATTGATGGAGAGAGCAACTGAATATAAACATATATGCCTTGAAGACTGGAAAATGGCAAAAGTATTTAAATATGGAAAATACTCTACAAACCCCAATATGTTTTTAGGAGGAGTAACTGCAGATTTTTTACCAACAAATGATTATTCTATTAAAGAGGGAAGATTTTTTACAGAGAGAGAAATACAAAGCGCTTCTGCAGTAACGGTTATTGGACTTGAAGTTGTTGATAAATTGTTTCCAAAAGAAAATCCATTATTAAAGCAGGTTATACTTGATGGTCATGAATATACAGTAATTGGTATTCTTGAAAGCAAGGGGGAAAGCTTTGGACAAAGTAGAGATAATATAGCATTAGTTCCGATAACCAAAACTCTTGAAATCTATGGTAAAGATGTATCAATAAATATTTCTGTACAGGCAAGAAGCAGAGAGACATATAATGATTGTATGGAAAATATTATCAATACTTTCAGGATTATTAGAAAAGTGAAACCCGGAGAAGAAAATAATTTTGAGATTTTTTCTAATGAATCACTAATTGCCTCTGTAAATAATTTTACAAAATATTTTAAATATGGTGCAGGTTTTATTTCCTTTATTGCTTTAATTGCCGCAGGTATTGGGATAATGAATATAATGCTTGTATCTGTGACAGAAAGGACAAGGGAAATTGGAATACGTAAAGCAGTTGGTGCAACTAATTCAAATATATTATTTCAGTTTCTTATAGAAGCAATTACATTATGTCAAATCGGGGGAATGATCGGAATTTTACTTGGGATTATTTCAGGAAATTTATTGGGTGCTTATCTTAAATCTGAGGTTGTAATTCCTCTGGATTGGGTAATTATTGGCTTTTTGATTTGTGCAATTGTTGGAGTTATATTTGGGGTTTATCCTGCTTATAAAGCATCTAAATTAAATCCTATTGATGCTTTGAGGTATGAATAGTTAATTGACTAATTTCCGAAGTTTTTTATATAAATTATTTTCCGGTAATTCATTAAGAACAGAACCTAAATTCCTTAAACCTTTTTTTATTCTTTCTATTTGATAATTATCATTAGTATTGCTGTAAATTAATCCATAACTACCCAGCATTTGTATTATTCTTATTAGTGCGAATTCATAATAATAATCCATAAATATTTTTTCTGAAATTCCTTTCCTATCGATTAAGTTTTTGTAATGATGAAATAAATATTCTCTTTCTTTATCGTTAATGCATATACTACTTGAATATAGAAAAGACGCTATATCATATTGTAATGGTCCTTTTCTACCGGATTGGTAGTCTATATAATAATTTTTATCGTTAACAATCATTATATTTCTTGGTTGAAAATCTCTATACATAAAATATAAATTGGTTTGTTCTGTAAGTTTAATATTTAAATCCTTAAAATCACCAATATTGATGTCATTGTATAAATCTTTTCTGAATAATTTTAAATAGTTTTCTAAAAATTTATTTTCGTCAAGTAAAATTTGTTCAATGTTGAATTGTTTTGTTTGATAACATAAATCAAAATTTATAATTTTTATACCCTTGAACTGAAAATCTAATAAATCATTTAAAGCCTGAATATGATATTCAATAATTTTAAATCTTGACTTTTCAAGAATTGAATAAGAGTGTAAAGTTACATCGCCCAAATCTTCTTCAAGGTATATTTTATAATCGGAATCTATAAACAAAATTTCCGGAACGTTAAATCCATAACTTTTGAAAGTTCTCGAAAATTCGCAAAAAGCAATGTTTTCCTTTATGTTTTCATTATGAATACCGATACAATTATACCTTTGCGATTTTAGCCTTACAATTTTTCGTTCAGATGCACCACCTGCAAGGTCTATTACTTCAGAAGGTTCTTCTCCGAAATAATTCTCAAATAATTTAAATAATTTCTGATGATATCCCATTATTTTGCAAGTAAATTTGTTAATGCATTTTCAAGTTTTTCATATTTAAATTTAAATCCTGTTTCTAAAGTCTTTTCCGGAATTACCTGTATCCCTTCAAGAACATTTATTGCGAAATCACCTAAAACAATTTTTAAAACAAATGATGGAAGTTTAAATACGGCTGGCTTCTTTAAGACTTTTGCAAGAGTTTTTGTAAACTCATAATTGGTTACCTGATGTGGAGAAGTTGCATTTAATGCCCCTTCAATACTTTCATTTTCAATACAGTAAAATATTAAATTAATTAAGTCATCAATATGTATAAAAGGCATCCATTGTTTCCCTGTACCTAAAACACCCCCTAAAAACATTTTAAACACTGGTGTCATTCTACCAAGAGCACCACCTTTATGAGTTAACACAATTCCTGTTCTTAAAACAACAGTTCTGATTCCTGCTTCTTTAGCTTTCATTGCTTCTTTTTCCCAGTTAATACAAAGTTCAGGGATAAAACCTTTCCCGGGCGGAGATGTTTCTGTAACCTTTTCTTTATAATCAAACCCATAATAACCAATAGCAGACATATTAATGAATACTCTTGGTTTTTTCTTACAGTCTTTCATTTGATTTACCAATTCTTTTGTAACATCGACTCTACTTGATATAAGAATTTTTTTATATTCGTCTGTCCATTTTCTCTTTGAAATTGGAGCACCGGAAAAATTAATGACAGCGTATGAATCATCAAGTATATTTGAAATTGAATTTTTATTTTTTAATGGATGAAATTCATATAATTCAATATTCTGAAAATTGGATAATGTCTTTCTTGCGGTTTCCAAATTTCTCGTTAATAAATAAGGCTTATATCCCTTCTTTAAAACTTCATTCAGGAAATATTTCCCTATTAAACCTGTCCCACTGTTTATTATTATTTTTTTATTCATATAATTAAAATACTCCTTTTTAATGCGATATTCAATAAATTCTGTTAATTTTATATGTTGCGGGTAAATGATAAAATTTAAAAGTAATAAAAAGTTTAATTTAAATGATATTATGATGTATTAAATTAAGTTTTGAATTGAGTAGAAAATTATGATTACTTATAATTATTTTTATATGATATGAACGAAAATGATATTATTATTGGAGTATGTATAGGAGCTTCTACAATTTCATTTGTGAAAGCAAAAAAAGGGGGAAATTTAATAACAATAATTAATGTAGAATCTCTGGAACATCACGGAAATCCGAAAAAAGTTTTGAGTGATTATTTTAAGAAGTTGGAAACAGAGAATTTTTCTGTTGTTTTTACGGGGAGAAAATTTAAGAATATAATTAATGGATTTAGTATTCCTGAACCAGAAGCAATAGAAACAGCGATAAAATATCTTAAGTTAGATGGTAAATTTGATGTAATAGCAAGTCTTGGCGGAGAAAATTTCATAGTTTATACTTTGAATAAAAGCGGCTCAATTCTTACTGTATTCACGGGTAATAAATGTGCATCCGGGACAGGGGAATTTTTTCTTCAACAGATTGGCAGGATGAATTTAAATGTCCAGCAGGCGATAAATTTATCTGAATCTGATAAAATTTACAGGGTTTCCGGAAGGTGCAGTGTTTTTTGTAAAAGTGATTGTACACACGCTTTAAATAAGGGTATTCCCAAAGAGCAGGTTGTATCAGGCTTGAGTAAAATGATTGCTGATAAAGCACTTGAGCTTTTATCTAAACAAAAATCTAAAAATCTGCTTGTTATCGGTGGAGTATCCCAGAATAAAGGAGTTATAAAATTTTTAAAAGAATCATATCCTGAATTATTTATTCCGGCAGAAGCAACTTATTTTGAAGCGCTTGGTGCTTGTGTCAAAGCAGCTGAAAAAGAATATAGAATAGATATAAATAATTTATACAAGAAAGTTTCACACAATTTTACTTTTCTTGCACCACTCGATAAAAACAGCATTAATGTAGTATTTAAAGATATAAATAAATCCGAAGCAAAAGAAAATGATGTTTGTATTATCGGGTTAGATGTTGGTTCTACCACAACAAAAGCTGTTTTATTAAGGGTATCTGACAACGCTATTTTAGCATCAGAATATTTACGGACGAATGGAAATCCTGTTGAAGCGTCGATTGAATGTTATAAATCAATAAGGAATCAGGTAAAAGTCCCTGTAAAAATTATAGGGTTAGGTACGACTGGTTCTGGCAGATATATTTCTGCATTACATGCTTTAACAGATGGGGTTATTAATGAAATAATTGCGCATGCAGTTGCTGCTGCATATTTTGATAAAGAAGTTGATACTATTTTCGAAATAGGTGGTCAGGATGCAAAATATACTTATCTGACAAATGGTATTGCAAGTGATTATGCAATGAATGAAGCCTGTTCTGCCGGTACTGGCTCTTTTCTTGAAGAAGCAGCTAAAGAATCTTTAAATATATATTATAAAGATATTGCTGATATTGCATTCACGGCTAAAAATCCAATTAATTTTAATGACCAATGTTCTGCTTTTATTTCAAGTGATATTAAAACTGCTACTCACGAAGGATTGCCTAAAGAAGATATTGTTGCCGGGTTGGTTTATTCTATTTGTATGAATTATACTAACAGGGTGAAGGGAAACAGAATAATCGGAAAAAAGATTTTTATGCAGGGTGGTGTATGTTATAATAAAGCTGTTCCTTATGCTATGGCAAATCTTATTGGTAAAGAAATAATTGTTCCGCCTGAACCCGGATTAATGGGTGCATTTGGTGTTGCACTTGAAGTAAAAAGGAGGATTGAGCTTAAGTTACTTGAGGCTAAGGAATTTAATCTTGATGAATTGATTAATAGAGAATTTAAATATTTAAATAATTTTGAATGTGCAGGTGGTGCAGAAAAATGTGATAGAAAATGTAAAATTTCTTTAATTGAGGTTGAAGGTAAGAAGTATCCTTTTGGAGGAGCATGTAGCAAGTATTATAATGAACGAATGAATTTCCGAAGCGATCCTGATAAATATAATTTAGTCAAGCTAAGACAACAATATATATTCGAAAAATACTCAACGGATTTAATTTCAGTTGACACAGGCAAAAAAATTGGTATCTCTAAAAGTTTTCTGACAAATACTTTATATCCTTTATATTATTTATTTTTTACTAAACTTGGCTTTAAAGTTATATTATCAGACAAAGTTGATAGCAAAGGGGCAGATAAAATCAGAACATCATATTGTTATCCGGTTGAAATAGCGCATGGATTATTTCAGGATTTACTTGAGAAAAAGGTTGATTATATTTTTATCCCGCATATTACACAGATGGATTTAAAATCAGATGAGAAATACAGCAGACTTTGCGTTTTTGTTCAGGCAGAAAGTTATTATCTGAAATCTACTTTTGGTGAAGAAATTAATGCAAAACTTCTTAGCCCCATTATAGATTTTTCATTATCAACAGATGAAATTAAAAAAACATTTATCAGGATAGGTTTAGAATTAAACAAGAAGAAAGATGAATCAACAAAAGCGTTTGAATTTGCTTATGAAAGATATAATGAAATGTTAAAAGAGTTTAAGGAAATAGGTAAAGAGGTTATTTCTGAACTTGAAAAATCTCCTGACAGATTTGGAGTTGTATTATTCGGAAGGTCTTATAATGCTTATGCAAATGAAGCTAATCTAAATGTTCCACATAAATTTGCTTCAAGAAATATTCTGATTATTCCCAATGATTTTCTCCCTTCTGATGATTATCCATCGTATGAAAATATGTATTGGGCAAGTGGTCATCAAATTCTTCGCTCTGCAAGGTATGTAAAAAATCATAAACAACTCTTCGGTTTATATATTACCAATTTTTCCTGTGGTCCTGATTCGTTTATTATTCCTTATTTCAGACGAATTATGGGTAAAAAACCTTCGTTAACACTTGAACTTGACAGCCATTCTGCAGATGTCGGAATTGATACAAGGATTGAAGCAGCCCTTGATATTATTAGAAATTATATAGAATTAACTAAAACTGAAGTTAAAGTTAAAGAAGCAGAACATAAGTCAGAAGTAAAAATAATAAATGATTTAGGGAAATTATTTGTAAGTGATAAGGATGGTAATTTGCATAGCATCAACTCAAAAAATATTGAAGTTATCATTCCTTCTATGGGTAGATTTTCTTCAAGTGCATTTGCTGCAATTTTCAATTCTTTGGGTATTCGTAGTAAATCTTTGCCAGTCCCGACTTTCAATACTTTGAAATTAGGTAGAAATGTTACTACCTGTAAAGAATGTCTGCCTTTTATTCTTACAACGGGTTCTATGTTAGAGTATGTGAACAGCAGAAAGAATGGTGATATTAGTCTATTCTTTATGCCGCACGGTTTTGGTCCTTGCAGGCAGGGGCAATATTTTATTATGCTCAAGGATATTATTAAAAATTTAGGCTTGAATAATGTTGCTATTTTAACTATGAATGATGAAGAAGCATTTACTGATTTTGGTGAAAACTTCTTCCTGAAAGGGTGGATTGCTTTACTCATATCAGATGTTGTTCACGATATAGAAAGCACAATTAATACACTTGCTTATAATAAAGAGGAATCTTTGAAATTATTAAGTCAGGAGTGGGAAAAGATATTAGAGGTTATAAGTAAGGGAAATCAGAAAGAACTTTTTAAACAACTCGAAAAGACAGCTCAAAATTTATCTTCAATCAAAATAAAGACCCCACTTGAAGAAGCAAAATTTATTTCTTTAATAGGGGAAATTTATGTGCGGAGAGAAGAGTTTTCAAGATTTGATTTAATTAAGTTGCTTACGGAAAAAGAGTTTGTAATTAAAACAGCACCTGTTTCTGAATATATTTATTATAGTAATTATTTGATCAGAAAGAAAATTATAAATAACTTATCTGTTAAGGAAAGATTTAGAATTATATTGAAAGATAAATATCAAAGATATCTTGAATGGAAAATAAAAAATATTTTTTCTAAGTCCGGATTATATAAATATGAACTGGTTGATATTGATAAGACAATGGAATATGGAAAAAGTATAATCTCTGATAAACTGATAGGGGAGACTATATTAACAACAGGTCTTGGATTGCGTGAAATTATTGATGATTCCTGCGGTGTTATTTCTATTGGTCCTTTTAATTGTATCCCGAGTAGAGTATCAGATGCTTTGCTAAATAAGGAAATGACAATTGAAAATAAATACAGATTAGGGAAGATTAAGCATAATGGTCTGGATAATAGTATTTACTATTTACCATTTCTTTATGTTGAAACAGACGGAAATCCATATCCGCAAATAACACAATCGAAAATTGAGATTTTTATTATGCAGGCAGAAAAACTGCATAAAGAATTATTATTGAAAAAGAAAAAGTTAAAATCTTAAAATATATATTATCCTAATTTCCCGTGACAATTTTTATACTTTTTCCCGCTACCACAGGGGCAGGGGTCATTTCTTCCAACTTTCGGACCGACTTTTATTGGTTGCCTTTTACCTGTTCTCGCAGCTTCACTTTCTACCGGTTGTAGATTGTCAACAAAACCCATTCCATCAGCAGTTTCGTGTTGTGTTCTTAAAGCAGAACGGTTTACTTCTTTTGGTCCTCTCTTTGCTATTTCTTCTGGTGTTTGAACTGTGAATTTAAATATAAAGTTAATTACTTCTGTTGATATAGAATCTAACATTTCATCAAATAACCTGAATCCATCTATCTTATATTCTATTAATGGATCTTTTTGTCCATAAGCACGGAAGTTTATTCCTTCTTTTAAGTCATCCATCTCTCTGAGATGTTCTTTCCATTTTTCATCAATAACTGATAACATTGCGAATCTTTCTAACCTTGCCATTAATTCACTTCCGTACCTTTTTTCCTTTCGCTCATAGAATGCCCTTGCTTCTTTCAAAATCAATGTTATTAATCCTTCTTCTCCTTGTTTCTGAAATTCTTCTTTTGTAAGATTCAGTCTAACTAAAAACATTCTTTGCACTTCATTCTTAAGCCCCTCATAATCAAGGTCTTTATAATAACTTCTTACCAGCTTTTCAACTTCTTTTTCAACCATTTCAAATATCTGGTCTTTTAATCTTTCACCCATTAATGCTTGTCTTCGTCTTGTATAAATAATCTCTCTTTGTTGATTCATAACATTGTCATATTCAAGCAATCTTTTCCTTATTGCAAAATTGTTTTCCTCAACTTTTTTCTGTGCTCTTTCAACTGATTTAGTAATCCATTTATGCTCAATTGGTTTACCTTCTTCCATTCCGAGTTTTTGCATTACGCCCGTAATTCTTTCGCTACCAAATAAACGCATTAAATCATCTTCAAGAGAAATATAAAACCTTGAAGAACCAGGGTCACCCTGTCTTCCGGCACGACCTCTCAATTGTCTGTCAATTCTTCTTGATTCATGCCGCTCAGTTCCAATTATATGTAATCCACCCACATCTGCTACGCCTGGTCCGAGTTTGATATCTGTTCCTCTTCCAGCCATATTAGTTGCTATTGTAACTGCGCCCGGCAAACCAGCATTTGCAATAATTTGTGCTTCCCTTTGATGTTGTTTTGCGTTTAATACTTCATGAGGAATACCCCTTCTTTTTAACATCCTTGAAATGGTTTCTGAAACTTCCACAGATGTAGTTCCAACCAGCACAGGCCTTTTTATTCGCCTCATTTCTTCTATTTCATTGATAACTGCATTATACTTTTCTCGTTTAGTTCGGTAAATCTGGTCTTCAAAATCAGTTCTGATACAAGGTTTATTTGTTGGAATAACTACTACATCAAGTTTATATATTTCAAAAAATTCTGTTGCTTCAGTTTCTGCTGTACCAGTCATTCCGGCAAGTTTCTTATATAATCTGAAGTAATTCTGCAATGTAATTGTTGCAAGTGTTTGAGTATCCTTTTCTACTTTAACTCCTTCTTTAGCTTCAATCGCTTGATGTAATCCTTCTGAATATCTTCTTCCGTGTAGAATTCGACCTGTAAATTCATCGACAATCATAATTTTACCATCCTGGACGACATATTCAACATCCTTTTCATAAAGAGCATAGGCTTTTAACAGTTGATGAACTGTATGCAATCTATCGCTTTTTTCTGAATAAACTTTGTAAAGTTCTTCCTTCTTTGCTTCTTTCTCACTTTCAGTAAGAGATTCATTATTTTCAATTGCAGCAATTTCAGTTCCTAAATCCGGTAATACAAAGAAATCTTTTTCTGTGGTTGATGGAGCTAAGAATTCCCTTCCTTTTTCAGTTAAATCAGTAACATGATTTTTTTCATCAATAATGAAATATAATTCGTCATCGACAATATGCATTTCTCTGGCTTTATCTCTGCTGTAATAAGTCTCAGCATCTTGCATTATTTTTTTAAGGTTAGGATCTGATATAAGTTTTTGTAATTTTTTATGTTTTGGTAAACCGTGATATGCTCTTAATAAATATAATCCAACTTTGTCTATTTCTTCTTTTGTTAATTCTGATTCAGGTTTTTCCAGTATTTTTTCAACCTGTGAAGTTATCGAATTTATTAATGATTTTTGTGCTTCAACTAATCGTTTTATTCTCGGGTTCATTTCATCATATTTGTGTGTTGGTGCGTCAACAGGACCCGAAATTATAAGAGGTGTTCTCGCTTCATCAATTAAAACAGAATCCACTTCATCAACAATTGCATAATAGTGTTTTCTTTGTACCATATGTTCTGCATCTACAACCATATTATCGCGTAAGTAATCGAAACCAAATTCATTATTTGTTCCATAAGTTATATCACAATTATACATCTTTTTTCTTTCCTCTGAATCCATATCATTTAAAATAACGCCAACTGTCAGACCATGAAACTTGAAAATTTCACCCATCCATTCACTATCTCTTTTAGCAAGATAATCGTTTACTGTAACAAGATGAACGCCTCTACCGGATAATGCATTAAGGAAAAGTGGTAGTGTTGCGACTAATGTTTTTCCTTCACCAGTTGCCATTTCAGCAATTTTTCCCTGATGCAATACCACACCGCCAATGAGCTGAACATCAAATGGAACCATATCCCACCTGACTTTTATACCAGCAGCTGTCCATTCTTTACCAAGTAAGCGTCTGCATGTATCTTTTACGATAGCAAATGCTTCCGGTAAAAGTTCATCTAATATTTCTGCAAGTTCTTCTTCATATTGTTTCTCAAGGTCTTCAATCTCATCGTATATTTTATTCCTATCTTCATAATGTATATCTTCTTTGAGTTTATCTTTCCTGACAGCAATTTCATTCTCAATATCTCCAACTCTTTCTTTGATACGATTTTTTAATTCCTGTGTTTTATTTCTTAATTCTTCATCAGTTAGATCTTTAAAACCTTCGTAGATACGATTAATCTCATCAATAATTGGTTGAATTTCTTTTATATCTTTCTCGTGTTTCGTAGGAAAAAGTTTAGATAATAATTTTAACATATTTAAATCTATATTAAATCAATGAAATATTTTATAAAATATTATTCAATTTAATCATTTAATTATTTATAAAGTATGCATAAAGAATTAATATTTTTAGAATTATGTGTTAAATATATTTCAAAATGAATATTTTAAAACAATATTTTTATTAAATTGCATATAACAATAAGTTTTTATTTTAGCAGGAAATTTCTTTGAAAGATGTGATAAAATCATACATTGAAATATTTAAATAAAATTAGTAATTTTAATAATAATTTTATTAAAAATTAAAAAAGAAAGAGGTAATACCTATTGATTAAAGTGGTAATTCAGGATAATGAGTCTATTGACAGAGCTCTAAAAAGATTCAAAAAGAAATATGAGAAGTCCGGAATTTTAAAAGAGGTAAGAAAACGAATGCATTATGTAAAACCATCTGTTGAAAGAAAAATGAAAAGAGATAGAGCTGTCAGAAAAGCAAGAAGACTCATCGATGAAGAAAACATTTAATTATTGATTTTTTGTGTTAACACCCACTTGAGATTTATGAAAACTCCTGTGGGTTTTTTATTTTTTTAAAAATTAGTAATTTAAGTTATTCGATTATATAAGATTTATTATGAAAGTTGATAATAAAAACAGAGGCAAAGATTATCAGTTATATATACCTTATAGTAAAGTTAAGAAAAAAGTTAAGGAAATTGCAAACAAAATTAATAAGCAATATAAAGGTAAGACCCCGATTTTTATAGGTGTGCTTAATGGTGCTTTTATGTTTATGGCTGATTTATTGAAAGAAATAAGAATTGACTGTGAAGTAGATTTTTATAAACTTTCAAGTTATGGAGATGATAAAATAAGCTCTGGTCAGGTTAAATCACTAAAAGAATTAAACTGTGAAGTGCATAACCGACATATTATTATAGTTGAAGATATAATTGATTCCGGATTATCTATTCAATATATCAGGAATGATATTTCGAAGGAAAAGCCGAAATCTTTAAAAGTGGTAGCATTACTTTTTAAGAACGGTGTCTCAAAACTTGATTTCAAAGTTGATTATGTTGGATTCAGAATACCTAATAAATTTGTTGTTGGATATGGATTAGATTATGCACAGAAGTATAGAAATTTAAAGGGTATTTATGTTTTAAAAAATTAAAGTTTTCAAATAAATGACAAATCAGGATAAAAATAATAAAGAACAAATACCAAAAAAGAATAGCGATTTCAATTGGAATAGAGTGGCTCGAATTGTATTAATTTGGACATTCGTTCTGATTGGTTTGTATTTTCTTGTTATATATACGAAAGGAACGGATTCCAAATCCACTTCAATATCTTATGACCAATTCCTGAAATTACTTGATAGTAATAAAATTCAATCAGCGGAAATCAGAATACAGGCAGATAAAAGTTATGAATTCATTGGTAAATTAAAAAAGCCCGAAGCTATTGAAGGTAAAAATGTGATGATAGAAAGGATTAGTGTTTTATTACCAAACGACGAAACTCTTATAAGAAACATTAGGGAAAAAGGAATCAGTCCATTAGAATTTAAATCTGAAGAATCGGGCTGGTTTAATGTTGTAATGAATGTTCTGCCATGGGTTCTTATAATAGGATTTTGGATTTTTCTTATGAGAAGAATGAATGCAAGTGCCGGTAATGCTAAAGGAATATTTTCTTTTGGTAAGTCAAGAGCAAAATTAATGAGCGAATCTTCAGTCAAAGTAACTTTTGAAGATGTCGCAGGTGCAGATGAAGCAAAACAGGAATTACAGGAAATTATAGAGTTCTTAAAAAATCCTTCTAAATTTCAAAAGTTAGGTGGAAAAATTCCAAGAGGGGTGCTTTTATTAGGACCGCCCGGCACTGGAAAAACATTACTTGCAAGAGCTGTTGCTGGTGAAGCTGGTGTACCTTTCTTTTCAATCAGTGGTGCTGATTTTGTTGAAATGTTTGTTGGAGTGGGTGCATCAAGAGTTAGGGATTTATTTGACCAGGGTAAGAAGAATGCCCCTTGTATTATTTTCATTGATGAAATTGATGCTGTTGGAAGACATAGAGGAGCAGGTTTAGGGGGTGGTCACGATGAAAGAGAGCAGACTTTAAATCAGTTATTGATTGAAATGGATGGCTTTGAGCAAAATAGTGGTGTTATAATTATAGCAGCGACAAACAGACCAGATATACTTGACCCAGCTTTATTAAGACCTGGTAGATTTGATAGACAGGTTGTAGTAGATTTTCCTGATGTTAAAGGCAGAGAAGGCATCCTTAAAGTACATACAAGAAAAATTCCTTTAGCTCCTGATGTAAGATTGGATATCATTGCAAAAGGTACCCCGGGTTTCTCAGGAGCAGATTTAGCAAATCTTGTTAACGAAGCTGCATTGATGGCAGCCCGGAATAATTCCGATGTTGTAACGATGAGAGATTTAGAGAATGCTAAAGATAAAGTTTTGATGGGAACTGAAAGAAGAAGTTTAATTATTTCCGAAAAAGAAAAGAAGACAACTGCTTATCACGAAGCAGGTCATGTTTTAGTAGCTAAGATGATTCCTGAAGCAGACCCGGTTCATAAAGTAACAATAATACCAAGAGGAAGAGCATTAGGAATTACAACTTACCTTCCGATGGATGAAAAACATACTTACTCAAAAGAATATCTTGAAGCTATGATTGCTTACGCGATGGGTGGTAGAGCAGCAGAAAAACTTGTATTTAATGAATATACTACGGGTGCGAAAAATGATATAGATAGAGCTACAGCGCTTGCGAGAAAAATGGTATGTGATTATGGTATGAGTGAGAAATTAGGACCTATTGCTTATGGAAACAAGGAGGAAGAAGTATTTTTAGGTAAAGAAATATATCAACATAAGAATTATAGTGAAGCGACACAAATAGTAATTGATGAAGAGGTTAAAAAGACAGTACAGGCAGGAATGGATAGGGCATATAATATATTAAAGAATAATATTGATAAACTTCATGCTTTAGTTGATGCATTAATGGAACGGGAAATTCTTGATTCTGAAGAAATTGATAAAGTTCTGAAAGGGGAAAAGTTACCACCCCCAAAACCTGATAATGACCTTTATTCCGGAATTGATGAAAAACCCGAACCTGAAAAGGAAAATAAAAATCAATAATTATAAAGTTGGAAGACAAGCAAAAAATCCCATTAAAAAACGAAATTTACAGAAAACTTATTCATCTTTTCGCTATAGTTATACCGATTATTTATTTATTTATTAGTAAGCCACTGATGATTTTATTATCGGGTTTGTTTATGCTTTCAATGATTGAACTTGATGTTTTAAAACAGAAGTATAAAGGTGTAGCAAATATTTATAATAAATATCTCGGAGATGTTTTACGATATAGTGAAAAGGATTTCAAGAAAAGAAAATTTACAGGCGGAACTTATTTATCCATTGGTGCCTTTATTACTGTATTATTTTTTGAAAAGAATATTGCAATTTCAGCAATGATTATTATGATTGTTTCCGATTCATTTTCTGCTATTGTTGGAAAGTCTATTGGTAAAATTAAGATTTTTCAGAAAACTCTTGAAGGTACTTTAGTATTTTTTATTGCAGGATTATTCTTAATATTGTTTGTTACTCCAAAAATGACCGCATTTCCGGAAGAGGTATATTCTGCGATTATTGCTTTAGCAATATGCACCGTTCTTGATGTTATTCCGTTTAATTTAGATGATAATGTTCTTATCCCGGTTTCATTTGCATTTTTTTATTCATTATTTTTTTCTTTATTAACCTAAACCTGTATAAATGGGTTTACATTGCGGGATAGTTGGACTTCCGAATGTGGGAAAATCTACCTTATTTAATGCTCTCACTTCATCGCAAACGGCACTTGCTTCGAATTACCCTTTTTGTACAATAGAGCCAAACAAGGGGACAGTTTTTGTACCTGATTCGAGACTTGATTTCTTACACCAAATCTTTAAATCTAATAAAGTAACTCCATCTACGATTGATTTTATTGATATTGCTGGTCTTGTTAGAGGTTCTTCAAAAGGGGAGGGACTTGGGAATCAATTCCTTTCACATATAAGAGAAGTTGATGCGATTATTCATATTGTCAGATGCTTTGATGATGATAATGTAGCTCATATAGAAGGTAGAATTGAGCCGGAGAATGATATCAGGATTGTAGAAACAGAATTAATATTAAAGGATATAGAAACAATATCAAAAAGACTGGAAAAATCTGTTAGAGCAGCGAAATCAGGTGATAAGAATGCAAAGTATGAAGTTGATTTGCTCAACAGAGTTAAGGAATATTTAGACTCCGGAAAATTAGCAAAAAATATAATTGAAAATTTAAATCAAAAAGATTTAAGTATTATTAATGAATTACACCTGTTGACCACAAAACCGGTACTATATGTTGCGAATGTTTCAGATACAGAAATTAATGGCAATAAATATTCAGAGCAGGTTTTTGAATATGCGAAAAAAGAAAATGCAGGCGCTATAATACTTTCAGCTAAGATTGAATCTGATATTGCATTACTTGACTCTGAAGAAGAAAAAAATGAATTCATAATGAGTTTAGGTTTAGAAGAATCAGGTTTGAATAAATTAATCCGGGAGTCTTTTAAATTACTTGGTTTAATTACTTTTTTTACTGCGAACGAGAAAGAATTGCATTCGTGGAATATAAAGAAAGGGACAAAAGCCCCTGAAGCAGGCGGGAAGATTCATACTGATTTTGAAAAAGGTTTTATACGAGTTGAAGTAATAAAATTTGCAGATTTACAAAAATACAACTCATTACATACAATAAAAGAAAAAGGATTATTACACCTTCACGGTCATGATTATATTGTTGAAGATGGGGATGTGCTTTTTTATCGATTTAATGTATAATATTTATACTACAGGTTTTTAATTACATTATCAATAATTTCAATTCCTTTATCAATTTCTTGCGGAGTAATTGTCAGGGAAGGTCTGAATCTTATGGATTTTACTCCACAACCTAAAATCATTAATCCGTTATTTAAGCATTCAGATATAATCTTATTTCTTGTTTCCGGAGTGTCACAGTCAAAAGCACAAAATAGACCAAGACCTCTGCCATTTGAGATTATCGATGGGTATTTTGCCTGTAATTCATATATTCTGTTTAGTAAATGACTCCCTGTAGTCCTTGCATTTTCAATTAAATTATCTTCATTAATTACTTCGATAATTCTCTTAAATCTTACCATATCCACGATGTTTCCACCCCAGGTTGAATTAATTCTCGATGGAACTTTGAACACATTTGTTTCAATTTCATCAATCCTATCAGTTGAAAGAATTCCGCATACCTGCGTCTTTTTCCCGAATGAAATGATGTCTGGTTTTACAAAATGCATGTGTCCCCACCATTCACCTGTAATACCAATTCCTGTTTGAACTTCGTCAAAAATAAGCATAATCTCATTTTCATCACAAATATCTCTTAAAGATTGTAAAAATTCTTTTCTGAAATGGTTATCTCCACCTTCTCCCTGTATAACCTCAATAATAATTGCTGCGATATCATCAGGGTTGTTATGAATTGCATCTTTTATTTGTTTAATAGCAAGTTCTTCTGTTTTTCTTACTTCTTCTAAATTTTTTTCGTTTAAAGGGAAAGTAATTTTTGGATTTATGATTCTGGGCCAGTCAAATTTTGGGAAATATTTTATTTTCATTGGGTCAGTGTTTGTCATTGAAAGACAATAGCCAGAACGACCGTGGAATGCGTCTTTAAAATGAATTACTTTGCTCCCTTTCTCTGCTTTTAGTCCTTTCTGAAAATTTTTTTGCACTTTCCAGTCGAAAGCTGCTTTAATAGCATTTTCTACTGCAAGTGTTCCTCCCTCAATAAAAAAGGCATATTTGAAATATTTGGGTACTGCAATTTTGAAAAATGTATCTACAAATTCTGCCTGCTCTTTTAGATAAACATCTGATAAAGATGGTTTTGATATGGCAATTTCTCCTATATGTCTGATGAATTCATCGTTGTAAAGTTTTGGATGATTCATTCCAATTGGGTTAGATGATACAAAAGTAAAAAAATCAAGTAAGTTTCTTTTATGCTTTGAGTCATAAAGGTAAACTCCTCTTGACTTTTGCAGTTCAAGAGTAATATCAAAACCATCAACTAACATATATTGTTTTAATACATCCTGAACATTTTCAGGATTTATAAATACTCCACCATTTTGTTTTATTTGTTTATTCATAGTCTTTAAGTTAATTAATTTCTCCTATAATATAATATTTTTCTTTATTCATTTTTAAAAAGGAAGTGAATTTATCAAGAATATTTTTGGAAATAATAAATATAACCCCGATACCAAGATTGAATGTCCTCCGCATATCATTACTGGATACATTACCAGCATTTTTGATTATATTAAATATCTCAGGAATCTCCCAGGAATTCCAATCTATTTTTATTTTTAAATTATCTGGTACTACTCTTTTAGTATTTCCAATAATACCACCCCCGGTTATATGTGAAATTGATTTTATTCTGAATTTATTTATAGATTTTTGAATAATTGAAAGATAACTTTTATGGGTTTTCAGCAACTCATCAATTAATTTTGAGTGTATGGAATTATAGTACTTAAATAGTTTAGTCTTTGTATTAAAAATTTTTCTAACGAGAGAATATCCATTTGTATGGAGTCCGTTAGAAGGTAGTGCAATTAATATATCACCTTGCTTAACATCATTCTTATTCAAAATTTTGTCTCTTTCTGCTATTCCTATTATCACCCCTGCTAAGTCGAAATCTTTATTTGAATATATTCCCGGCATTTCAGCTGTTTCACCACCAATTAATGAAATATTGTTTTTACGGCAACCCCGGATTAATCCTGAAAAAATATCTTTTGCGATAGTTGGATTTAATTTCCCCGTTGCGAAATAATCAAGAAAAAAGAGTGGATTTGCTCCACATACAGCAATATCATTTACGCAATGGTTTACTAAATCTTCACCAATTGTATCATATCTGTTTGCAATAATTGCAAGTTTAATTTTTGTCCCAACTCCATCAATACTCGAAATAATAACAGGGTTCTTATACTTTTTGAAATTTATTTTATAGAATGCACCGAAATTCCCAATCCCTTGAACAACTGATTCATTAAATGTTTGATGTATTGAAGACTTTAAAGTGCTAATAAAATCATCAGCCTTTTTTATATCAACCCCGGCGGATTTATATGAGAATTTCATTTATAAATTTATCAATTGTAAACTGCAAATTCAATTTAAAATGAAAGGGCTAAAATGGTAGATTTTTTATTAATATTATTTAATAAACCTATGGTTTATCAATAATTAAAATGAATTCTCCTTTTATTTTTTTCTCCCCGAATTCATTTACCAATTGTTTTATAATTTCTTCGGCAGTTCCGCGGTAACCTTTCTCATTATTTTGAGTCAGGTTTAATCCTATGAAGATTCTTCTTGTTGGTATAGTGGTTTTCAGATCTGAAAGTAAAGTTAATAATCTGTATGGGGTGTCCATTAAAATTATTGCTCTATCTAATTTAGATAACTCCATTAACTCTTTTCTACGGATATTTGTTTTTGGAGAAAGAAAGCCTAAAAAATAAAATCTGCTAATATCAAAGCCACACATAACCAGAGCAGCGAGAACTGAATTAGCACCAGCAATAAATTCTACTTTTATAATGTAATCAATGCACTTATTTATTAAATATCTGCCTGGGTCTGAAAATGCTGGTGTTCCTGAATCTGATATTAATGATACATTATTACCTTCCAATAATAATTTTACAATTTCATCAGTTGCAGAAAGTTCGTTATGTTCGTTAAGCAGAATTGGCTCTTTATTTATATTAAGAAATTTAGCTAATTTATTATACTCCTTTATTTCCTCACAAACAATTATTTCTGTATTTTTTAAAGTATCAACTGCTCTGATTGTAATATCAAAATAATTACCTATTGGAGTTGATACAATAAATAATATTCCATTTTTATTATTATAATCCAGTGCTGCCATATCCACCTTTTCCTCTTGTTGTTTTACTTAGTTTCTTTGAAGGTTTTAAAACAGCTTTTTCGTGTTTTGAAATTATTAATTGAGCAATCCTATCTCCGAATTTAACAATAAAGTCCTTATTCCCTAAATTATAAAGTAATACTTTTATTTCACCTCTGTAATCAGAATCTATTGTCCCAGGTGAATTTAGTATTGTAATATTGTGGTTTAATGCTAAACCGCTTCTTGGTCTAATTTGCCCCTCATATCCGTTAGGTATTTCAAGAATTAAATTTGTAGGAATTAATCTTGCCTGAAAAGGTGGTATAACGATTTTAGATTTAGATGAAGAACATATATCCATACCTGCTGAATGTTTACTTTGATATTTCGGTAATTTGATTTTTAAGTTTTCATCAACGAGTTTAAATTTTATCTCCATATTATTCTAATCATTAAAATTTTCATTAAATTAATTAATTGAAACATAAAAAAGTATATAATTGCATTTATTCTATTTTGATAATTTATTATGTTAAAAAAAAATATTATTTATGAAAAAATTATTTATTCATAACATAATTGTTGCAATTATTGCAATTTTTGTGTTTGTAGGGTGTTCAAAAAATCCTGATGTAGTTTATTACAATGGAAAGATTTATACGCTTGACGATAAAAATACAATTGCCGAAGCCATTGCTGTTAAGGATGGGAAAATATTATCCGTAGGAACAAACAAGGAAATAAAAGATAATTATTCCGATGTAAAATCAATAGATTTAGAAGGGAAATGTGTATTACCAGGTTTTATTGATGCAGAAGGTTCTATAACTCATTATGCAGAAAATTTATCCACTATTTTATTGGAAAAGTATAATTCAACAGAAGAACTTGGGAAAATCATTGAAGAATATTGTAAGAAATTTAATAAAGATGTATGGATTAAAGTTTATTTCTTCGGGAAATATGAATCAAATGATGATAGCATTGCTAATTTAGATAAAAGCAAACTTGATGTATTTGCTCCAGACCATAATGTTTATGTTATGAATAGAGAAGGGAGTATGGCTGTTTTAAATTCCAAAGCTTTAAACACTTTAAAACTCAAACCGGATTTATTACCGGATGGAATTGAAGCCGGATTAGATGAAAATGACGAACTCGACGGATGGATTACAGGTGACGTAAGAGATTATTTTAGTAAGAGAATAAATAGTTATTCAAGAGAGACTATGGCTTCACTTCTTGAAATTGCATCAAAAGAAATTTTAAAATGGGGTATTGTTGAAGTAAGGGATAGAAATTTAACTAAGGAATCAATTAACATTATTAGAAATTTAATAGATAGTAATAAATTTACAATTAAAATATATGCAATAATAAGTTATGAATATGATTTAATAAATGAATTTTTAACAAAAGGAATAGAAAAAGATTATAAAGGGAAACTTTCAGTTAGAGCAGTATCAATTGATGTAGATGGTGCTTTTGAATTTAAACTTGCGGAAATGTTTGATAAATACAAAGATTCACCCAACTTTGCACCTGCCTTTAAAACCGAAGAGGATGTTGATGACCTTTTAAATAAAGCATTTAAATCAGAATTTCAGGTAAACATTAAAGCCGTAGGTGACAAAGCAGTTAATATGTCACTTAATTCACTTGAAAAACATTTGAAACAACAAAATTATGAAAATCATAGAACAGTTTTAGAAAATGTTCAATTCATAAAACAAAATGATTTGAAAAGAATAAAAGAATTAAAGGTAATACCATCTATAAGGCCTGAAGTTTGTATTGATGATGCTTATATTCTTTCCAGATTAATTGATTCATCTTTGATTAATAATTTAGGATTATGGAAATCTTTATTAAACAATTCGGGTTATATTGTAGCAGGTTCGGATTTCCCCTTCGAAAACAGAACTATCAATCCATTAATACAGATATTTTATCTTACAATGCGTAAAGATATCGATGATAAAAGCAATGAAAGAATTAATCCTTCGGAATGTTTATCTATGGAAGAAGCAATTAAAGCATATACTATATGGGCAGCTTATGCTTGTTTTGATGAAGAATACAGGGGTAGTTTAGAAAAAGGAAAATATGCTGATTTTATTGTCCTTTCAGATGATATTTTTAATATCAAACCAGAAAGTCTGTTAAATGTTAAAGTACTGAAAACTATAATCAATGGAACAGTAATGTTTGAGAGTAAATAAATTTCAATATGAATGGTGAAAAAGCCGATAAATTACTTGATATTCTTAAAGTTACTGTTGATTTTCTCAAAAGAAAAGGTGTTGAGGAACCCCGTCTTAATGCGGAATTAATGCTTTGTGAGGTTTTAAACTATGATAGATTAAGTTTGTACATTAATTTCGACAGACCATTAACTAATAGAGAAAAGGAAAAATATAAAGAATTAATTATAAGAAGAATTAATAAAGAGCCGCTCCAATACATATTGGGGAAAGTAAATTTTTTCGGTTATAATTTTATAGTAAATAAAAATGTATTAATTCCGCGTCCGGAAACTGAATATTTAATCGAAAAGTCCCTTTCAGAAATCAAAAATGATAAATTAAATAAATTTGACATTTTGGAAATAGGTACCGGCAGTGGTTGTATAAGCATTTCATTATCAAAAGAGATGGATAAAAGTAATTTAAATTATAAAATAACAGCGATTGATTCATCAAAAAGTGCAGTTGAACTTGCATTAAAAAACTCAGAATTAAACAATATCAAAGATGATAAAGTAATTTTTCAGGTAAAAGATATTTTTGATGATGATATAAATTTTGACTCTTATAATATTATTATAAGCAATCCCCCTTATGTTTCTTATCAGGAATACAGATGTTTACCGGAGGAAATCAGATTGTTTGAACCGCCAAATGCTTTAACGGATTTTGAGGATGGTTTGAAATATTACAGAAGAATTCTCAATCTGTTATCTCAAAGTGATAGAAAGTGTATTTGTTTGTTAGAGATAGGATATAATCAGAAAACCGAACTTGAGAAACTTTTATCTTTATATCGTTTACAAAATTATAAATTTGAGTTAGATTTAAATAAACAATTCCGTTATTTAATAATTCACAAATGATAATCGTAGTTCAGAGAGTTGAAAGTGCAAATGTAGTAATAGAAAATAAAATCCATGAACAAATAAAGGAAGGATTATTAGTTTTTTTAGGAATAGAAAAGGGAGATGGTGACCGAGAAATTGAATATTTATCTAAAAAGATAGTAGATTTACGAATATTTAGCGATGATAACAATAAAATGAATTTAAGTGTGAAAGATATAAATGGTGAGATACTAATTATATCGCAATTTACTTTATGTACTGATAACCAAAAAAGTGGTAATAGACCGAGTTTTTTCAATGCTGAAGAAGGTCAAAGGGCTGAAGCTCTTTATTCAACTTTTATTGATAAGACTAAACTATATTATGATAAAGATAAAGTTAAATCAGGAATATTTGCTGCTATGATGAAAATTAATCTTGTTAATGATGGACCAGTAACGATAATATTAAAGAAAAAATTCGATGTATAAAATCAGGGAAAAGAAAATATCAATCATTGGATTAGGTAAAGTTGGGTATGCATTACTTAATAGACTGCTTGAAAGTAAATATAATATTTATTCAGCAATAGAAATTTCGAAAAATATTTTCTTAAAAGTTAAGAAAGAACAGAGAAAATTATTTTTAAAAAGTGAAATAACAAGTGAAGTTATAAATAATTCTGACGTAATTATAATTTCTGTAAAAGATGATGAAATAGAAAGTATATGTGAAAAAATCAAGAGTTTAAATATTAATGTGAATGGGAAAATAATATTTCATACCAGCGGAGTATTATCATCAAAAATTATATCTAAATATTTTAAAAACTCAAAATATTCTGGAAGTTTTCAACCAATACAGACGTTCAACAAACACAGTAGAGAATTAAAAAATAAATTTAATAATATTTATATTTTGATTGAGGGCGGCACTAATTATTTAGAATATGCTAAACAGATTTGCAGGGATATAAAATGTATGCCTATTATCGTTAATGAAAATCAAAAGAGACTTTTTCATATAACTTCTGTGTTTGCTTCAAACTATTTAATAGCATATTTAGAATTTATTTGTGATAATTATTTAAAAAAGAATTATAAATCTAAAATGATTTTTAAGATTGTTAAACCTCTGATTATATCAACAATTGATAACATCGATAAAAGTAAAGAATTTTATGATGCATTGTCGGGACCGATAGAAAGAGGTGATATAAATACAATTAATAAACATTTAGAAGAACTGAAAAATTTAAATACAGAATTATATTCATTTTACAAATTTTTAGGCATGCGTACAATTAATCTTGCGCTTAAAAAGAAATCTATTGATAATAAAACAGCTCTTAAAATTAAGAAATTATTTAAATATGATTGATAAGAAAATTATCGCAATTATAATTATTACTTTCCTGATATTATTTACTAATATACCAGGTTTAAGTGTGACTGTCATAAATGATAATATCTCTAAGGACACTATCATAAAGCAGGAAATTCCCCAAAAGGTTAATCCCGGGGGATTATTTATATCACCTACCATTGGGGTAGAAGTACCATTTTCAGAGTTTGCCGGCAATTCTAATATGGCACTTTCATTGGGGGGTAGAATAGAATATTCTACATTTAAACTTTCTCCGTTTGTCTTTGCTGTATCTTATTATTATCAAAATCATTCTGGCTCTGATGAATATAAGACTGAAAATCTTTTAAATAGTCTCAAAACAAAAATTCATAATGTGGGATTTGGTTGTGATATAATACTAAATAAATATATAAAACAGACTTTCACAATAATTTTTGCTACTTTTGAAGTAAAATATTTAAAGGTTCAGAGAGAGTTTTCACCTGAAGACGCAATTCTTAATATAAAGAAAGAAGATAATGTATTTGGTGTTTCGGGTGGAATTGGTTTTACATTATATATATTTGACATATATGGAACATATAATTATGCAAAAGAGTATTCAAGTTTTTCGATTAAAACAAGATTCAGAGTTCCCCTGATAAGATTTTAAAACTTTCTATCCTTCCACTTTATTTTATACCCCCAAATAAAAGTAAATGGGAGCAATAACCCGTATATCATAAAATAAAACTGAAAAGGAATAAAATACTTATATATATGCAATACCTTCAAAGATTTTGCAACGGGAAAAGAAATTATAAAATCTGAAAATATTTTCAAAAATACCAAAGGGAAATAATAAGTTAACGGTAAAAGTAAATAACCACATAACATTAATACATTAACATTTAACATAAAAAATCCCACTGCATATCCAAGTATATTTATACCTGTCCCGCCTCTGAACCATCTTTTTTTCTGGCGATATAATTCTTTTAAATTTGTACATGCGCTTGACATCACATAACCAGAAGGTATAATAGGATATTTAATTTTATATTTTTTTTCTTTTTTAATTGTGTTTAATAAGGTTAAATCTTCAGTAACAGAAAATTTTAATTTTTCGTATCCACCTACTGAATCATAAATATCTTTATTCATTGCAAGGTTGTTACCCAGACAACTTAATGCATTATTTATTCCTGCACTTGAAGAAGATATAGATTCCAGATAGAGCCAATCCATTGCTTGTAGTTTTGTAAATATATTTTTACCTTCAAGCATTGTAAAACCACAAACGAATGCTGTATCTTTATCAAAATATTTAACCGCATTTCTGATCCATCCGGTTGGAACTGCACAATCTGCATCAGTTGTCATTATTATTTCGCCTTTTGCTTCTTTAATCCCGTTTGATAAAGCAAATGCTTTACCATTTATATTTGGATTATTATATTCCTCAATAGTTATTATTTTAAAATTTTTTAAACCTTCGATTTCTTCTTCTATAATCCCTTTTGTTGAGTCAGTTGACCTATCATTTACTATTATAACTTCAAACTTATCGTCCGGATAATCAATGTTTTTTAATGAATTAACACATTTTCTGATATTTCCTTCTTCGTTTCTTGCAGCTACAATAACAGAAACAAAAGGTATGTTATGATTACAGATTTCTATTTTTTTTATATTTCTATACCCCCAAATATATAGAAATAAATACAATAAAAAATAAAGTGAAGTTGTTATTATAAAATATAAAATCATTTAATTCTAATAATATCGTATCATTTTACCACAGCAATTTTAATTATTTTTGTTTCAGTGGTACCATCAATTTCAGCTTCTACAACGCCGTAATAAATACCTGTTTGAACATTTGAAACATCCCAGACTACTTCATTATCAGAATTAGAATATTTAGTTCCATTTATTTTCGCAACCAATTCTCCTGACAAATCTAAAATTTTTATTGTCACATTAGTTGCATTTCCATTAATGTAATATCTTATAAAGGTTTTATTATCATACACTGGATTTGGCCAATTATATACTCTGTCAGATGGTAATTTTTCGTTGTAGGGTATAATTGAAGTTAGGGATTTAAAATTACTATTGGAAAAATATTTATCATTATGAATGTTTTTCCAGAGAATATTATTTTGTACATATGGATATCCTGTTTTATAAGCATATAAATATCCATCATTACTGAATACAAGAATACCGAGTGTATCAGAAATATTAAAGAAAGCAGGGGATGTTAAATTTGATTTACCTGTCTTAATTGGAAATCCATCTAATACCTTACCATTTATACCATAAGCAAATAAATCTCCATCTTTTGTAACAAATAATAAATCAATATATCCATCGTTATTAATATCAGCAACAATAATTCCAGAATTTATTTCGGATTTTATTCTTACAGGGAAATAATCAATCATAACTTCATTGCCACTAAAAGCTTTAACTTTACCATTATCATTAATTATGATTTCCTGTTTTGTATCTTTATTAATATCAGATAGAATCGGAGGTAAGGTTAAATTATTAATACTGTATTTTTCTAATATTGATTTTCCATTGAGATAGATATATTGATTGTATGATATTATTGAATCTATAGAATTCTTGTTAATAATATTTCCGGATGTGATATATTTATTATCGGTTGAGTATATAAAACTATTAAATGAAATTTTAGACAGCTGAGTTATTGTATTAGTATTTGAATCAATAATTGATGACGGATTTCCGTCTAATTGGTATGAGAATAATTTTTGATTAACAGGAAGAATAATTCTTATAGAATCAAAGACAAGGGGTAAACCAGTAAAGTTCATCCCTTGAATGGGGTTGTAAATTACTGAATCTGTTATTTGATAATTAGGATTAAATTTAAATAAACCTATGCTTCCACCAGTTATTGAATTAGATAGTGCAATTAATCTAAATGAATTTAAATTTGGTGAATATGCAATTGATGGAGGAGAGAATCCATAATTCGGAATGATTAAACTATTGGCATTATTTGTAATGGAAGAGCCATCATTTTTGAATATATGTATTCCCTGAGCTGAATTTACTAAAATTTCATCAATATTGTCATTATTAATATCAAAACTAATTGGATTGGAAAATTGATTTGGTGTACCTAAGTATTTTGGAAATCCGCTGAGAGGTTTTATAATATCTGAACCGATCCTAATTTTAAATGTCATTACCGGTGATATAGTATCAAAATCTGTAATATATATATTATTATTAGCAAGTGAATAACTCAAAGAGTTAGGTATAGAAAACGGTGTAAATTTATTTTGATATATATTTGATGGCACATAATGATTACCATTGTACCAGAAATCAACAAAGCTGCCATCTCCCGTAATTGCTCCAAACGGAGTATTAATCGTTATTCCAATTTCCTGTGCACCCTTAGCTTCTTCAAGATCAACTCCTTTATGTTCTATATCATTATTAATTGTGTTCGTTGCAATTTTTGCTTTAATAATTTCTTCATCAATATGCCATATCAATATTCCACCCCTGAAATTGGCAGTGTCATTTATAACACCTGGTAAACTCCAGTCTAAGTATGAAACATCAATTACATTTCCGTCAACTTTTGTAATATCATAATTAATAAATCCATTCTGGTCTTTTGTGTATAAAGTTGAATCAAGGAAGTTTCTATTTCTTGTATATACTTTTTGTCCGGTGTTGAAAGGATTTCTATTTCTATTTTCTATTAGGAAATATTCCTGAGAATTAATTAATACTTTAAAGATAGTTGAATCTTGCGGATATGGAAGAGATGAAGTATTTATTCTGAATACATCACTGCCACTGGAAATAGTAATCGGAGATATCCAACCAAGATAAATTTTTTCCCAGGCAGAAGGTTCTGGTGGAAAAATTCCATTAAAACTAAATATTGATTGTCCGTCCATAAGTCCAAATCTACCAATAGCAGTTTTTCCTGTGCTTGTGTTAAATAAATCAGGCAAACCAAGAAAACTTCCGAAACTTCCAACCAGAATTCCGTTCATACCAAGCTCGATAAGATATTTCCCGGAGATTAAATCCAATTCCCTAAGTTCTGCAGATGGAATAACAAGTGAATTCTTTATTGTAAATCCCTCCTGGGTTTGAAATCCATTATAATTATTTCCGAAGAATTCTTTCAAAGTTTTCAAATCAAGGTATATAGAAGGTATATCGTATGGGGTTGGATCATATCCATATATTGATGTAAGATCTACGTCTCTACCAATACCAGCATGAAAAATAATAAACGCACATTTATTTGAATCAATATTTGAAAAATTTATTATGCTATCGGCTCTTGCCCAGCTATCCTGAAATAAGTACCCTAATTTTATAAAGCTTTCATTTTTTAAAGGTGAATATTCCCTCATTTTTTTTGGGAGATTTATTACCTGCCCATAAAGTCTGAAGTTAATTATTAGTTTTCCTTTGGAAGCTTTATAATAGTAGTTTTTTAGAAATTTTAAATGGTCTAAAAAATATAGGCTGTCGTATGGTGGAGCGTCAACAACTGTATCTCTCTGTTTTGAGGGGTCGAAGTATTTATTAGATAAATCAAATCTTCCGTTACCTGTTGTTAAAGGGTCATTATCTTCCTGAAACTGGACAAGTATAGCAATTACCTGGAAAGTATCGGCATTTGTTTTATAAGGTTGTGGATTATGTTTCTGATTATAGTTTGAAATTCTGATTGGGTGAGAAAGTTCAAAATTTCTTTTAATATTCTCTTGTCCGTAACCTAAGTTAATGATTATAAGAATGAAGAAAAATATTTTTAGTATTTTCACAATTCCTAAAATTTCTTTTTTAATACAAAACTATTTCAATAATGTTTACTATATATTATCTTTATATTACTAAATGTTAATATATTAGAAATTGATAATAAACCCAAATCTTAGAGTATTTGCTAATGGATGAGTTTCATCAATTGTATTAATATAACTGAAATCAAATCCATATAAACTGTACCTTATACCTGCGCCGAGAGTTATAAATTTTCTATTTCCATATTGAGGGTCTTCATAAAAGTATCCGGCTCTCAATGCAATTAGCTTAGGATTTCCATACCAATATTCTGCTCCGACAGAAGACTGAATCGATGCTGCAATTTCTTTTATTCCACCTTTCCAGGATGTAAACAATGCCTTGTAAAAAGGATCTGGTTTGTTCACAAGTAATTTTGCAAAATCTGCTGTAAGGGTTAAATCGTTTCCTTCATTTTTAAATAATTTGTAGGCAACACCAATTCTCAATTGAGTGGGGATTGGGTCTGCCTGAGCTGCATCAACATATTGAATCTTCGGACCAAGGTTGGATAGATTTATTCCAAGTGATATTTTGTCTTTAAATATCTTTAAACCTGAAGAGGGTCTGTATAAAGCTGATATATCAAAACTGGTAGTAAAAGCAGTACCAGTTCCTTGTTCATTTCCAACTTTAACGCTTGAAAGATTACTGTATATAAAACGTGTAACTACGCCGACACCTAAATCTTTTGAAACTTTTGTTGAGTAGCCGAATGCTATTGCAAATTCGTATGCTTTGTAATCTCCAATCCTATTGCCAAATTCATCAGTTTGTATAATTGTCCCAATATTTAAATATGTTAAACTTACGCCTAAAGTTCCTCTCAATGATGGAAAATGTCTCTTAGCTGCTAAATAGTCATAGAATAAATCAGAAATATTAAGGTTTGCAAGCCAGGGAGAGTGAGTAAAATTTATTTCTGTATTTTCTTCCTGAAAGGCTAAGCCGGATGGATTCCAATGCATAGCAGTTGCATCATCAGCAATAGCAGTTCCAGTTTCTCCCATTGCAGCAAATCTCGAATTTGGTCCTATAAGTAAAAAGGGAACACCAGTTGATATTGTTTTCTGGGCAAATAAATCAGTCAGATTTATACTAAATGTCATAAGGATTAACATTAGACTGATTAGCAATAGATTCTTTGATTTTGGTTTCATTTTTGAGATTTCCTCCAAATATATTTTATTATTTTAATTTTGCTAATTTATGAATAGAACTATTTGTAAAATTACCATCTACAGTCTTAACAATCAATTTATATAAGTAAACTCCATTTGCAATAGCATCACCATCCGAATCTTTTCCATCCCAATCTATTTGTACAAATTTTTCATTTATATTATTTCTTTTAACTTCTTTAATCAGTTTACCGCTAACAGTGTATATTTTTATTTCTACATCAATAGGGGAGTCCAGGTTATGTTTAAAAATGAAACTTGTGTTGTCTTTAAAAGGATTAGGATAATTATATATATCAGCAATATATAATGAAGAGGTTCCCTTAACGACAAATTCTACCTCAGCAGTATTTGGATTATTATAGGTATCCCAGGCTTTAACTCTTAGTGTGTATTTACCCTCAGTAAGATTTTCCAGCGGGTATTCTAAAGTTCCATATTGGAATCCGGAGACTGAATTATAGTATTGGGTTAAATCAATTTTTTTACTTTCATCATTATTAAATATAGCCTCAATTTTATGCCCGATTGTACCGGTTAAATTAATTCCACTTTCATCAAAGAAATCTGCAATGATTTTGCTATTTTGATTTATTATATCACCGCTTCTAAAATTGCGTGAGTCTAAAAATACCTTAATCTCTGGTCCGGTTGTATCTACTACTGCGGTACTATCTATACCATCAATTACAAACATATTAGAAAATCCGGAACCTTCATTTATATTATCATAAAAGTAAGTCAGAATTTTACCTGTTCCTTTTTTATATGAAATATCTTTAGGAACAATAAATTCGACAGACCATTTACCATTTACAACCTGAGTTCTTCCAGTAAATATTATACCACCATCAAGTTTAAACCGGAAATGATATATTACAAAATCGACAACATCCATATCCCTATCAACATCAAATATTTTAACATGTATAGACCCATTGAAATCATTCCAGAAAGTAGAATCAGGTCTTAAAATACTACCTGTGACTTTTACTCTTTGTAAAGCTTTTATGTGAGCAGTGTCGTTTGTTGAAGTATTATTAATTGAATCAATTCTTGTGAAATATTGCGGAATACTTATTCTCATAGCAGGGTCACCAATTATGCAGAATTTCATATCATTGTCACTGATAAATGGGAGTTGATTTTTAGTAATATATAATGATTTACCAAATCTTAATGGAAGATTTAAAGTATCTTTGGTGAACATAAAAGTATTCCATAATGTATTGTTTAATATCGCATTAGGGGTGCTAAATACAGGGCGGACAGAACCTACGGATGAAATAACACCTTTGTTTGCAATATAGACTAATTGTTCTCCCATACTAATCAGGTAGGGGTCATCCCATCTTGATATATCACAACTCGCAATTGTCATTATGGGGTATTTGCCTTTATTTTTTAATTGTGCAACGGCTTCATCTCTTACAAAAATATGCTCATGTGCCCATAAATCTGTACTACCATGCCCGACATAATTTATTAGTAATCTTCCCTCATTCCAGCTTTTTATTATATCAACATTTGCACCTGGCTTTCTTCTGCCTTGTGGAGTTATTACTGCCGGGTATGTAACAATATAGATTTTATCTTTTTCAAAATCCTTTGCAGTATATACTTGTGCTATTAATTCACACTGATCTGTGTGAATGCTGCCTTCTTCTCCTTGTGTACTTCTCGTTGTCCAGCCATCGTCAGCAACATACATAATTTTCTTCTTCCAGATACCATTTGTTTGTGGAGACTCATATTCAATTATTTTATCGACAACTGAGTTTGCTTCTGTAAGTGAATTCACACACAATCTTGCATGAGAAAAATCAGGTCTGCAAGGAGCAGGGTATTCAAAATTTTCATCTATGTCTGTTAAAAAGTCATCACTTGGATAACTTGTAATTTCATTTTGTTCAGGGTCATCTTTTTCAAGAGGTGGTAAATAATTTTTTGTTGTAAGATTATAAATATTTTTATAATCATAACTGCCATCACCAAAGAATAAAACATAAACCGGTCTTTCTACCCAGTTATTGAAAGCATATTTTAGAAAATTTCTTATGGCAAGGGGATCAGTTAAACCACCGGAAAATTCATTATAGATTTGGTTTATGTCTACGACAAGTGTATTAATTTTATTTTTCCCTTCTTTTTCTCTCTGTTCTTTTAATCTGTTAGCTACAGAAAGAAATTCTGTTGGAGTTATAATAATATTACTGGCACCGTTTGATATTCCATGTAAATTCTGGTTTGGTATTTTAGAAGAGATTGAATGTGGGGTCTTATAACTATTATCTCCAACTATGAAAAATCTTTTTGGAAATCCTTCAAACAATTCCTGTTGAAATTTTACCACCCCATTATTATATGATATCGGTGATATAATTTTAACATTTGTAAAATCAGAAACATCAAATATTTTTACTGAGGATGTATTAAATGGCGAAACATTATATTCCACTAATTGATTTGTATCAGGCGTGAATATTTGTATATAATTATTCTGAGCGCTATTCAGATATCTCTTGTAATGAATTTCATAATAATCATAATTACCTCTAACACCCTGAGTGTTATATTGTGCAGGAAGACATAGTTTTAAACTTATTGAGTTATAACCCGGAAGTAATGAATATACTTCATCGATTTGTTTCGAAACGAAATGAGAAAATTCACTGAAAATACCGGGTACTTCATAAATCTGGTTGAAGTTAGAATTTTCATCTTTAAGATTAAAATATGAAACGATAGAAGAAGAGTTCCCAAATCTCATTCTAAGTCTGATAAAAGAACCATCAACATATCCTACTAAATTTTTTACAAATGAAAAACATTCATTATAACTTATATTTTGACTAACCCATTGAGTACCTGTATGACCTAAGTTTATTACTTCTGCTTTTTCAAAAAATCTATTATAAGCATAAGATACCTGTTCAGCGGTCGGGATATTTGGAGAATTTATTATTTGCATTCTCTTACCGTTTGCACCACCATAAGTGAGCCAGTAAATATTTGAATTTGTAAATCTATGTACATAACTTTTGTATAACTTCTCAATTGAATCATAAACCCAGTCAAATGTAGAGATACCGTAAAAGAGTAAATACTCAAATTTACCGTTGGCATCGGTTTGGACATAAATATTTACTTCATTTAAATCGTTTATAGTAGAAACTGAATTATTGTATGGGAGTTCCTTTCCACCGTTGTTATAAATTTTAATTGTCTGGGGGTTTATATTATCAGTATTAATACCTGCATTTTGCAGATAAGCTTTATCAATTTTATATATACCGGTTTCTTTAACTTCAATTTTATAAAAATCTCCGCTGGAGAGAACACTGTTTTGAATTTGCGTTCTGACTGATTGGTTGAATTCTTTAGTTGACCATTTAATTGCAAAGTTTGAATTAATTGCTAAACCAGAGAATATATCCTTTTCTTCTTTTGAAAGAGTTTTATTCATCAATACAGGATAACCGCCAAAGCTAATCCTGATTCTAATGAAATCAAGTTTTTTAATAATTTTTAAGGAAGGATTAAATAATACCGGGTATATTTTTATGTGACCGAGGTATTTATTTCTTAAAATTCCACCTTGAGAAAATTCAGCAAAACTTTTGGGATAAAAGTCATTTGAATTATAAACAGAAGCATCTTTCATATAATCATAATCGTATAAACCTTCTTTAGTCTTTTTTAAATTTGGTATAGGGGCGATGTCAATATTATTAATTTCCGAATATTTAAAATCAATTATTTCTAATCGGTTGTTTTCAAAGGATGGTAAAAAAACCGGGATTGAGCGGATAGGTATATCAGGATAACCGGGTTTAATAATTTCAGAGAAAGTATTTTCAGCAATATAGTTGTTTATGTATTTTGGGTAATAAATAAATTCTACAGATGATTGATTAATTGAAATAATTTCTATATCATTTCCAAAATTGTTTTTTGGGTTTCTGTTTTGTGGAAAAGCAATACTAATCATTAGAATGAAAAGTATTAAATTAGAAACTATTACTTTTTTCTTCATAATTGTCCTTTATATATAAAATAAAATACCATTTATTAAAGTTTCATTTAAAGACTCAAATTTAATAAATGGTATAAAATTATTCTATATAGATTTCGATTATTTATTTACAAATATATGTTTATATGAAGTTATTGTCAATACTGAAAGGGTTAATTTATTATTATCTTTTATATACTATTTTTTCTTAATCAGGTTTAATTTTTCTATTAAATCTATATTTTGAAGGGCGTTTTTCGCTGCTTCCTGTTCTGCCTGTTTTTTTGATTTTCCTTTTCCAATACCTAAACAGTGTTCAGCAAGATATACTTCTACCGTGAATAATTTATGATGCTCCGGACCTTCTTCTTTAATCAATTTGTATTCAGGGATATAGTCTGTATGTGCTTGTGCAAATTCAAGTAATTTGCTTTTATGATTCTCATCAAACTGATTAAGCCACTTTATGTCAAGTTTTGAAAATATTTCATTATTTATAAATTTCTTTGCAGCTTCATATCCTGAATCCAAAAATATTGCTCCGATTAATGCTTCGTAAGTATCAGCTAATATTGTATCGTATCCTTCATTAATCGATTTTATCGCCGCACTTGATGCTAAAATAAAATTTTGTAATTTTATATTCCTTGCTCTTTCAGCAAGAAATCTCTTATTTACTAATATAGAACGGAACTTAGTTAAATCTCCTTCTTCATTAAGTGGAAAATTTCTATACAAAAATTCGGCAACTATTAAATCAAGAACAGCATCTCCTAAAAACTCTAACCTTTCATTTGATAAAAAATAATTGTTTGTAGAATTTTTTTTCCCTTTTAAAAAGGACCTGTGTGTTAAAGCAGTAACAAAATATCTGAAATCAATTATTTTATAGTTAATGTTTTCCTGAAATTTTTCAAAATCGATTTTTTTTATTATTTTATTTAAAGAAAAAACAGGCTTTTTTTCCTTTGTGAATATAGAAAAAAGCCTGAATTTCTTTAATAATTTTAACATATAGCAGATCCCTTAAGGAATATTACTCCACTTTCTTAAAAATAATAGCTGTGTTATGTCCACCAAAACCGGAGTTTGTTGATAGGACTGTTTTTACGTCTTTTTTTATGTGAACATTAGGAACATAAAATAAATCACATTCCTCATCTTTTTCTTTATAATTGATTGTAGGTGGAATAATGCCATCTCTTATTGTTAATATTGCAGCAATTGCTTCAATTGCACCAGCAGCGCCTAATAAATGACCTGTCATTGATTTAATTGAGTGAACAGGAATTTCGTATGCTCTTTCTCCAAATACTGTTTTAATTGCTGCGGTTTCGTTTTTGTCATTTAGCGGGGTCGAAGTACCGTGTGCATTTATCACATCAATATCATTAATTGTTAATCCACTATCTTTTATGCACAAATCAATTGCACGCGCTACCCCATCACCATTTGGGGCAGGTTCTGTTATGTGATAAGCATCCCCGGTTAAAGAGAAGCCCGCAATTTCAGCATAGATTTTGGCGCCTCTATTTAAAGCGTGTTGATACTCTTCAAGTATAAGAATAGCTGCACCTTCTCCCATTACGAAACCATCTCTTGTCTTATCAAATGGTCGGGACGCTCCCTTTGGATCATCGTTTCGTGTTGAAAGAGCTTTCATTGCATTAAAACCGCCAACTCCTAATGGAGTAATTGCTGCTTCTGAACCCCCGGTAATCATCACATCTGCATAATCGTGTTGGATTAGAAATGTGGAATCAATGATACTGTTAGCCGATGTTGAACAGGCAGAAACTGTTGCATAATTTGGTCCACGAAATCCGTAAATCATTGATAACCTTCCAGGTACAATATCAGAAATCATCATTGGAATAAAAAATGGGCTTAACCTGTCAGGGTTTCCATTTCGATTCTTGATAATTTCTGCTTGATTTGCAAATGTAATTAATCCCCCAATTCCCGAACCAGTTACAACTCCTGTTCTATCAAGGTTGATTTTCTCGGGATTAATACCAGAATCTTTGATAGCTTCTTCTGCAGCTACCAATGCATATTGGCAAAATGGGTCTGTTCTTTGAGCAGTCTTTCTATCCAGATAATTTAATGGATTAAATCCTTTAAGCTCACCGGCAAATTTTGTTGGGAATAATTCTGTATCGAAATAAGTTATATAATCAATTCCACTTTTACCCTCAATCATAGAATTCCAGAAATCAGGGACATTTAATCCACAGGGTGTAACAGCACCCATGCCGGTTACGACTACTCTTCTTTTCATATAAAATAAATTTGTTAAATATTAACCTAACTTTTGTTTAATGTATTCTACTGCTTCACCTACTTTTGTAATCTTTTCTGCTTCTTCATCAGGAATTTTTATTCCAAATTCTTCTTCGAATTTCATCACTAATTCAACTGTATCAAGTGAATCTGCACCTAAATCATTCATAAATGAAGCTTCAGGAGTTACTTTACTTTCTTCAACTCCTAATTTGTCAACGATTGCTTTAACTACTTTGGCTTCAATTTCTTGGGGTGTCATTTCATTTCTCCTTTTTTATTTTATTAAATTTTTTATAGAGACTAATATAAATATTAATTTTTATATTTAAAAGTGAAAAAATCAAGTTCTTGTTTTTTCACATCTATTCTCCGTTTTCAAGGTTAGTTTCATAAATGAAATGCATACTTTGAAAAATAATGTTGGCGTGAGTTTATTTACATTTCTTAAATAGAAAAAAAGATGTTAAAATCTTCTGTTTTTAATTTCACAAATAACATAAAATCACTTTAACACATCTTCAAGAGCATTATAATAATTTTTGTATGCAAGATTCAAAGGAAGATTTATTTCTTCATTAATCTTGATGAACTCTCCCTTAACTTTTCCTAATATTTCACAATCTATCCTATATTTTTTTGATATATTAAAAATATTATCAACTTTATTTTCTGCTGAAGAAATGATCATTCTTCCTTGCGATTCTCCAAAGAGTTCAAAATCTTTTCTGTATTTATAGTTGAAATTAATTTCGCATCCAATCGCTTTTTTTCTGTTTATTATACAGGATTCGATAAGAGCGGTTGCTAAACCACCTTCTGAGATATCATGTGCTGAGTTTATTAATCGATTTTTTGTTAATTCCAGTAAAAGATTTTGAAGATTCAATTCATAATCTAAATCTATATCAGGTGCATCACCGGCAACTATGTTTTCTTTAATTTTTAAATATTCAGAGCCGCCAATATGATTGCATCGTTTACCAAGTAGTATAATTGTGTCATTTTCATTTTTAAAATGTGAAGTCATTATATAATTTAAATCCTCTATTAAACCCAGCATTCCAATTACAGGTGTGGGATAAACTGAATAATCTTTAGACTCATTATAAAAACTTACATTACCACCAGTTACAGGTGTGTTGAATTTCCTGCAGGCATCACCAATTCCTCTTACTGCTTCTGCAAACTGGAAATAATTTTCAGGATTATATGGATTTCCAAAATTTAAACAATTAGTTATTGCAAGTGGTTTTGCACCAGTGCATACTATATTTCTTGCACATTCACTGACAGCAATCATACCACCTTTATATGGATTTAAATATACATATCTTGAATTCCCGTCAACTTTTAATGATATTGCTTTATTTGTTTTCTTTATCCTAATTACTGAAGCATCTCCTCCCGGTAGAACAACCGTGTTCGTTCTGACTTGCGTATCATATTGTTCGTAAATCCATTTTTTATTGGCTATATTTGGAGAAGAGAGCAGTTTTATTACTATACTGTTGTAATCTTTTGGTTCTTTAACTTCGTTTTGATTAAATGATTTTGTTTTAGATAAATAGGAAGGTTCTTTCACTTCTCTTTTATAAACTGGGGCACCACCACCTAATACAAGTGAAGATGCAGGAACATCAGCAACAATTTTCCCTTTGAAGTAAATCAATAATCTATCTTCAGGAATAATTTCTCCAATCTGAACACAATTTAAGTCCCACTTCTTAAAAATTTCTTTTACTACTTCTTGTTTATTTTTGTCGCAAACAACAAGCATTCTTTCTTGTGATTCAGATAACATTATATCATAGGAAGTCATATCTTTATCTCGCAAAGGAACTAAGTCAAGGTTTAATTTCATACCACATTTACCTTTAGCGCTCATTTCACTTGATGAGCAAGTTAAACCTGCTGCACCCATATCTTGAATACCAATAACAGCGCCGGAACGGATAATTTCAAGCGTGGCTTCTAATAATAATTTTTCAGTGAATGGGTCTCCAACCTGAACATTTGGTTTCTTAGATTCAGATTTTTCATCTAACTCTACAGAAGCAAAGGTTGCCCCGTGGATACCATCTTTTCCGGTAGAAGAACCCACAATAAATACTGGATTACCAACCCCAGATGCTTTTGCAGTAGCAGTTTCATTGTGTTTTACAATTCCAACCGCCATTGCATTTACCAAAGGGTTATCCTGATAACATTCTTCAAAATAAACTTCTCCGCTTATTGTCGGAACTCCAAAGCAATTACCATAATCACCAATACCTTTAACAACATTTTCAAATAAGTATTTTGTTCTTGTTGATTTTTCTTTATCTTCGCTATTAATTAAGCCAAATCTTAAGGAATCCAAAGCGGCAATGGGTCTTGCTCCCATAGTAAATATATCTCTCAATATTCCACCAACTCCGGTTGCCGCACCCTGATATGGTTCAATAGCAGACGGATGGTTATGTGATTCAATTTTGAAAGCTATTGCAAAGTTATCACCTATATCAACAAGACCAGCATTTTCTTCACCAGCAGCGACTAATAATCTTCCTCCACTTCTTGGGAGTTTTTTAATTTGCAGAATGGAATTTTTATAAGAACAATGTTCACTCCACATTACGGAATAAATTCCAATTTCTGTATAAGTAGGGGTTCTGCCGAGTATTTCCAATATTTTATTATATTCTTCGTCATTTAAACCCAATTCTTTTGCAAGCTCAAGATTAACTTCTGGTTCGTTCATTTTAAAATAATTTATTTGTAATTTTCTTTAAAATAAAGTAAAGTACCGGATACAACAAATATAGGTTTAAGTAATACATTAATAAATGGAATTACTAATATCAATGAGGCAATAAATCCAAACCCAAAAGATAAAGATGGTTTTGATTTAATAGATTTTATCTTTTGTTTTAGTTTATAATTTTTTCTCGCCATAGGGTAGTCAAGAAAATCAAGTGCTGAATAAAAGCAATTGAATAAGAATAAAAATAAAAGACTAAATATTAATCCGATAATTGGAATGAAACCGATAATAAAAAGAATAATAATAACTATAAGATAAAAAATAATTTTTGATATTTCTGATTTTAAGCTAATAAAAATATCTTTTATAAATCCATGCTGTACAACTATAATTTGGTTTGTAATTTTTTCTTCAATATATTGAGAAATATGTTCATTAAAAGGTCCGGTTATAATACCGCTTAATATTGAGAAAACTATGTAACATATAATTATTAGGATTAGAAAAACTATAATTGATAGAAATATGTAAAAAAAGTAATTGAGTATATTGGGATCGTTATTTAAACCTGATAGAGAAACCAACCTTGGCTTAACGAAATATAAAGATGATAAAAGTATTATAGTATAAAGCAAAAGATTAATAAGAAAAGGAATTATTGACAAAGAAATTAGTTTCGGATATTTAAAAAAATAAGTGATAGAAATAAATGGATAGCTAATTCCTTTAAATAAATTTTTCAATAAATGATAATTAAATTATTTTATTGCTTTTAATATAGTATCTTTGATATCTAATTTTTCCCATGTGAATTCGGGTTCATTCCTGCCAAAATGTCCATACGCAGCAGTTTTTCTGTAAATAGGTTTTCTTAAATCTAATCTTTCAATTATGCCCTTAGGGGTAAGGTCAAATTCTCTTTTTATTATTTCCGATAATTTCTCTTCTTCAATTTTTCCTGTCCCGAATGTTCGTACTAAAACAGATACAGGTTCAGGAATACCAATTGCATAAGATAGTTGTATAAGACATTCATCAGCAAGATTTGCTGCAACGATGTTTTTTGCTAAATGCCTGGCAGCATAAGCAGCACTTCTGTCGACTTTGGTTGGGTCTTTTCCTGAAAAAGCACCACCACCATGCGGTGCTTTTCCACCATAAGTATCAACAATAATTTTTCTTCCAGTTAATCCTGTATCACCATGAGGACCACCGATGACAAATCTTCCGGTTGGATTTATAAGATATTTTGTATTTGAATCAATATATTCCTCAGGTATGACTTTCTTTATTATGTATTCTATAACATCTTGTTCAATTTTTTCTTTTGATACATCAGGGTCATGTTGAGTTGATATTACTATTGTATCGATTCTTTTTACTTTAATGTTATTTTCATATTCAACTGTAACCTGTGATTTTGCATCTGGTCTCAGATATGGCATAATATTATTTTGATTTTTTCTGACATCTGCTAATCTTTTAACTAACTTGTGTGCCAAAATTATTGGCATAGGCATATATTCTTCGGTTTCCTTTGTTGCATATCCGAACATCATTCCCTGATCCCCAGCACCTCCGGTATCAACTCCCAATGCAATATCCGGTGATTGCCTGTTTATACAGTTCATTACATTTACTGATTTCGAATCAAAATGATATTCACCACGGGTATAACCAATCTCACTGATTGTATTCCTTACAATATCCTGAATATTGGAATAATGCGTTGTTGTAATTTCACCAGCAACTAAAACTAATCCGGTTGCAGTTAATGTTTCACAAGCTACCCTTGCATTTAAATCATTTTTTATTATATCATCAAGAATAGCATCTGATATCTGGTCACATATTTTATCCGGGTGACCTTCACTTACTGATTCTGACGTGAATAGAAAAGACATATTTACTCCTTTTAAATTATTTTATATTTTCTAATAAAACTTCAGCAATATCTTTAATTTGAATTTTTTCATTTGTTAATTTTATCCCTTCGTTAAGCATTGAAAGACAGAAGGGACAGGAAGAAATAACATAATTAAAATCTTCCTTAATGAACTCCTGAATTCTTTCTTCATTTATTCTTTTGCCTTTGCTTTCTTCAATAAACATTCTTCCACCCCCTGCACCGCAACAGAAGCTTCTGTTTTTATTCCTTTCAGTTTCATAAAAATTAAACATTGAATTTAAAATAGTTCGCGCTTCTTTATATTTATTATTGTATCTTCCTAAATAGCAAGGGTCGTGGTAAGTTACTTTTTTATTTTTTTTATTAATAGTTGCTTTTTTTAATTTTAATAGCTTGTAAATATATTCAGTATGATGATATACTTCAAGTTCAATCCCGAATTTCAAATATTCGTTTTTAAATATATTGTAACAATGGGGACAGGTTGTAACAATTTTTTTTACATTATACTTTTTAAAAGTATTAATGTTGCTATTTATTAATTCCTGTGCAAGATATTCATTCCCCAGTCTTCTTGCTAAATCGCCATTACACTTTTCTTCAATCCCTAAAACACCGAATTTCACATCGAAAAAGTTTAATAATTTAGCAAATGATTTGGTTACATCCTTATTCCTTTCATCAAATGCTCCAAGACATCCAACCCAATATAATATATCGTAATCTTTCTTTTCTTTATTATCGTATAATTTAATCAAATTATCATAACCTGTTTTTGTTTCTTCTGTTAATTCATTTATCCAGTTGTTTCTTGTTTCCGGATTAATTTGCCAGGGGGAATAATATTTCTCTAAATTTCTAAATACTGAATATAACTCTGTTGGAAATTCTGATTCTGACATTACAAGGTATCGTCGTGTATTAATGATACTGATTAAATGTTCAATCATTACCGGGCATTCTTCCATACATGCAGCGCAGGTAGTACAATCCCATATTTCTTCTTTTGTAATGTAATCGTCGATTAAATTTTTGTTTACTGTGCTTTCTGAAATTGAAATATTTTTTAAACTTTCTTTTATTTTTGCAATTATATTTTTAGGATTGAGAGTCTTCCCGCTTATATATGCCGGGCAAGAAATTGTGCATCTGCCACATTCGGTGCAAGTATAACAGTCTAAAAGTTGTTTCCATGATAAATCTGTTACATCTCTGACGCCAAAATACTCTGTTGAAATATTGTCAAAATCTAATTGCTCAGTTACATTAAATTTACTATTAATTTTATAATTAGAAAAGTAAACATTTGGAATTGATGTTATAATGTGAAAATGTTTGGAATAAGGAAGAAAATTTAAGAAAATTAAAATAATGATATTATGTAACCACCAGAATATTTCGTATGTAGTCTTTGAATTATGTGTTTTATGAAATGAAGCAATAAATTCTGAAACCGGGCGATATCCGGCTGAATTGTATATTAAAATTTTTTGAGAATTAACTCCAAACATAGTTATCATAACAAGTATAATCAAAATCAGTATTATTATTGCTTCGATGCCTGAACGATTATTATTCTGTAATCTTTTTGGTTTAAAGAAAATACGACGAGTTAAAAAAATCAAAGAAGATATTATTACAACTATTCCAAAGAAATCCTGCAGGAGTGTTAAGATTGGATATAAGTTACCCAAAAAAGCAAACGAGAAATTCTGAATAAAACCCTCTAAGAATCCCTCAATTATAAATAAAAACAAAATTATAAATCCCCAAAAAATAGTTAAGTGTAATAAACCTGAAAATTTATACTTTAAAATTTTTGATTGAAAAAAGCCTATGCTAATTGTATTAAAAATCCTACGGAATATTTTATTATTGCGATTTTCAGATTTCCCGAGTTTAATTTTTTTTAGAATTCTAAATGATGAAAAAAGAAAAGCGGAAAATGCAACAAGTATGAGTGAAGCGAATATGATAGTCTTTAGCATAATAATTGGTTATTCAGTCATCAATGAAATAATATATCTCAATCCTTCTTAAATACTTTTATACTTAAATCTTCCCAACAATTTTGTTCTTGCATCATATAAGCAATAAAGTCTTTTAAAAAGTCGGGAAGCATTTGTCTGTATTTTTCAATAGGGAAATCCCAATCATGATTTATAACCGTATCAATTGAATAAATCAATTCAAGTTCTTTCATATTTTCAAGGTATGGTAAACTCGCATCATATTCTCCGAACGGTGTTCCTTCGTAATATCTGTTCCAAACCACAAGGTATTTGTCTAATTCTTTTAAATTCTTTTTTGTTAAGGGTTTGAAAATTTTTCCTTTTGATTTATGTTCGTCCAGAACATTTGCCATATCTTCCATCTCGGTTAATATATAATAATCCGGATATTTTTCATCTCTTAATTGTTTTATATACTCTGATATTTTAGTTGATTCGTGTTTGACATGGAAAGGTGTTGAAAATGGACCAAGAATAAACATTATAATTAAACTGAAAATTACAAAGGGAAGCATTAATATTTTATTCTTAATCCTGTCTAAGATAATGCTGAATCCAACCGTTGATACAATACCAAAACAACTACCTAAAGTCCCTATATATCTAAGTTGACCGACACTGCAAGTTGTACTTAAACCTTCAAGTGATGCAAGTGTATAAACTGTAATTCCCAGAACGAAGAAGATTAACAGCAAAGAATATTCTTTAATTTTTTTAGAGATTATTAATGAAATTATCGCAATAATGAAAGTGAAACTTTGAAGAATCCCGAAAGATTTTGGAATCATAATGATATAATGATACCATTTAATGCCTTCAGAAGTCCTCGGTAGATTTAAATGTAAAGTCATCTCATTGAAGAAGGCTTTTATATTTCCTGTAAATATCCATGCAAGAAGAAACCAGAGGATTGGTCCGGCTAAACAGAATGGTAAAACCTTCCAGTTCCTTTTAAAAAGATAAATCAGAATGAAAATTCCACAAACAAAAAATAATTCTGTACGAAAAGTAAAAATCATTGATGAAGTTATTATACATAAATAAGGTCTGTTTTTCAGATAGAAATAATAACTTAATGTTATTAACATCATGGCAGGTACTTCAGCAAGAACGGTATATGAGATATTAAATAGCAGAGGTTGAAACCCCATAATAGGTATTATCCATTCAGCATATTTGATATTTTTGGATTTTAATATCAGATACGCAATATGAATACTGAAAATAAAGATTAATGCCCCAAATATCTGAACGCCTCTTAATCCTAATTGAGCGGGAAGAAAAAAGAGTAATACTCTTCCTACTCTTGACCAGGCATTAATTGAGGATTCAGGACTGTCAAGGAAATGTCGGTTAAAATTAAAGTGGCATCTATCATCAATGTAATAAAAACCATCAGAATTAATAATCCAGATAAATAAAGAAAGAATTACTAAAAAATAAAAAATTATAAGTCGTAAATTTTTATTTTTTTCCATTTTTTCATTTTATATTCCTAAGAATTGAACAATAATTTTTCTGTTTCTTTTTCTGTTATCAAAATCAATGAGAACAATTTGTTGCCAGGTACCAAGAGTTAAATTTCCTTCTACAATGGGAATAGTAAGTGATGTTTTTAATAATGCAGACCTTAAATGAGCGTGACCATTTCCATCGTGCCAGGTATAATCATGATTATAGTTAACATCGGAAGGAATTATTTTTTCAAATAAATCAGGTAAATCTTTTAGTAAACCTGGTTCATATTCTATTGTAGTTATTCCTGCCGTTGACCCCATCGAAAATACAGTACACTGTCCATTCACAATCTTATGTTTCCTTAATAAATTTTCCACATTATCAGTGATATCTATTATATCGCAATTCCCGTTTGTAGAGATATTTATTTCTTCTGATATACAAATCATAATTTTAAAGATTTAAATTGATTGCGACAATTTCTTTCTTTTCTTTTATAAAGTATAGAAAGTTATCCATTATAAAAAAGTTATCAGGGAATACAAGAGGCGCTTGTTTATATATTGTTTCTTTAAAGAGTCTTTTTTTATCAGATAAATTGTATATGCATATAAAAACCTGATAACAATTATCTGCAAGAGCCTTATGGTAAGTAAATATTAACAATTTATCTTTCTCAATAAATTCTATTTGATAATTTCCCGTGTCTATATTAATTTCTCTGTTAAATATATCTTTTGCATCTTCTGATGAATATTCGATATTGTAAACAGGGAAGTCTTTTTCATTTTCATAATTTTCTTCAATCAATTGCCTCCTCAATTCGAATAATGTTGCTGTATCATTTTCAGAATAATTTTTTATAAGATTTCCGGAATTGATATCTAACTTTTGATATTCAAAATTCTCAAATTTAGTAATTTTAGTGTACACCGCTTCATTTGTATGGAACATATATTCATACTCTTCATTTTTCCAGATGATTTCTCCGGAGTGAATATCAACAGCTATTATGCCTCTATGGATTGGCAATTCAGGGTTTATTAATCTATGGAGAAAAAGGTATTTGTCAGAAGAAGCAATTGATGATATCAGTGCATTTTCTTCATTTAGTTGATAATCCCTTAATATTACCTCACCGGTTTTAGCATTAACAGTAAAGAATAGAGGTAATTTTTTCTTTTCTTCTCTTGTTTCTCCTGTGATAAAATTTTTCCCTGCGTTATATATACTCCATAAGTTACCGTGTTGAGAAAATCTCCATGCTGGTTTTAAAATATTTCCCATTTTATTTTATTATGTTTATCTTCAATATTTCATTTATACCTTCAAGAACTAATAAAGGATGATACTTCCTGATTTGTTTTATTTTCTGAGAGAAGATTTTACCTAATCCGCCTGTGCATATAATCATTAAACCTTTATATCTTTTTTGTAATTCTGTAATTACAAAGTTTGTAAGTCCAATAGTCTGATAAATGACGCCGGAAATAATTGCAGAATCTGTATTTTTACTAATTAGATTTATCCTTTTTGCTTTTTCAATTATTGGAAGTGGTAAACTTGTATTTTGTATTAAAGAATTTAAACCGGTTTGTACACCCGGGCAAATTAATCCACCTGTAAAAGTTTTGTTTATTATTATATTAAAAGTAGTAGCAGTTCCATAATCTATTACAAGAATATTTTTAAAATTCTTATATCTATTAACAGCAGCAACTGAAGAACAAATCCTATCAACTCCTAAAGTCTTTGGATAATCAATTCTTATTGATAATTTAGAGTTGTATGTAATATAGTAGGGGAGTGTTGCAAAATGTTTTTTAATAGTATCAGAACAAGAGGGTTTATATTTAGGGTCACATAATGATATACCGATTGAACAGATATCATCCTTATAAAATCTAAAGTGTTTTTTTATAAATTTATTAAAATCACTCTGAAAATTACTTTTTTTATAAGGTGTTTTAGCAAAAGTTTCTATAATGACTTTGTCTTTCCCGAGTGCAGCTTTTATATTTGAATTTCCTATATCAATTAATAACCTTTGCATTTAAAAACTTTTTATGCCCCTGAACATAGTTAAAGAAATGTAGAGAAAATTTAAAGTGGGAATTTTATTCCGAATATCAAGGTATATCCATATTTATTACCTGTATCACTTATAATTATTTTATATTTGCCGTCAACGAATATTATATTCTTTTCAAATATACCTTCAAAATTTATCCCGGCGCCCACATCAACACCAAGTTTTGTAAAACTTTCTTTTTTATCCTTATCATCATAGAAGTTAACACCTATTCCTCCATCTACATAGGGTTTAATTGATGTGGTCTGGAAATTTATTCTTGCTAAAGCAGCCATTTCAAAATTTGAAATATTATCTATTTTCCAGTAATTTGCCTGAGGTACTATTGAAAAACTTTCAAGCTTGATTTCAGAAAACATACCTACTGCATAACCAGTCTTATTATTGAAAAAAGAAAAACCAGCACCTATTCCCAAATCCACTCTTGATGCCGGTGCTGTTAAATTTTTCAAGGAAAGTTTAGTGTCTTGATAATTGTTTCCGATATACTGTGCATTACTTAAAAAGTTAACAAGGTATAATAATGCGATAACAAGAAAAATTTTCTTATTCATTAAATTATATTTTAATTGAAATTATAGTTTTCAAGTTTCTTTATTTCATCCCTTAATGCTGCAGCGCGTTCATATTCTTCTTTTGCAACTGCATCCTCAAGGTCTTTTTTAAGTTTATTTAACTTTCTCTGTTTTTGTTCCTGTAAATCTTCTTTTGAATCTTTCCTTTTTGTTTCTTTCTCATAATTTCCTTCTGTTGTCTCCTGTGGCTCAGGAGTAAAGCCAATTTCATCAAGTATATTTGCAGCAACAAATATGGGAGCATTAAACTTCAAAGCTAATGCAATAGCATCTGATGGTCTGGCATCTATATCTTCTATTGTATCGGAGTCAAATTTTATTCTTGCATAAAATGTAGAATCTTTTAACTCGTTTATTACTATATATTCAATTGAAAATCCAAAAGATTCAATTATATTTTTCATTAAATCATGTGTCAATGGTCGAGGTGGAGTAATATTTTCTAATTGAAGCGCAATTGCCTGTGCTTCATACTGTCCTATTATAATTGGAAGTCTTCTTTCTCCGTCAATTTCTTTTAAAATAATTGCATAGCCACCGCCACTAAGGGATGAAGATAAAGATAAACCATAAATTTCAACTTGTACTATGTCACTATCACCATTCATTTATGTACCATTTTATAATTTTATACAATTAATGTATTATTAAAGTTTCAATTTAATTTATTATAAATTTATATTATTTCAAGTAAATATTAAAGTATAAAATTACTTATTTTTTTTAATCTCTTTAATCAATACAGGTAATATTTCCATTGCATCGCCCACTATTCCATAATCTGCAATTTTAAAAATAGGTGCGTTTTTATCATTATTAATTGCTATAATGTATTTTGATTTGGAAATGCCAGCCAAATGCTGCAGAGAGCCACTAATCCCACAGGCAATATACAACAAAGGAGCAACGGTTTTTCCTGTTTGTCCAATTTGTTCTGAGTGTGGACGCCACCCGTTATCTACTACTGCTCTTGATGCACCCACTGAGCCGTTCAGTACTTCTGCAAGTTCTGAAATTAGAGAAAAATTTTCTGCTTTTTGCATACCAAGTCCACCTGAGACAATAATATTTGCTTCCGTTAAATCTGTTTTACCTGTGTTTGGTATAAATTCTTTTACAATATCTGTAAAGTCATTTTCAGTAATTTCTAATGATTTTAAATCAATCTTTTTAAAATTGGTATTTTGGCTTTTGTTTATTTCAGGAGTGTAACTATTCGGTCTTATAGATATAATTGTTCTTTTCTGGTTGATGGAATAAAAAGCATCTATTTTACTTGAAAAAATTTGCTTTTTTATCTTTAAATTTCCTTCATCGGGAATTATTTCTGTGCAATTTGACATATAAGCGGAATCTGTCTGAACAGCAATTTTAGGTGCAATCTCTAACCCTAATGAAGTAGCTGATAGTAATATAATATTATAATTATTTTGATGTATAATATTTGATATTGCTTTTGCTATTGCTGAATGTGAATATAAGATTTGCTTCACATTTGAAAGTGAATTCAATTCATTTAAGCTAAGAATAAGAACATTACCCGCTCCATAATTCTGGATATCTTTTATGATTTCATCTGTTTCAGTATTAATAACTAAAAAATCTATTTTTGCATTTATAAAATTAGATAATTTTATCCCAATGGTTACAATTTCCAATGATGATTTTTTATATCCGTTTTCTTTTGTCTCAATAATAGCAAGTATTTTATCCATAAATTAAATAATTTTTACTTTTTCCTTTAGGAATCTTATTATTTCTAAAATGCTATCAGAATTGTTATTCAGTATTATTCCACTTTCTTTTTTTGGAGGAAGTTTTAGTTCTGAAAATTCAATTTTATTATCACTGAAATAAGGTTCTTTAATTTCAATTGGTTTGGATTTTGATTTTAATACATCTTTCAGTTTTGGATACCTTGGAATATTTAATGTCCGCTCTACTCCTATCAAAACCGGTAATTTCACTGTAATCAGTTCCTTACCTCTTTCCGTTGTCTTTTCTAAAGTAATGTGTTTTTCATCATAATTAATCTTTGATATAAAATTTAAAGAAGGTAAATTCAATAACTGACCAACCATATTCTGAACACTTACACTTTCATAATCAATGGACTGTTTACCAAAGAAAATTAAATCAGGGTGTTTTTCCTTTATAAATTCAGCCAGATTTTTAGCAACCGTAAAAGAGTCGTAATTATCAGTATTACTTCTGATTAAGACTCCCTCATCTATTCCATAACTATATGCTTTCCTGATAACCTCTTTATATAGATCGGGACCATAGGTTACTGCAAGAGTATCAGCATTGAATTTTTCTTTTAATTGAACGGTTTCTTCAATTGCATGTTCATCAAAGGGGTTTATAATATATGTTAAATTTTCATTACAGACAGATTTCTTATCGGAAGAAATTTTTATCTCATTTGTTATATCCGGCACATAAGAAATGGAAACAATAACTTTCATTTCGATTTTTTTAATACAAGTTATTTATAAAGAAAAATCTAATCAATCCACAAAATAAAAATTACTTAAGATACTTCAAATACTTCATTGAAAGAAAGTAAAAAATTGGGTATATTTGAACAAACCGCGGGATGGAGCAGCTGGTAGCTCGTCGGGCTCATAACCCGAAGGTCGCAGGTTCAAATCCTGCTCCCGCTACAAGGGAATTCAGGAATATTTAAGGGATAATCAAATTAAAATTTATTTTTTGTTTTTTGTTATATATTTTATCCTTATAATATAAAAAGTTATTTTATATATTTTATTAATTAAAAAGATACTTTACGAAACATATATTTCTAATATTACTTTTATCTCTTTTTATTCTTGTAAATTCATTTGCTGAGAATACACAGTTATATTCAGGCAAATTTACTGTTATTATTGATGCAGGACATGGTGGTAAAGATCCGGGAACAACCGGAACTACGGGTGTTCAGGAAAAAACGCTTAATCTTTCAATTGCTTTAAAATTAAAGGACCTTCTCACTGAGAAATATGATGATATCAATGTCATTCTGACAAGAGATAAAGATGAGTATATTGAACTAAAAGACAGGGGAAGGATAGCAAATGAAAACAATGGAAATCTGTTTGTGAGCATACATTGTAATTATAAGAAAAAAGAAGAACACGATAAAAACGGTTTTGAAATTTATATCTCTGACCTGACAAGAACTTCGGAAGCAGAAGGATATACAAAAGCAGAAAATAAATTTTTTTATCAGGGAAAGACAGATACATCCTCAATTACATGGAAGGAATATGTAAGTATTGCTGTTCCACTCCTGCAAAATATATATTTCAGGATGTCTGAATATTTCGCTACAATTTTAGAACTGGAGCTAACCAAAGGAACAGTTTTGGAAAGCAGGGGAATACAACAGGAGGGTTATTTTGTATTAATTGGAGCTTCTATGCCCGTTGTTCTTATTGAGTGTGGATTTCTTTCAAATGTTGGTGATGAAAGATATATAAAATCACAAAGAGGCCAAAACGATATTGCAAAAGCTATTTACAAATCTATAATTCTTTATAAAATGGACTATGATTATATGAAAACTATTTTGAGATGAGATTTTAAATAAATATATAAAAAAAAAGCCGCTTTAAGCGGCTTTTTTAATTAACTTCTGAATTTGCAGAGTTTAACAGTAAATCCTTCTTTCTCCAATCTATTTATATCGGTTTTAGCATCATTTTCGGTTGGATATATTCCTGTGAGTACAAAGAAAATTGAGGAATCTTTTTTGGGAATGACCTGAACAAAAATATGGTTATATCCCATTTCCTCAAGTTTCTCTATTAGTGCTTTTGTGTCGTAATCACCCTTTGTTTTAAGAATTTTTATTATGTAACCAGATGTTAAATTAATGTTTGGTTCAGAACTATTGAAATAGTCCTCTTCTTCATTTTTCATATATATTTGGGCAATAGCCTCGTCAGTGTTAGGAGAAAGAAGTTTTATATCTATCTTTTTGAAGGTGTAGACCTTATTTAAACTATTGTATTTTTTGAGTATAACATCTTCAAAAAGATTAGAAGGTGAAAATCCTTCTACTTCGGTTTCTTCTTCTTGTAATTCTTCCTCTTCATTATAAATTTCTAACCTGACTCTTGCTAATCCTCCCATCCCGAGTTCTTCTTTTGCGGCAAATGAGAGGTCTATTATTCTTCCGAATACATACGGTCCTCTGTCATTAATTTTAACTATTGTACTTCTTCCGTTTTCCAGATTGGTAACTTTTAAATATGTACCAAACGGAAGCGTTCTGTGCGCAGCGGTAAAATCATAAGTATTGAAATATTCACCACTTGCAGTTTTTCTGCCATGAAATCCCGGACCGTACCAGGAAGCAATACCTTCTTCAACATAGGAAGGGGATTTCTTTTTTAGATTAGTAAAAGGGGTGTTTAGTGAAGCACTAATAGGATTTACACAACTAATAATGATGCTAAATGTTAAAACATAATACCAAAGGTTCTTTCTTAACAAATTATCTCCTTTTTAATTTCATAATAAATAAAAAAAAATCACTTAATAGTTTATAAACCATATTAGTGATGATTATAAAGTATTAAAATATGTATAATCGATTTATTTGTCAATAGAAAAATTAAAAATTATTTTTAGATTTCAGCTTATAATTTTGTCTAAAAATATTGATTTGAACTCATTATAAATATATGTTAAAATAATAAATTAATTGATGGTTATTCATATGGTAAAATTAGAAAATAATATCTAAATTACTGATTATTTAGGCTTTATAATTACACCTAATTTCTGATAAGTATTCATTTTTATGGTTAGAGGTTTTTCTAATCTGATGTGTTTAACATATTTTTTTTCCTCAATGGGTTGAATGGAAGATAACCAGTCCCAATCTATAAAATTGTCCTTAATTTTTGAATTTATAGTAAAATAGTGAATCATAAATGAAGTGATATTATGTAACAAATGAGAGCCCTGAGAAGGTTCTACATCCATATCTTTCATACCCGCTTCAACAATAACTTTTGCACCCGAAATATTAGACCAGGTAACAGGTATCCCAAGCCATGGGTCTAAAGTACCCCATCTACCCAATCCTATCAATATATATGGTGTTTTTTCGTTAAGTAATTTTGAATTAAACTGATTTACCTCTAATGCGATGTCTCTTGTTTTAGACCTTTCAAACTTATGGATGTCAACAAAAACTATATCTCTGATATAATCAATAGTACCGTTTCCAAGAACTTCAGTACTCTTACAAATTAAATTTTCTCTGTTAATACTATTAATTGTATGGTCAGAAGTATCTTCCGAAATAACCACAGGTCTCATTTGCAGGATTCCGAATTCTTTTGGTTCTCCTTTCGGTACAGACATTCTGACGGCAAACTCTATTTCAACGGGGGTCCCTAAACCAGAAGAGCCGATATTCAGAAGTAATTGTATAATTGATGGCAGCGGAAAAATATTGTTTTTAAGAATTGGAGAAAAAGTTACCAGTCTGGAGCCGTGTCTTGATAGCCCATCATAGATAGCATTATTTTCATGTGAATATGTCGAACCGACATAATGTAAAGTTCCATCTTCCTCAGCGGAATGTATATCATAAAGTTTGGTATAATTATCAATATAATTATAATCAGAGTCATTGTAATCTGCTTCAAGGTCAAGGGCATAAAAATATTTCTGATTATTAGATAATGCTTCTTTAGGATTATAGAACTGTATTAGTTTGGTTGGATATTTTGGACAAAATCTGACACAATTTCCACCTTCAACAATTGTTTTACCAAGTCCTAATGCAACAAGTACAACACCATCTTTTGAGCTCATAGGTGGTAAGGGATAGTAATTATAAGATTTAGCAACTCCTGAAAAGTCGGGGTAAAATCTGTTTTTATGTATAGTACCCATCATTCTCTGAATAATTACAGCCATTTTCTCTTCTTCCATTCTGTAAGAAGTAATCTTAATGTAATTTTTTGCATTAGGAGAGAAAGTTGAAGCATAAACTAATTTGATTGCATTTAACAAATCCCTCAATCTTTTTTCAAGGTCGGGGTGATTATTTGGAATCATATAAGTATCATAGACGCCTGCAAAAGGGTGATATTGTGAGTCTTCGAGCAGGCTTGAAGACCTGACTGAAAGAGGAAATTGTACAAGTTCAAGAAAATCCCTTAAGTTTGAAACAATATCAGCAGGGAACTTATTAGCTTCAAAGAATCTTCTTTTTATTTCGTCGTAATCTTCAGATTTTAAAGCAAAACTTCTAAGATTATTCTCGTCTAAAAACTGGTCGAAAGCATCTGTTCCAATAACAACAGCAGAGGGAACATCAATTTTGACACCAGAGAAATTATTAGTAATATTATAGAAATTTACAAGTGTATTCAGAAAACTTAATCCGCGCGCTTTTCCTCCTATTGAACCACCGCCAATTCTGGCAAAATTATAATTTGGGTCAAAAGTTGTTTTTTTAAAGTCAGTTATAATACCCCGTGTTCTTACTTTTCTGTATTGTTTCAGTGCTGCTATTAAATAGCTTCTTAAATCTTCAATTGATTTATAATCTTCTACCTTTTTAGGTCTCAACTTATCAGCCAGCCAAAATTCTGTTCTTGCTTTAAGCCAGTTGGAAAAATGGTTCCTTTCTCCGTGATATCTGATTGATTCAGCTGGTAATTTTTTCAGTACTTTCTCAAGAGATATTAAATCAGTAGCTCTTCCAACTTCTTTTCCATCTGGTGTTTTGAAAATAAAATCACCGAACCCGAAGTGTTGAGTAATGAATTCCCTTAACTCTTGTAAAAATAATGGTGATTGTTTTAGCAGAAAGCTCAGCTTGTGTTCCTCAGCTTTTATTTTATTTGACGGATCTGATGATTGTAATAAAATCGGAATATCTGAATAGTGTTTCCTGACTTCATTGGCAAAAATAAATCCCGCATCTTTATTGTGTATCCCATCTTTACTAAACTCTACATCTGAAATTATACCAAGTATATATTCCTGATATTTATTAAAGTAATCAAAAGCTTCCTCATAACTTGTGCATAGAATAATTTTCGGTCTTGCACGCATTCTTAAGGATTTATGGTATATATTGATACCCTCTAAAATAAGTCTTTGCGATTGTTTTATAATTTCAGTATAAATAACAGGTAAAAAAGTAGAATAACTTCTTATATCATCTTCTATTAAAATAATAGACTGAACCCCAATAAGTTTGGTATCATTTTCAATATTCATTTTGTCTTCAAGGCATTTTATGACACCAATTATTAGTTTATAATCTCCTGTCCAGATAAAGATTTTTTCATAAACATTAATATCAGGTCTTTGTAATAAATTCTTTATTTCTAAATTATCAAATGAAAGTAATACAATCGGAATATCGGGATATAAATTTTTAATTTTATGTGCAAATTCTATAGGCGACATTTCGTCTATGTGCAAAGTCGTAACAACTAAATCAATTCTTTTTTCCTCCAGTAATTTTAAAGCATCTTTAACACTATTAGTTCGGGTAATTTCCGGAGCGTGGGTTAACTGCAATCCCTGATATTCATTTCTGATTAATTCATATAATCTTCCATCTTCTTCAAACAGATATAAATCATAAAGACTTGAAACAAGCAGAACATCCCTGATTCGTTTTTTCATTAGATTGTTGAATTCCTGAAACAAACTAATAAAATTCAGGTCTAACAACTTTAAATCTGATTGTACCATAACATAATAATTAGTACTCTAATATAAAAAAAAGGAGCGAATATTAAAATTCGCTCCGTAATATAAAAAATGTGTTATTGAATTTCCTTTTAAACAACACCTAAATCTATCATTGCATCTGCAACCTTTAAGAAACCTGCAATATTTGCACCGTTAACATAATTTCCTGGTGTACCGAATCTTTCTGCAGTTTGATAACAATTGTCGTGAATGTTTTTCATTATTTCCTGAAGTTTTTTATCTACTTCTTCTCTTGACCATCTTAATCTCATACTATTTTGTGTCATTTCAAGACCAGAAACAGAGACACCACCGGCGTTTGCTGCTTTTCCGGGACCGTATAATATTTTATTATCTAAGAATATATCAACACCTTCAGGTGTAGTTGGCATATTTGCACCTTCACTTACAACATAAACACCATTCTTAATTAAGTTAGCTGCGTCTTTTCCATTGATTTCATTTTGTGTGGCACTTGGGAATGCACAATGTGCTTTGTGGTCCCAGAGCGGATTATAATCTAATTTTGGATCAACAGGGAAATAAGTAGCAGATTTATATTTTTCAGCATATTCTGCGATTCTACCTCTTTTAACATTCTTTAATTCCTTAACAAATTCAAGTTTTTCATAGCCGATGCCTTCCGGGTCAAAAATATAGCCGCTTGAATCTGATAAAGTAACCGGAATACCACCGAGGTGTAATAATTTTTCTACTGTATATTGTGCAACATTACCACTGCCAGAGACAAGACATATTTTCCCTTCCAGAGTTTCGTTTCTTGTCTTTAACATTTCAGCAGCAAAATAAACTGCACCGTAACCGGTTGCTTCTGGTCTGATAAGAGAACCGCCCCAGTTCAATCCTTTTCCTGTGAGAACACCGGTAAATTCATTCATTATTCTTTTGTATTGTCCAAACAAATATCCGATTTCTCTTGCACCTACTCCTATATCTCCTGCGGGGACATCAGTATCAGGTCCGATGTGTCTGAAAAGTTCTGTCATAAAGCTTTGGCAGAATTTCATAACTTCGTTATCACTCTTACCTTTCGGGTCGAAGTCTGAACCACCTTTCCCGCCACCCATTGGCAGGGTTGTAAGTGCATTTTTAAATACTTGTTCAAAAGCAAGGAATTTCAAAATACCAAGATTAACTGATGGGTGGAATCTTAATCCTCCTTTGTAAGGACCTATGGCGCTGTTCATTTCAATTCTGAAACCACGATTAACCTGGATAACTCCCTGGTCATCGAGCCATGGTACTCTAAACATAATCACTCTTTCTGGTTCAATTATTCTTTCAATTACTTTGTGGGCTCTGTATTCCGGGTGTCTTTCCAGAACCAGTTCGAGTGAATTTACAACTTCCATTACTGCCTGATGGAATTCAGGTTGTGCTGGGTCTTTTGCCTTTACCCTTTCAAGGATTTCTTGTGCAAATGACATAAGTTTATTTCCTTTCTTTAATTTGTGTGTTATAAATTTTGTTTTTTATGAATATATTTATTGTATAGAAAAGAACAATAAATTGCTATTTACAGGAATTAGGAATAATTTATTAATAAAATACCAGCGGTATCAGTGTTATTTTCTATCAAGTTTTGGTAGTTATTATATTACAAATATAAAATAAAAATTTTTAAAAAAATATCAATTATTTATTATATATATTTGTCGTAAATCCTGTATATCTTATATAGTTCTGCGTCAAGATTTACAGCAGTTTGCACCATTGGTATATTGTCTTCAAGTACCCATGAGATTTCGGCGTTACTTATTCCTTTCCTGTGGCAGGTTTCTATTGTATCTTTAATAAATACTGCTTCTATACCTTTCTTCTGATACTCGTGTATAATCCCCATTGTTATAAGCCTAATACCATTTATTTTTTTTCTGTTTATTAACATTTTAAATATACCAAATGGAAATAATCTGCCATTCATTTTCTTAAATACCTGATTGTAATCCGGTAATGCCATAGAGAACCCAACCGGCTTACCATCTACTTCAGCAAAATAAACAAGGTCCGGGTCTGCAAGGGGTCGTAAGATATGTGCTACAAAATCGAATTCTTCATCAGTCATAGGTACAAAACCCCAGTTATATTTCCAGGCATTGTTATAGACTTCTTTAATTAGACTTAACTCTTTCTTAATTTCTTTTATTCTTAAAATGCGAAATGAAATATTATCCCGCTTGCGTACAATTTCGCTTACTCTTTTTAATTTATTCAGTACTTCAGTATTGGATAAAATACTTTCTCCGACATGATAAGCATATAAATCCTTTGCTTTTGTAAATCCAAAATTATGTATTAATTCTATATAGTAAGGTGGGTTATATGTCATAAGTATTACAGGGGGAGAGTCAAATCCCTGAATTAATAAACCGACTTCATCGTTAGTTGAAAGATTAATAGGACCGCGTATAACCTCCATTCCTTTTGATTTAAGAAAATCAGCAGCTGCTTCAAATAGTTTATCAGATACATCGTAATCATCAATGCATTCAAAATATCCGAAAAATCCGACTTTATCATTATGGAATTTATTGTGATTCTCATTTACTATCGCTGCTATTCTTCCGGAAAGTTCTCCGTTTTTATAAGCAAGGAAAAGAGCAATATCAGCATGCTTAAAGAATGGATTTATGGTTTTAGTTAGATTTCTTCTCACATCAAAAATAAGTGGTGGAACCCAGTTTTTATCATTTTTATATATACGCCATGGAAATTTAATAAAACGATATTTATCATCTTCCGTTAAGACTCTTTTAATTTCTACGCTGGCTTTCATTTTATATTGTTTAAAATTTCTTCAATATGTCCTTTAACTTTAACCTTACTGAAGATTTTTTCAATTATCCCTTCTTCATTAATTATAAAAGTGGTTCTTTCTATACCCATATATTTCTTGCCATAAAGACTTTTTTCTTTCCAGACATTATATTTTTTCAGTACTTCTATATTTTCATCAGAAAGTAAAAGGAAGGGAAGTTTATATTTTGATTTAAATTTTTTATGTGATTCAATGCTGTCTTTACTGATACCAATAATAACCGCATTCTTTTTTTCGAATACTTTAATATTGTCTCTGAAGTCACACGCTTCAGCTGTACATCCGGACGTATTATCCTTTGGATAAAAATAAAGAATAATTTTTTTGCCCCTGAAATTTTTTAGTGAAATTTTTTCTCCTGTATCGGCTATTAAAGTAAAGTCAGGAGCTTTATCACCTTCTTTAAGCATAGTTTTTATGTTGTTTCCTTTTTAAGAAATCTTTTTACAGAAATAACACTGCCAAATACACCTAAAAATAAACCTATCAAAACTATATATATTATGAAATCGTATGATATAAGAGTAATTTTAAGTTCATTTTTGAAAAACGGAGATGAAAGGTATATATTAAATAAAAAGAGGATTGTAAGTGCGAAAATAACTCCGAAAAGTCCGATTATAAAACCTTCAATCACAAAAGGGGAAACAATGAAAGATGTTTTTGCACCAAGAAGTTTCAACAATTCAATTAATTTTCTTCTTGAAGAAATAACAAGCCGCACTGTATTTGAAACAAGAAATATAGAAGAAAGTGAAATCAGAACAAGGGAAACAAGATTTATTGTTAGAATTAGAGATGAATTTTTTTCTATTATCTCAAGATATTTTTCAGGAAATTTAATATCGTCAACTTTTGGTAATGCGGAAATTTGTTGTTTGATTTTATTCAGCCTGTCTGTAGATTTATATTCATCATATAAATTAATCTTTATGGATGCAGGAAGTGGATTATATTCCAGTATTTCCAGCATTTCCTTCCCGAATTCTTTTTCGAAAATTTTTAGTGCGTCTTCTTTGGAAACATAAGTTATATTCTTCACTCCGCCTATTGTCCTGATTTTTTCTTTTAAATCATTCAGTTCTTCTGAACTTATATCATCTGCGAGAAATACCTCTATCTCTACTTTATCTTTTATTGCTTTAATTAATCTGTTAGAATAAAGGGATAGGGATATGAAAATAGAAATCAGAATTAAAGAAAGTGTAATTGTAAATATAGCGGTAGTAGTTGAAAGTTTTGCTTTATTTAATCCTCTGAATGCTTCTTTTGTTAAGTAATCTAACTTAATCAATTAGTGTTATTACTTTTATTATTAAAATTAAAATAAATTATTATACCACAAACCAAACCAATAACAAAATAAACAAGAGCAATACCATAATATCCAAAAATAAGTTTTCCAATTCCAAATAGAAACATATAAACTAATACTATACCCGCAATCCAGTCTATGAATAGTTTGTAGTATCCTTTATCACTTTTAATATCCGGATATGCAACTGAAAATTTTTTCCATCCAATTCCACCCGGATGAACTATCCTGTAAAAACTAATTAATTTTTCATTTTGTACAGGAGAAGTAACGAAAGTAAATATTAGCCAGATAATTGTTGTCAAAGGAACAATTATATATAAAGTATCAGGAAAGCCTTTGTTTATATCTATTATAAAACTACCCCATTTAAAAACAGGGAACGTAATATATTTAGTCAGAATTTTTATTAAGCCGACAAGAACAAACGGTGCAATAGTAGCTGCAATTTCGCTAATTGCATTAATTCGCCACCAGTACCATCTTAATATCAGAACAAGACCAAGTCCCGCTCCGCATTCAATTACAAATTCCCAGACCCCTGAAATCGTATTCATTTGTGTCGTAATCAGAACCGAAAGTATCATAAGCAAAATTGTAATCAACCTTGAAATAATTACATAGTGTTTTTCCTGCTTATCTTTTTTCAAAAACCGTTTATAAAAATCATTTACCAGATAGGATGTACCCCAGTTTAAATGAGTTGCTATTGTTGACATATACGCAGCAAAAAATGCTGCCAGCATTAACCCTTTAAGACCAACGGGCAAAAATTCATTCATTGAATAAACATATCCCAATCCTTTATCCTTTAAATCCGGATAAAGAACTAATGTACAAAGCCCGACAATTATCCAGGGCCAGGGTCTTATGCAATAATGAGCAACCTGAAAAAATAAAGTTGCAAAAACAGAATTTTTTTCATCTTTTGCGCTCATCATCCTTTGCGCTACATATCCGCCTCCGCCAGGTTCTGCGCCCGGATACCATGATGCCCACCACTGAATACCAATAAAAGCAAGAAAAGTAGAAATTGAAATTGCAAAAGCGCCCGAATAAGATACTGATTCTGTATTTGATGATATTACGGGAAGAAAATTGAAAGCCCATTCCGGTAATTTTGCCTGCAACCCACTTACACCACCAATTTGCGGACTATTAACTACAAGAATAGCAAGAACAATACAACCGGTCATAGCAAGTATGAATTGAAAAGCATCAGTTACAGCAACTCCCCACAATCCGCTTAATGCAGAATAAATCGCAGTAATCAGCATAGCGAGACCGATATAGATCATAACATTGGACTCATTCACATATTCAGGGAAAATACCAATTAATATTTTCATCATAGCCAGATTGACCCAGCCCATAATAATAACATTCATAAACAAACCTAAATATATGCTTTTGAAACCGCGCAGAAATGCAGATGCTTTACCGGAATATCTTAATTCAATAAACTCAACATCAGTAAGAATATTTGCCCTTCTCCACAGCCTTGCATAGAAAAAAACAGTGAGCATTCCGCCAATAAGCATATTCCACCACAACCAGTTACCCGCAATGCCGTTTTTATTTACCAGCTCTGTTACAGCTAGTGGAGTATCAGCAGCAAAAGTTGTAGCAACCATAGATAATCCAGCCAGCCACCATGGTAATTTTCTCCCTGATAAAAAAAACGATTCTGTATTTTTGCTTGCTCTTTTATAGTAATAAGCCCCGATAAGTAACGAAAATATAAAATACAATAAAATAATTATCCAATCTAAAAGATGCATATCATAATTTTATTATACAAAATAAAATAAATTGATTTATAAAGAAATTAAAAATATTGGTATTTTATTTTAAGATTAATTCATTTGACGGACGAATAAATGAGTTTATATTACTTCTTAAAAAAATCTATCTTGAAAATTCAATTCCTTTAAAGATAACTAAATAATAACTTTTACCTTATTGTATGTTTTGGATTTTTTTTCTATTTTGACAAGAAAAAATTTTAAATTTTATAGTACAAAATATCGGAGAAAATATGCATCCGTTAAAAATTAAAGGACAATATCTTATACTACTGATTATTATTTCTCTATTGAATTCCTTTTCTTTATTTGCTCATGAAGAACCTTCCAAAACTCTTAAAGAAAAAGAAGATAAAGAAGAGAAAAGAATGTTTATATTAAAAAATAAAATTAACTCTGTTACTGTCTGGAAAAATAAATTAGAAAGCGGCGTTCCCGACATTCAGAGCAGAACCAAATATTATACGATGTTTTATGATGAGAAGGGGAATCTGTCTTCAATTTATGTTTTCACCCCGACAGGTCTTTTGGAATACAGAACAGAATATACTTATGATACCGATAATAATATGATAAGCGATACGGATTATGATGCAGAAGGTAACATTATAGAAAAGAGTGAATTTAAATATGATTCAGAAGGAAGAGTTACGGAACAATTTAATTACGATAGTACAGGTGCTCTGGATTCAAGATTTACTTATACAATTGACAATGAAAACCATCAGATAATATTCATTAAATACAAACCGCTTGACAATATTGAATACAAAATTATTTATAAATATTCCGGTTCTGTTGACAGCGGAAACAATATAGAAATTATAAAACAAAAGCCCGGCGGTGAATTAATTATGCGTGTACAAAATGTATTTGATAGCAATAACTTCAGACTTAAAAAAATAATTTATGATGAGAACAACCGGATAATGTATTATTTCCAGTATGAATACTATAAAGACACAAAAAATTTCTCTTCAATAACAAAAAAATCAGAGCAGGATAAAATATTAATGAAATCAGTTTACGATTATAACGAAAATGGATTAATAGATAAGGTAGTTAATTACGACGAAAATAATGCAATAATTACTTATATGAGCTATACTTACGATTACAAAGAAAAATAAATTGTTATTAAATTTCATATAAATTCTTAACCTATACCAACCAGACGAAAAGACTCTGAGCTATACTTATACTTATAAATAAGAATAAAAAAATCGTTATTTAATTTCATATAAATTCTTAACCAATACCAACCAGATAAAAAAACTCTGAGCTGTACTTATACTTATAAATAAGAATAAATAAATCGTTATTTAATTTCATATAAATTCTTAACCAATACCAACCAGATAAAAAGACTCTGAACTATACTTATACTTATAAATAAGAATAAAAAATCATTAATAAATTTCATATAAATTCTTAACCTATACCAACCAGACGAAAAGGCTCTGAGCTATACTTATACTTATAAATAAGAATAAAAAAATCGTTATTAAATTTTTTATAATTCTTATCTGATACCAACCAGATAAAAAGACTCTGAACTATACTTATGATTATAAAGAAAAATAAATAAATTGTTATTATATTTTATATAAATACTTATCTGATACCAACCAGACGAAAAAGCTTTCCTTATTACGATAATAGGAAAATCTCCTTCATATAAAAATTTCATTTCATAATAAATGCTCTCACATTAAAAAATCTAATCCAAACAACAAAGAAAGCTAACTATCCTGATATATACAATCTATTTTTAAAACCAAAGCAATATAATTATTCTTACTCTGTAAAATCAAATTACCCTGGTAAGCCCAACTTGAATTCAAAATTCCTGATGATAAGTTAATCCATCCCGCAACATTCATACGGCTTAGCTTAGATTTTAGAATATACTGATATTAAGTATTTCTAATTAAAAATACTCCATCCCCAACATTCACCCCTTATAGTTTACAGGCAGAATATTCTGATATTCAGTATATCCTCCTCATACCTTTATCTTAACAGGATTAATAAATTCACGGAGTAAAATTAATAGTTTTAATTTTAACTTTTTTTAATTATTTTATAACACCATAAGATAAGAAAAAAATATGAAAAATATTTAATATCTAAGATGCAAAAGATAAAAAGATTTTGATAAAGTTAATATAAAATAAATGTTCGTTGAAAGTAGTTATGCACTATTAAAACGGTAAAAAATTTCTAAAATTTTAAGTGTGTTCTTAAATAATCTGAATAATTCATTGAAGGTATGAAGGAATGAATTAAATATTTTTTAAATAATTTATTATTATTTTTTGGGAAATACCGTAAAATAAAAGAGGTAAATAAAAATGAACAATCTAAAAGAAATAATAGAATTGGTAGTTGATAAGTTAAAAAAATACAGGGGGCTTTATGAAAAAAGTGAAGAATCTGTAAGATACCACATAATAAACCCTATCTTAAGGAGCATGGGATGGGACCCTGAAAATCCAGATGAAGTTTACCCAAATATTACGAGCGAAGAGGGTGTCCCTGACTATACACTTTTAAAGGATGAAAAGAAAGTTTTATTTATTGAAGCAAAGAAATCATCAGTTGATATAGAGCAAAAAGAGGTCGTTCGAAAATTGGCGATGTACTGTTTTGGGGAGGGGATGAAATATGGCGTTTTGACTAATGGGGCTATTTGGATACTCTTTAGAGCCTTCCAAGAAGGTACCACTATGGTAGAGAGAATTGTCTGGAAAATAGATATCAAAAACGATGAAATAACAGCGACCATTCGACGACTTAGAACAATCTCAAAAGAGAATATTATGGACATTGAGAATCTTATAAAGAAACTTCAAATCTTAGATGAAATTTGGCATTCTCTGTTAGAAGAGCCGAAAGATTTGGTTCAAGGGTTTATGTCTGTTTTTAATGAACTTCTTAAAGAAGGGTATCCAGACTATAAATTTGATCAAACTGAAATTGAAGACTTCATAAAAGAAAGAATAAGTGAACTAATTTACCTAAAAGAAGAGGGCAAGGATAATCCCCCTTTTCCATTTATAGAACCAACAGGTCTTCATCCAAGAAGAATGAAGATTGAAAATAATACTTATATCATCAGGAATTCATATGATATTTTAGTAAATACAGCAGAATGGCTTATCAAAAAGCAGAAATTAAGAAAGGAAAATTGTCCAATTGCAAGCGGCCACAAAAGAAATTTAGTGAATACTCAACCTAAGCATCCATACGGAAATAATTTTAAAGCACCCAAAAAATTGTCTAATGGTTTTTTCATTGAAACGAATCATAGTACTGTAAGTAGTATAACAAATGCACGAAGACTTTTAGAAAAATGTGGTTATCGTCAGGATATATTAGTGGTAGAATAAAAATATTTAACGAGACTATCTATAATAATTGTCATACGATTGGTGCTGATTACATCATACAAGTGATCATTTCGTATTGGAATTCATATTCATACAAATATTAAGCAAAATTAGCTCATGAAAAATTAAATTATTAAATGTTAAATTTTATGAAAAGACCTTGGTCAATTTCAACTACAGTAAGGAATCCTGAGAGATTGCGAGATTTTTTAAGAATATTAAAAAAAATAGAAGGACAATCCTTTGATAAAAAGAACCAAGTAAAATATCAGGTTTTATTAATTCAAGAGCGTTTTTATAAGCCTCTTAATATCCCTCAAAAGTTTAGAAAATATTACGAAAATTCAGAGATAAAAATTCCATACAAAGTAGCCAAAGAAATTTTTTATTATCAAAATTACGAAGACCCACCGATGAGAGGTAGGCAATCGGTAAATCCATTAAATAAACTTGGCTTTTCAATAGCGGGAGAAGGTTCTGGATTAATAATAATTACAGAGTTAGGCAATAAGTTTTTAGCAGGAGATTATGATATAGGTTATATATTCTTCAAGAGTCTACTTAAACTACAATTCCCGAATCCATGGAGTGCCGATTTCTCAGTTAAAGAAGGTTTTAATATAATGCCGTTTATTGGTGTAATGCATCTCATCCACAAACTTAATAAAAGATCTGTTAAAAAAGGATTAGATAAAATGGAATTCAGTATTTTTGTTCCCACTCTAATGAATTTTAACCAAATAGATGAATATGTTGAAAAAATTTTGGAATTTAGAGAAGAGAAAAATAAAGATGGATATATCCTCAATTTTGCAGATGAATTTTATGAAACAAAAAAAGTGCCCAAGAAAAAGATAAATAATCTATTTGATTACGGTGATAACATAATGAGATATTTTAGACTTACAAGATATTTTAAGGTTTCAATGGATCCTTTAGGGTATTATTGGAATATTGACTTAGAACCTTCAAGAAAGTTGAAATAGAGCAACTTTTAGATATGTATACTGGCGAATCTTTTAGTTACAAAACCACAGCGGATTATTTGAGTTATCTTGCTGATATCACAAAACCAACCCTTCCATGGGAAAAGAAAGAAAATTTAAAAAAGATAGCTCAGTCCATTAAAAATATGATTATTGACTTTATAAAAAAGGAAAATGTTCAGATTACTCAAGATGAACAAAACATTTTACTTACAGATATTCATCTACTAAGCAAAAGTCAATTGGAGCAGTATATCTCTCGTTTAAGAGAGGTTAATCTGGGGTTAAAGGAACGATTAAAGAAAATAAAGTTATTAGCCGACTTGAAAAGAATCGAAGATATAATAAAAGAATTACGAGATACCAAAAAATTAAAGAAATATGAACCAGAGCAATTTGAGAAATTAATAACAGAAGCATTAAGAATAATTAATGACGAGATTGCCATAAAACCAAACTATCCTGTAGATGATGACGGTGAACCGGTTTCTCATTCTCCAGGAAATAAAGCAGATATAGAGTGTTATTATCCGACATTCAAAGCAATTTGTGAAGTAACATTAAACACATCTAAATTACAATGGGTGCAGGAAGGACAACCAATAATGAGACATTTAAGGGATTTTGAGGTTCAACATCCAAATGCTGAGGTATTTTGTGTTTTTGTTGCTCCACAAATTCATAATGACACATATTCTCAGTTTTGGATTTCTGTAAAATATGAGTATAATGGTTTACCTCAAAAAATATTGCCGATGACAACGGAAGAGTTCTCTGTTCTCTTAGAAACATTATTAACTCTTCTAAAGCAGGGCAAAAGATTTTCTCACAAAGAGTTATATGAGTTGTATTCTATGATAATCAATGAATCCAAGATATTGGCCAGTTTCTCTGAGTGGTCAACATTTATTCATGAAACTATAAAAAAATGGCAGTACAAAATGGTAAAAATATGAAAATTAATCATATATATTTGGGTGATTGTATCCAGATAATGGAAAAAGAGATTACAGAAAATAGTATAGACTTAGTGTATGCTGATCCTCCTTATAATTTATCAGGTAAAAAATTAACTTTAATAAATAATAAGACAGGTGGCCCATTCTATAAAATGAATGAAGACTGGGATACTTGGAAATATGAGGATTATCTTGTTTTTACCGAAAGTTGGATTAGTGAAGTTTTGAAGATATTAAAACTGACTGGCAGTTTATATGTTTCGTGTACATATCACAACATAGGAGAGGTAATATTTATTGCTAAAAAAATTGGGTTTAAATTAAATAACATCATAACTTGGTATAAAACTAATGCTATGCCAAATATAACGAAACGAACCTTTACTCATTCTACAGAATACGTATGTTGGTTTGTAAAAGGTAATAATTGGAAATTTAATTACGAAAGAGTCAAAGATTTTAACCCTCATAAAACTAAAGATGGTAAGCCAAAACAGTTGAGAGATTTCGTTGATTTTATAGAATTACCCATTGTTCAAGGTAAGGAAAGGATAAAAGGTCCGAATGGTAGAGCAATACATCCTACACAAAAACCAGAGAAGTTAATTGAATTAATTATATTAGCTTCATCAGAAGAAAATGAATTGGTTTTGGATCCATTTTTTGGAACAGGTACTACTGGTTTTGTGGCATCAAAGTTAAATAGGAATTGGATTGGTATTGAAATAAACAAGGAATATTCCAAAATTGCTTATAAAAGAATTTTCGTGAAATAGGTTATAAAAAATGCCAGATATTAGATTAATAAAAGGAGACGCTTTAGAGGAACTCAAACAGTTGTGTTCAAAATCAGTTGATTTAGTCTTTGCTGATCCTCCATATAATCTCTCAGGTAAGAATTATCTCACATGTAAAAGTGGGAAAATAGCGAAATGTGATAAAGGCTCATGGGATCAAATAAAAAATATTCAAGAATTTAATGAAAAATGGGTCAAAGAATGTGTAAGGATTTTAAAAGATGAAGGAACAATATGGGTTTCTGGAACTTTGCATAATCATCCATATATTGGAGTAATCTTAAAAAAATTGAATCTTTGGATAATAAACGATATAATTTGGTTTAAACCTAATGCAACCCCGTTAATTCAAAAGAACCGCTTTGTCCCTTCAACAGAATTGATATGGATGGCAAGCAAATCGAAAAAATATTTCTTTAATTATGAAATAGCAAAAATTTATAATAAGGGAAAACAAATGCGTAATTTATGGGAAATTTCTGCAGAAAGACACAAAACTACACATCCAACAGAAAAACCTGAAAAACTATTGGAAAGAATAATCTTAATAGGAAGTAAAGAAGGTTATACTATTCTTGATCCGTTTATGGGTTCTGGTACAACAGGAGTTGTGGCTAAACGCCTTAATAGAAATTTTATTGGAATTGAAATTGATAATAAATATTTTGAAATCGCACAAAAAAGAATTGAAAAAACCCAAAATGACCAGGTCTTAATTCAGTTTTCAGAAAAACCTATAATAAATACTACATTACAATCGGAATTTTATTAAGAGGTGAAAAACAAGAAGTTACTAATATATTGACTCTCTTAATTTTCATTATTAAAATGAAATTTAAGATATTTTAAAGGTTGTCTTGAAATAATTAAAAATATTTATTAAGATTATTTAAATTTTATTAAAGAGATATTAATTGATGAATATAAAAAAGAAACAAATTGGTAGTAGAGTTAAGAAAATAATAATATCATTGGTTTTGCATAAAGCGGGGTAACTTGTTTCTATTGGCGATTTTTTGTATAATTGGATTGCGGTTATTCGTGTCAGGCTTAGTGCTGATAAGCTAGCCAGAACGAATAGCTGAAAAATATTAGTGGCAACTGAAAAAGAAATAATAAAAAAATGGCATATTACATAGATTTATTTTCACCTGACACTTATCAGACGTTTACGAACTCCGATAAGACAGTTTCCGGGTTTAGAGCAACGCAAAAAAACCTTGCATCTAAAATACGACCCGGTGACAAATTTATATGCTACTTAACTAAATTAAAAAGGTGGGTTGGAGTATTGGAAGTAACCAGTGATTACTTTATTGATGACAAACCTATTTTCACAAGTGTTGCTGACCCGTTTGTTATACGCTTTAATGTAAAACCTCTCGTTTTGCTTCCTCTTGACAAATCAATTCCTATTAACGAAGACATAGTCTGGAACTATCTTTCATTTACAAAAAATCTACAGAAAAATAGTCCACTGTGGACAGCTATGGTCCGCTGTAGCCTTAGAAAACTTGAAGACCAGGACGGTGAGTATCTTGAAAAAATATTAATGGCTCAACTGGACAATCCAGTTACTTATGAACTTAATGAATTAGATGAAAAGAAATTAAAAGCACCAACTGTTAAGATAAAGGACAGCAAAAAGGTATCTGCTTGAATTCCAGAAAATGAAGAAACAACTACGGCAACACAAACCCAACAACAATCAACACAACGTGAATCAATTAAAATTCAGGCACTCTTAGCTGAAATTGGAGAACGAATGAACCTGAAGATTTGGCTCCCGCGCAGTGATAGACAAAGAGTTCTTGAAGTATGGCAACCAAAAACGCAATCTTTACTTGAAGAATTACCATTAAACTATGATGATGCAACTTTAAAGACAATTGAGAATATTGATGTTTTGTGGATACGTGGACGTTCAATAGTTCGTGCATTTGAAGTTGAACATACCACATCAATTTATTCAGGTATTCTCAGAATGGCTGACCTGATGGCACTTCAGCCCAATTTAAATATTAATTCTCATATTGTTGCTCCGATTGATCGCAAGGATAAAGTCTTACAGGAAATATCAAGACCTGTCTTTACATTTTTAGATAAAGGACCATTATCAGAAACCTGCTCTTTTATTTCTTATGAATCAATAAAAGAACTTGCAGAATTAAAACAGCTTGAATATATGACAGACAGCGTATTGGAAGAATATGCTGAATACGCTGAAGAAGCAGACATATAAAATAAGAACGGTAACTAATAACATTAATTTACATCAGTGGGGGCTTCTCCAGATGTTTCTGCAGAAGCTGTGGTTAAGGCAATAGAAGCACTTATATGAAAGTTTCCTGAAAAGTTTGGATTGGGTTTGGTTAAATAAATCGCAATGCTCATAACGGGGTTTTCTTAAAAAATGGATAGAAAGTAATAAATCAAAAGCAGTTCTTATATTTAATTTCCCGATAAATTGGTAGAGGGTGTAGTTATATCATCATTAATGTTTAAAACTGGAGTTCCCTGATAAATAGAATAGTCTGTGGTTATATCATCAATTATGTTTAAATCAGAGTTCCTTGTAAATAAGAAAAAATGCCTGTTTAATTCCACAGGTAGGAATTCTGAAACCAACGACTGTTGGAGAAAACAAAATGTTATATGCTATTATTGGGGAGAATAAAGTTGATATCTATTATATAAGGAAAAGTTTATTTTGTGATAAATTAATTAAAGGAAAATAAAATGAGTGAGAAAGAGTATAACATTCATGATTTTGATGTTGCGTTAATTTGTGAATATTATTCGGGTATGGATCGCCAGGGTCCGGGTAGTAGGGAAGCGACAATAAAGGCATTGGGTTTCATTGATAATATAGATGAGAAATCAAAAATTGTTGATCTGGGATGTGGAACCGGCGCTCAAACAATAGTTTTGGCAGAAAACACTCCTTGTAGTATAACAGCAGTTGATATTTATCCGGGTTTTATTGCAAAGCTAAATGAAAATGTACGAAAATTAAATCTTCAAAGCAGAGTTAAAGGGATTATAGGTTCAATGGACAAGCTTGAATTTGAAAATAACGAATTGGATCTTATCTGGAGTGAGGGCGCTATATATAATATTGGTTTTGAAAAAGGTCTGAAATATTGGAATAAGTTTTTGAAAAAGGGGGGGTATGTTGCTGTTACAGAGGCATCATGGTTTAGAGATGAACAGCCAGAGGAAATATATGATTTTTGGAATGAAGCATATCCGGAAATAGATACCATTCCAAATAAAATTGCTCAAATGCAAAATGCAGGATATATTGTCGTAGCATCATTCATATTGCCTGAGGTATGCTGGAATGAAAATTTTTTTAAGCCAGCGGTAAAAGTGCAGGAAGAATTCCTGAATAAATACAAAGGTAATAAATCAGCAGAAGAATTTATAAAATACGAAAAGTATGAAGTGTTTCTTTATAAATAATTTTGTCTTAATAGAATAATTTTTTGCACGGCATATTTCAATTTTTTATATATTAATAAAAATTTTTCTCAGGGTTTATTTATTTATGTAATATTTTTTATTATATTGGATATAACTAATTATGTGAAATAAACCGGCAAATAACTTAAAAAAGGTAGTATAAATATGAAGAAAGAGGAACTTGCAGTGAAACAATTTAAAAGCGGTTACAATTGTGCTCAATCAATGATTTATAGTTTTGCGGAAGAGTTAGGAATTGATAAATCAATTGCAATGAAATTGGCAACTGGATTTGGAGGTGGTTTGGGGCGAACAGGAAATGTATGCGGCGCTGTGACAGGAGGAATTCTCATACTGGGATTGATGTTCGGGCGGGGTGAAAATGAAGATAAAATTAAGCAGGAAAAAACATATCAATATGTAAGAGAATTTATTGAAAAATTCAAAGTAAAATACGGCACAGTTGAATGCAAAAGCTTAATTGATAATATTGATTTATTGACAGACGAAGGGAAAAAAAGATTCAGAGAAACCAATATGATTAACAAATGTAGTGAATATGTTGAAAGCGCCAATAAGATAATTCAGGAAATCATTAAATGAATAAAGTGGTGATAACCAATTTAAATTACTAATAGCGGTTATGCTCAATTAAAGCAGGGCATACTCGAAAACATTTGTACTAAATGCTGTGAAATAAATGCTGAAATAAAGAGAGAATTAATGAAAAAGATTATTGAAGCGGTTAATCTAACAAAGAAATATGGCGATTTTATTGCTGTGGATAATATTTCCTTTTATGTTAACAAGGGGGAATTCTTTGGTTTTCTTGGTCCGAATGGTGCAGGAAAAACAACTACAATTAATATGCTTGTTGGTATGGCTAATATCACAGCTGGCAAAATATTCTATAATGGAGAGGACTTAACTAATAATATTAAAAAAGCTCAGGGATTTATTGGAGTAGTGGCTGATGAAAGTAATCTTTACGATGAAATGAGTGGATTTGATAATCTTTGTTTTTGCGGAGCACTTTACGGACTTTCTAAAAAAGATAGAGAGCAAAAAGCTGCTGAACTTCTTGAGATGTTTGGATTGTCTCAGGATGCTAAAAAGAAATTCAAAGCATATTCAAAAGGAATGAAACGAAAACTAACCATTGCAGCAGCGCTTATTCATGAGCCTGAGATATTATTTATGGATGAACCTACAACCGGCATAGATGTTGCAAGTGTCAGACAAATCCGGAATATGATTAAAGAACTTCATAAAAAGGGGACTACCATTTTTTTAACAACACATTATATTGAAGAAGCTGAACGACTCTGTGAAAGAGTTGCGTTTATTAATAAAGGCAAAATTATAAAAACTGATACTGTTGCTAATCTTATTGAAGAGACAAGCGAAAGCAATGTGATAGAAATTTCGTTTGAAGAAAATTCGCTTAATAAAGAAAATGTTTTAAAGAAGATAAGTAAAAAATTTAATGATATCGAATGCATCTTAAAAAGTGAGAAAACCATAAAAATAATCAGCAATAATAAAATAGATATAACTCCAATCGTAAATTCCATTTCCAATGAAGGCTTTTTCATTACAGAGGCAAAATTAATAAAACCGACATTGGAAGATGCTTTTGTAAAAATCACAGGCGTAGAAATTGATATGATGAAAAAGGAGAAAGAAAAAAAATGAAATCATTTATAGCATTCTGGAATATTCTTATCAAAGATATGAGAAATTACTATCTGAAACCACCAAATATTAGCTGGGGTATTATTTTCCCGTTCGCCTGGATGCTTATGATGTTACTTAAAACGAAAAGTAGTTTTGATATTGCCGGTGTATTTCCGGGAATTGTTGCTATGTCAATTCTTTTCGGCACAACATCAATGCTTTCAGTTACAATTACTTTTGAAAGAAAATCCCGTTCGTTTGAAAGGCTTTTACTTGCACCGATAAAGATTGAATTGCTGGTTATTGCGAAAATAGCGGGTGCAATATTGTTCGGCGTCTTTAATAGTATATTTCCGATTTTAATATCTGTGCTGTATTTTAAAGCATCTGTTCAAAACTGGTTCTTTTTAACTGTTGGGGTTATATTATTGTCAGTAATATCAACACTGCTTGGTTTGTTTATTTCTGTTTCAGCGAAAGAAGTTTTCGAAGCGCAAACTTACTCAAACTTTTTCAGATTTCCTATGATTTTTCTGTGTGGTTTATTTATTCCAGTTGCAGAATTACCTTATATTATTCAACCTTTATCATACATTTTACCTGTTACATACGGAGTTGATGTTTTAAGATATTCAATCAATGGGAGTAACAATTTATCATTACTAATAAATATGATAATATTAGGAACATTTTGTTTATTTCTTTTTTATTTCAGCATTTTTAACATTAAGAAAAAATGGATACTTTAAATTCTCGCACACAGCACGTCGCACAACAGCGGCTATATGCCATTAAGATTGCTCATAGCCGTGGGCGTCAGCGGTCATGCTATAACAACAATATGATTAATTGAAAGATTTAATAAGGAGTAATAATGAAAAATTCTTCTTCAAAATCAGTATTAATAACAGGTACATCTTCAGGAATTGGAAATGCAGTTGCTATTTATCTTGCTAAAGAAGGCTATACTGTTTTAGCATCTGTTCGGAAAATCTCTGATGCAGATAAATTAAAAAAACTTGGCTATAATAATTTAATACCGTTATGCCCGCTTGACCTTACAAAGCAAGAACAAATATTTGCTATTACAAATTTGGTGAAAGAACAAATACAAAAACAAGAATTACCACCATTATATTCTATTATCTTAAATGCAGGAGGGGGACATATTGCACCAATTGAATTAATGAATTTATCTGATTTCAGGGAGGAATTAGAGAAACGACTGGTTGGTAATATTTCATTGTTGCAAGAATTAATCCCTTTATTACGCTTAACAAAAGGAAGAATACTTTGGATTTCAACTCCTGGTTTATATCCACTTCCATACGTAGCAGAAATTCATGCTCCCGATTTTGCAGTGAATTATTTAGCAAGAACATTAAATATAGAACTTCGCCCAGACGGGATAAAAAATATTCTTATCCGATGTGGAGGAATTAATACTCCATCTCCTAAGCGAACTGAAAATAATATAATTGGTCAGTTAACTAACTGCCCAAAAGAAAAAATAGCGATTTATGAACCACGGTTAATTGAATTGGAAAAAGAATTGAAAAAATTTGCTCGTAAAAGAACAGAACCAGAAAAAGTAGCTAAATTAATTGCTAAGGTATTGAGTAAAGATAACCCAAAAGTCAGGTATCAAATAGGGTACATGTCAAGATTAGGTGCTTTTTTAGAAAAACTTCCGCAATCATGGGTAGATTATATTATGGGAAAAAGAGAAAGTTAATTATGACTGCCCAAAAGCATGAAACCCCAACGGCACCTCATCACAGTTGTCCAGAATAAAAATGGAACTCAAATAAGAGTAATAAATAGATTCAAATTCTGGGTTTTTGGGAAGGATTATTTATAATTCAAAATTAAATCACCTTAATCTTAGAGACACTTTTTACAATTGACACTTTTTAAAAAAATGATTAAAATGCATCAGTTAACAGGTAAAATTTAGAAGTGATGATAAAGATTTCAATCACGAGTCAGGGCAGAATAGCAATATTATTTTTTTATAATTCTGATTTTATTCAAAAGATTAAGCTCATTAAAGGCTATAAATGGCAATCACAGGATAAATACTGGGGTTTTCCAAATAGTAATGAAAAAACACTTAAGAAGCTTTTTGAGGTTTTTAAAGGCAAAAAAATTCATATTGAACTGAGGAAAATTAAGGGGTTGTTAGAGCATAAAATCCCTAAAATAACTGAGATATACACACATGTTAGTAACAAAGATTTTATAAGTATAAGGAATTCTTTAGACCAAATATTACAGGAGTATAGAAATGATTAACCTAAATAGAAGTATATACGACATTATCGTCTATACTTCTAAAATTAGAAAAAAGGCGATATTGTCGTCTATAAACGAGATATAAGTCATTAGCAAACTCAAAGCAAGGAGTAAAGATTACAATGATTCTCACTAAAATTAACATTAAGAACTATCGATCAATAGTCGATAGCGCGGATATTTCGCTACAAAGAGTCTTTGCATTTGTTGGCGAGAACAATAGTGGTAAGTCAAATATAATCCGTGCAATTGAAGCCCTGATGTCTGCTGGTGCCGCAGGTATTACAGCGAGTGATTTCAATGACGCAACAAAACCAATCATTATAAAAGGTATATTCGACAACCTAAACGAAGAAGAAAAAAAAAGATGGCGCCCTTATCTAGTAAATAATCAATTGATATTAGAGAAGCATCTTAGTCTCAATATTGATGAGCTAGCAGGTAAAAAAAAGATAGATGCAGAATTTCATGGGTATAAGGCAGAGCCGAGCCAGTGGTTCCTCTCAATTCCAAAGATAGAGGGTCTTGCTGGTGGTAAACGAGTGGACTGGAAAGAAATTGTTGAATCAAACCAACTTCCAGATTATTTCGTCGAAGATGGAAAATGTACAAAAGCCATTTTCCAAAAGGCATTGAACCGGTATCTTGAAGAAAACGATATTGAATTTGACGAACCAAACATTAGCTCAACTCAAGCACTTGGTTTCCCTAGCAATGTCGTAGCCACTCTCCCTTCATTCTTTCTACTCAAAGCAATTACTGACTATACAGACGAAATTGACAAGCGCTCTAGTACCTCAACATTTAGGCGACTTATGGGCGATCTTGGGGATCGAATTATTAAGAAAGACCCACGTTATCAAGAAATTCAGACCGCTCTCGATACAATAACATCATTATTGAACAAGGCTAGCGATGGAACATCTGGCACACGCCTTCAATCTCTTTCTCAAATTGAATCTAAGTTTACTGAGCTTCTTAAAAAGTTAATGCCGGCAGTCAACAAAGTATCAATGTCAATCGCTATTGACCAAGTAAAGGATATTTTTTCAGCAGGAGTCGAACTAACAGTCGATGATGGTGTTGATACAAGCGTCCTGGCAAAAGTGCATGGGCTTCAACGCTGTATCGTTTTTACCTTACTCCAGACTTTAATCCTGAATGAGCGTAATCAACTGCTTGACATCGGTTATGTACAAAATGAACAAAACAGAACAATAATTTTAGCAATAGAAGAACCGGAACTATATATCCATCCCCAACTCTGCAAACTTTTCTTTGATGTAATGCGAGAGTTCGGTAAAACTGACCAAGTTATCTACTCCACGCATTCGCCACTATTTATTGACGCATTTGATTATGATCGCATTGCAATCGTAAAGAAAGTAAATACTATCGAAGGTACAAAAGTTAAAATTTGTGATCCGAAAGCATTCGAAGGATTAAACGATAGAAGACTCTTTCAAGGATTGACTCGGCTCAATCCTTCTGTAAGCGAACTCTTTTTTGCTCGACGTGTTTTATTAGTCGAAGGGCCCGAAGACCAAATTGCTGTTACTGCTACTCTTCAAAAAGAAAAGGTAATCACCAGTCGAGTTGAGGAACTCGATTGGTCTATCATTATTGCTGGTGGTAAACAATCAATCCCGTTTTTCCATAGGATTCTAAACGGATTCTCTATTCCCTATGCTGTTTTGCACGACAATGATATTACAGATTCTATGAATGATGATAATAAAGCATTTCATAAGAAAACAAATGATTTAATTTCTGAGCTTAGTAATGGGAATCCTGTTTATACATTTCCCATTAAATTAGAGGACTCAATTTTGCTTGATCATCATTTTAAAAATCAATATGAGGCACATCTCTTTTTCCAAGATGAGACTAAAATAACAGAATCTCTTATAGAAATTGTAAATCGTATTTTTGACATTCAAATTGAAAAATAATTTCATTTGAGTGCAAACGGCATCTCACATCACAAACCACGATACTTATGAAGGTAAAATTAAGATTTTAGATTTAAGAATTAATATTGTGAAATGAAAATTGTACAACTAAATTATACACGTTCCACTGTTTTTTGGCGGGAAAATTATAGATCGCCGCTCCAGTTACTCGAATGATTTAATCCTTAGGAATTCAACTGTAGCCGCAATATTTTACCAATCCTGTGGCTTTGACACTTCGATTAGCATTAACGGCAAAAACTACTGCGTGGTTTGTGCAGCTGTTATCGGACATAGTGGCTTATTAAACTTTCATACAAGAGAAATACAATGATAAAAGAAATTTTCTTTGCTCAATGACTGGAGACATTTGCCTGCATATCAACTAGAACATAGAGCGGATATATATTTCGCTGCGCATATGGATATAATTTTTAAAAAATATTTTATCAGAGGATATCATTGAAATTGTACCTGAATTTCCAATTAGAATAGGCTCAGTTAAACCTAAAGTTAATATAAATAAATCATATAAAGTTGATTATGCTGTTTTTACAAAATCGCATAAGATATATTTAGTTGAATTAAAAACAGATGATGGTTCTATAAGACAAGAACAGTATGAATGCTACTTTAAGGCTATTAAGAAAAGAGCTGATAAAATTTTATAGGGGCTTTCAAAAATATAAAATAAAACAGATGCAAAAAATCGAATATTTATTTCTATTAAATAAATCTATTAGGCTCGATGTAATTTCAACCAAAAACAAAAAAGAATTTGTAACAGCAGCAAAGTATCAATTTTATCCTGAACTAATCTTCGTTAAACCAAATAAATTAAATGATGATGCTGGCAAACTCATTGATTTTCAGATGTGTCGAAACTATTGAGCAAAGAAAATAATAAGATAAAACAGGAATTT
>FWPV01001025.1_pt1 | contig 81052 bp, 52 predicted proteins | sample 2228371 | NCBI WGS metagenome assembly FWPV01 (sample SAMEA103939776, study PRJEB20133) | metagenome
TTATCACAACGCTTCCCGGCGCCGGGGGTTCCCGCAACTTGGTCGCAGGCCGGACGTGAAAGAAAGCATGCGGACCCCGGGAGGCGTGGGCGGACGCTCTTGACGGCCGGCGACCCGAAAGCTACTATTATGCGGGCCGGGACCGGCCCCGCCGAAGTCGACAGGAAGGATGGACCCGAACATGCCACAAGACGGACGGCCCTTCAACGGGCCCTACGAAGGCGAGTATCTGAGCCGGGTGGCCTTTCCGATGGGCGGCATCGGAGCGGGGATGATCTGCCTGGAAGGGACGGGCGCGCTGTCGCACGTCTCCCCCCGCAACAACCCGCAGGTGTTCAACGAGCCCCTGATGTTCGCGGCCATCGCGTTCCCGGGGTCCGATGCGCGCGCGAAAGTGCTGGAGGGTCCGGTGCCGATGTGGAAGGCATTCGGCCAGCCCGGCTCCGGCAACGGCCAGGGCGGCAAGAGCTGGGGGCTCCCCCGCTTTGCAAAGGCCCGCTTCGAGACCCGCTTTCCGTTCGGCATCGTGACGCTGGAGGACCCGCGAGTCCCGGTCTCGGTCCGCATCACGGGCTGGAGCCCGTTCATCCCGGGCAACCCCGACGACTCCAGCCTCCCCGTCGCCGCTCTGGAGTACGAGTTCACCAACACTTCGACCGCCGACGTGGATACCGTCTTCTCGTTCCACAGCGCGAACTTCATGGCTGCGGGGTCCGGGAAGGAATCCGTGCAGGAGGGTCCGGGTCACGGCATCATCCTCCGGGAGCCCGGGCCTGACGACAAGCCCTGGTTCGAGGGCTCGTTCTGGGCGTCCGTGGAGTCCGGCGGGGATGTGCTGACCGACTGCGCCTGGTTCCGCGGGGGATGGTTCGACCCGCTGACCATGGTGTGGAACATGGTGTCCCGCGGCGAATACCATTACGCGGAGCCCCATAAGGAAGGAGGCCCCAGCCCCGGCGGCTCCATCTACGCGCCCCTCCGGCTGAAGCCGGGCGAAAGCCGCACAGTGCGGCTCCTGATGGCCTGGCACAGCGCCGTCACCAACCAGACTTTCGGAAGGACGGCGGAGCGTCCCGAAGACTGCTGCGAAGGGTGCGACTGCGAACTGCCGGAGGAGCAGACATACTCTCCGTTCTACGCCTCGCGCTTCCCGGCCATCGAGGACGTGGCGCGCTACTGGATGTCGGAGTACGCCCGCCTGAAAGAGGAAAGCGAGCGCTTCTCGGCGGCGCTGTACGACACCACGTTGCCCCCGGAAGTCGTCGAGGCGGTGGCGGCCAACCTGACCATCCTGAAATCCCCCACCGTCCTGCGGCAGAAGGACGGCCGCCTCTGGGCGTGGGAAGGCTGCCACGACAACTCGGGCTGCTGCAGCGGGTCGTGCACGCACGTGTGGAACTACGCCCAGGCCATCTGCCACCTGTTCCCCTCTCTCGAGCGGACGCTGCGGGAGACGGAGTTCCGGGTTTCGCAGGACCGCCGGGGGCACCAGACGTTCCGGTCGGCGCTTCCGATCCGTCCCACCACCCACGAGTTCCACGCCGCCGCCGACGGGCAGCTGGGCGGCATCATGAAGGTGTACCGGGAGTGGAGGATATCGGGCGACACCGCATGGCTCCGGAAGCTATGGCCTCAGGTCTGCCAGAGCCTGGACTACTGCATCTCCACGTGGGACCCCGACCACACGGGCTTGCTGATGGAGCCCCACCACAACACCTACGACATCGAGTTCTGGGGGCCGGACGGGATGTGCACCAGCTTCTACCTGGGCGCCCTGAAGGCAGCCTCCGAGATGGGCCGGGCGCTGGGCGACCCCCGTCCGCTGTACGAGGAGCTCCTGGCGAAGGGCGTGAAGGCGATGGAGAGCGAGCTCTTCGACGGGGAGTATTTCTTCCAGAAGGTGATGTGGGAGGGACTGCACGCCTCCCCTCCCCGCTACGACACCCCTGAGGCCAACCGCCTGCTGGAGCGGGAGGGACCGAAGTATCAGTACGGCGCCGGGTGCCTCTCGGACGGGGTACTCGGGGCGTGGATCGGCCGAGTCTGCGGCGTCCCGGAGTTCCTGGACAGCGGCAAGGTCCGAAGCCATCTCAAGGCGGTGCATCGCTACAACCTGAAGAAGGACCTGTCCGAGCACGCCAACACCCAGCGTCCCACCTACGCGTTCGGGACGGAGGGAGGGCTGCTGCTCTGCACCTGGCCGAAGGGCGGGCAGCTCTCGCTGCCGTTCGTCTACGCCAACGAGGTATGGACCGGCATCGAGTATCAGGTGGCGTCGCATCTGATGCTGGAAGGGATGGTGGAGGAAGGGCTGGAGATCGTCCGGGAGTGCCGCAAGCGCTACGACGGCAGGTTCCGGAACCCGTTCAACGAGTACGAGTGCGGGCACTGGTATGCGCGGGCGATGGCGTCCTACGGTCTGCTGCAGGGGCTGTCGGGAGCGCGCTACGACGCGGTGGAGCAGGTGCTGTATCTGCACCCGTCCATCCGGGGAGACTTCCGGTGCTTCCTCGCGACGGCGGGAGGATACGGCGTCGTGGGCGTCAGGGACGGCAGGCCCTTCCTGGAAGTGCGCTCGGGAGATATCCCCGTGAAGCGCATCGACTACCGGCCGGCGCCCTGACGCCGGCGGCAAGGAGGCGGGAACGCGATATGAGTGTGCGAGCGCTGGCGAGCATCCTGCTGGCGGGGACGGCTGCGGCGGCCCTGGCCGCTTCAGGAGCGGAGGCGAAGGTGAGCATCGAGAAGGTCGAGTATTACGGTCAACCCAACTGCTATCTGCTGACGAACGGCCGGGTGGACGTCATCGTCACGACGGATGTCGGCCCCCGCATCATCGCCTACCGGTTCACGGGCGGCGGCAACATCCTGGCGGAGATGCCCTTCGACGAGGTGGTGCGGACCGAGCTGGGAGAGTGGCGCCCGATGGGCGGCCACCGGCTGTGGCACGCCCCGGAAGGCGTCCCGCGCAGCTACTCCCCGGACAACGACCCGGTGGAGGTGGAGGTGTCGGAAGACACCGTCACGCTGACCCAGAAGGTGGAGCCGGCCACGGGCATCCGGAAGCAGATCGCGGTGTCGCTGGCCCCGCAGGGGTCGCGGGTGACGGTGCGGCACACCCTGACCAACCTCGGGCTTTGGCCGGTGGAGCTGGCCCCGTGGGCTCTGACCATCGTCCGGCCGGGAGGGGAGCAGGTCATCCCTCAGGAACCGTTCATCCCGCACGAGGAGAAGAAGCTCCCGGCGCGGCCTCTGGTGCTCTGGAACTACACCGACCTGTCGGACAGCCGCCTGAAGCTCGGGCGGAAGTTCATCCGGGTGACCACCGACCCGGCCAATGACGCTCCCACCAAGCTGGGGGTGCTGAACACGCTGGGATGGACGGCCTACCAGGTGGACGGCGCCCTGTTCGTCAAGCGGTATCCCTTCGTGGAGGGGGCGGACTATCCGGACATGGGCTGCAACTACGAGACCTTCACGAAGGGGACGTTCCTGGAGTTGGAATCGCTCGGCCCCATGACCCGGCTCGGACCGGGCGAGAGCGTCACCCACGTCGAGCGCTGGTATCTCTTCCCGGCGGTCCGCTTCTCTGCCGACGACGAGGAACTGGCGTCGGCGCTGGCGCCGGTCATCGCCCAGACCGGGAGCGCGGACTGAGGACAGGAGGCGTCGCGCGGCCCGCCCGAGCCGTCAGGCGAGCACCGGGAACGTATCGCCCGTGAGCGGCTCGCCCTCCTTGAGCCCGAGCGGGTCCGTCACGCAGTGAGGCGCCCCGGTATAGCGGGTGCCGTCCTCCATGTAAATGGTGATGAGCGCCCGCCGCGGCCTGTCGGTCCTGTTGGGACCGGCGTAGTGGAACAGCAGGGAATCGTGGAAGGTGCAGCTGCCGGCCTTGAGCGGCTGAGGGAGGGGAGTGAAGTCCTTGTCCTGAGGGTCCGGCACCAGCGAGAAGATGTCCTGCGGGTCTGTCAGGCTGATGGGCTCCAGCCGTCCCCAGCGGTGCGAGCCGGGAACGAACCACATGCAGCCGTTCTCTTCCGTGACGTCGTCCAGAGCCATCCAGCACGAGAGCGAGCCGGAGCGGTCGTGCGGCCAGTAGGGCAGGTCCTGATGCCAGGGAGACGGCTTGCTGTCGCCGGGCATCTTCACCAGAGCGTGGTCGTGCCACAGACGCACCCGGCTGAAGCCTGACAGCCTCTTCGCGATGGACGCCAGCTTCGCGGACAGCACGCACGGGCGGAGGGTCTCGCTGCCCTGCCAGAGGTTGACCATCTGGACGAACACCCGCGCGTAATCCGAGTCCACCAGCGCGCCGCTGGAGAGTTCCTCGCGCATCCGCACGGCCGCGTCCACGCCCCTGCGGGCGGCGTCGAGCTCTTCCTGAGTGAACACATTCGGAAGCCGGACGTAGCCGTTCTGGCGATAGAAAGCGATCTGCTCTCCGGTCAGCGGATACTCGCTCGTCACGCTCCTGACACCTCCGTGCAAAATGAAAGGTCAAGGCCATTCTACACCGATGCGACATAGTCGCGCAACGTTGCGGCCCTGCAAACGTTGAAAGGGCGGCGGCGGTATGATAGGATAGGAGGCTGACAGGGGTCGGTCCGGCCGCGGGAGCGGCCTTCAGCATACAGCGCGGGCGGCGCCGGAGCGCCGGCCCGCGGAGACAGCGCGAAGACAGGCATATGGCAGACGTCGTCGGCGTGAAGTTCCGGTCCGGCGGTAAGATAATCGACTGCGACACGGGCGGGCTCGACCTTTCCGTGCGCCAGGCGGTGGTGGTGGAGACCCAGCACGGGCAGATGCTGGGGGTGGTCGCGACCCCGCCGCGCCCCCGCACGGGAGGCCGAAGCGGACACTTCCGGGGACGGGTGGTCCGCCTCGCCACCGGAGCGGACATCGAGCAGAAGCACGCGAACGAGGCGCGGGAGGCGGAGGCGATGCGGGTGTGCGCCGACCGGGTGCGCCGGCGCGGCCTGCCCATGAAGCTCATCTGCGCGGACTTCGCGCTGGACGGCTCGCAGGTCATCATCGAATTCGCTTCCGAGACGCGGGTGGACTTCCGCGAGCTGGTGCGGGACGTGGCCAGCGCCATCCGCGCGCGCGTCATCTTCCACCAGGTGGGAGTGCGCGACCACGCCCGCGCCGTGGGGACGCTGGGCCACTGCGGCCAGCCGCTCTGCTGCGCCCGGTTCCTGAACACCCTCGACCCCGTCTCCGTGAAGATGGCCAAGGACCAGAGCCTGGCCATCAACCCCAGCAAGTTCTCGGGAGTCTGCGGCAAGCTGATGTGCTGCCTGCGCTTCGAGCACGAGACGTACCTCGAGCTGCGGGAGGAGCTCCCCCACCCCGGAGACTTCCTCGAGACCGAGCACGGCCCCGTGCGGGTCATCGAGGTGAACCCGCTGTCCGGCACGGTCACCGCCAGGACGGAGGACGGCGAGCTGGTGGAGGTCCGCGCTCACGGCGGGAACGGCTCGCGGGCTTGCGACGCGCATCCGGCGGAGTGCGGAGAGCGGCGCTGCCCGTGCCCGGAGAACGGCGGAGAGGAGGACGGCTCGGTCGCCCGGGAGTCTTCCGGCCCGCAGCGCCCCTGAAGCCGCCCGCATCCGTTCGCAATCGGCTTCTGAAGCGGATATACTATCGCGCGGAGGACCGCATTGTCTCGAGAGTGCTTTTACATCACGACCCCGATCTACTACGTCAACGCCGTCCCGCACATCGGGAACGCCTACACCACCATCCTCTGCGACGTCCTTGCGCGATACCACCGGCAGCGCGGTGAGAAGGTGCTGTTCGCCACCGGCACGGACGAGCACGCGCTGAAGGTCCGTGAGGTGGCCGAGGCGGAGGGCGTGGACACGCGGGCCTACGTCGACGCCATGGAGCCGCGCTTCAAGGAGCAGTGGCAGGCGCTCGAGATCGCTTACGATGATTACATCCGCACCGTGGAGCCGCGCCACGTCCGGGTGGTGCAGGAGGTCTTCCGGCGCCTGATGGACTCGGGCGACATCTATCTGGGCAGCTACGAAGGCTGGTACTGCGTGTCGGACGAGACCTTCTTCGCTCCGTCCGAGGTGACGGACCAGACCTGCCCGAACCCGGAGTGCCGCCGTCCCCTGAGCTGGGTGAAGGAGGACAACTACTTCTTCCGGCTGTCGAAGTATCAGGACAGGCTGCTGGAGTATATGGAGTCGCACCCCGGCTGGCTGCGCCCGGACTACCGCGCGAACGAGGTCAAGGCGTTCACCCGCGCCGGGCTGAAAGACCAGTCCGTCAGCCGCATCAACAACGGCTGGGGCATCCCCGTGCCGGGCGACGAGAAGCACGTCATCTACGTCTGGTTCGACGCGCTGCTGAACTACCTGACCGTCGCCGGATACCTCCTGGACGAGGAGCAGTTCCGGACCGTGTGGCCTCCCAGCGTGCAGATGATGGGCAAGGACATCTTCGTCCGTTTCCACTGCACGCTGTGGCCCGCCATGCTGATGGCGCTGGGTGTGGAACTCCCGGAGATGCTGGTGGGACACGGCTTCTGGACCGTGGAGGGGGAGAAGATCTCCAAGTCGCGGGGCAACGTGGTGTACGCCACGGAACTGGTGAGCGAGCTGTCCGCCCTGAGCGGAGCCGCGCCGGAGCTGGCGGCGGACGCCGTCCGTTACTTCCTGCTCCGGGAGGTGCCATTCGGCGCGGACGGAGACTTTTCCAAGACCGCCCTTGTGACGCGGTTCAACTCGGACCTGGCCAACGACCTGGGCAACCTGCTGAACCGGACGGTCTCGATGGCCCACCGGTGGTGCGGAGGCGTCGTCCCGGACTGCACCCGCCCCGAGGGTGCGCTGGCGGAGGCGGCGGAAGCGGCGGCGAAGGAGGTTGACGCCGCGCTCGCCGACATCCAGTTCTCGAAGGCGCTGGAAGCGGTCTGGACCCTGGTGAGCGCGGGGAACCGCTATGTCGAGCAGAGCGCCCCGTGGAACCTGCACAAGGAAGGCAGGACGGCCGAGCTGGGGTGCGTGCTTTACAATGCGCTGGAGACCGCCCGCGTCGTGGCCGTGATGGTGAACCCCTTCATGCCGGCCTGCGCGGCCCGGATGTGGGCGCAGCTGGGACTGCCGGGCAGCCCCGGGGACAGCGTCTGGCAGGAGGCTGTGCGCTTCGGCGGGCTTCCCGGAGGCACCAGACTTCCGGCGGCGGAGCCCATCTTCCCCCGCATCGACACGGCAAAGGCCCGGAAGGCCCCGGCCGCTCAGGCGAAACCGGCAGAGAGCGCCCCGAAGGAGGCGGAGACGCCGCAGGTGACGTATGACGAGTTCAGGCGGCTGGATATCCGCATCGCGAAGATCGTCGCGGCGGAGCGCATCGAGGGGGCGACGAAGCTGCTCAAGCTGACCGTCGATGCCGGGGAGGAGCAGCCGCGCACGGTGGTGGCCGGCATCGCGGAGAATTATGCGCCGGAGCAGCTGGCCGGAAGAAGCATCGTGCTGCTGGCGAACCTGCAGCCCGCCAGGATCCGGGGGGTGCTGTCGCAGGGGATGCTGCTGGCGGCGGACGTGGACGGGCGCGCCATCCTTCTGCAGCCGGACGCGCCCGGAGATGTCCCGGCCGGGGCCACCGTGCGCTAGGGAAGGGACGCGGCTTGGACCTTCATCCGGCAACCGTCCACTTCCCGATCGCCCTGCTGGTGGCCAGCTTCGTGTTCGACCTGGTCGGAATCGTCGCCAAGGACGAGAGCTTCCGTCGCGCGGGGCTGTACTGCCTGCTGCTGGCTGCGATGGGCGCCGGCGCCGCCTACTGGACAGGCGTATTGGCGGAGCCGCGGGCGGCGCAGATCCCTCACATCGAGGATGCCCTGTCGCGGCACGAACAGGCCGGCATCCTGACGCTGGTGTTCACCGGCGGGCTGGTCATCGGCCGGCTGCTGCTGGAGGGCCGTCCGCTCCTGCGGCGCGTGGGCAACCTTGTCTATCTGCTGGCGGCGCTGGTGGCCGTGGTGAACGTGCTTCGGACCGGGTATCTGGGGGCGGAACTCGTTCAGCGGTACGGCGCCGGAGTGGAGCCGGTCCTGCGCCGTCTGGAGTCGCCTCCGCCGCCGCCCGCCCCGCTGCCTCCGCCTCCTCCCGCCACTCCGGCCCGATGACGCGAGCCGGGGAAGCCGGGTGCCGCGTTTGGAGGGCGGAACGGCTGTCCTGCAACCCCATCATCCACCCGGCCCTTGACGCAAGCATCGGGGACAACATCAACGGGCCGAGCCTCATCCGCGTCCCGGACTGGGTGGAGCGTCCTCTCGGGCGATACTACCTGTACTTCGCGCACCACGTGGGCAAGCATATCCGGCTGGCGCACGCCGACCGGCTCTGCGGCCCATGGAAGGTCTACACGCCGGGGGTGCTCAGCCTGGAAGACTCGTTCTGCACGGGTCACGTGGCCTCTCCCGACGTCCACGTGGACGACGAGCGCCGCGAGATAAGGATGTATTATCACGGTCCGTCTCCGGTAGAGCAGCTCACGCACGTCGCTGTGTCCCGCGACGGTCTGAGCTTTCGGGCGCGGCCGGAGACCCTGGGGCCGTCATACTTCCGCGTCTGGCGGTGGATGGGATGGCACTACGCCACCGCGATGCCCGGCCTCATCCTGCGTTCGCCGGACGGTCTTAGCCGGTTCGAAACCGGCCCCAGGGCGTTCACACACCACCTGATGCGCCACGCCGCGGTGCTGCGGGAGGGGAACTCTCTCTACGTCTTCTTCTCGAACATCGGAGACTGTCCCGAGCACATCGTCGTGTCGCGGCTCGAGCTTTCTTCGGACTGGATGCAGTGGAAGGGAGAGCCGTACAGCACCCTGCTTCTGCCGGAGAAGGACTACGAGGGAGCGAGGCTGCCTCTGGAGCCATCTGTGATGGGCATCGCCCCCGGCCCGGTCCGTCAGTTGCGCGATCCGGCCGTCTTCTGCGAAGACGGCCGGACCTGGCTGCTCTACAGTGTGGCCGGGGAAAGCGGCATCGCAATCGCGCGCCTGAGACGCTGAGCGGTCACTCCTTGCCCGTGGACGCGTGTCCGGGCTCCACGTGGGGATGCCCGTCGTACACGATGCGGACCGCGTCGCCGCCCGAAAGGATGGACATCCGGGCCGCCTCCATGACCAGCTCGTTGACGCTGCTGTTGGCCGGAGTGGCGATGAGCCCCTGCTCGTCCACCTCCGCCACCAGACGCCGCCGGGCCTCGAGCGCTTCCTGCTCCGGCAATCCCTGCGTCTGCTGTTCGATGCGATGGATGGTCCCCAGGATGGCCGACACCGAGTCCGCCCCGTAGCCCGCAGGCTTCAACCCCGCCCCCTCCCACGGGATGAACCGCATGAAGTCCGGGCTGACGAAGTTGTGGTGCGTCCCGCCGCACCCGATGCCCTCCAAATAGCAGTGCGTGACCCCGCGGAACTGGTCGTCGTGCTTGATGAGGCCGGACTTGCCCTCGCCCTCGCAGAACATCTCCAGACACTGTTCGTTGCTGCCGGAGCCCATGTCCGGATATCCCAGGCCGTCCGTCACGGAGAGGATGGCCCCGTTCTCGTAGCGGACGCGTCCGTTCGCCCACATATAGCCTTCGTTGCCATTCGGGAAGCGGCCGCGGATGCCGGCAACGGAGAGCTCCACGGGACGCAGACCGGTGATGAAATACACCAAATCCACATAATGGCAGCCCACGTAGACGAACGGGTCCGTCGCATCCACCGTGAACCAGTTCTGGAAGTTGGAGAAGCGGTAGAAGTAGGGCTCGATCATCTTGGCCTCGCCGATGACGAACTCTCCGAAGTCGCCCCTCCGGTAGTGCATCCGCGCCATCAGCGAGCGGCGGTCGAAGCGCTTGTGATACTCCACCCCGACGAACAGGCCCCGCTCCCGCGCCAGATGCTCGATCTCCACGGCGTGGTCGTACTTCAGCACCAGAGGCTTCACGCAGAGCACGTGCTGGTCGTGCTCCAGGGCGAACTTCACCGCCTCGTAATGCATATGGTCCGGCAGCACCACCGCCACGGCCTGACGCGGGGGCATCGCCGCGACCACCTCTTTGTAGATGTCAGGGAAGGCGCGGTCCGGCGGCTCGGACAGGTCCGGGCGCGCGATGAAGTCCTGCCCGGGAAAGGCGGCGCGGATGTCCGGGTTGTCCTTGAGAGCGCGCAGGACGCCGCTGGTCAGCGCGCAGACGGTGATCTGCCCCACCATCCCCGTGCGCTGGAGATGGTAGACGGTGGGGAGGACGACATCCGTCGTGAACATCCCCCCTCCGATGATGGTGACGTCGATAGTGCCTGCCACAGTCTTCAGCTTCCTTTCTTCCGGAGTCGTGTTCACTCCAGCACGAACCGCCCGTCGCGAAGCGTGACGCGCGGGCCGGGCAGTCCGGCGATATCGTCTTCGCTCTTCCCGAGCAGCGCAAGCGGATTGGCGCGCCCCACCCTCCACAGAGCCTCCTCGTCGAGGATGCCGAGCGAGGCGAGATGGTCCATGCACTCGAACATGGTGGAGGACGACCCGGCCAGGTAGCCGGTGTCCCTGATGAACAGCCTGCCGTTCTCCGCAAGCTCCACTTCGGTCCCGAAGAAATCGTACACGCCGGGAGGGCAGCCGGCCAGCATCACCGCGTCGCTGACGATGATGGCGCGCTGCGGCGTCTTGGCCCGCAGGGCCGTCTTGATGAACGGGGCGGGCAGATGATGCCCGTCCGTGATGAAGCTGCAGTAGATGCTGTCGCAGGCCAGCTGCCACCAGATGGGGTTGTTGTGCCGGTCTATCTGCGCCGTGATCCCGTTTCCCACGTGCGTGGCCAGCCGTGCGCCGGCCGCCACCGCCGCCTCCATCGCCCGAGCGTCCGCATAGTGGTGCCCCATCGCCACAACGACCCCCCGCGCCGACGCGCGGCGGATGAGGTCGACAGCCCCCGGCATCTCCGGGGCCAGCGTCAGGATGGAGATGCGCCCCCGCGCCCACTCCATCATCCTGTCGAAAAGCGTGATGGAAGGCGGCTGCACGAACCGCTCCTGATGGGCTCCGCGCGGGCCCGGCACGGGCGAGATGAACGGCCCTTCCAGGTGGATGCCCGCGACGTGCCCGCCTACTTCGGGGTCGTCCATGAGGTCGGCAAGGACGGGGAGCACGCTCCGGTAGGTCTCCTCCGCCGCCGTGACCACGGTGGGACAGAACAGGACCGTCCCCCTGCGCACCAGTTCCCGCGCCGCTTCGCGGGCCGCCTCCAGCGTCAGACCGTCCGCCCCGAAGTCCGTCCCCAGGATCCCGTTCACCTGGATGTCCACGAAGCCGTTCCGAGTCACCGGCATCACTCCTTCCGCCCGCATCGCCGGGCATCTGCAACAGTCCCATCATATAGCGGAAGTCCGGGACACCTGCCACGGAGTGCCGCGGGGCCTGCGACGGCGTGCCCGACGGCCCCGAAGACCCGGCTCCATCCAGGCGCCGGAGCGTTCCGCCGCCTTCAGGACACGGGGATGGAAGGCGCCCGGACACCGAACAGCGCCACCAGTGCGGACCAGAACAGGGCCGCCGCGAACTCTCCCAGGATGAGCCCCAGGAAGAACGGACGGCCCCGGGCGTAGGCCCGCGCCCCGCCGTAGCGCAGGATGAGCGCCTTGGCGGCCCACCCCACCAGGAAGGCCGACCAGTAGACCATCGCCGGCCACGCCGCGCCCATGGCGTATCCCAGCGGATGGAACGGCCACCACCAGAACCGCGTCCGCATCACGTAAAGGAACGCCGTGCCCGCCGCCCCCACCCCGAACCAGACGCCCGCGGACGGGTCGAACGGCCTGCCTCCCCGGAGGATGGACTGCGCCTCTGTGAAATACATCCGGGGATTGTGGAGGAAGAACCAGGAGTTCAGAGTGATGCCGCCGTACCGGTAGACGATGCTCAGGTGCACGATGCCGGCCGCAACGACGGCCGTCACGATGGCCAGCGCCACCCCGAGCGCCACACTCCGCCGCCGCGCTCCGACGAGGTCGGCCGCCTTCATGCTCTGGAAGAACTCCGGCATCACATTGTGGGGGTCGCGGTAGAACCCGGCGTTGATGAACGCCAGCACGGTCAGGCTCGCGGGGCCCAGAGCGGCGGCGGGCGCCCCCAGCGACCAGACATCCATCGGCCGGAAGATGGGCTGCAGGAACAGCAGCCCCACCTCCGCCACGCACCGCGAAAGCACCACCATGATGACAAAGACAAACACCAGCATCATCAGGGCGGCCACCCCGGGGGAGATGCCCGCCGCCGTGCACCACAGGACGATGAGCGCGAAGCTGACGATCATCCCGATGAACGCGGCCCGGTAGCGCATCAGCTCGTCAGCGTCCACCTCCGCACCGAGCCGCCCGGTGATGCGCTGCGCCACCGTCCGCAGGTGCGGGCGCGCCAGCCAGAGCGTGGACAGGGCGATGACGAAGAACGCCCCGGCCGACTGGTAGCCGATATGGAACCTGGCCGGATACAGCGGGATGTCCCGGGGCGGAAATCCCAGCGTGGCGGCGATGACATCCTGCGCCCTGAAGAACAGCAGGAAGAACCAGAAGCTGAACGACACGTCCAGCGGCAGAAGATACGACACCCCCACCACCGAAAGCGAGATGACCACCGACGTCCAGTGGAGCTGGTTCCAGGGAGGCACCACGGCATACTGGTTCAGGTTGTACATCACCGGGATGGTGGGCACCTGGGGGAAGTTGTTGTGAAGCCCGTTCAGCAGATGCAGCATGGTGGGGAGGGCGAACCCCAGCCACATGGCCCGGCTTCTGAGGAACGGCTTGCGCTCGCTGGAGGCCAGCTCCACCGGAAGCTGCACCAGCGGGAACGAAAGACGCTCGTTGTCCACCCACTGCCTGCGCAGAAGCGCGGCGATGCACGCCATCAGGAAGAACATCAGCAGCGCCAGCACCGTCCAGGCCGCGAGAGGGACGGCCCAGCGGTCCCACGGGATGGGCTCCCCGTGCCTCAGGCCCTCGTAGTAGCCCCGTGAGACGTCCTGCATCTCCGGGCCGGACGGGTCCCACGGCACCAGCCAGGAGGGGATGTGCCTGTAGAACGTCTCGCGCCAGCCGCTGGCGGGAGTGGCGAAATAGTTCGGGGCGACGAGCGCGGGAAGCAGGACGGCCATCAGCCCGAACGACGACACCAGGGCCGCGCACACCATCATGAAATAGATGGCGATGATCTCCGCGGGAGTCAGCCGCAGCCACGGCGCAAAGCGTCTGAGCAGGGCGTTTCCGAACAGCAGCAGGAAAAGCCCGGCCATCGCTCCGGGAGGCAGATGCGTGGAGCCGAGCATCACGGCATCGATGCTTCCCCCACGGCTGGCGACCAGCTCGCCATAGCCCACCAGTACGCACACGCCCACCACGCAGAGCAGGCCGGCAAGATAGGCGCGAGCGCGGACTCCGGAGCGCTCAGGGAATGCGGATGGTCCGTTCATCTTCCGGCAACCAGGACCTTTCCGCACCCGGGACGCCCGAAGCCCGGCGTTCGGGGACCGGGATGGCGAAGGAGTCGAGGCACATGGCAGAGGTTCGCCGCCGGGCAGAGCCGCTCCTCCCCCGCAAGGGGAGAAGCCGGCGCGAGCGTTCTGCTGGCATAATGCCTCCACCCGGCCGCCGCGCCGCAGCGGGGCCGGCAATGCCTGCGCACCGAAGGAGGACCGATCAACGGCCATGACAGAGAAGGGTCCCGTCTACGTCGTTCAGCACAACCATTTCGACCCCGTTTGGCGGCGCTGCTGGGAGCGCCACTTCGACTATCGCGGAAAGCGGTACCGCCCCTACTGCGAACTGGAGGAATGCTTCATCAGGATATGGCTGAGGAACGCCCGGAAGGGCGCCGTCTTCTCCGAGGGGCAGGCGGCGGTGTTCCTGAAGTTCCTGGAGCGCAATCCGGACCGGCTCCCGGCTCTGCAGGACCTGGTGCGGCGACGGGTGCTGGAGCTGACCGCGGCCGGGATGACCGTGCCGGACACGAACATGCCGTCCGGCGAGACGCTGCTGCGCAACCTGGCGGCGGGTCAGTGGGTGTTCGAGCGGCTGTTCGGCGTCGTCCCCGACGTGGGATGGCTGGAGGACGCCTTCGGGCAGAGCGCGCAGGTCCCCCAGATCTACCGGGGATGCGGATGCCGGAGCGTGCAGAAGCTGAGCTACAAGCGCGTGCCCGGCGACTACTGGAAGGGGCTGGACGGGACGGTCATCTTCACCCGGGACCCGGAACGCGTGACATCCACCGGCGGCGGCATCAAGATAGCGCCCTGCCCCGAGTGCGACGGTCTGGGATGCCGGACCTGCGGGAACAGGGGACTGGCCGACACCAGCCACGCCACGGACGAGGAGATCCGGCGGGCGTTCGAGACGCACGATGCGTCGGGACCCTGGAGCCTGGTGCACATCGGAGGCGAGGAAGCCGTCCCGAACCCTCGGCTGCCGCGGCTGGTGGAGGAGGCCCGCCGCTCCACCGGACTGGACATCCGCTGGGGCGGATACACTCTGATGAACAGGTATCACGCGGACGAGATCGCCCGGGCCGACGACCCGGATCTGGAGACGCCGGAACAGGTGGAAGCCAACCCGGTCTCGACAGGCTGCTACGTCTCGAGGATAGAGATAAAGAAGCGGTTCCGCGAGGTGGAGAACCTGCTCATCGCAGCCGAGAAATGGGCCACCGCGGGATATCTTCTGGACGGAGAGTATCCGGCGGAGACGCTGGAGAAGGCCTGGCGCCACCTGCTGTTCTGCGCCTTCCACGACGCCATCACCGGCACGCATATCGACGCGGCGTACCACGAGATCCTGGAGTTCCTGGACACGGCCGCGGAGCTCGCCGAGACCGCGCTCGACCGGGGGCTGGAGGCCATCGGCGACCGCATCCGGACGGACGGCGGGAAGCGATGCGTCGTCCTCTTCAACGCGGAGAGCTGGTCCCGCACCGACCCGGTGCGGTTCGCGATGGACACCGGCGGCGGCTGCCCGTCGCTGCTGGACGCGGAAGGCAGTCCGCTCCGGGTGCTGGACGTCCGGGTGGAGGGAAGCGCCGCGGAGTACACCGTGGTCCCGCCGCCCGTCCCCGCCATGGGCTATACGGCCATACAGATTGGCCCCGAGACGCGTCCCGCGGACTCGGGCGTCTGGACGGACGGACCGGCCGTGTGCGAGAACGGCATCTACCGCGTGACGGTGTCGGAGCAGGGCATCACCTCCATCCACGACCTGCGGACAGGCTATCAGATCGACGAATCGCAGGGGTATCTGGTCCACGAACTGGTGCTGGAGGAGGACATCGGGCATCCCTGGGGCACGATGCAGTCGCCCTCTTTCGAGGAGCGGCTGGGGAGCCACACCACGCGCGTGCGGGTGAGACGGGGACCCGGCTGCCACGAGATCGTCGTGACCGGCCAGTACAGAGGCACCGACGCGGGCACCAGGCAGCTGGTGTGGACCCAGCGGGCCTGGCTTTACGACGGAGTCGACCGCATCGACCTGGAGACCAGCATCCTCTGGGACACGGCGCAGCGGCGCCTGCGCATCGCCTTCCCCACGGGAGCCCGGACGGAGCAGGCGACGTACTCCATCCCCTACGGCGCTCTGAAGCGGGGGCCGTACAAGCCGGACATGACCGGGTACCCCTCCACGAACGGCGACTGGCCGGCCGTGAACTGGGTGGACGTGGAGGACGGCGAACGGGGATGCGGAGTCGCGCTCATCAACACGGGAACGCCCTCTCACCGGGTGCGGGACGGTGTGCTGTCCGTCTCCGTCCTGCGCAGCCCCACGGACAGCTGGTGCCTCAACGAACCGGAGTTCTACGACTGCCCGGACTTCGACGGGGCGCGCGACGCGGGGGCCCACCACTTCCGCCATTCGCTCATCCTGCATCCCGGCACAGCCGCCGAGGCGGACATCGAGCGGCGGGCGCGGGAGGTCAACTCGCCGATGGCCGTGCGGCTGCTGATGCCCGAAGAGACGCCGCAGGAGCGGCCTCTCTCCCTGACGGAAAGCTTCCTGGACCTGCAGGCCGATGCGAACATCATCGTGACGGCCATGAAGAAGGCCGAGCGGGACGGTTCGGTCATCGTGCGCCTGGCCGAGACCGCCGGGAGGACGGGAAAGGCGCGCATCCGTGTGCGGGGAGCCGGCGGCCAGACGCATCTCACGGACTATCTGGAGCGGGACGTGAAGTCGCTGGAAGGAGACCTGGAGATGGCGCCCTGGAAGGTGGTCACGCTGCGCATCGGCGGTCCCGCGCGAGCCGGCCGCAAGCCGAAGGGAACCCGAAAGCGCTGACGGTCCGCGGGCTCGGACGAGAAGAGCGCGGGAGTCTGCCGGAGGCAGCTTCCGCTTGCTGAAGACGACGTTCAGACTGCCGGGAGCCCGGCCCTGCGGGGCCGGGCTCCCGGCTCGAAGCGTAAGGGGGGCTCACGGCCCGTCTACTCCACCGGATTGCGCAGCACGCCGACCGGTCCCACCTCCACCTCCACCACATCCCCGGGTCGAAGGAACACGGGCGGCTTGCGCGCGAACCCCACACCCTCCGGCGTCCCCGTCAGGATGACCGTGCCGGGCAGCAGGGTCATGCAGCGGGAGATATAGCTGACGAGCTGGCGGCAGCTGAAGATCATGTCCGAGGTGCTGGAGCTCTGCATGGTCCGTCCGTTGACGCGGGACGCGATGGGAGCGGCGTCCGGGTCCATCGCGGTCTCGATCCACGGCCCCAGCGGGCAGAACGTGTCGAACGACTTTCCGCGGGCCCACTGCACGTCCAGCCGCAGCTGGCAGTCCCGCGCGCTCACGTCATTGCCGCAGGTGTAGCCCAGGACGTAGTCCAGAGCGCGCTCCTCCGGAACGTTGCGCGCCGTCCTGCCGATGACGATGACCAGTTCCGCCTCGTAGTCCACCTCGCCGGGAGCCATCTCCGGAAGGCGTATGGGAGCATCCGGCCCGATGACGGCGGTGGTGGGCTTCAGGAAGATGACCGGACGCTCCGGCAGCTTCAGGCTGCTCTCCTCGGCGTGGCGGCGGTAGTTCAGTCCGATGCAGATGACGTTCGGAGGGTCCACCGGCGCGAGAAGCCGCACCTTCTCCAGCGGGAACACAGCCTGTCCGGGCACAAGGTCCCCGAAGAGACCGCCCTCGAGCTCCCGGAGCAGCCCGTCCTCCAGCACCCCGCAGCGCGTCACCCCGTCTCCCGCATCGAACCTTGCAATCTTCAAGTCCCTGTCGTCCCCTTTCCCGCCCTGCGTCAGTCGGGCGTGAATGAACTCCCGTAGCCGGAGTAGAAGCCCAGCACCCTGAGCAGCACGAAGCCCGCGGCCACAAGCAGCCCGAGCACCCCGGCCGCCACGGCGGCGACCTTCAGCATCGAGTGCGCCTCGTTCTGGAAGTAGTCTGCCACCGTGTCCATCATCCCGTCCACGTTCCCCGTCTTCTCTCCGGTAGCCAGCATCTGAAGCGCGCGCGGCGGGAGGGCTCCGGCCCGGGTCAGCGTGCCGGCAAGGTCGTGCCCGGCCCGGACCCCGGGCGCGGCCGCGCGCAGCCTGCGCCCCAGCGCCGAGTTCCCGCATGAGTCCGCCGCCAGCTCCAGCGCCAGGGAGGGCTCCAGGCCCGCCCGGTAGGAGGCCGCCATCAATCTGGCCGCCCTGGCCGACGCCAGACGCGAGACGATGGCGCCGATGCCCGGGCAGCGAAGCTTGACAAGGTCCCAAACCTCTCCCGCCGCCGGCACGGCGGCGAAGACGAGCCGCAGCGCCAGCCACGCTCCGGCCAGCGCCAGCGCGGGGACGAGATACGTCCGGCGCACGATGTCGAGCGCCGCATCTCCTCCTTCCAGCACCAGCGCCGGGAGCAGCGGGATGAACAGAAGCGCCAGCAGCACCAGGACGGGATAGGCAAGCTCCACCAGGAACGAGCGCCGCACCTGCATCTCGCGCTCGTTCATCTCCGCGATGGTCTGCACGACCGCCTCCAGCGACCCGGCATACTCCGCCGCCCGCACCAGCGCCACCTCGGCGGGGGGAAACGTACCGGGATAGTCCGCAAGCGCCTGCGACGCCGGCTCCCCCCGGGCCGTCCGCTCCGCTGCGCCCAGCAGGACCCTCCTCAGGTGTCCGGACGAGAGCGAGCCGATGCTCCGGAACGCCTCGGCCACGGACACCCCCGAGTGCAGCATCGCGTGCAGCTGACGCCAGAACATCATCCGGCGGCTCAGGCTCACCCGCGGGAAGGCCCGCGCGAGCACCCCCTCCCTCGGCCGCCCGCCGCCCTGCGCGGACAGGGGACGGGCGGGGCGAAGCCTGACGATGAAAAGCCCCTGCGAACGTATCTCGCGGGCGGCCTCGCTCTCGCTGCCGGCTTCTATCTGCCCGCGCACCTCCCGTCCGGACCTGTCCCTGGCCTGATACTCGAAGACGGCCATCTACGGCGCCCAGTCCTTCAGGAGCTCGCCCGCCACCGCCGCATACCAGGACGCCGCGCGCGCCACCGCCAGCAGCGTGACCGCGACATAGGCGAGAGCGAGCAGACCGAGAAAAGAGAATCTGACCATGCGGGACACGGACCCCCAGCGGGCCTCATAGTCCCGTTCCAGCTGCTGCAGCATCTCGGGAAGGCGGCCGGTCTGGTCGGCGGTCGCCATCAGCTGGACGTCCTCGTCCGGCGCCAGGCCGGTGGCCCGGAGAGCAGCGCCCGTCCCGCGGCCCTGCGCCAGTTCCGCCCTCCCCCGAAGCAGGGCCTCCGTCACCGCCCGGCTGCCCACCGCCTCGGCGGCCGCCTCCCAGGACTGGATGGGAGCCACTCCGGCGGCCACGAGGCGCCTCAGGAACCGGTAGAACCGTCCCAGCGAGCGCACCCGTGTCACCGTGCGGCAGAGCGGGACGGCCAGCGCCAGCCGGTCCACGGCAGGCCGCAGCGGGCCTCGCTCCAGCCAGGCGAGCAGGGCGGGCCACCCCGCGAAGACCAGAACGAGGGCGGGGACCACCAGGAAGAACAGCTGCCGGAGCCAGAGCCGCACGCCCTCCTTGAGAAAGGCGGGCCAATCCTCCTCAGCCGCCCGACCGACGATGCCTCCATCAGTGCCCGGGACGTTCGCGGGGCTGAGATACCCGGTCAGGAAGATGATGGCGTGGAGACAGACCAGGCCGCCGGCCAGGCTTATCCAGCCGAAGACCCGGAACCAGCGGGCACGCTCGCGATGGCGCTTCTCGTCCTCGAAGGTCCGGGCGAAGTCCTCGTAGACCTCCGGCAGGAAGCCTCCCAGCTCCCCCGCCAGCACCGCCATCCGGCAGTCCGTCCCGAAGACCCGGCCGTTCGCAGCCATCGCCTCGGCCACCGTCGAGCCCTGCCGGACCCGCAGCGCCACGTCACGGGCGGCCGCGCGGACCGCCGGGTTGCGGGAACGGGCGGCCAGCGCGTTGAACGTATCGAACGGAGAGAATCCGGCGCGGGCCAGCTCGGCGATCTGCCTCCACAGCAGCGCCTGCTCGCCCACGGAAAGCCTCGAGACGGCGAAGCCGGCGCTCTGCGCCGAAGAGGCCGCCTGCTTCGCGCCGCCCGCCGCCGGAGCGCCCGCGCCCGGAGCCGGGACCACGGCCACCGCCCGAAACCCCATCTGCGCCAGACGGTCGCGGACCTGCTGCTCGTCGGCGGCGTCCATCGCGCCGCGCCGCAGCGTGCCCTGACGGTCCGCAGCTTCGTATCGGAAGATCGGCATCTCCCGCCTGCGTCCTCCTAGCGGGGACGACCCGGCACGGGCGGTCCGCTCACTCTGCGGACCATCCCCCGGTGTTCAGACGGAACCGGAGGCACCCCGTGTTCCGGCAGCGCCACCTCCTCCAGCGGCACCGTCACGAACGCCCTTTCGCGAAGGCCCGGATGCGGCACCCGCAGTCCGGGCTCGTCGATGGTCTGCCCCCCGTAAAGAAGGATGTCGATGTCGATGACGCGGGGCCCCCACCGGACGGTGCGCACCCTGCCCATCTCCCCTTCCACCCGCAGACAGGTCTGCAGCAGCTCACGCGGACCCAGCTCCGTCTCCACCCTGGCCACCAGGTTCAGGAACGGCGGCTGCTCGGTCAGCAGGATGGCGTCCGACTCGTAGACGGAGGACACGTCCCGCATCGTGACGCCGCCTTCCTGCAGCCGCTCCAGCGCCTCCCGCAGATTCCGGGCCCGGTCTCCCAGGTTCGAACCCAGCCCCAGATACGCGGTGACCGGCAATCCGGCGCGTCCTTCAGGCCCTGTGGATGCAGCGGCCGCGGGCGTCGTGCGCGGCCTCGAAGACCACCTCGGACAGGGTGGGATGAGCGTGCACGCTGGCGATGAGCTCATCGATGGTCAACTGGGAGGCAATGGCCGTGGAGAGCTCGGCGATGAGGTCGCTGGCGTGCGGCCCCACGATGAACGCCCCCAGGATCTCCCCGTGCTTCTGCGAGATGATGATCTTGACGAAGCCCTCCGCCTCGCGCTCTCCCAGCGCCCTGCCGTTGATGGAGAACGGGAACCTGCCCACCGCCACATCGCCGTACTTCTCGCGCGCCTGCTGCTCGGTCATCCCCACCGAGGCCAGCTCGGGATGAGTGTAGACCGCGGCCGGCATCGCATGATAATCGACCTTCTCGCGGTGCCCCAGCGCATTGGCGGCGGCGGCTTCACCCTCAGCCGAAGCCGCATGCGCAAGAAGCGGCTCGCCGATGGCATCCCCGATGGCATAGACGCCCGGCACGGAGGTCTCGTAATACTCGTTCACGGCGATGGCGCGGCGGTTCATCCGCACGCCCAGAGCCTCCAGGCCCAGCCCGTCCGTCACCGGGACCCGCCCCACGGCCAGCAGGATGACATCCGCCTCGAGCTTCTCGTCCTTCCCGGCCGAGCGGATGGTGACCTTGCCGCCGTCCCCGGACTTCTGCACCTTCACCACCGTGGAATCGGTCCGGATGTCGATGCCCTGCTTCTTCAGATGCCGGGCAAGCTCCGCGGACGCCTCCGCATCGCAGGCGGGCAGCACCTGCGGCATCATCTCCACCAGCGTGACCTTCGAGCCCAGCCCGTTGAAGATGTAGGCGAACTCCAACCCCACCGCTCCGCCTCCGATGACCACCATCTTCTCCGGAACGCGGTCGGCGAAGACGGCGTCGTCGCTGGTCCAGACGCGCGGGAAGCTCTCCAGCCCCTCGATGGGGGGGCGGGCCGCCTGGGAGCCGGTGGCGATGATGACGCTGCGGGCGGTCACCTTCTTGCGGGTGTCGCCGCTGACGACCACGGTGTGCGGGTCTTCCAGGGAGCCGGCGCCCTTCAGATGGGTCACCCCGTTCTTCTTCAGGAGGACGCCGATCCCGCCGACCAGCTGCCTGACCACCGACTTCGCCCCGCCGACGATGCCCTCCAGGTCGTAGCCCACCTTCTCGGCCTTGAGTCCGAAGGCGGAGGCGTTCTGCATCTGCCGGAGCAGGGCCACGCTGGAGATGACCGCCTTCGTGGGGATGCATCCCACGTTCAGGCAGGTGCCGCCGAGTTCGTTCTTCTCGACGATGGCGGTCCTGGCGCCGAGCTGCGCGGCCCGGATGGCGGCCACATAGCCCCCTGGGCCGGCGCCGATGACGACGACATCATAGTCAAAGCTGTCCCGGGAACGGGTCTGGTCGGCCAATGGACAATCTCCTCCAGTCGCGTGAGGTGAAGCGCGGATGACGGATGGGAGACGGCACTGGGCGGAGTGGGAGTCGAACCCACAAGGGTTGCCCCGGCAGATTTTAAGTCTGCTGCGTTTGCCGTTTCGCCATCCGCCCGCCGTCCCGCCGAGACACTTTAACACTCCGCCCGAAACCCTGTCAAACCCGACCGGAGGTACAGATCTTCCGCGGAACACACCGGAACTGTGCGACCGGGCCCCGTTCGTGGAACAAGTCCATAGAAGCGCCGCGCCTGCCGCCCGTCCGCAGGCCGGTCACCAGAAAACCAGAGCTGCCTCTGCGCCACCCGGAGCAACAGGACTTGTCCAGCCTTCCCCTGGCCAGCCTCTATCTGGCCGCGACAATCCTCTTCGTCGATGCCGTCTACCGGGCAAGTCTCGCCCTTCGAAACAGACTGGTGGCCGCGGTCCCCGACGGGGAGGCGGGGGGCGTCAGCTATCTGCTCGGGCTCCTTCCACCGCTCGCCGGACTCCTCTCCGCCACGGTCTTCTCGCTCGCCATCCCGGCGATGGCTCTGACCGGCCTGTTGTGGGCGGGCAGAGGGCTTCCGGACATCCTGCTGGGGGCCGGACTGGCTCTCTGCTGCTCGGCGATGGCCGTGGCGCCGCTGATGGCGGCCGGTTGGCTGACCCTGCGCCCGGCGCCTCGCCTAGAGCTGAGGGCGCGAAGCGTCGTGCTGCTGCTGGTGGGGCTGGACCTGCTGCTCTCGGCGGCGTTCGAGGAGATCGTCTTCCGGGGCCAGCTGCTGCATCTGCTGAGGCAGGGGATGAGCGCCGGAGCGGCCGTCGGCGTCTCGGCGGGCGTGTTCGGCCTGGTGCACATCTGGAAGCGGCGGGACGCTCCGCCCGTATGGGCCGTGAACACGGCCCTCTTCGGCATCGTGGCGGGACAGCTGGTGCTCCTGACAGGCGGCCTCAGCGCCTCGATCGCCCTGCACTTCGTGTGGAACATCATCCAGACCCCCCTGCTCGGGCTTCCCGCGAACGGCTCCTCCTACGACCATGGCCTGTTCGTCGCCGACCTCCGCGGACCCGGAGCGGTGACGGGCGGTTCGTGGTCGCTGGACGCGGGACTGGCGTCCACTCTGGCGCTCGGAGCGGCGGCACTGGCGCTGGCCCTGCTCTTCTGACCCCCCGGACCCGTCCTCCGCTCCGTCCCCCGTGCCCGCGGCCGCCTGAGGGCGGCCCGAGGTCTCTTGCGATTGACAGAAACCCGCCGGCGACGTATCCTTATCATAGAGTCTGTCGCTTGCGAGGCATAGCATGATTTGTTCCAGAAATCGTCATGGCGGGTTCACGCTCATCGAGCTGCTGGTGGTCATCGCCATCATCGCGATCCTCGCCGCCATCCTCTTTCCGGTGTTCGCCGGAGCCCGCGAGCGGGCCCGCTCGACCAAGTGCCTGAACAACCTGAAGCAGCTGGCGCTGGCCTGCCGCCAGTATGCGGACGACAACGGAGGCAAGCTTCCCGACGCCCGCATCTCCATGAACGCGACCTCCTACAGCGACTGGGCGGGGTGCCAGTCGGTCGGCGGATGGGTGGAGGTCACCCGGGGGCAGATCTGGCCCTACGTAAAATCCGAAGAGATCTACCGCTGCCCCACCGACAAGAGGAAGCCCGCCACACAGATCTCCTCGCTTCCCGCCGGCAGGACCCAGAAGGACTACCCTCTCAGCTACAGCATGAACTTCAAGTTCGACGACAAGGACCGTCATCAGAAGCTGGACAGCATCGCGAACGACCCCACGCTGGTCCTGCTGCTGATCCACGAGTCGCGCGAACGCATCAACGACGGCGACTTCCGCTGGGAGACCCCCCATGACATCCCTTCGGATGTCCACTACGAGGGGACGAACGTGGTCTACGTGGACGGCCACGCCGCCTACGGGAAGCAGTCGCGCCTGATAGAGGAGATGCGTAAGGGGAACTGGGACCCGGGCCATACTCCGGGCACCCCCTTCAACCCGCCCTGGTAAGTACTTCTTCCGGAGAAGCGAAGCGCCCCGGCGGAGGTCCCGCCGGGGCGTCCCGTTGCTCGAGCACAGCTTCCGGCCGGCGTCACGCCAGCCCGGCGGAGCGAAGCGCCTTCAGCGTCCCTTCGTGCACCACCCGTCCGTCCCTTGTGATGGTGGCGGCCCGGACGATGGGGTCGTCCAGATCCAGGGCGCCCTTGCGCGTCAGATGCAGCACAAAATGGCAGATGTTGCGGGCGTACAGCTGCGTGGAGTGCACCGGCAGACGCCCGGGCAGGTTCAGGATGCCGACCACCGTCACGCCGTTGTGCCTGTAGACCTCTCCGGGACGGACGACCTCGCAGTTCCCGCCCTGGTCCACGGACACGTCCACCACCACGCTGTCCGGCTTCATCCTCTCGACGGCAGCGCGGGTGAGGAGCAGGGGCGCGTGCTCTCCGAAGACCAGAGCGCCCAGGATGACGACGTCCGCGTTCGGGGCCTCGGCATCGAGGGTCTTCCGCACGGCTTCGTCATCGTGTCCGGCCACGTAGACTCCCGCGTACCCGTCCTTTTCGGCTTCCCGGACCGCCTCGTCCCGCACATCCACCACGGTCACCTCGGCGCCCAGTCCGCGCGCGGTGGCGGCCGCCTGTCTGCCGACCACGCCGTACCCCACCACCAGCACGCGCGAGCCCCGCAGGTCCGCAACGGGAGTCCGGCACCCGCTCATCATCTCCGGCAGGTGGTCCGCCGCCATGATGACCGCCTTGTATCCGGCGATGAGGCTCATGCTGGCGAGAGCGTCCATCTCGCGCGTCTCCTCGCTGCGCGGGATGCAGTCCATCGAGATGGTGACCAGACCGCGGTCCCGGAAGCGGCACACCATCTCCGGATGGTTGGCGGGATGAAGAAAGCCCACCAGGCAGGCGCCCTCGCGGAGCAGGTCCGACTCCAGCGCCCCCAGCGCGGGCGAGGGGAGCGGCTCCTTCACCTTCATCACGATGTCGGACTCCTGCCAGACCGTGCGGGCATCGGTCATCTCGGCGCCGGCCTCCTCGTAGGAACGGTCCTCGATGTTCGAGCCCACGCCCGCTCCCGCCTCCACTCGGATGACGTGACCCGCCCCGGCCAGCCTGCTGACCGTCTCGGGGATGACCGCCACACGGCGCTCCGCCTCCATGATCTCCCGCGGCACTCCGATCACCATCGTCTCAGTCCCTCCGTCCAGCTTCCCGCACTCCTATTACGCCCGCAGCCCCGTCCTCACCTTCTTCAGGAAGCCACCGGGAACGGACAGACACGGCAAGAGGGCCCTCCGCCGGGAGGGCCCCCGCTCAGCGTCAGATCGACGCAATCTTGTCAGGCGCTGCGGCGGCGCGCAAGCGCCGCTGCGAATCCGGCCAGGCCCGTGGCAAGCGCCACGAGGCTGCCGGGCTCAGGGATGACCGTGAACACTCCGGTGCCGCTCGCCTGGTCGTTGGCGGTGATGGTGAAGCTGAACGCCGTCTGGATGCTCGTCACCGTCCCGCTGATGCTGCCGAACCCCGAGGGCGGAAGCCCCTCGCTGGCGGCGGCCGACTGGTTCGGCGCGGCCGTGAGGGGTCCCGCGATAAGGTCCGCATAGACGCCGACGTTGCTGACAGCCTGGAAGAAGCGGGTTCCGCCCGCAAACAGCGGAGTCAGGACCGCGCCGTTGCCGTCACTGTCCGTCACCGTGATGCCCGCGCTCGCCACGGCCGGGGGATTCACCAGAGGAGAAAAGCCCACGATGGCCGAGGTGATGGTGTAGCTGACGCTTGTGGACGGGGCTGTGATGGCAAACCCGATGGACACCACCGGGTCCGCATCGACATAGGCCGCCAGGTCCGAGATGGTGCCCAGCACCGTCTGCGACTCGTCCGCCGAGACGATGTCCAGGGGGGCCTGCAGGTTCCAGTTGATCTGCGAGCCGGCCGCCGGATTGCGGTAGAACTCGACCTTTCCGTAGTGCTGCTGCCCGTCCCACGCTTCTATCACGAAAAGCGCCGCGGAGATGGAGCCCCCGTCCGCCCGCGCCACCTGCGCGCCGCCCGGCGCGAACGCCAGGACGGCCACCAGCACAGCCAGGGAAAATCTGCGTGCAGTCATCTTGTCATCTCCTTCCGAATCGACAGTCGCTGCCTTGCCGAACCCTTCCCGCCCCCATTGTGCTCCTCTGACCCTCCCCTGTCAATAGTACGGGGAAGCCGCAGGCTGCAAATCCGGTATTTATGCTGATGCCGCGCACACCCCGTACAGCAACAAGGGGCCTTCCACGAGGGAAGGCCCCTTTCTCATTTCCGAACGGCTCTCCCGCGGAGGAGCGCCGAGCCGTGTTTCTTCTCCGGAACGCCGCGGGCGTCAGGCCCTCCGGCGGAGCACCAGACCCGCGAACCCCGCCAGCGCGCTTCCGAGAGCCATCAGGCTGCCAGGCTCCGGAACGACGACGAAGCTGCTGGTCCCGCTGGCCCCATCGAACGGCGTCAGCGTGAAGCTGAACTGGCTGCTGATGCTGGAGACCGTGCCGCTGATGACGCTGGCGACGCTCTCGCTCGCCGTGTTGGACTGGAACATCCCGGCGGAGACCCCGTTCACCAGGAACGCGTAGTTGCCGAGGTCCGTGTCCGCCCGGTAGACCTTGCCACCGGACAGCAGACCGGTGAGCGTTGCCCCGTTGCCGGTGTTGTCGGTCACCGTGACCGCTGCGGTCGCCGTCGCGGGAGGATTGACCAGCGGGGTGAACACCACCAGGCTGGAGCTGAAGGTGAACGTCGTGACCGTATTGCCGGCGGTGACGCTGAAGTTCAGCTGGACGGCGGGATCCACATCGTAGAACACGTTGATGCTGTCCAGCGAGGCGATCAGGTCGCCGTTCGCCTTCAGTTCGATCCTGTCAGCCGCCCGCCAGGAACCCTTGCCGTTGACCAGCCCGGGAAACTGCTCCGGACTCAGCTGCCACTGAGCGGTCTTCCCGGCAGCAACAGCGGTGATGCTCAGCAGCGGACCGGACAGATACCCGTCTACGCCCGGCCCCGCGTATGCGGCGGACGCGACCGTGGCCGCAGCCACGGCTATCGCAAACACAGCTTTCATCCCGAATCTCATCTCTGCTCTCCTTTTTCCCGGCCGCCGCCCGCACAGCACGCGACAACCGTCCTCTCGCTTTCGCAAAACCTATTGTCCGGCAAACGGCGCCTGAAGTCAAGCCCTGCGCCGCCGCAGTCCGGCGATTCCCGCCAGTCCCAGAGCCGCCAGGGTCATGGAGGCGGGCTCGGGGATGGGCGGCCCCACGTAGAACACGCTCGAGCCGCTGGCCGCGTCGTGGGCGCTCAGCAGGAACGTGAACGACGTCTGCATGCTGGTGACGCTGCCCGGGATGGTGTTGAACCCGAACAGGGGGTCGGTCTGGCTGGCCGTCGCCGACTGGTTCGGCCCCGCCACGATGTTGGGCACCAGATGCGTGTAGATGCCCAGGTTGGTCTGGGCCTGGTAGGCCAGCGAGTTGGACACATATCCGCCGACCAGATACGCCCCGTCACCGTTCGTGTCGGTAATCGTGATGGCCGCGCTCGCCACGGCATCGGGGAACGCGATGCCCGGGAAGCTCAGCGTGACGGACGAGATGTTGAACAGGGTGTCCACATCCAGCGCCTTCACGTTGAACGTGAAGCCGATCACCGGGTCAGGGTTGATGGCGGTGGTCAGGCTCTCGATGATGCCCAGAGCCAGGGAAGGGTTCTCGGAGCTGTAGATGGCCACCGGCTCCGCCAGGCTCCAGACGCCCCAGCCTCCCGCCTCCGGGTCGAACACCAGCTCGGGCAGGAAGAATGCGGAGCCGGAACCCGCCTGGCTGGCGGCGCTCACTCCGATGACAAGCCCGGCGGGCCCGTCCAGAAGTCCGGGGCCTGCCGCGGCCGGCGCGGCGATCAGCGCGGCGATGAGTAATGCCCCCGCCAGCACCGCTCCTACTCTCGTTCTCGCTATGAATCTGCTGCTCATTCTCATTTCCTCTTCCAGCCGTCCCGCGGCTGGTTTGTGGGACCCGAGGGCATTGGTGAAGCGCACTCCCCACCCGCGTCCCTTTCAGAAGACAGAGACCGCAAAGGAGGCTCCCCACGAGACACCTGCGCACCGCCCACATCAGGGCAGTCCGTTGCCCGGAGCGCCCCTCAGGCGGCGCGCACGCTGTTCCCTCTGCCGTCCATTGTCTCAGCTAGCCCCGGCCCCCGTCAAGGTGCCGGGACAAATTCCGGTATTCTTACCGGGTTGGCCCCTGCAGGATCGAGGCCGTCCGGAGTACAGCAGAAAGGCCCCCGGACCCTGTCCGGAGGCCTTCGCTCTGAAGACATTCCCGGCATCGACCTATTCTCCCACACCGTCGCCAGTGCAGTACCTTCGGCGCTGGAGGGCTTAACTACCGTGTTCGGGATGGGAACGGGTGGATCCCCTCCGCTATGGACACCGGGAAACCGCGTCATCGTTCGAGGGACGGCTCTGCTTGCGTCCTGATGACTCTTGAAAACTGCACAGCAAGGGGATGGGGCTCCGGCCCTCAAGGCCCGGCCGGGACCCACAGGATCTGCATAAGATTTGGTCAAGCCCTCGGTCTATTAGTACCGCTAAGCTGAAGATGTTGCCATCCTTACACCTGCGGCCTATCGACCAGGTAATCTACCTGGGACCTTACTCAGGGATCGCTCCCCTTTGGGAAGCCTCATCTCGGGGCGTGCTTCGAGCTTAGATGCTTTCAGCTCTTATCACAACCGAACGTGGCTACCCAGCGTCTGCGCCTGGCGGCACAACTGGTACACCAGAGGTTCGTCCATCCCGGTCCTCTCGTACTAGGGACAGCCCCCCTCAAGCTTCCTGCGCCCGCATCGGATAGGGACCGAACTGTCTCACGACGTTCTGAACCCAGCTCGCGTACCGCTTTAATAGGCGAACAGCCTAACCCTTGGGACCTAATCCAGCCCCAGGATGCGACGAGCCGACATCGAGGTGCCAAACCTTGCCGTCGCTGTGAGCGCTTGGGCAAGATAAGCCTGTTATCCCCGGGGTAGCTTTTATCCGATGAGCCACAGCAATTCCACACTTAGCTGTAGGATCACTAGGCCCTGCTTTCGCATCTGCTCGACCCGTCGGTCTCACAGTTAAGTTCCCTTATGCCCTTATACTCTGCGGCTGATTTCCAACCAGCCTGAGGGAACCTTTGGACGCCTCCGTTACCTTTTAGGAGGCGACCGCCCCAGTCAAACTACCCGCCTGATACTGTCCCCGGACCGGATAACGGCCAGGGTTAGAATTTCGAAATAACAAGGGTGGTATTCCACTGGCGGGCTTGCGCCCTCCCACCTATGCTCTACATGCTATTCCAAAACTCAATACCAAGGTGTAGTAAAGCTCCACGGGGTCTTTCCGTCCTGATGCGGGTAACCGGCATCTTCACCGGTGCTACAATTTCACCGAGTCTCTCGTTGAGACAGCGCTCAAGTCGTTACGCCATTCGTGCAGGTCGGAACTTACCCGACAAGGAATTTCGCTACCTTAGGACCGTTATAGTTACGGCCGCCATTCACCAGGGCTTCGATTCAGGGCTTCTCCTTGCGGATGACCCCTCCTGTTAACCGTCTGGCATTGGGCAGGCGTCAGCCTCTATACATCGTCTTTCGACTTAGCAGAGACCTGTGTTTTTGTTAAACAGTCGCTCGAGCCTTGTCACTGCGACCCCAGCGAATCCGCGGCGTCGAGTCCGCGTCCCGCCAGGGCACCCCTTCTCCCGAAGTTACGGGGTCAACTTGCCTAGTTCCTTAACGAGAGTTATCTCGCCCGCCTTAGTATCCTCTACCCACCTACCTGTGTCGGTCTGCGGTACGGTCCAGGACTCACTCCCTAGAGGCTTTTCTCGACGGACCGTTGCTCCACTCGGCTTTGTGTCTCCACGCGGCTTAGTCCCGCGCCAGGCCTGCGTGCCGGACGGATTTGCCTGTCCGGCGGCCCCACGCGAGAACACGGTCTACCAACCCCGTGCTTGGAACGCGGATCCGTGTCCCCCCTTCGGTGATAACGCGAGTCCCAGGCTCTGGAATATCAACCAGATGTCCATCGCCTACGCTAAACGCCTCGGCTTAGGCCCGGCTAAACTCAAGAGGACGAACCTTCCTTAAGAACCCTTAGGCTTTCGGCGGAGAAGATTCTCACTTCTCTTTTCGCTACTTATGCCGGCATCCTCACTTGTCTGAAGTCCACGACTGCTTACGCTGCCGCTTCGCTCCTCAGACAACGCTCCTCTACCACGGCGCTTGCGCGCCGTCCACGGCTTCGGTGGTCAGCTTGAGCCCCCTTACATTGTCGGCGCCAGGTTGCTTTCGACCAGTAAGCTATTACGCACTCTTTAAATGATGGCTGCTTCTAAGCCAACATCCTGGTTGTTTACGCAACCTGACATCCTTTCACACTTAGCTGACACTCCGGGACCTTAGCCGGTGGTCTGGGCTGTTTCCCTTTTGACTACGAAGCTTATCCCCCGCAGTCTCACTGCCACGCTCTCATATGCTGCCATTTGGAGTTTGATTGAGTTCGGTAACCTGGTGGGGCCCCTAGCCCATTCAGAGCTCTACCTGCAGCACAGAACGCGTGACGCTGCACCTAAATGCATTTCGAGGAGAACCAGCTATCTCCGGGTTCGATTGGCATTTCACCCCTACCCACAGCTCATCCAAGCCGTTTTCAACCGACACTGGTTCGGACCTCCGTCGCGTGTTACCGCGATTTCATCCTGGCCATGGGTAGATCACCCGGTTTCGGGTCTAATCCGTGCTACTGGCGGCCAGAGGCCGCATGCGCCCTGTTCGGACTCGCTTTCGCTGCGGCTCCGTCCCTGAAGGACTTAACCTCGCAACACAGATTAACTCGCCGGCTCATTATGCAAAAGGCACGCCGTCAGACATTCTCCGGTAAACCGGAGCATAGTCCTCCGACTGTTTGTAAGCGACATGGTTTCAGGTACTATTTCACTCCCCTCCCGGGGTGCTTTTCACCTTTCCCTCACGGTACTGGTTCGCTATCGGTGGCAAAGAGTATTTAGCCTTAGGAGGTGGTCCTCCCGGATTCCCACAGGGTTCCTCGTGTCCCGTGGTACTTGGGTGCTCGGTCAGCAAGTCCCAGGCCGTTTCGCCTACCGGGCTCTCACCGTCTGTGGCCGGCTGTTCCAAAACCGTTCGGCTACAGCTGGGATTTGTAACTTGCCCACGCGGATAGGGCCGCGTGAAGACCGGGTCCCGCTACCCCGCCGGCGCAACGCCCCTACGCTATCACACGCTGGCGGTTTAGGCTGTTCCCGTTTCGCTCGCCGCTACTCAGGGAATCGCGGTTGCTTTCTTTTCCTCGGGCTACTAAGATGTTTCAGTTCACCCGGTTCCCCGCCGGCGGCTATGTATTCACCGCCGGCTGACTGGACGTGACTCCAGCCGAGTTGCCTCATTCGGGAATCTCCGGATCAAAGCATGCTGGCTGCTCCCCGGAGCATTTCGGTGCTTGCCCCGCCCTTCATCGGCTCTTTGCCCCAAGGCATCCACCATTCGCTCTTTGTAGCTTGACCAAAACTCGGTGCCTTGAGTATCTGCAGATGCAGATCTTTACCCGCTCGCTATGCAGTTTTCAAGGATCACGCAGGACGGGGTGGGTCGCGGAGACATCAGCTCCGCGATCCAGCGCCCTCTGCATCCGCCGGGAAGCCGCGGCGCCTTGCGCGCCGCACCCGGCCCGGCGACGGGCCTGTGCCCGCCGCCACAAACCTTCATTCTATCAACCGGCGGCTCGAGTGTCCAGCCGCCCCGCGCCCTCGGCCTGGCGGGACCTGTGCCCCGCCCGGCTCCGCCGATGCGGAAGAGAAGGCGCTCAGAAACTTTTCAATGGAGGCTAGCGGGTTCGAACCGCTGACCTTCTGCGTGCAAAGCAGACGCTCTCCCAGCTGAGCTAAGCCCCCTTCATCGGGCTTCGCCTCCGCCTGGCGCAGCCGGCCTCAAGACAGCAGACTGGGCCTAATTGGAGTCGAACCAATGACCTCACCCTTATCAGGGGTGCGCTCTAACCAACTGAGCTATAGGCCCGCAACCGGCCGGCCCTCTCGTCCCCGGCCCGCCTTGCCGGCCCCGGGGGCTCCGGCGCCGGTCGTCATCCTGAAACCGGCCCCACACGCAACACAGGGGAGACTTTGTCAGCCTCCCCCGGCGATCAGCGTCCGGGAGCGCCGCCTGAACCATCCCTCCGGCCTGCCAGTGGCAGGCTCCGGGATCTGAAGCAGCCGGCGGTCCTCACTTCGCGCCCCGCCAGGGGCGCTCTGTCCCGAAAGCCGAAAAGAGTGAGCGCGCAGACAAGCTGCCTGAACGAGACCGACCTGAGAGCTCAGCCCGGCCGTCCACGCGATGCGCGCAGCATCCACGCGACGTCCGGACAAGGCTCCTTAGAAAGGAGGTGATCCAGCCGCACCTTCCGATACGGCTACCTTGTTACGACTTAGCGCCCCTTACCGGCCACACCTTCGGCGACTCCCTCCCTTGCGGGTTGGGCCATCGACTTCGGGTGCAACCGACTCAGGTCACTTGACGGGCGGTGTGTACAAGGCCCGGGAACGTATTCACCGCAGCATAGCTGATCTGCGGTTACTAGCGATTCCGACTTCACGCAGTCGAGTTGCAGACTGCGATCCGAACTGGGACCGGATTTTTGGGATTAGCTCCACCTCGCGGTCTTGCTGCCCTCTGTTACCGGCCATTGTAGCATGTGTGTAGCCCCAGGCGTAAGGGCCATGCCGACTTGACGTCATCCCCACCTTCCTCCCGCTTACACGGGCAGTTTCGCAAGAGTGCCCGACTTTACGCTGGCAACATGCGATGAGGGTTGCGCTCGTTGCGGGACTTAACCCAACATCTCACGACACGAGCTGACGACAGCCATGCAACACCTGTCACCCGGTCCTTCCTTTTGGGAAGGAAGACCTGCTTTCACAGGCTGTCCGGGGATGTCAAGCCTGGGTAAGGTTCTTCGGTTAGTAACGAATTAAACCACATGCTCCACCGCTTGTGCGGGCCCCCGTCAATTCCTTTGAGTTTCAACCTTGCGGCCGTACTCCCCAGGCGGGATACTTAATGCGTTAGCTACGGCACTAGTGGGGTCGATACCACTAACACCTAGTATCCATCGTTTAGGGCCAGGACTACCGGGGTATCTAATCCCGTTCGCTCCCCTGGCTTTCGCACCTCAGCGTCAGATACGGACCAGGCAGCCGCCTTCGCCACGGGTGTTCCTCCTGATATCTACGCATTTCACCGCTACACCAGGAATTCCACTGCCCTCTTCCGTCCTCAAGCTTCCCAGTTTTGGATGCAGTTCTGCGGTTGGGCCGCAGGATTTCACACCCAACTTAAGAAGCCGCCTACGCGCGCTTTACGCCCAGTGACTTCGGACAACGCTCGCCCCCTACGTCTTACCGCGGCTGCTGGCACGTAGTTAGCCGGGGCTTATTCGCCAGGTACCGTCACGTTCTTCTTCCCTGGCAAAAGACCTTTACATCCCGAAGGACTTCATCGGTCACGCGGCGTCGCTGCGTCAGGCTTTCGCCCATTGCGCAAGATTCCTAATTGCTGCCCCCCGTAGGAGTCTGGGCCGTGTCTCAGTCCCAGTCCGGCTGACCATCCTCTCAGACCAGCTACCCGTCGTCGCCTTGGTAGGCCGTTACCCCACCAACAAGCTGATAGGCCGCAAGCCCATCCCAAAGCCCCTTGCGGGTTTTAATTCCATCAGGATGCCCTGACAGAACCACATCCGGTATTAATCCGCCTTTCGGCGGGCTATCCCGGTCTTTGGGGCAGGTTGCTTACGTGTTACGCGACCGTTCGCCGCTAGGCTTCTTCCCATTGCTGGGAATGGCCTCGCTCGACTTGCATTTCTTAGGCACGCCGCAAGCGTTCGTCCTGAGCCAGGATCAAACTCTCCATCGTAAAATCTTGAGCGCTTCCGGCTTTCGCCGTCCACGCTGGCTTAGCGATGTTTCGCAAGTTGATTGTCTGACTCAAAGGCTCTTAACCTTACCGTTCGCTCACGCTATTCGGTTCTCAAGGAACTTAAAACGCCCCATTATTCTGAGGCGCAAAATTAATATTACCATAATACTCGGGGCGTGTCAACATCTTTTTTTATTTTTTCTCGGATTTTTTTAACCCTGTAAGATGTTTTCCGATCCCCTGCTTGCGAAATCGTTCAGAGTATTCTGACCGCTCGCAAGAATACATGACGCATATTTCACTTTTTTTGTTTCAGGTTCCTGCGATTTTTTTGTAATTTTTTTTGGCAATTTTTTGCCCTCGCTTTAGGCTCCGCTTTCAGTTCCTGGCCAGTTTTTCCAGCCGCTTTATTTTTTCGGCCAGCTCTGCGTTTGCCGGGCATTCTACGCCGCACTCGGCGCCCATTCGGGCTATGGCTCCGTTCAAGGAATCTATTTCCGTCCGGCGTCCTGCCCGTATATCTTGCAACATCGAAGAATGATGCGCGGCTGTATCAGGTATGAGCCTGCCGAAAAGCACTTCAATGTATTCTTCGGGCTTTTCCCAAAACATTTCAACGCCAAGCCTTTCAGCAACGGCAAAAATCTCAGCGACGACCTTGCGCATCGTTTCGCGGCTCGATTCTGTGTCAAGAAGCTTGCCATAAGGAACGCCCAATACTGCCGAAAGCGGATTCAAAGCGCAGTTGTAAAGGGCTTTTGACCAAATGAACTTGCGAATTTCGTCGGTCGGTTTGCAAGGCACTCCGCAGAGGTCTATTTCCGAGCAGATATTTTCAATACGGCGCATCGGGATGGAGTTGTCGGGGCTGCCTATCATAACGGGTTCAGCGAAAACCGTTACGTCCACTGTTCCCGGATGAGGGATCTCAGCGCCGAATATTACCCTTCCAGCCAACACGCGGCTTTCCCCAAACTTTTCCAAAAGTATCTCCGCGTTTCCCAATCCGTTCTGGAGAGAAATGACAAGGCTGTCCTGCCCCACAAACGGAGAAGCCGACACTGCGGCGTTTTCGGTATCGTAAGATTTCACTGTAATCAATATTGCGTCATAGGGCATTTGGGCTATTTCTTCGGGGGCGATAGCTGTCGCTATATTTTTTACAATCTTGTCGCCGAAGAGCCCGGTTATCCGCAGGCCGTTTTCCCTTACGGCATCCATATATTTTTCTCGCCCCAAGAGTGTGACCTTGTGCCCTATGTATGCGAGCAAGCCGCCGAAAACGCTTCCTATCGCTCCGGCCCCGACTATTAAGATATTCAGTGGATTTATTTTTTGGTAAACCACACAGACATTATAGTAAATTTTTCCTGGCGAAAGCCCGAAATTTGACAATAACGGCCGTCAGCGTTAAACTTTGGCGCACATTGAACTTTTAGAAAACTTTTCTCAGGCCCGAAGGATATGCAGGAATTGATCGGCAAAATCAAAGATAAGCTGTCCGAGACTTTCAACTTCGAATATGCCACCGTGCGCGAGCTCGAACATAAGTGTTTCCGCGTTTTTTATTTCGTGGCGGGAATGGTTGGGCTTGGATTTCTTCTTTGGATCACCTCTTTGTTTGCGATCATCGGCATCCCGCTAATGGTTCTTGGAATGATTCTATTTTTTGTTACGCTTGTATGGATGCTTCGACTGCAGAGGGAACCGACAAGGGAGGTAAGATGCCCCTATTGCGCTTCACGGAACGAATTGTTTGTTTCAAGAAAAGAGTTTACCTGCGATATGTGCCACCGCCCGGTTGGCGTGTTGCCGTCTGGCGAACTAGTCAAACTTTTAACCCCCGAAGAAGAAGAAGCGCGGTTTGAAGAACGCACAAGAGTCAAACGCCACCAGATATAGCCAATGCAAAAGCGGCAAAATTGATTTTTTATTTTTTAATCCTCAATTCCGTTTATTTTGGAGTCGTTTTGGGAAATAGGTAACCACATTATATATTTTAGGAGACAGAGGTGGCCAACTGGTATTCTGACAACTCTTTAAGCATTGGGCGGACTCCGCTGGTGAAAATCAATCGGATAACGGAAGGAGCGCGTGCCAACGTATTCGCCAAAATAGAAGGCCGAAATCCGGCGTATTCCGTTAAGTGCCGAATAGGCGCTTCGATGATATGGGATGCTGAAGAGCGCGGCCTTCTTAAGGAAGGCATGGAAATACTGGAGCCGACGAGCGGCAATACTGGAATTGCCCTGGCTTTCGTGGCCGCATCGCGTGGATTTCCGATCACTCTCACTATGCCTGAAACTATGAGCATAGAACGGCGGAAAGTACTTAAAATGTTTGGGGCGAATATTGTCCTGACGGAAGGTCCAAAAGGCATGAGAGGCGCCGTGGAGAAGGCTGACGAAATAAAGGCTTCCGATCCTGAACGGTTCTTTATGCCTCAGCAGTTTAAAAATCCCGCAAATCCGCTTATACACGAAAAAACCACTGGTCCGGAGATTTGGAATGATTTGGATGGCGAGGTGGATGTGTTGGTTTCCGGGGTGGGCACTGGCGGCACAATAACCGGAGTTTCAAGATACATCAAGAACACGATGGGCAAACCTTTGATATCGATTGCTGTCGAGCCTGAGGAATCTCCGGTGCTAACGCAAACTCGTAATGGGGAAGAGCTAAAGCCGGCACCTCACAAGATACAGGGAATTGGAGCCGGATTTGTGCCGGATGTGCTTGACCTTTCACTCGTTGACCGCATAGAGACTGTATCGAGCGCCGTGGCAATAGAATATGCCAAACGCCTTGCGAAAGAAGAAGGGCTTTTGTGCGGGATATCGTGCGGGGCGGCAATGGCAGTAGCGGACTGCATTTCTAGGTCGGATGAGTTTGCCGGAAAGAATGTGGTGGTTATACTTCCTGACGCGGGTGAACGCTACCTGAGCACGGCTTTATACGAAGGCATTACCGAATAGGGTTTGTTGGCGGAATCAGGTCGGTTGCGAAGGGTTTTCTTCTGATCGCTTCCTGATTATCACGTTTATGCGCAGTATGGCTTCGGCAATTTCCGCTGCGGCTTTTAGCGCGTGTAGTTTCACTTTCGCTGGGTCGACGATTCCCTTTGCCATCATGTCCGATATTTCGCCTGTATCGCAATCAACTGCGAATGTCGGACCTTTATCGGCTTGAGCCGAGATGACATCCTCGATTTTTTCAAGAGGATTAAATCCGGCATTTGCGGCAATCTGCATAAGCGGCTTCCGGAGCGCTTCGGCCACGCATTCGACGCCGTAAGACGCCATTCCCCTGACAGTATCGCGCAGGAGTGAGACTTCCCGCGACGCGGCGGTTTCAATCGCCCCTCCGCCGGGGACTACACCTTCCGTCAAAGCGGCCTGCAACGCTGAAGCGGCGTCTTTTGCTATGCGTTCGCGTTCGTCGCGGATTTCCTGAGTGGAAGCCCCGACTATTAAAGTTGCCGCAGGCTTGCCCGCGCCTTTTTCTATGCGGATAAACTCTAGCCGCTGATCTTCGACAACTTTTTCGCAAAAGCCCAGGTGTTTTTCGAGTTCGTCAACGCTTCTTCTAAGTCCGGAGCGCTTAACAATTTTTGCGCCGGCAAGTTCGGCAATCGCGTTGAGGTCCTTTGACGATACGCGTTGAATTGCCATTATTTGCGCATCTGTCAGGGCTTCTTCGGCGAAACTGTCTATTCCCTTTGAGACGGCGATGAACTTGACATTCAGCCCGACGATCTTTTCGATATTTTCTTTGTGCTCATTTTGAAGTTGCATATAGCGGGCAAAACCCGATTCGGTTCCGAGAGCGTCGTCTTCGAGGGGTTCGGGTTCAAGAGCGTCGTCTATGACCAAGACTTTTGCTTTTTCGGCAGACTTCGGCATTTGCCGGTTTGCGAGGCGTTTGTCCACGACAATGCCTTCGAACACCTCGTTTTCGGCGCCTTCCTTTGCCAAAACCGTTTTTGAAAACTTAAATGCCGGATCGCGCAGTTTTTCCAAGCCCAAAAGCCGGGCAGCTTTCAACACGAGGTCCGCCACGTCTGCATTTTCACGGCTTGAAATGTAAGCGGCTTGCCATAAAAGGGGGTCGTCAATTGAAGATATTTGCACTGATTTCGATTTTATAAAATCTTGAGCACGGTTGACCCCAAGCCGCAGACCTTCGATAATTTTTGTCACTGGCACTCCACGGAGCGCGTGCGACACTCCTTCGGAAATTAAAGCAGCAGCCAAGACAGTGGCAGTAGTGGTTCCGTCGCCAACTTCCTGGTCCTGAGCTTTGGCGGTTTTAACCAGCATGCGAGCCGCCGGATGGGGAGCATCGACACGGTCTAGGATGGTGCTGCCGTCGTTTGTGACCGTTACATCCCCGAAACGGTCAACAAGCATGCAGTTTAGGCCTTTCGGTCCGAGAGTGCCTTCTATAGCCGAAGAGACAGAGCGTATAGCGGCGGCATTGGATATTAGAGCTGCCAAGCGTTCCTCCATCTCGCTCGATTTAACAGCCGGCTGGTTGTTATTTGCGGGCATATTCATAGTTATTCCAAATACGGCTTTTGCCAGAATGGGGCAATTTTGGGATTATCTATCCGACACTCAGTGAAGTGAGCAACTCGGAAAGATTGTCCGCCATAAAGCTGACCGCGGCGGTAGCCCTTGCGTAGTCCATTCGGGTCGGCCCCACAACACCAATAGTGCCGCCCAGCCTTCCGCCTATATTGTAACGGGCCGCAACAAAGCTGACTTCTTGCATTTCCACGCAGGGGTTTTCACTTCCAATAACGATGAACGTTTCCGGACCCAGAAGGGCTGCAGAGAGCACTTGAAACAGGGCTTTTCTGCGTTCGAGGGCGTCGAGTACCTCTTCAATTTTTTGCGCATCTTGGAACTCAGGCTGGCGCAATATGTAACCAGTGCCTTCGACGTAAATGTCGCCTTCGAGAACTGATTTGGCTATCTGGCGAATTTGTGCCCAAGCTGATTGGTAAAGCTCGTCGTGCTTGAAAAGTTCCGACGGAGTTTCGGACATCCCCATAGAATAGACCGAAGCCGCCGATTTGCCAGAAACAGCAAGGTCCAAAGCATTCGAAACCCTTTGGAGTTCCGATTGTGAAATAGGGCCGCAGCGCAATATCCGGTGTTCCACTCTGGCGTCGGAAAATACCACCAAAAGCAGCACTTTTTCGGCATCTATGGGAGAAATCGAAACTCGGTGAACCAACGTTTCGTCGGCCGATGCCTGCATTGCTACCGAGGCGTATTTAGTAAGGCTGGAAAGCACCCTGCAAGTTTCCGCGAGTATCCGGTTTACGTCGCTTTCGATGCTATGCTTAATTGACAAGGCTATGCGTTGATCACGGACTAAGAGTGTCTCAGGGGTCATTAGCTTGTCAACAAAATATCTGTATCCAAGGTCGGATGGAATCCTTCCAGCGGACGTGTGCGGCTGCCGGAGATAGCCCATTTCGGACATCTCGGCCATTTCGTTGCGTATTGTTGCAGACTTTACGCTAAGCCTGTGCCGGCTAACCAGCGCCTCGGAAGCTACCGGCTCGGCAGTTTCGATATAATCGTCAACTATAAGCCGGAGGAGCATCTGCTTGCGTTCGTCTGAATCTAGATCTTTGTGCTGCCTTGGCATTTGTTCTTTTTATATAAATGTTTATTCTACATTAAATCGTACTATCGAGACGCGCTAGGTGTCAAGAATTTGGCGAAAAGAAAAAATCCTTGCAACTGGCGGCTCGTGTTTAGCGTATTGTTAAACAGTTCAGTCTTCGGCCGGTTGTCGGTTTGGGATGGCACGTTTAAAAACTTAATTCTTCGAGGTTTGAAAGATGGGCCAACAATTTTTTTCAGAAGAGTTCATATCGAGGTTGAGATTCATTTTGCGGAATTTCACGGACGACGACACCATACTTAGCGATGAACAGTTAATCCAGATATCCTGGATAGCATTGGATGAATATATTGTTAATGGCTTGAGTTGTGTTCATCCGCAATCAATGGCTATGAACATCAACTCAAAGTTGATTAAAAAAGGCCTTCCCACAATGTCGTCTGATGCGTTGGAAATACTGGCGAAAGAATGTGAACGGCGAAACGATGAGCTGTTTTTTGAATCGGAATTGGAGAGATTGCAAAAGGAGCAGGAATCATTCGGCGACCAGCCTTTTTAAGAAAGAGAATCAGCTAACATTTAAAAGTTCAATGTAAAAATCAGCCATCAGCTTGATTCAAGATGGCAATTAATCCGCGTTTCCGGTTATAATGCAAAGTCTGAAGGCATAATTAATTCTATTTTGCCTGCGCAACTTGGCATAGGGGAAAGCGGTTAATCGTGAAAACTGTAGAAAACGGTGAAAACAAAGATTTCTGCAACGACTTACGCCCTATTTGGTTTTATTACTCGGCTATTGCTGTATTGGGCTTAATCCTATATTTCGTGGGATTGGGCGTGCGGGATCTTTGGGAGAAAGATGAGACTCGTTACGCATTAATAGCAAGGACGATGATGCGGAGCGGGCAATATATCCTTCCGCATTTCAACGGCGAGATATACTCTGAAAAGCCGCCTTTTTTCTTTTGGACCATAGTTGCATCATCAAAAATTGCCGGCGAAATGTCGCCTTCGGCTTGCCGCGCCCCTTCGGCCATATCCTCGATACTTCTATCTATTTTCACTTTTTGGTTCGCAAATAAGCTGTTTGGCAAGAGAGTCGCTTTTTTGAGCGGGCTTCTCGTGCTTGTAACTCCTGTTCTTGTGCATACTGGCCGCTGGATGATTATGGACCCGATGCTTTCGTTGTTTTCTGCATCAGCAATAGGGTTGGCGTATATGGGGATCAACGTGCCTGAGAAACGGCTATCGTACTATACGTTGAGCGGCTTGCTAATGGGTATAGGCGGCCTTATAAAAGGTCCGATAACTGTGCTTATGACGTTGCTGGTGATGTCCGTCTACCTGATAATTCGGCGCGAAATCCGTCCTGCGTTCACTTGGAAATTAATCCCGGGGGCGCTGCTCGCTTTAGGCATACCGGCAGTTTGGTACTATTTGGCTTGCAAATTGGGCGGTCCGGAATACACCCAAGTAATTCTTTTCCGCCAGTCTGTGGGGCGTTTTTCCGAAGGCTGGATATTCAGGCGGCCTTGGTATTACTATGGTTATATCTTCCCGGCTTTGTTTTTGCCTTGGACATTTTTTCTGCCCACTGGAATAGCGCACTCGCTTTCGCCGGAACGAAAGGCCCAAAAACGGCATGTAGTTTTCTTATTGGTTTGGACTGCAACCTATTTGATTTTTTTCTCTTTGTCGAAATCGAAAAAGCCACTATATATGATGCCGACCTTGCCCGCAATCGCAATGGTATTGGCATTATTGTGGAATTGGCACATGAGTAACCCTGTTCGCCGAGTTCTTGGATTGAAAATCGCTACGACTTGCGCAGCTGTTTTGCTATGCTTGCTAGGAATCGGAATACCTATCGCCGCCGCAGATTATGCTGATTTAAAAGCGTTCGAGTTGGCATTGCCTATAATTTGGGCATTGGCTGTTTGCGTATCAGCGGCGATGGCAATGCTATGGATATTTCTAAACAGGCCTTCCAGTTCTGTGAAATCCCTTATCGCTTCACTTTGCATTCTAAACCTGTTTATTGGGATTTACGTGGCTGGGATTATAAACCCCAGAAAATCAATAAAGGCATTTTCGGAAAATGTCGGCAAAATTGTGGGAGAAGAGCCTTTTGCCGTATATAAATATAACCCCTCTGCTATAGCGTTTTTCACAGGCAAGGATGAAATCAAACGGCTATATACTGTGGAAGAATTGCGCCAATTTCTGAAAGAAAATCCCAAAGCTTATATTATGAGCATAGAAGGGATAGAAGGGCTTTCAGACATCTCGCCGCCGCTGAAAGTAGTTTACCGCAACCCAATCGGCAACACAAAGAAAGTGCTTCTTGGTAGGTAGTTAAAAGGTTTTTATCGAATTAGTATAAGCCAATATATCGCTTGAAAGGTTATGCTTATGCCGTTTCAAAGGACCGTAGAACAGCATATATTCCGAAAAATAAACAAACGCAAGGAAGAGATAAAAGAGTACTGCATTTCAAACCGGACTCCTATCACAGACATCACATTCTATGAGACGACGGAGTTCCTCACATACGAGGAAGGCGTAAAAGCAAAGGGCTATCGGCCTATTAAAGTTGGTGAAACTTGGGGCGGAAGCACCAACGGATGGTTCAAGATGTCCATCCGCATTCCAAAGGATTGGAAAGGCAAAGAGGTAGCCGCATACATAGACATTGGCGGCGAGGCTTGCCTGTTTCTTGACGGCAAACCATTCCAAGGACTGGATGTTTATCACAACGAAGTGCTTCTGGCGAAGAAGGCCAAAGGCGGGGAGACTTTCAATTTCGTATTGGATGCGGCGTCAATAATCTGGCGCAGGCCAACCCTAAAACAGCCGCAGACGTTCTCACGGGCTGAGATAGCGACCCGCAACCCGGACGTAATAGAGTACTGGTTCAATTTGGAGTTTCTTTACCTGTTGGCGGAGCAACTGCCCGACGAGAGCCCGCGAAAGGCGAAAATAATTTATGCTTTGAACAAAAGCGTGGATGCTTTCGATTATGACAACACAGATGAAGACACGTTGCGCCAGTCCGCTTTGCGGGCAAATGAAATCCTCAAGCCCGTTCTGCAGTGCAAAGCTGCTGACAGCGCAACAAACGTAGCTGTTCACGGCCATTCGCATATAGATGTGGCTTGGCTTTGGCCATATCGGGAAACCCTTCGCAAGTGTTCCCGAACTTTTTCAACTGTGATGAGGCTGATGGAGGAATACCCGGAGTATATTTTCACCCAGAGCCAAGCCCAGCTTTACGAGTTTACGAAACAGCGCTGGCCGTCCCTTTACGAAGAGATAAAAAAACGCGCCAAGGAAGGACGCTGGGACGTTTGTGGCAGCATGTGGGTGGAAGCCGATTGCAACCTCGCTTCCGGCGAATCGCTGATCCGACAAATACTTATAGGCAAAAACTATTTTATGGATGAGTTCGGGATAGAGACCGACGTGCTGTGGCTTCCCGATGTTTTTGGATACGCCGCGGCTTTGCCCCAGATTCTAAAAAAGGCGCGTGTGAATTATTTTTCTACCATCAAGATCAATTGGAGCCAGTTCAACCATTTCCCATACACCACTTTTTATTGGAAAGGAATAGACGGGACGAAAGTCCTTTCCCATTTCCCTCCGACGACCGACTACAACGCTTTCACAGAGCCGAGAAAGCTATTGCAGCAGGTGAATGAATTTGTCGAGAAAGACCGGTCGGATTGGTCGCTGTTAAGTTATGGCTGGGGAGATGGAGGCGGCGGCCCCGAGAGGCGGCATTTGGAGTTTCTTCGGCGGGCGGCGGATATAGAAGGCCTGCCACGCTGCAAACAGATGAGGGTCAGCGACTTTTTCCACACCATAGATGTGCCTAATGACTATCCGGAGTGGTCTGGCGAGCTGTATCTCGAGTTCCACCGAGGAACTTATACGACACAGGCGCGCAACAAGCGTTTCAACCGCAAGTCGGAACTGCTATATCGCGACGCGGAGATAATCGGATCGATAGCTATGGCTTCGGGTTATAAATATCCGTATGATGATTTGCTCCGCGAATGGAAACGCATTCTTTTGAACCAATTTCACGACGTTCTGCCGGGAAGCTCTATTCGTTTGGTGTATGAAGACACCGACAGGATGTATCCGGAAATTTTAGCCTTTGGCGAAAAGACCCGCAGCGATGCGCTCGCCAGCATAATAAAAAGCGTCGACACTTCTGGCGAAGGCGATGCGATAGTCCTTTTCAACACCCTTTCTTGGGAACGGACTGAACCGGTGGAATTGCGGCTGCCGGGAAAGGGTGATTATTCGGTTTTGGACCCAACCGGTTCGGAGATCCCGTCACAGATTGAAGATGGGCGGATAACATTCATTGCAACTGTCCCAGCTGTGGGTTATTCTACTTACAGGCTAGTCAAACGAGCGCCAACCAAGTTCCAAAGCGGCCTCAAATCCTCGAAGAACTGCTTGGAAAACGAGTTTTATAAAATAGAGTTCGACGAAAGCGGCGCGATTAAATCGCTAGTTGAAAAATCCTCTGGACGCGAGGTGTTCAAGGAAGGCGAACTCGGCAATTTGCTGCAACTTTTCGAGGACAAGCCGGTTGACCCCGACGCGTGGGACATAGACTTCTTTTATGAAGACAAATACGTGAACGTTACCGAGCTGGAAAGCGCAAAGGATGTCGCTTCGGGTCCCGTTTATGCCGCGATTGAGCAAGTTCGCAAGTTCGGCAAATCAAAAATAAAACAGCGAATTGTGCTTTACTCGGCTTACCCTAGGATCGATTTTCAGACGCACGAAGACTGGCATGAGAATTGCAAATGCCTTAAAGCGTCGTTTCCATTTGACGTCAACGCGAACAAAGCGAGATATGAGATACAATTCGGGAACATCGAACGCCCGACGCATCGTAACACCCTTTGGGATTTTGCAAAGTTCGAGGTATGCGCCCATAAATGGGCAGATGTTTCGGAAGAAGGATTCGGCATAAGCTTGCTGAATGATTGCAAGTATGGCCATTCGGCAAAAGGATCGTTGATGCGCCTAACATTGTTGAGGGCGCCGACAAAGCCCGATCCTCAAGCGGATCGAGGCGAGCACGATTTCACTTATTCACTGCTGCCACACACAGGAAGCTACATACAAGCCGAAACCGTCCGCAGGTCTTACGAACTGAACGTTCCAATCAACGCAGTTTTAGCCAAACCGTCCAAAGGAGTTCTACCGCCGGCGGGGTCGTATTTGTCAGTTGACGCCCCGAACGTAGTCCTCGAAACGATGAAACGAGCTGAAAGGGACGAGTCGATCATTCTGCGCTTTTACGAGTGCCACAATCAGCGGGCTAAGGCAAAAATCAAGGTTAACCTGGCTGTGGCAAAACTTACGGAATGCGACTTGATGGAAGACGACATTGCCGAGATAGGTTTTCAGAACGGCGAGTTTTGCGCGGAGTTTCGGCCTTTCGAAATAAAAACCTTCAAGCTCCGGTTAAAATAGCGGAAATCCAAAAACGCAAATATGAGCGGCTCTTCTTTGTAAAAGTAAGAGCCGCTTATTTTTAAACGAACAAGATGAAGCCGCCCGGAATTTCAAAGGCATCAGCAAAAACTCATTACGGCTTAATTTTTCTTAAAGATAGTCTTCCAATCCGAGACGTTGGTATTGTTCCTTAGGAGCGTCGTTTCTTTTCATCAATTCAATCATTCCAACAATCATCCGCCTTTCTACTTCTTCGTCTTGGATTGGATTCTCTTGGTTAGGGTCTGTTTTTAGGTCGAATAGCATCGTTTCGGTTTGGGTCCACAAACCCCAAACATAGCCTTCTATTTTCATTGTCCTACAACCTTTGGTGAAAGAAAAAGGCTCCGCGAGCTGTATATCCTGAAGCTCTTCCATTAGAAATGGGAAGCGCATATGTGCCGGCATAAGCGTGTATTCAAATAGTGGCTTATTGTCCGCATTTGAAGGGGCGCGCATATATACATAGCGGCCGTCCGTGCAGTTTACGTGCCCGCCGAAGATTCCGAAAAGGCCGAACTCCCTTACAGGAGAATCGTTTTCGATTGTTTCCGCAAGAGGTTTGCCTTCGACATCATCTGGGATTTCAATGCCGAAATAATCATAGAGTGTCGGCGCGAGATCAATGGTCTGAACAAGCGCGCTACGGCGTTCTCCTTGTTTTCCGCAACGCGGGTCCCAAATAAAAAGCGGAGTATTTGCGACTTCATTGTAGAACGGTTGGCAACACTTGCCCCACCACTCGTGTTCACCGAGTAGGAAACCGTGGTCGGTGTTAACAATCAGCAAAGTGTCTCTCCAAAGGTCCAATTCATCCATTTTGTCCAGAATCTTGCCCAAGTAAGCATCGCACATGCTATGCAGAGCTGCGGATTCGAAACGCAAGTGGCGAACCTGTTCCGGAGTTTCTTGAACGCGACGGTAAGGAGGCCAATCGAACAATGGGCCGTCGTATTCGTGGGGATACAGCTGTTTATATTTTTCCGGTGAGAAGTAAGGCTCGTGCGGATCGAACGTCTCAATTGTCAAAAACCAGTTGTCCGCAGAAGCGTTTGTGTCGAGAAAATCCAAGCCCGCTTTAAATGTTTTAGCTTGCGGAAAATCTTTTTCTTCAGTTATATATTGCCTGTTAACCCAGTCTTGCTGATACCATTCGTTTGGGTTTTTTATGGTCAGGGTTTCAGGCATTCGCGGGATAGTGAGATCAGTTATCCAAGGATCGCCTTATTGTCCGCGGAAGGCGTCCCAAGCTGAATATTTAGTGTGGTAGTTGGAGCCGCCTTCCTCCCAATAGTGATAATGGTCGCTCACGAGGTGTGTGCGTACGCCGTTTTTCTTGAGTATTTCCGGCATCGAATTATCGAAAGGCTCCAAAGGGCCCCAACTGCGGTGAAGGAAGTTATATCTGCCTGTGTGGATTTCCCTTCTCGCTGGCATGCAAGGCATGCTTCCTACATAGCTGTTGTCGAAAGTGATAGCACGCTCGGCGAGCCTCTGAAAGTTTGGCGCGTGCACCCAATCACATCCGTATGGCGGCAGCATCCTGCGGTTTAAGGAATCGAACATAACCATAATGGCTTTCATAAGCGGTCCTCGTTATAGGTTGAATTTAGCGACAGGCGTGAGTGTAAACACAAAGTTGAATTATAGCTGGGAGTATGGCCTTCCTTTAGTAAAAAATTAGAAGGGCATTACAGGGGGGCGATTACCAGGAGTCCTGCTGTCGCTATGAGAAGGCCGGCTGTGCCCAACACGCCCGCATCTGGGGAATACAGGCCGCCGCTAAGCCAGTTTGGGCCTTTTGCTTCTGTTAAAATGAGCCCGTTTTCGTAGTTCCTGCCTGAACAAGGAAGCCCAAGTATAGGTTCCATAGTAACGTTCCATCCAAAATGAAGCCCTATTGGCAGCCATAGCGCGCCCGTATAAAGCCTTGCGTGGGCCGCCAAAATGCCGAAAACGAATGCGTTTATAGTGAAAATCAACGGCATTTTGGGGTGTTTTATAAGGTGGAAAAGCGAAAAAACAACGGACGACCCTATTACTGCCGTCGGTGCGCCAAAAGCATTGAACAAAACGGTGAGCACATAGCCGCGCATAATAATTTCTTCGAAAATCGAACCTACAGTGAAGTCCATAAGGCAGCCAAAGAAACCGGGCAATTTTTCTTTTGGATTGAGCCAAAAAGATGAACGGCTGGGGCTCAGCACTCCGGAGAGTTTTCCGAGCGCGAAAATAATGAGCACGCAAACTGTGGATATTGCCACTCCGCCAAAAAGGTAAACGGCGGAATCCTTTTCCCAGACGAGTCCTAGAGCGCCGATCGGACAGTTTTCAAGATAGTAGCAGAAAACGAATGTGATTCCTAGTGACACGCCGAGAGGAATAGTCGGCAGCAATGCCATCACGCCATAGCGGACAATCCAGGGAAGAGAAACGTGAGAGGCATCACGCAATAGACGCCAATAAACCCTATGGGCGATTTCAAGCCCCAACCCAATGGCGGCACAGTACAATGTCAATTTTATCCAGGCGAACGCCAAGGTTACCGCCATGGATTGTGTGTCTCCTCGCCGAAAAAATCCCCGAATGCGGCTAACGGATCAAGCCGCTGTGTTTTTTATTCCATACACTGGATGCCGGTTCACCTTAAAACTTGAAGATCACGGCGACAGAAACAGGCAAACTACTTGGCTGAGAGTTATGCAGATGGTCGCAAAGAAGAACTTACGCGAGATTTGATGAAATAATCCGGCAGTTTAACGGACTGGGGATCGGTGTCAGCAGCTGAAAACCACCTGCACTGCTGCCTTAAAACCGACAGGTCCGGCAGCGAAGCGGCGCATTCGAAAGCGGGTAAAGGACGGGTGCTTTTATCATTGGGAATAGCAACTAAATCTTTTACAATGGGAGCCGATGGAACTGGAGCAAGGGAGCAAATATCTTCGGCCGGAGCGCTAGAATCCCGCAGTTTTTCGAATGCCTGCTCTATTTGAATTTCTTCGCGCTGTTTTGCCCGTTCTTTAACCATTTGAGCGCGCATTTGTTGGTCGGTGTAAACAAATAACAAGTTGGTCAGGCTCCGTTTGGGAGATAAAATCACTTTCCCGCGGTAGTAAAGCGCCGTGGAACTGCCGCCATCCAAGCCGACAGCGTCAACAGCACCGATTCGGCGCATTATTTTGGCGAGTTCTGAAAAAGTGACAGGCTTAGCGACGGAAACTAGCAGAAGCTTGCCTTCGGAGGTGAGTCCAACCGCTGGGCGGATATGCCTTCGAAAGAGTGTAGGGTCGTGAAATCCTTCCTTCCGGGGGTCCACACAAGGATTTCCACCTGAAATAAGCCTTGGGCCGGCGCAAAGCACCGTTTCAAAGGGCTCCCAATGCATATCCCTGCCTAAGCGCAAGGGTATGCACCGGGCTGTGTTGGAACCGTCTATGGCAAGTGCGGTTCCCACGCTACCTTCGTTTATAACTGTTCCGGATACGACCAAATCTCCGACTGGCTTAAAAGACTTGGTGCAAAAATATGTCCCGGTTATGGCGGCATCCGGTTGGTAACGGCGGAGCATCGAGCGGAAACTTTCCGCGCCGCCAATTCCCGACGAAGGAAGCCCGATAGTGACATAAACTGCCGGATCCCTTAAATCGGCCGTGATTATATGCGCTGGTATGCCGAGAACCAAACCTTTGCGATAACCTATACTGTCGCAGGATGCAACTGCATTAATAACCATTATAAAAGCAAAAATGCAAAAAACACTGAAAAGCGGCCTTCCGACAATGGATTTCACTATATTTGCCCCCTTTCGTCATCAATCCGATGCTCTGCAAGCAAACCCACAAAGGCATTGCAGCTGCAGTGGATTGAAAGATTATACAAGATTTCTATTCAAAAATGGCCCGGTTTGTTTGAAGATCTCGAAGTTATTTGAATCTTCCAGAACTAAAAAATCGAGGCTTATGATGCTTCCTGCGGATATATTTATTATTCCATTTTATAGACGAAAAATGGAAGCGAACGGTTCAGTTTGACGGTTAAATACAGTGTAAATTACGGATGAAATCCGGAGTGGCAGTTCCAGGGCGGCTTGGCCTAAAGTTAGAATTGCAAAAAGGCTAACAGTGTGCTATACTTTGTCAAGTTATATTCGTGCCCTTGAGAGAGTGGGTAGCACGCCCACTCTTTTCTAGTCTATAGGCGCCGGCCATTTAACGGGGGATCGCTGAATGAATGCGGATTTTTTGGAAGCCCTCAGGCAAATAGAAAAAGAAAAGGACATACCGTTCGAGGTTTTGCTTGAAACCATCGAATCCGCGCTTGTTCACGCCTACAAAAAGACGTACGCGACATCCGCGGATGTGCACGTCCGCGTAACGTCAACCAAATCCGGCTTCAAGGTATTCTGCGAAAAAGAGGTTGTCGAAAAACCCAAGGACAACCACAGCCAGATAAGCCTTGCCGACGCCCGAAAAATCAATCCGGATGCGGTGTTGGGGGACTATTTGGAAGTTGAGGTAACGCCTGAAAACTTCGGAAGAATAGCCGCACAGACCGCAAAACAGGTTGTGGTCCAAAGGCTTCGGGAAGCCGAGCGGGAACAGATTTATGATGAATATGGCGAACGAATAGGCGAAATAGTAACAGGAACCATTCAGCGAAAAGAACACGGCAACGTTTTCGTAAACATAGGGAAAATAGAGGCCATACTGCCGCCAACCGAACAGGTAAGCACCGAGCCGTATAATTTTAACGATAGGCTTAAGGTATATATATTGGATGTCAGGCGGACCCCCAAAGGTCCGCAGGTTATCGTATCTCGCACGCACCCTAGCCTTATCAGAAGGCTGTTTGAGCTGGAAGTGCCGGAAATTGCCGAAGAAATTGTGACGATCAAATCCGTCGCCAGAGAACCTGGAGCGAGGACCAAAATTGCCGTAGCATCTTCAGACGAGAAGGTCGACCCAGTGGGCGCGTGTGTGGGACATCGAGGCAACCGCGTTCAGGCCGTTGTCAACGAACTATACGACGAAAAAATCGACATAATACATTGGAACCCGTCTATCGATAAGTTCATTGTCGAATCGCTAAGCCCTGCAAAAGCGATAGGCGTGAAAATCGATGAAGAAAACAAGACTGCGCTTGTTACAGTGCCGGACAACCAGCTTTCGCTAGCTATTGGAAAAGCCGGACAAAATGTCCGCTTGGCTGCCCGCCTCACCGGATGGCGGATAGATATCCGGAGCGAATCGCAACTAGCGAGGGAAGCCCTGTCTGGGGAAACCGGCACCAGCGAGGAACCAGCGATTGTGGCAACCGCAGAGCCGGATGCGCTTCCAGATGAAAACGAACCGGTAAGGCCAGTTGTGGATTTAGATAACGGGCAAGAGTGACCCTCGAAAAAAAGAAACCTATAAGGACTTGCGTGTCCTGCCGTAAATCGTCGGAGAAACGCGGCTTTATTCGGGTGGTTAGCCGTCCGGATGGAACGGTGGAGATTGACGATACAGGCAAGAAACCAGGGAGAGGGGCTTATTTATGCCATAATGAAAATTGCGCGACAATCGCGCGTAAATGCAAACGCTTGGACCGCGCCCTAAGAGCGCAAGTCCCAGCGGAGATATACGAAAAACTAATAGATTTAACAAAAGCGGATAAGGACAACAAGGCGTGATTTAAACCGCCGAGGTCCGGGCAGGATGAATTATGGAACGAGTTTGAGAATGATCAGATACTAGGACAGGCTGCCGATTCCCAGCAGCCGCGCCGCGGCATTCGTTCCCCATATTCATTCTCCTACAATGCGTCCGGCCTCCTTTTGGACCGCTGCAAGTTGCGCCTTATCCCACCCGTAGCCAGAAACTTTTATGTCGATTTGATCGGGCGTTTGTCCTGAAAATAAAAAGCCTGCAAAAGTTTCTTGTCGCTCTCTCGACAATAACGGTGAAACGGGCCGTTTAATTGAAACGAGAGGAACAGCAAAAGTATTTGAATAACGAACATACCGGCGGGTTCGGCAAGCAGCCGTTCGAGCCAAAAGAGGTGCGTTGCACAAATGAAGCAAGTTAAAATCAGCCAGTTAGCCAAGGATTTGGGTGTATCTAATGGAGAGCTTATTGTTGCGCTGAAAGACCTTGGCGCGGAGGTGGATACCGAAAACCAGACGGTAGACACCACCGCTGCGGAACTGGTTCGCGAGTATATCCAAGAAAAGAAAGAAGCGGAAGCTGCCGGAAAAGTCGTTGAAATGGGTTCTTCCATCTCGGTAAGGGACCTGGCGGAGGCTATGGGGATTCAGCCGGGGGACCTTCAGAAACGCCTTGTAGAACAGGGGATTCTGGCAACGCTCAACCACCAGCTGACGTTCGACGACGCTTCACACCTTGCCCAGCGTTATGGATACACTGTAAAAAAAGGCAAGCCGTCGGAAACGAAATCCGAAAAACCTGCATCGATTCAACCGCAGCCAAAAACCAAGCGCAGCGGCAAAGCCGTGCCACGGCCGCCCGTTGTCACAATAATGGGCCACGTCGACCACGGCAAGACGACCTTGTTGGATTCAATCCGGAAAACGAATGTAACCGCGCAAGAGTTCGGCGGCATCACCCAGCATATTGGAGCTTACCAGGTTGAAATAAACGGGCGAAAAATAACTTTCCTCGATACTCCTGGTCACGCTGCATTCACTGCCATGCGAGCCCGAGGAGCTGGAATAACGGACATAGCGGTGCTGGTTGTGGCGGCTGATGACAGCGTTATGCCGCAGACAGTTGAGGCCATTGACCATGCCAAAGCCGCCGGCGTGCCCATCATTGTCGCAATTAATAAAATAGACAAACCCGAGGCAAACGTTGAGCGAACCAAGCAGCAGCTGACTGAATATGACCTCGTACCTGAGGAATGGGGCGGCGATACGGTTATGTGCGAAGTGTCCGCAAAGACCGGCGAAGGAATACCCCATTTATTGGAGATGATCCTGCTGGTAGCCGATCTTGCGGACCTCCAAGCTGAGGCCAGCGGCACGGTTCACGGCGCAATCGTGGAAGCAAAATTGGACAAAGGTCGCGGACCAGTCGCAACGGTGCTAATTCAGCAAGGAACCCTAAAAGTCGGCGTTCCCGTCGTTGCCGGGCAATCATACGGCAAAGTGAAAGCGATGTTCGATGAAAACGGGCAAAGAGTGACTAAAGCGGGGCCTTCAACACCTGTCGAAATATTGGGACTTTCGTCGGTGCCAATGGCAGGCGACATTTTGGTGTCGGCAAAGTCCGAAAAAGATGCCAAGCAGATTGCGGAGCGCCGGATGCAAGCAAGCCGGTCTGAAAGAATGGAACGCATTCAGCGCGTGACCTTGCAAGACCTTTACCGCCAGATTCAGGAAGGGGCTGTCAAAGAGCTCAATGTCATCTTGAAGGGTGATGTCCAAGGCTCTGTGGAAGCGGTCCGCCACTCGTTGGAACAGCTTGGGACGGATGAAGTGCGCGTGAAGATAATCCACACGGGCGTTGGAAATATAAGCGAATCGGATATCATCTTGGCTTCAGCGTCAAACGCGGTAGTGATTGGTTTCAACGTGAAGTCAGACGCGGCCGCCGGACGAGCAGCCGAACAAGAAAACGTAGATGTGCGGCATTACAACATCATTTACGAACTGATCAACGATGTCAAAGGCGCACTTGCGGGCCTGCTAGAACCGGTAATCGAAGAAGAGTATCTTGGTCGCGCCGAAGTAAGGGCAGTTTTCAACCTAAGCAAAGCCGGAACCATTGCCGGCTGTTACGTGTTGGACGGCAAGGTTGTCAGGAACGCGATGATGCGCATCCTCCGCAACGATGAAGTCATTTACAAAGGCAAGCTCGACTCCTTGAAACATTTCAAAGAGGATGTCCGGGAGATGGCGGCCGGATTCGAATGCGGAATAGCTACTTCAGGTTTCGGCGACTACGAAGTAGGCGATATCGTCGAAGTTTACAATGAAAAAGAAGTCGCCCGCGCTTTGAAGTAAATAAGCTTGCAATTGCCCTCGCATTCAACTCACGAATAACGTATTCCTGAACTCGATTCAGGGCACATTTCTAATTTATGGCTTCCGGGCCAGCCCGTAAAGACGCCCCCTATGGTTAATCATCTTTTATACTTCGGTGAAGACCGCAACGATGCCCAACTCTCTAGCGCACTCGGGTAACTCGCTATTAGATCACAAAGAACCTTTTCGCCTTGACACCAAGCGAAAAGCAAAACTATAATCGGATAGGTTATCAAGGCACATTCCGGGGACTGGAGAAAGCGGTCCCCTTTAATTTTGAGGATACCATGGCTGACCGCAACTACGACTTCAAAGAAATAGAATCCAAATGGCAAAAAAGATGGAAAGAAGCCGACCTTTTTAGGACTGAAGACACAACCGACAAGCCCAAGTTTTACGGCTTGGACTTCTTTCCATACCCCAGCGGAGCGGGGCTTTCTGTGGGACATTGCCGCAACTACATTCCTACCGATGTCGCTTGCCGTTATAAAAGGATGAAAGGCTTCAACGTACTTCATCCGATGGGCTGGGATGCTTTTGGGCTTCCCGCGGAAAACGAAGCGATCAAGAAAAAAAGCCATCCAAAGAAAACTGTCCCGGAATACATAGCTACATATAAGCGGCAGATGGACCTTATCGGAATTGGTTACGATTGGTCACGGGAAATAAATTCCAGCGAGCCGGAGTACTACCGTTGGACGCAGTGGATTTTCCAACTGCTTTACAAGCGCGGGCTTGCTTACAGGTCTCTCGCGCCGGCAAACTGGTGTTCTTCTTGCGCCACAGTTTTGGCTAACGAAGAAGTAAAAGACGGCCGTTGCTGGCGGTGCGATTCGTTCATCGAAAAGAAAGACCTTCCGCAGTGGTTTTTCAGGATAACGGCTTATGCCGACCGCTTGATAGATGACTTGGATACCATTGATTGGCCCGAGTCCATCAAGCTAATGCAGAAGAACTGGATTGGCCGAAGCGAGGGGGCGGAAGTTATTTTCCACAGCGAACAAGGCGACGAAATCCTGATATACACCACTAGGCCGGACACTCTTTGGGGAGCCACTTTTATGGTTCTGGCGCCTGAGCATCCGCTTGTAGAAAAACTCACCTCAGCCGATCGCAAAGCGGAAGTTGAGGAATACAAGAAGTTCGCCCAACGTCAAAGCGCCATAGAACGGCAGTCAACCGACAAAGAAAAGACCGGAGTTTTTATAGGGGCGTATGCGATCAACCCGGTGAACAACCAAAAAATCCCCATTTGGATAGCCGACTATGTGATGATGGGATATGGAACAGGCGCAATAATGGCGGTTCCGGCGCACGACGAAAGGGATTTCCAGTTTGCTTTGAAATTTGGGATTCCGATTATTCCCGTAATCGCTCGGACCGACAACCTTGCAAAAAGTTCCGTGACAGTTGACAGCGTAAAGGAAGGTTTTGCCAAAACGCTGGAAGAGGCTGATATCGCTTTTGCGGAAAAAGACAACCGGTTCCAAGTAGTTATGGAGAGCGACACCGAGATTGACGACTATTTGGATATATTGGATGAGTTCGTCAAAGAGGGCAAATGGGCTGCAGTCGTCGGCGCCAAGTGGGCGTTTGCATTTGGAGATCTCGGCATCACGGAGTTCGATTCGCTCGAAGAGGAACGCGGCATCTTGGAACACCTCAAGAAAATCGATCCTACGGTAGCCGATGCAAAAACAGTTATGGAAGTCCTATACCGGGATCCGTTCCTAAGGGATGCCCTATTTCACGATGAATATGGTGATATGATCAATTCGGGAGAGTTCTCTGGGACTCCTGGTGCAACAGCGAAAAAAGATGTGACTGACTGGCTGGAACGCGCTGGCAAAGGAAGGCACGCTGTTAACTACAAGCTGCGGGACTGGCTAATCTCCCGACAAAGATATTGGGGAGCTCCCATACCGGTTATCCATTGTGAGGATTGCGGCGAAGTTCTTGTGCCGGAAGAAGAGTTGCCCGTATTGTTGCCAGATGTTGAGAACTATATGCCATCCGGGAGTGGAGAATCGCCGCTTGCCTCCATTCCGGAGTTTGTGAATGTAAAGTGCCCAAACTGCGGCAAGCCTGCAAAACGAGAAACAGACACTATGGGAGGATTTGCTTGTTCCAGCTGGTATTTCCTGCGTTTCGTCAGCCCTAAGCTCGATACGGCTCCATTCGATAAAGACCTCGCCGCCTATTGGCTTCCGGTTGACCTTTACGTCGGAGGCGCGGAACACGCCGTCATGCATCTACTTTATGCAAGGTTTTGGACAAAAGTCCTGCACGACGCAGGCATGGTCCCATTCGTCGAACCCTTCAAAAAGCTGATGAACCAAGGAATGGTATTGGCCTACACACCGCACCGGACCATGCAGGCTGGCGATGAAATCGAATCGGACGGCGATGAACAAGACCACGATCTCATCCCTCTTTTCCCCGAAGAAGCCGAAGCGATGGACCCGTCCAAGATCATTTGGAAATATGTGAAGATGAGCAAATCCAAACGCAATGTCGTCACTCCGGACGCCATGGCAGAAAAGTTCGGGGCGGATTCGCTGAGGATTTACGAACTCTTCGTGGCTCCATTCGAGGAAGCTATACAGTGGAGTGAAGAGGGTATGAACGGCGCGTTCCGGTTTATGGGGCGCGTTTGGAGGCTTGTGAACGACTGGGCGGAAAAGTTCGACCCGAATTGGAAGGAAGGCGTCCTTTCTGAAGCTGAGTCCAACCCAAAAGCCAAAGCCCTTCGCAGAAAACTGCATCAAACCATACGCAAAGTCGGCGAGGACATAGAGGAGTTCGCTTTCAATACCGCAGTGGCGGCGATGATGGAACTTGTAAATGAAATGTATCCCTTCGCGCAGAGTCTTGGCAAGGAAGAACGTTCTGCCGTAATGAGTGAAGCAGTCCACAACTTGGTTCTCATTCTTTCCCCAATGGCTCCGCACATAGCAGACGAGCTTTGGGAAACTTTGGGTTACAAAGGCTTTACGCTGGAGCAAAGCTGGCCTGATTTTGACGCCGAGGCGGCTAAAGAAGAAGAAGTTGAAGTTGTGATCCAAATTAACGGCAAATTGCGCGACCGCGTGACAGTCCCAGCCGACAGCGACGATGAGGCCTTAAAATCTGCAGCAATGGCCAGCGAAAAAGTCAAGGCGAGTATAGAAGGCAAAAACGTAAAAAAAATCATTGTCGTATCGGGAAAGCTTGTAAATATTGTAGCAAGCTAAACACGGCGCAATGCTTCATTTTCGGGCTTGAATGAAGGCTGTTCCAGCGCTTTTGCTTTGGTAGCTATATATCGATAATTCCCGATATGATCTTGGAACCGACTTCCAGAACTAAAAAAATGCAGATTTTCGCCTTCAAATGCCGGGAATCATCTTCGTGAGTCATTAATCGTAGAGATAAGAGTTTATTTTAGAGCTTCGGAGTATAACTGGGCCATTTCAGAAGGCAATACGGGCACATAATCATCGCCCAAAAGTTCGGCGGCTTTGGCAATCGAGGTAGGGTTTACATACCAGTTGACCAGACAAACGTGAATAAACGCGGGGCTATTATTGGGCCGGTGTTTTATGATACCATCGGCGATTTTTCTTGCTCGTTCTTCATTGTCTTTTGCCGCGCCGACTCCGGAAAGGGTCCTAACAACGGGCACGCCGCGGGAAACCGTAAAGGTAGCGTTTTCCCGGAATACAGTAATCATTCGGCCATAATCGCCCAGAATCAATTTTATAGCCGGGACTTCCCGAGCAAAGCGATCAAAATCCGCCCGCCCCCAAGGTATCTGGCTAGTGTCGCCCAAGTGGATGCAACCTTGGCCAGTCCGGACCATCGCCGCATTCAAGGCTTCAAGGTATTTTGAGAGCAACTCTTCTCGGTCGAGACTTGTTTCCGCCCCGTAAATAGATGGCGTGAGCAGCCCGAGTCCTGCCGTTGGAGTGGTGAACTCATCGTTTTCCGAAGCGGTCCTTTCGATATACTCAACAAAATTTGGAATTAGGTCAGCAGCATTGGGAGAAACTGACCACGAAATAGGCACCTTGCCGCGGCTGGGGTCCAGCCACCATTTGTGAGTCACAAACTCTTGCTGAAGCCACTGTAAATTATCACCATCGGTAATGTGAAAGACTACATAGGCTTTACTGCGGTCCAGTTTTGGAGGCGTCCTCCGTTTGGGTGGAGTGTGTTTATAGCCAAGCCCCGAGAACACCGACGTGTTAAAGCAACCGTCGGTTACGACAAGGAACTTGCCGTAAAAGCTCGTTATCCGCTGAAGGTCTGACTCGGTGTACCTACCCGGTGGCTGTTCGCCGAAACCACCCCAGCATCCCATTACAATGCCGTTAGGCTCGGCATCCCGCAATATTTTTTGGGCTGCCATGTCGCCTTCGGCATCAGTGCCTTTGCTAATCCATATTGCCGGAATCTTGTGCTGGACCAAGTAGTCCCTCAAGACCATATGGGTAGGCGAAGTATGGGCCACAATGCGGCTGTTTGCCTTTTGCCGGAGTTCGGAGCATACCCATTGATATGCTTGAGTGGCGGTCAGGTATTTCCCGCGTGAATCGAAAACCACCGGAAGCTTCAGGCGGTAGTTTAGTTCTTCGGTTACTGGGACCAGGTTTTCAATGGCACAATACAGAGTCAAAGCGTTGATTTTATGAAGCGATTCAGGATTTTTTTCAAGGCCACTTTCGTATAACGCTGCCCCTTTGACTATGTTTCTAAACCGAAGCATAACATCTTCAATGCTGGATTCGACGAATCTGAATCCGCGGTTTCGTAGGTCATCCTTCCACAAATTAAAACAGACTGGGCCGTGCCATTCGGGATTTTGCGATATGTAGATGCGTGGTTTCTCCCTGTTTACGAGCCCTTGAAGGACCGTCATTGCGAACCGTTCTTCGAGCGACGCTTGCATCAGGTCGAGATGAAATAGCGTTTTGTCCGGCTGTTTCGATATTGGGAATACCGGCATTGGAATGGCGCATTTGGATTTTGCCCAAGCGCAAGGTGCCAGCAGAATAATTGCGCAAACGGCTAATAATTTAATTTGCAAATCGGGTCTCCTTTAATCCATCCAAGATTTCGTCGCAAGCCTCTTCGAATACCTCTATGGACTCCCGAAGGGCATCTTCGGTGATGGTAAGCGGCGGAGAGATTTTCAGGCATTCGCCACCAATGCCTACCGGAGCGAACATCAGTAAGCCTTTATGGACGCATTTTAGATTTATCGCCGTTGCAGTATCGGGGTCTGGAGTTTTAGTCCCAGGCTTAACGACCTGCACTCCGGCAACAAGCCCTAGCCCGTGCACGCATCCGAGGCGGTCTGGATATTTTTTTTGGATCCTGTTTAGTTCAGGAATCAAAATTTTTCCCATTCTGGCGGCGTGTTCGGCAAGGTTTTCTTTTTGGATTATCTCCAAGTTTGCAATTGCGGCCGCGACTGGGAGAGGGGACGCCGAATGGGTAGAAGTCATAGACCCCGGCGCGTAAATATCCATAATTTTTTTCCTGCCGATAACTGCTGAAAGCGGAAGCGAAGAGGATATTCCTTTTCCGCAAGCAACTAGGTCGGGCTTTATTCCATAATGTTCGTAGCAGAACATTTTGCCTGTCCTGCCGAATCCCGCCTGAACTTCATCCATTATCAAAACAATATCGTGTTCTTTGCAAAAAGATTCCAACTTTTGGGCATATTCAACCGGCATAAAGTCAGGCCCAACCCCTTGGTAAGTCTCGCTTATTACGCCGGCTATCTGGTTGGGAGTCACGCCCAGTTTTTTCAAGGTGTTCAAAAACAAGTCGAAAGATGTGTCTTCATTTTTATATCCGTCCGGGAATGGAACCTGCACGAAGGATGGGTCGCGGTCAACCATCCAAGCTTTCAGTTTTTCCATTCCGCCAGCGAGCTGGGCGCCCATGGTCCGGCCGTGGAACGCGTTTTCAAAGGAAACGATATATTTTTTCTCTCGGCCGTGTTTATGAAGGGCGTAGGTTTTGGCGAGTTTCAAGCAGTTTTCAACAGCTTCGCTGCCAGTTGAGAGGAGAAAAACTCTATAGTCTTCCGGTTCAGGAGAGACGGATTGAAGCATTTGGCATAACTTTGCCCGCTTTTCGTGCACGAAAACATAGCTAGCCAGAAGCCCCTGGTCTATAACATCTTTTAGCGCTTGCCTGATTTCTTGCCTGCCGTGGCCAGCGTTAGCGACAAGGACACAGCTGGACCAATCGATCCAGCGGTTGCCCCATTTATCGTATATGATAAAATCTTCCGCTTTGTGCCATACTACCGGTGGTTGGCCCATCATTGATTGGGGTTCGCTCGCTTTTAGCGCTTCAAAAATCGGCAAAGATTCCGGAACGGGTATTTTGGTTTTAATGGTTCTGTATTTAGTTTCGACGAAAGGGACTTCGACAGGAGTGAGGTCGTATTTTGCCATAGTATTAATGCTCCTAAGTTTTCGATACGCCGCACCAATTGGCAATGAAACCAAATAGTACTTTGGAGGCTTTCAGAATATCAGATATTTTTATATTTTCCTGAAGTGAATGGGCATTAGAAAGTTCCCCCGGACCGAATACGATGGTCGGCATGCCTCCTTTATGGTAAAAGAGCCGTGCATCGCAAGAAGCGTTCCATCCGGTAGGCTGCTGCGCGCCGCAATAAGGCTCGGCGGACGACAAAAAAACCTGCACAGCTGGGTGGTCAACCGGCGTCTCGAATGCTTCATTGTGAAGGCGGGTGAACTCAAAAGTGAAATTATTCTTTGCCCATTCTCCGGCTTCGGCTTCGATGCGGCTCTTGACTTCATTGTAAATCTCTTTAATTCGGCGGTTTGGAAGGAAAGCAATTCCTCCCTCGATGAAGCATTCGCCAGCAACCATAGAAGGCCATTCGCCTCCTTTTATGTGCCCAATATTTACATTCACGGGACTTGGTTTTGACGGAAATAGAGGATTGCCTGCGGACTCTTCTTGCAGATACGTTTCGTACCTTTCGAGGATTCCGATAAGCTTAACCATTTCCTTTATTGCATTCACGCCGTTCCAGTATTCGCCCATATGGACAGATTTTCCCGAGACGGCTAATTTGAACCAGACAGCGCCGCGATTGGCCGGATGGACCTTTAGGTTTGTGGGCTCGAGGATCACGGCTGCGTCCGCGCGGCTGCCGCCCAGCAAAAGCGAAAGCGATCCATTGCCGCCGGTTTCTTCTTCGATAACTATTTGGATTTGCAAATCGCCTTTCAATTCGGCTCCAGATTCTTTCAATGCCAACAGCGGCAATAGCATAGCGACTACCTGGCCTTTGGCATCGCAAGCGCCACGTCCGAAAACGCAGCCGTTCTCGATTTTAGGTTTGAACATTTCCTCTGGCGCCGGAACAACGTCACTGTGCGAATTGATAATCAGGCTTCTGCCACCGCCTGAACCTTTGATGTTCAAAACAATATTGTTCCTGCCCGCATAGGAGATATGCCCGGGGACAAACGTATAATCGGAATCGCTGCTGATGCTTTCATTTATGCTTGAATATTCCGGGTGTAAACCGTTTTCTTCCAAGAAGCTTTTAAGGAACTCCTGAACCTCTGGTTCGTTGCCTGCTGTGCTTTTGAACTCTATAAGTTTGCACAGCAATTCCTCTGCGACGCCTTGAAGGTTTTCGATGCGTTTTTCGATGGATAACATAAATCAACTGCCTCAAAGTATAATTGCGTTTTGGAAGGGGATTTTCCCTTCTTAATGAGCGGGACAACAACAAAGGGAAAACGCAGCCGATGGTTTAATCATAATACGTTTGGCCTTATTGGTTAAAAACCATTTCCGAGAGGAGCAATTCAGATTGGAAAAGCTGAAGGTTGGTTTCATAGGATCGGGCGCGATTGCCCAAGGGCAACACATGCCCGCTTTCGCAAAACTTGACAATGTGGAGATAGCCGCTGTTTGCGACGCTAACGAAGATTCCGCTAAAGAAGCGGCGAAAAAGTTCAACGTGCCGCACGTGTTTACGGACTACAAATCGATGCTTAAGCTTAACGGTTTGGATGTCATAGACATTTGCACTCCAAACTATCTGCACAAACAGCCGGCAATAGACGCGCTGGAGTCCGGCAGGCACGTGATCGTTGAAAAACCCATTGCGATGAATGCTGTGGAAGGCGCAGAGATGGTCGAAGCCGCCAAAAAGGCAGGAAAGAAGCTTTGCGTGATCCAAAACATGCGTTTCGTGGCAAGCTCACAATGCCTGAAGCGATTTGTTGACGCGGGCGACATGGGGGAAATGTACTTCGCCAAGGTAACAGCAATCCGCAGGCGCGGCATACCAGGCTGGGGAGTATTTACGCAAAAAGACAAGCAGGGCGGCGGCCCGCTAATCGATATAGGCGTCCATATGCTTGACCTTTGCTTGTGGCTAATGGGCCATCCCAAACCTATATCCGCTTCCGGACAGTGCTATACCAAATTTGGCACGCGCGAGGGGTTGGTAGGACTGTTTGGTCAATGGGACCCGAAGATTTTTACGGTTGAAGATTTCGCTGTAGGCTTTGTGCGCTTTGAAAATGGCGCCACACTTGTGTTGGAATCTTCATTTGCGGCCAATATCGAGCGCGACGTTATGAGCGTGCAAATATTGGGCACGGAAGGCGGTTTCGAGAGCAACCCACTCAGGATTTACCGCGAAGAAAGGAAAACTCTTGTAGATTTGACGCCGGTTTTTCTTCCGAACGTGAATGGCCACGAAGCTGAAATACGTCAATTTGTTGACGCAATCGTGAACGACACCGAAGTCCCCGTGCCGGGTGAACAGGCGTTGATGACCACGAAGATTTTGGATGCGATTTACCAATCTTCCGAAGTGGGCCGGGAAGTCGAGATATCTTGACGCTTCAAAACGCTTCGTATTTTGGCTTGTAGCATTAAATGAAAAAAAGCCTCTTTCCCAAAGGAGAGAGGCTTTCAATATTTCATGCCCGCTAGGAACCTTCAAATGGTCATTGGCCTATTCAGGGTTATTCACCAAAACAAACAGTTTTTTGTTGTCTATGATCTTTCCCAATTTGTATCGTTCTCTCACGAATGCTTTTACATCGTCGAATCCGTCCAGCCTAAATAGGAAGTTCACGCTGGGCGGTGTTTCGGGAGAGTCCAATGGAGGGGCAACAGCTGGCAGTTCGGCGCTTTCATCCACGATAAACTTCGGAGGGTGTTTTTTCAAATCTTTAACCAGTTGCGCTATGCGTTTTTCGCGGCCAAGCCCTTCAGCCCCCAAAGGGAACATATGGATATACATAGTCGGCATTTTCCTGCGCGCCATAAAAGCGATGCCAGGGTTCATCCCCCAAATGAAGACATAGTCTGCCGGCTTGGTGTTTTCGCGCAAGTAATCGGCGGTTCTTTCCGAAGCTGGCTTTGGTCTATTTCCGAACCGGTGCTGAATAATCCAGTTCCAAGCCCTGAACTGCATTCCCAGCATTCCGAACAGCGCAAGGAAAGCGATGACAGTTGCCGGGACGGGCCATTTACGCAGGAATCCTTCCTCGCCGGAGAGGGCATTGCCATAAATATAGCCGAAAAAAACAGCCGAAGCAGGCAATATTTGAAGGTAGTAGTGATGATAGAAACGCCCAGCCATCAAAACTGCCGCGAGGTCTGCCGCAAACCACAAAGACGGCAGCATAAGGTTATCTTTTCTTCCCCTCGCAATCCACATTGCCAAAGCCAAGATTGGGCAGGTGAATATAGGCCAAGCTTTGGGTATAGACAGGACCAAACTTCGCAGACTGAATTGAAGCCCTGATCCGTAAGCTTCCTTGAAATACAGCCTGTTATAAACCACTACGGCCGACATTAGTTCATCGAAAACCCCCGCACGAATGTAAATAAAAATGACCGGAACCAAGGCCGCTGCCGCTCCAAAGACCAATCCGCAAATAGGCCAAATCATTTCCTTAGCAGCCGCCTTGGCGGATTTTTCGCGCCACAAAGACCAAGCGATCCAGACTGCAACAGCTGCCACGACGACAATCGATGACTGTCTTACTAGCGCCGCGAATCCAATCATCAATCCCGCAATGATTGTTTGCCAAACGTTTCCGGTTTTTCGCCATCTTTCGGCAAACCAGATTGCCAATATGACCAAAGGAACGGAGTAACATTCGGTGAAGTTGCCTTCTTCTTTAAGAGCGTGGGAAGACGCAAAAAGGGCGTAAAAAAGCAGCGCAGCAAGCGACGGCACATGACCTAGATATTTTCGCAGGATTCCCCATAGCGCGAACAAGGATAATGCAAAGAACGGAAGCTGCAGCAGAACAACCGCCCAAGTATGCGGTCCGAAAAGCCAAAACGCAATCATATTCAGGGCAAAAATGCCCGGCGGTTTGTTGTCCCAAAAGTCCCTAAATGGAATGCCTCCGTCTAGCATCATCCATCCGCCATAAGCAAACGTACCGGAGTCGCGGTTCATCGGCAGGAGAAAGTCGCCGATTCGCATTAGCGACACGGCCAATGCGACCAATACAACAATGAATGCACTTTTCCAGTTCGTCTTGTCCAAAACCGTTTTCTCTTTCATTTAGGCGAAAATTTCCTCTGATGCCACTTTTTGCCGGCAGTCTTCAATGATCTCTTTTGGTATTATCTTGATCGCTGCGCCGACTAGAATGGGGATAATGATAACATCATCCAAGTAACCTAGAACAGGTATCCAGTCTGGTATCAGGTCTAAGGGCATCAGCAAATAGAACAAACCCAATCCCAAAAACAGGGCGCCCAATTTTGGGGTGCATTCATCCTTCAAAACCAGCTGGTATACTTTCCGCTCTCGATGGAAATCCTCGGCAAGCGATTTTAATTTTTCTAAAACTTTCAATACTGCGCTACCGCTTTCAGGCGTTTATTGCCTGCCGGGATTTTTGTCCATATCCACCAAGAATCGCCGGTTTGCGCGGTGGATGCCGAGGCTTTTTTTCCGTTGACTGTAACTTTATAGCTTTTTGGAAATACGGAGAATGGCCCAAAACGGATTTCGGTATACGGCAGCGGTTTATCCGCTATTGCTTCGATTGCCATTCGTTTGCCAGTTTTTTCGACAGTGTATTTCAATACAGCCAATTCGGGGCCATTCCGAGTATCGACCAAGACTGGATAATCGGCGGCCGAAATGCCGCTCCAGCCCTCAGGCAGCCTTGGAATCAAGCGAAGGCGATCCGGCCGGTTATCGTCAATGCCGATAATAATTCGGAGCATTTTGACAATTTCAGCCTGTTGGACACCATTGCCGAGGTCGCCGGTCCGGAACCAAAACTTGCCAGACGGGTGCATCTCGCAACCTTCCGGAACGACGAATGGCAAGTGCTTTGGATAATATATGCATTTCGCCGCCCAACGGACAATTTCAGAAGCTTCTTTCATGCGATCCAGCAAAAGTGCGCTTTGGGCAACGAAACCTTGGCCGTAACCCATCGCAACACCGTAGTAACCGAACGGCTGGTAAGTATTGATGAGCCGTTTGTATGCCGCCTCATTTATGGGAATCCAGTCCGACAAAAAATCATCAGGCGCGAATCCACGGCGGTCGGCGGTAAATATTATCGGACCGAGCACCGTAGACTGGTTTGGCCAGCCGGAATGCCTTAGTGTCCAGATTTTGCCGTATTTCGGGTCGTTATCTATGTAGTTGCTTTCTATGCCTTTTTTCAACGTCTCGGAAACGTCTCGCCATTTCAAAGATGAATTCTTTTCGCCAATAGAATCCGCCATATCGGATAGTGCCATTAATGCTTCCATGCAGACCGCATCGGCATAGACCGAATAGCCCACTCCGCCAGCGCATTCGCTATCTGTTCGCAACACGCCGTTTTTAGAGCCGGAGATTGACGGATTTTCCAGCTGCCAAGCAACCCAATCCCCCAAAGCTTTGATATCCGTCCAGCGTTCTCGAAGCCATTTATTTCGGTCGGGAAGCCTTTGCCAGAGCTTATAAATAAAAAGCGCGACCAAACCGTGACCATCGTTTTCATAACAGCCGTCGTTCATATTCGGCAAGTTCATTATGCGGCAGACGTGGGCCGGCAGCCTTTGTCCGTCAATGTGAAGTTCCGGGTTTTCGACGTAAGCCCGGGTCATACGAAGGCAGTAGTCCGCACATATCTTCGATTTGTCCAACAAGCCCAGATGCGTGATTTCCTGCAAGCTACGGCCCAAATCGCGCGACCAGGAATGGTGGTAGTAAGCGCCCCATCCATCTTTCCAAGTGCCGAATCCCTCATAGCCCCCCCAACTTGGAGCGTCTTTTGTTGAGGTGTGATACATTCCATCGTCAGATACTTTAAGGTCTATATCGTTCACGTTATGATGGAAAACTCCGGTGCATATATCTGCGAAAACGTCCCCTTTGAAACGAACCCGCGGCCCTCTATATCCGGCGGGAATATCAGGCACAACCGGTTTTTTGAAAGTCTCTTCGGTGGTATAAAGGACATTCCGCAGAGAATCCAGTTTCGAGGCGGATTCCTTTTCGTTTTTACCTACCTGGCGAAGCGGCTTGCTTTCAATGAACGCCTTAATTTCGGGGGTAAGTTCTCCGCCATCCAGCGCGTAGGTCCCGGGGGCATTTTCACCACGCTCTATTTCGGCTGTCAGACCGATTATTACAGGTGCGCCAACCTTGTTTTTCGAGTCTATAAACTCAATAGATTCAATTTCAGTTGAACGTGTCGATATGAACGCCACGTAAGCAGCTTCTTCTCTAGGTTTTGGCGGATAAATTCTCAATGAATCCGCAAGAACAATCTGGGCGTCTTTATCGGTATCGAAAGGAGACTGGAAATCGTAGAAACGCCGTCCCCACCACAGGCTTTCTCCTAGAACAAGAGGGTATCGCTCGTGGATTCCATCAGCATATTTGACAATTATCTCTCCAAGCCGATCGCCGATAAAAAAGCGATGGTCCACTGCCCTAGGATCAGCCCAAGTGGGGCAGCCCTGATCAATGGAATTTGTCAGTCCCAATAGAAACAGTCTCTTGGTTTTGAAGCCGATGGGCACGGAAAAAGATGAGTCGGCTGGAAGAATGGACTGCTGCTGTGTTATGAATGGAATGCCTTCGACAAGGGTGTATCCTGTTTCCAAATCCGACGCTTTCCAGCCTCTCAAGTCGTGGTTTTCTGAAAACTTCACCCGAAAATCTTTGCCGGCATCTATTTCATCGACCCCGATCCAAGCGAACAAAGGCTCGGTGTTATTGTCAACTATCCGAAGCCGGACAGTCCGTCCCGAGAACCGCGAGGTTTCTACCGTAATTTTCGAGGGAAAATCGCTTTGCGGCGGGTAGATTCTCTGAAGGATTTCGCCGTCTTCATCGTCCAACAGGTCAATGAAATTCAAATTACGCCCGCCTTCTCTCCCGTCGTAACCGCGGACTACAATATTAAGGTGAGGCTCGGTCACTTTCCAAGATGGAGAAAAAATTGCCCCTACCCCGGTTTCGCCGCCGGCTAACGAGGATAGGTATGGTGGAGTCTCTCTGTTCGCTCCGTCGCGCGTCCTAACAGCCCAAGTGCCGAATCCGACAGGCATCTTTATCGCGCGGAAAGGACTGTCTTTTTCGGTTTTGGCCATATCGAGCATTTCGACAAACGCCAAGCCCATCCACGCAAAAGCTTTGCCAGTATCGCGGTCTAACGCTTCGATATAGACCTTCTTCCCGACGAAATTTTCGACAAGCCAAGTTTTGGTAACAAACGAGTCCGAAAGCGGCGGCGGCGACTTTCGAATGATGCTGTCGTCTTCAGCAAGCCGCAGAGCGATATAATTGCGGTTGAATCCGCCATGCTGGCCGTCCCATCCATTGACGGCAAATCGGATCACACTGCCGGTGAGGGTAAAAACGGGGGAAACCAATCGGCCCGCTCCCTCTTCAGAAGAGCTCATATGCAAATGGTCTGGATAGGGATTGCCTTTGCGCATAGTTTGTGTTTTATGCCAAGCCTCGCCCTCGGTTGACCAAGAATCCCAACCTACCGGACCGCCGCCGATTATTTCCGCGTTGGCAGAAAAAGTAGCTGTTGAACACAGAAGAATACAGGCGCTTAGCAAAACATAGAAATGCTTCAATTCAACCCTCCACAAATGTCAATCGAGCGATAAAATGTATAGTTTTTGCGAGTTAACCAGCTGGAAACAGCACCCCAATTGCGAGCCTAGACTATCCTGTTGGCCACCTTTTTCCAAGGATCCTTTTCGAAAAAGCTACCTGGAACGTTTTCCTCCATTTCCAAAAACATACTCCAAGGGACTGTGAATGACAAAAGTTCTGGGTCAACAAACGGCCTTGCTGAAACATCCATCAACCCAATTATAGCCCGCGGGTGTTCCTTGAGCGATTCCCGGTAGGGCAGAAGCACTATCGTATGGCAGCCGGCGCCGAAAGGAACGGCAACATTTTCATTTCCTCTACGCCCGTAGTTGGCAAGCACAAACAATCCCGTGAGCTGATCCGGATTAACAAGGAATGAAACCAGAGCAGGCTTTTCAGTTTCTGGATTGACTGCGGATAGCGGCTTGAAAACAACGAACTCATATTCGATGTCTATGACGGGGCAATGTTCGATGAAATCGCGCGCTAGTTCGGGTGTTTTGATATACGCCTCGCCTTCCGGGAAACCTTCTCCCCTGCCGGTGGAAAGAAAATATTCAGCTCCGCCGGGGATTTTTTCAAAGGCGCTGCCGAAACACAGCCCGGTAACTCCGCCAGGGCATCCGGTGGAAGCGCGGTCGAAAACGGCGGTTTTGCCCCTGGATGCCGCGCTGAACATTGCAACAACGCAGCCCCAAGCGTCGCCGCGGAATTGTAGGGCGTTTTCAGGCTTGGTGTCAGTAAAAACTATGGCGACGGGACTATTTTTCAGCTTTAGTTTTTCGGCAATTAAACTTTGCAAATCTACCTTACTCCTTATCAGCGCCGCCCAAGAAACCGCCAAAAGTTCTCGCCAAAAAGGTCCGACGCATCCCTTCGGATTTCATCGTCAGCCACCTGCCAGCCGGTCGCTTGTATGTCGGAGTATTTTTCAGCCAAAATTTGGGCGATAATCGCCTTGGAGTGCGACCATTTATATATTAGCTGGTCCAGCACGCGGGCGTCAGAATGTTGAGGAATAACGCTAAGTCCCAGCGTTTCCATTCTCATCCGTGTTATTTCGTCGATTAAGCTCGGATTGTTAAGGAACCACCAGCAGCCGAAAATCATCAAGTTGGAAAACTTGCGCGCAGAAATGCATAGTTCGTGCTGGTTTTCCCGAGAAAGCATAGTGACAAGAAACTTGTTGTTGGGATAGTTCGAGCAGAAATAATCCACGGTTTCGATATCACTGCGGCCTACCGCATCGCCGGCCAATTTCAGTGATGGATTGACCAGCTTGCGGACACCAATCATCATCGAAAATGGAATGCCCATTTCTTCAGCGACAGGGAGAACACAGTCGGCAATTAACCTGCCGCGGGGCGACGCTTCGGGAAAGGCAAAACTCGGAGGAAGCGAGACGGCGGCATATAGGGCGTCCATCCGCTCTATCCAATCACGCAGGAAACGGCGGACTTCCTGTATGGTTTTATGGCTGAAGTCGGCGTGGACCTCATAGCCCCATTCGTTCATTGCCGGAACCGCCGCTTGCCAAGAGTTCAACATCCCATCCAAACGAAGCGCAGCGCGAAAACGAGGGTCGGATCCTTTTTTCTCCATCCATACGGGCCGTTCGAGATCATCGAAAGGATCATTGGTCATTACGACCTCCCTCACGCCGGAAAGCTGGAACACAAGATCGATGAAATCCGAAGGCTTTTTTTCAGCAAAAAACTTGCGGTAGTCATCCAGGCTGCGTGAAGAAACATCCAGCCCAAGCTTTTCGAGAACGGTCAAGACGCCTCGGCAGGCCTCGCTTATCGGCGAATGGTCTATGAAAAGCGTTTTCCAAACAAGCTCTGCTTGCGCCTTTTTGCTTAGGCGATAATAATCCTCGGCAGAGATTACCCCCCAGCGGACAGTTTCCGCTATAAGATAGTGGTAAGTCAGAAGTTCATCTATTCCCCAAAGAAGCAGGTTGCCAAAATCTTCGGAATAGAGATGTGTATGGACATCAGTTACGGGAGTATCATTCACTATAGAAAAAACACGCTCTTTAAGAGTGTTTTGGTCCAGGATGCTCATTCGGCTGGCTCCTTTTCGGAAATTTAGAATGGAGGTAATATAGAACAAACTTTCTGGAAGGGCAAGAGTCCTTTATTTCAGCGGTTTCAAAATCCGTCATTTAACAACCGTTAGTTACGCTTTTTTATGTTTACTTTTCAACTTGGCAAGCGTTCTTGGCCAACTCTGAGAAACACCATTTCACAGGGAGATTTCTGCAAAAGCGTTAGCGCCATCGATTGCGCCAAAGGATAGCCTTCGCTCGACTCGCTGGTTACGCCCACCACGACTAGCGAGCATCTGTTTTTTTCGAGGAATTTGAGGAAGCCTAAAACAGGGTCTCTCACACGTTCAACTTGCAGGCTTGTCTTTATGCCAAACCTTTTTCCGATGCGCTGGGCTTCTTTTTCGAAATCGGCTGCAGCCTCCATGGCTTCGGGCCTTGGAGCATCGAGCGGCTCAGTCCTCGGTATCGGAACAAGATAAACCAGCTTGATTGACGCGTCCCTGCCGGAAACCAGTTTGCAGGAATGTTCCAAAGCGTGTCGCCATTCGCCAACAACTGGCAATAAGGCAGACGAACATTCGATTTCGGGGTCTGCATCAAAAGTTCCGCCAATCAGAGAGACCTCGCATTTGGCTTCCTCTATCAGCCGCAAGGCTTCCGGCTCTTCAATTTTCGGCGTGCCCGGATCGCCGGCAGTTACGCTCACCACGATGAGGTCGCCTTTCAGGTCTTCCGTGAATTGAATCAAGCCGGAAGATTCCGAGCGAACTCTTTCCACGTGTGTAAATCCTCGCAGGCCAGTTTCTTTTACTTCCATTTGCGCTTTATTCAGGCGTTCTTGGCCCGCCGCCTCGCGTTCGGGCATTGGCGAACCTATTGGTAGAGTCCTTGGTACTTTTATTAGATCAACCAAATGGATTTCGCAATTCTCGCCTTTTGCCAACTTGTCGGCGTGCCAAACCGCTCTTCGCCAGTTGCCCACTATTGGAACGACTGCGGCGACTCTTGCCTTCCCACGCCGAGGAATAATCTCCTCGAGGCGCAACGAAGCGCGCGCTTCTTCCACCGAAGCCGCAATGGGGAGTTGCGATCGAACTTCAGGCACAGCCTTGCCGATTTCTTCCAATTCCCGGGAAAGCCCGGTCAGAAGGATCCTCGCCTTATGCGAATCTATGTATTTAAACGCATCGGCGAATGTTTCGGCGCCTTTAGGGGTCAACTCCGTTATTGCGGAGCAGTCAATAATAATGCCTGCTGGATGTTTTTCCAACAGAAGGGCGGCGGCGGCTTGTATGGCAGGCCAGATATTGCTTATCACCGCGCCCCGCAGTGTTATTGTATCTTCTCTTGCTTCAATAATCATATTTCTTTAGGCTTTCCGGATGCGGCCTCATTTTTCCAGATAATATCTTACGTTGGTGAATACAACGTCTTTTTGGAGCATCAAAGCGATTTTCAAGAAAATGCCCGACTGGTTGTGCAAGAACTTGTGCCACCATTTTTTTGGAACGAACTCCGGCAAAACGACGGTAATGATGTGGTCCGGCCGTTCTTTTTTCGCCTGCTCGAGGTATTTAAGCACCGGATTTATGACCGACCTGTATGGCGATTCGAGAATGACGAGTGGGACGCCTAACCCAAACATCTCCCATCGTTCACGCATAATTGGCGTGTCGTTCGGATCGACTTCTATATATAAGGCCCTGCAGTCGTGGGAAAGCGTCCTCGCGTACTCCAAGGCAGGCAAAACGCCTTTATGGATCATGCCCACAAGCACAATAGCGGTAGATTTCACTGGAGGCGGAATTTCGAACCTTCCGTCAACTACGCGGAGTTGTTCCGCCAATTCCATATAATGCTGGTTTATCTTTTTGAATACATAAACTAATACAGGTATTATCGTTAGGATAATGTATGCGCCGTGAGTGAACTTCGCGACAGCTATAACGACGGCCACTATCCCAGTGACAACAGCGCCGAAAGTGTTGATTGCGGTGTATATTTTCCAATGTTGCTGCTTCAGCCGCCTTTGCCTGAGGCTCATGCTGAATTGAGAAAGCGTGAATGACATAAATACGCCTACTGCGTATAGAGGGATCATGCGGTGGACATTAGCGTCGAAAATCACTATAAGGGACGCGGCGAACAAACTGAGCGCCAAAATCCCGTTGTTGAATACCAAACGGTCGCCAATATTCGCGAACTGCCTCGGCGCAAAACGGTCTCTCGCAAGAATGGAACTGAGCCGCGGGAAGTCTTGGTAAGCGGTGTTTGCCGCCAAAACCAAGATGGCAGCGGTTGTCGCTTGGATGGCGTAGTAAAACCACGACCTTCCGAAAATTCCCCTCGCAATTTGGGAAACTATTGTCTCGGCAGCCCCGCCGTGCCCACCTTCAAGATGGGGGGCTGCTTGATAAGCCGCTGCCAAAACGGTTATGCCTATAAATAGGAAGGCAAGTATAACCGCCATCCAGACCAGCGTGGCGGCCGCGTTTTTGGATTCCGGCGGTCGGAAAGCTTGGATGCCGTCTGCCACCGCTTCGGTTCCAGTCATTGCCGCGCATCCGCCAGTGAACGCTTTTAAAATAACGAACCACATAAAAATGCCTGAAATCGGTTGAACGTGTTCTTGGAAAACGGGGTTTACCGGCGTTATTTCCTGTCCGCTTAACACCCGGTAAAGCCCAACAACAATCATTGTAAACATGCAAATGACGAATGGGTAAGTCAACGCGGCGAAAAGCGTGCCGGATTCCCGCAACCCGCGAAGGTTTGCCAATGCAACAACTGCCACGAATAGGATACCCAGCAAGACCTTATGCTCGGCCCAAGGCGGGTAAGCGGAAGTCACTGCGGCGACACCGGATGCGATACTTACAGCCACCGTCATAACATAGTCGGTGAGAAGCGCCGCGGCCGCTACCAAACCGGGAACTATGCCAAGGTTCTCTTTTGTGACTATGTAACTGCCTCCACCCTGGGGATAGGCAAAAATGGTTAACCTATACGAAACGACGACAATCGCAAGTAGCGTGGCAATCGCTATTGCTATTGGTATGGAAAGCTTCCAAGCCACTGCACCGGCGCCGGCAATTGCAAATGCCAACAAGATTTCTTCGGTTGCGTACGCATTCGACGAAAGAGCGTCGGATGCAAAGACCGGAAGCGCAAGGATTTTAGGCAGCCTTTCGTGCTTTTGCCGCCAGGTCGGCAGCGGCCGCCCAAACAACAGCCTTCTAAATATGGAAAGCACTTATTATCCTCCGTGAGCGCCTTTCACAAACAACCGCCGGGAGATGGGATTCCCGACGGCAACAAGGTAGTTTATCACTATAATCGGCGGTTGTCACTAAATACTGCGCAGATGCGTGAAAACGAAACGGCAACTTAAATTAAGAGAAACGCCTGTGGTTTGTATGCATTCTTTCAAGGAAACGTTCCGCCGCGTCGTACACCCGGATGAGCCGCAAACATCTTTCTTATAATTATATAGCGGCAAAAGTTTATCTGAACTACTTTTCTATGAGTTCGCGGACCTTCGTTATCGATTCTTCAAACTGTTTGGGCGGTTTCAATTCCTCGAGTTTTTTGAGCAATTCCGCGGCCTCTTCATTTTTGCCGTTTTTTGCAAGGAAAGCCGCCAAATCCAGGATTGCCGCCGGGCTGCGCGGGTTATCTTCCAGCAAAATGCGGTATTGTTCTTCGGCTTCCGCATTCTTGCCAGCTAGGGCGTAAGTGGCAGCGAGTTCAGCCCGGGCTATTCCCCAACCGGGAACAATGGAAAGAGCGCGCCTAATTTCGGCGACAGCCTCGTCGTAGTTGCCGAGATCCCGGTGCCGCAACCCCAGAGTCAGCCGCGCCAATGGGCTGTTTTGTTCTATCGAGAGAGCTTTTTTCGCCAATGACAACGCTTCCGCTCGTCCAGCTTCGTTTAGCGCCAACAGTTTTGAAAGCCGCAAAAGCGGCCGTATGTCTTTGGGCGATTCTTCAATTGCCTTTCGGTAAGCGGCCTCGGCTTCTTTATCTTTTTGAATGGCAAACAACGCCTCTGCTCTGCTGAACTGCAAGCCGGGCAACTTTGAATCTAGCTCCAGAGCTTTATCGAATGCTTTCAGCGCATCATTCCAATTTCCGAGCCCCGCAAGGGCAGTCCCAAGCAGCATATAGGCTTTGGCGCTTGATGGCTGCAATTCCACGAACGCCCGCGCGGATTCTTCAGCAAGCTTCCAGTTGCCCGATCCCATAAATGACAAGGCCCTGTAAATGTGCTGGAACGAGACTTTAGAAGCGTCGGAGGGCTTAGCCACAGCTTTAGAGCCGCCGTAAATAACAGTTTCATCTATGCCGCATTTTTGCAAAAACGGAGTTATCTCGAAGGAAGGAAGGCACTGGGCGAAATCCAACGGGACCGTCTTTCCGGAGATTATCAAATCCACCTGCAGCCGGCTGAAATACATCCCCACTAGGCCTTCGCCTTCTTTGACTACGGGAGATCCCTTGGGAGCGGCTTCTCTAGGAGTGACACCTGAAAGATACAGCCATTTTATACCTTGCTGTTCGGAAGCCGCAGCTTTTTCGGCGCGCCATTCTCTTATTTCAGCGTCCATCGGGGTTTTTTCCGACTTTGTGGGCCCAAAAATGGATGCAGGCCAGCGTATTGAGCGGTCGTCGTTGCTAAGGAGCAGTTTTTCGGCTACAAGAGGAACTTTTCGGAAAGCTTCACGTTTCACGAAAGGCATTCCCGGCAGGGCTTTTTCCGCCAGGCGAAGCAAAGCGAGGTTTAGTTTCTCGTCTTTCGCTATTACCTCAGAACGATAATATTCCCCGGTATGCGGGCTCACAACAATGGGATAGTTTACAAGCGCGCTTGCCGCGGAAGAGAACCTTTCGACGGTGAAATCCGCCGGAACAAGAACGTATTCACCGGAACCTACTGCGAAGCCAGCGCCAACCCAAGTTGCTGACTCGCCTACAAAAAAAACCGCCGCCACAGATCCCGCGAAATCTGAAGCGAAGCTTATCGGCGATAGAATCCACAAAACCGCGAAGCAAAGAAAAACATATCGCATAAGCAAAGTTTACTACTTACTATCGCAACGCGCAACCTCGCTTCGAAAACTTCTAAAAGCCTCTGGTTGGCACTAAACATAATATATATAAACGTTCCGAGAAAATGAATCCTGAATCAATTTCAGGATGACAAGGTTTTTCAGGGTGACGATGTTTTTTTACCCTCACTGTGACTTAATTCCCTCAAATAGAAGCCTTTGCAGAATATATTCGCTTGAAGATGTATTATGTCGTCGGTCCAAGCATAGTCTGGAAAATATTCATTATAACAGCATTCTGAAGCGCTATTTTATCCATTCACGCAAAAGCCAAATATCCTAGCCACGGCTCGACCTTCGCGAGAACTCGCTTTCCATCTCTCAATACGCCTAACGAAAATCTTGTGGCAGGACAAAAAAATATTAATGTGAGGACAATTTTTGGTTGACTCCTGCATAACGAAACTGTCATTTAATTTGTCACAAAAAATATATGCCGTTTTTCATCGGCAACAGCGATTAACTAAGTTATTAATCTTGCATTTAGGAGACATACTTCGCGAATAAAAGGAGGCAAATATGAAGAAACTGTTTCTGGCATTGGCAATTAGCTTGATGGCGAGTTATGCTGCATTGGCTCAGCCTATTTTTGTCATCGACAACTTCACGGACTACATGAAACCCGTAACGGCGCCCGCAATCGATGATAGCCCAAACGGCTGGACAATCCAGCAAACCTCCGCGGGCCAAACCTATACTGAAACCGGCATTTCAGGAGTTGTGGGCGGTTCGCGCAAGACTATCCTTTACGGCAGTGATACGATCCCTAATATAGCAAACGAGTCGAAAGTGATCGTTTCTCCCTACAATGCGTTCAGTGTCTCAAATGGGATCAAAAGCTACAATACACTCGATTTGGTTTATGATGCAAATGGGGCCGGCCTGAACCTAGATGCTTCCTCCGGAACCAAGTTCTGGGCGAATATTTACTTTGACCATCTGGGCAATCAAAAAGCCAGCAAATTGAGCTTGACAATTGTCGATGGAAACGCAAATACATCAACAGTCACTAAGAGTTGGCTTAATTATACTATCCCGAACCCCAATCCTCAGGACTACGTGTTCCTTTTTAGCGATTTTACAGGGATAGACTTTTCCAATATTTACAGCATCACACTGAGTTACGGTAGTGATTATGGCAATGACTACGAAATATATGGCATTTACAGCGACATCGTTCCCGAGCCTTCTTCAATAGCGGCATTGCTTGGAGGTTTGGGTGGACTTGTAGCACTGAAACGCCGAAAATCATAGAAGTTTGCGTAACTTGCAATTCAGTTGTTGATTTTCAGAGAAAGCGCCGGTGATGCTTGATCCGGCGCTTTCACCATTTCACACCAATAAATTGCCCTTATAAGAATCTCATATAGGCGCGCCTACAATGAATGAAAATGTCTTTTGCTTTCCGCGCCGGCGTGAAAAAACTTGCAAAGAACAACAATCCTCGAGTCGCTGATGGACTAGCGATATAAATGCCGCGCTCATTTCTTACAACTTGCGAGAAATCGGGCAGAACGCGCGGTTTGTTTACCTGACCATTGGCCAAACAGCGCGCCAAGCGGAGGAAAGCGGTTTCTTGTAGCGTATTGGTTGGCGCCAACATATCTATTTCGTTGGTTTACAGGCTTATTTTATTTTAATTCGATTTTTACACCCTTCAGGCTTGTGACTACTTGTATGGCTGATTTCGACCTTTTGAATGTGGCCGGTTTGCCATCAATGTATATCCTGGCGCCGACAGGAGCATTTTTAAATGTAACGCGCAGTTCGAGGTTTTCGGGTTTTGGCAAATCGCTGCCTTCCAGCGATACATAGCCCTTGCCTGCTTCGATCTTTAGGTAGTTGCCACGATAGAAAACGTTCGTTACCCCAACTTTGTCGAGCTGGGAGGGAACTGCAGGTCGGATGTCGATAATACCGTCCTGGTTAGAGTCTATCCCAAGGAATGCGTGGTAAATGAAAATCATGCCTATGGCAGCGTCTGAAAGGAACTCACGGTCAAGCCCCAGTCCGCCGGGCTTCGGGCTTTGCTGGATTCCCCGTTCCGGATGGTTGCCATAGTATGCCCGGTAGAACTCCGGTCCTTGGCCGCCAGCCGACTTCACATCTTCATACCAAGCTTGGATTTCCTTCGTGCGTTCAAATGCGCGATCGATTTCATCTTGGTCTCCGGTAGAGCATCTAGCCATCAAGTCGAATGTAGAGGTCATTGGCGCCGCTCCGCCATTCTGGTATTGGTTGCCAAACACGTAGTTTTGGGCGGCTTCGGGAAAATTGCGCTTGTCGTAGATCCACGGCCAGAAATAGTAATCCTCGTTATGGACAGTCGTGGTTCTCGGGCCAAACCGCCATTTGTAGATATCCTTGCCAGTGGATGTATCACCGGGTATCTCTCGGCCGTTCAGCCAAGATACTATCGCCCGGCGTTGTTGTTCCGTGCCTATTCCAAAAGCAAGCGCGTGGACATTGAACTGAAGCCAACCATAATCGTGCTGCCTGCCTTGGATGTCGATGTTCCGGCAGAATCTCCGCTTGTTTTCCATCCAGAACCGCTTCTCGATATTGCGTTTCACTTTCGAAGCGAGCCTTTCAAGCGACGTTGGGGTCTCGCGGTAGCGGATTATCGTCTTGTCATCGGGACCGACGACGCTTACATCTGGTATTTCAAAGCCTTTGCGCGTAACGACCCGCTCCAGTTCCGCGAGAGAAAGAAGGGAGTGGTAAAAATACATACTGCTTTCCAAATCAAACCGACCCGCAGGCATCAGGTCCCAATAGCTTCCTATTTGGCCGTGGCCGACTCGATCGCCGCCCAAGCCGTCCTTTCCGACCATCCAATCCGTGCAAATTAGGCCCTCTTGGCGGCCCTTCATATGTTCCAGCAAGAAAAGCATCGCCCGGCGCAAGCGCGGCATCTGATGTGTGAGGAATGCGTCATCGCCGTTGAACATATAGAACTTATGTGTGGCGTTGATCAGAGTGGAGTTGGTTGTGTGAAGGCTTACATCGTAAGACGCCCGCACGAAATTAAGCATCACCGTTACACCCTCGGCTCCTTCGCCTGATGGAATAATCTTGAGCCTTGTTATGCGCCTTCCTTCGCGCCCCCACTCTGGATGCAAATGCATTCGGAAAAACAGCAGATAGCGAGCTTCTTTATCGTTAACATTTGGCGCGTGGTCAGCCGGAAAATCCCTAGGCGGCAGGACGCAAAAGTCAATCGTCACCTTGCGTACCTCGGAAAATCGGGGATTCTTGTCGGTAGTCCAATAAATGCTCAGCCCGTCAACCAAATTAGAAAGAATGGCATTGGAAGCGTTTTGAGCAGGATATCCGCCAGAAGAGCCGCCCGCTAAATCAGCATTCTTTTTGTAAGTGATGTCCAGCTCGATAATCGGTATTTGGAACACGTCGCAGTCGAACCTCGGCGAAATGAACTCGGGTTTCGGTCCGGTGATCTTGCCAACAAGGCTGTGATTGACGTATCCGGGCTCGAGATCTATATCGTGGGCAAGCCATTCATCCCTTGCTCCATCGGCAATATTGTTGAACTCCCAACCGGTGGGGCGTGTAGTTGTATAATTTCGATTATACTTTGGCCACGGCCAACCGAATGTGGGCACCCATCCGCCAAAATGGTTGCGCGGTTCCAGCCACACCCGGCAACCCCAAGTGTAGCCGTACTTATCAACTACAGCGTTGCCCAATGTAGTGAGAATGTTGTCCTGGTTATATGCAAACTGACGCTGAAGACCCATCGCCCCGCGGTCAATCCAAGGCAACATCCACCAGTCCCATTCAATCGTCCAAAGCGCGTCGACCAACCCGGGCTTCGTCCAACCTGTGTAAACACCGGAGTCATCCACTGAAAGATGCCGCAAGAACCATTCGTTGACGAATGCATCGTAGTTCGGGTCGGAAGAGTAGAATGTAGGCAATCGGTCGGGATTTGGCTTTTCGGCGGCATTAGGAATTGTAAACACTGGATAATTGGCCGCTGCTATTGCCACAAAAGGCAGTGACAACACCAAGACAGTGATAATTGCGGCAAAGATGAACTGATTCACGGATTGGCAATCTCCTCGAGCGGGATCTTTTAGCCGGCTTAGCCAGTTCGATGCAAGATTCCTTTGCAGAATCCCTGGCGAAACGCAATGTTGTATAACGCATTTGTCGAGAGTTCAAATCCGTTACGAAAAGAAAAATCAATAAATAAAAAAGCTACGGGAGATTAAACGGAAGCAGTAAGCCTTGGTAAAAGCCGAAGAGGCCTTATTACATGCTCTTTTTGATATTTTCAATTGGCAAAATCGTTATTAAGCCAGGAAGGAGTATGATTTTTTGTTGATTAGAAACAAAAAATTTGTTATATTAAAATTGTAGTATCAGAGGGTGCGAGAGAGTGGTTTACAAAATCCTCTATATCCTCTCTACAGCATCAATATATATAAAACCAAAACAGCGAAACCTCTGTCGTTTTACTTTTTATGCGCTATTCGCATTGATTATCGATTTGATATCATCAGCCTAATTATTAAGGAAATCTAATTAGTTTGATAAGATTATGGGTACTGCTCAGCAGCTTTCATTAAGAGTTCACAGGATGTTCGCGCCGGTTAGTGTATTGGGTTTCGGGAAGAGAGCAGTAATATGGGTTCAAGGTTGTTCCAATAATTGCCCGAATTGCATAGCGGAAAATGCCAAGGACAGAAATGGTGGTAAACTTATTGAAACCGATAAACTGCTCGAATGGGTACTGTGTCAACGCGGGATAGAGGGAGTAACCATATCAGGTGGGGAACCATTTGATCAGCCGATAGGTTTGCAAGATTTAACCGCCAAATTGAAACGAGAAAGTTTAGGAGTTATCTGCTACACTGGATATTACTATGAAGATCTATTGTTGGATCCGCAAAAACGTTTGGTTCTTTCAAATATTGATCTTTTGATAGACGGTCCTTATATTGAGGATGAGCATGGCGACTTACTATGGAGGGCATCAAAAAACCAGCGATTGATATTTCTAACAGGTCGTTATAATGCCTCTGAACTTGTGGATCGTTCGGTGGGACTAGAGTTCTTTTTGGATGAAAATAATAAGCTTTTTTATGCTGGAGTACCCTCGATACCGCATTTCGACGAGGTTTTCAACAAAATTCTTACGTCGTACGATTTAACAATATTAGAAGAGGATTAAAAAATCAGCGGGATATTCAAACATTCGCGAAGTTTGATGAACAGAGAAAGGCGTGAAAAAAAGCATATGGAACATCGAGCCCTTAATGACCAAAAACTAGGCTTAAAAATATCATCAGAAGATATTCCCGCCCTGATTGAATCAACAAAAGACGCAGATTCCTCTATAGCGCAAAAAGCGAAAGATATTTTGAATGATATCGCAGCCAAATCCGAACCTGAACTGCATCTGATAAAAACTTGAACGGTATGGGCACGACATTAGCGCTCGCATTTATTGAGAACTATCGATTGATTCATTTCAATTTAGGCGACAGCAGGATATATCGACTTAATAGAAATTGCATTCAGAAATTAAGCAAAGACCATTCTGTTGCCGCTAAATTAGTTGAGGAAACCGATGGATCTGCAGACGTCAGACTACATCCTCAAAGAAATCAATTGACCTCGGCGATTGGCATATTTGATGAAATACCATTTTATCACTACGGTGAGGTGGAACTTCAAGAGGGCGATAAAATCCTTTTATGTTCCGATGGTTTATGGAATATGGTGTCGGATAACCGTTTGAAACTGATAATTGAGAGCAGCGAATTTTTAAATGAAACAGCGCAAAAATTATTGACGCTTGCTTTAGAAAACGGTGGCAAAGATAACATAACGTTCATAATAGTAGCGCCGGAGCCACGAATATAGCAATGTTTACAGGAGAAACTATAAAAGGGAAATACCGCATTGGCAAAGAGATAGGACAAGGAAGATTTGGGCACGTATATTTAGCGGAGAACGGCGATGCAAAATATGCAGTAAAACTAATTTTCACAGATGGAAACTCCCAGGCTATAAACGAAGCAAAAAGCGCTGTAGAGTTGGCTCACGATTATCTAGTTGAATGTTATGAGGCGGATATCTGCAAAATCAAGGGCGCCGAGTATTTTTATTTATTGATGGAGTTGGGTGAAGAAACTCTGCGCTCAAGAATTGACCGGCGTCTTTTGGATTCAGATGAAGAAATAATGCAATTAGCAATTGATTTAGCTTATGGACTGCACTATATCCATTCAAAAGGTTTTATACACAGGGATTTAAAGCCTGCAAATATACTCAAATGCGGTGACAAATGGAAAATATCGGATATGGGAACGCTGACGGTTTTGAAGAATACAACCACCTTGCATACGAGTTTTGCTGGGACTTACGCTTATACGCCTCCCGAAGCTTTCAAAGGGCGGTTCACCCAAAAGTTTGATATATGGTCATACGGTGTGGTGCTCAACGAATCGCGCAGCGGAGTCAAGCCGTTTATAAACTACGGGAACGATTTTGACTGGCTAAAAATTATAAATGATAATAAACCAACAATAACCCCGCTTTTGCCCAAAAAACTTCAAGATCTAGTCCGTAAATGCCTTGAGAAGAATCCAGACAATCGTCCGGATATTAACTCGGTTTTCGATTTCCTCGACATTCCAAAACCCGATACAGAATCTGTGGTATCTAATCTCTCCAGTTTGCGCATACTATCTTCATTGAAATCTGGCCGACTAGGCTTAAAAATATCATCAGAAGATGTTCCCGCCTTGATTGAATCAACAAAAGACGCAGATTCCTCTATAGCGCAAAAAGCGAAAGATATTTTGAATGATATCGCAGCCAAATCCGAACCTGAACTGCAGTTG
>FWPV01001026.1_pt1 | contig 80995 bp, 87 predicted proteins | sample 2228371 | NCBI WGS metagenome assembly FWPV01 (sample SAMEA103939776, study PRJEB20133) | metagenome
TCGACTATCTCCACCTCACCCAGCGCGGGCGGATGCCGCTTCTTCGCCCGCCGGTCCGCGAACCGGCGGGCGGCACGATGCAGATCGACGCCGCAACCCGCCGCAACCTCGAACTCACCCAGGCCCTCTCCGGCGGCCGCGACGGCTCGGTCCTTGCCGCCATCGACCGCACCGTCACCGCCGCGGGCGCGCGCCTTCTCGAACGCCGCCTCTCGTCCCCCTCGCTCGACCTCCACACCATCCACGCCAGACAGGCCACCCTCGACCACCTCCTCGAAGCCCCAAGCCTCCGCGACCAACTCCGCGCAGCGCTGGCGCATGTCCCCGACATCGACCGCGCCTTCTCGCGCCTTGCGCTGGACCGCGACGGGCCGCGCGACATGGCCGCGATCCGCGCAGGACTGGAGCAGGCGGGGCGGATTGCCGCCCTGCTGCCCGACGCCCCCGTGATTCTGGCCGAGGCCGCAACCGCCCTTGTCGGCCATGACGACCTTGTCGCCCATCTGACCCGGGCCCTTGTCGCAGACCCCCCACTTCTGGCCCGTGACGGCGGCTTTATCGCCCCCGGCTATGACCTCGAACTCGACGACACCCGCGCCTTGCGGGATGAAGGCCGGGGCGTCATCGCCCGGATGCAGGCCGATTACATCGAGACAACCGGCATCCAGAGCCTGAAGATCAAGCACAACAACGTGCTCGGCTACTTCATCGAGACCACCACGACGCACGAAGACCGGATGCGTGCAAACCCTCAGCTTTTCATCCACCGGCAGACCACCGCCGGTCAGGTCCGCTTTACCACCCTGGCGCTGTCCGACCTGGAAACCCGGATCCTGAACGCCGGGAATCACGCGCTGGAGATCGAAAAGCGGCACTATTCGGTCCTGAAAGCCCAAATCCTCGACCACTCCGCCGCCATCGCCCAAGCCGCCCGCGCCCTGGCCGAGATCGACCTTGCGGCCAGCTTTGCCGACCTGTCGGCCGAGGAAGGCTGGTGCGCGCCGGAGGTGGACGAGAGCCGCGCCTTCCGGATCAACGGCGGTCGGCATCCGGTGGTGGAGCACGCCTTGCGCAAACAGGGTCAGCCCTTCGTCGCCAACGACTGTGCTCTGACTGACGCCGAAACCCCGGCGATCTGGCTGCTGACCGGCCCGAACATGGCGGGCAAGTCCACTTTCCTGCGGCAGAACGCCCTGATCGCGCTGCTGGCACAGGCGGGCAGCCATGTGCCCGCGACCCAGGCCCGCATCGGCCTCGTCTCCCAGCTTTTCAGCCGAGTCGGAGCGTCGGACGACCTCGCGCGAGGCCGATCCACCTTCATGGTCGAGATGGTGGAAACGGCGGCGATCCTGAACCAGGCCGACGACCGCGCCCTGGTGATCCTGGACGAGATCGGGCGCGGGACCGCCACCTACGACGGCCTTTCCATCGCCTGGGCGACGCTGGAGCACCTGCATGAGGTCAACCGCTGCCGCGCCCTGTTCGCCACGCATTACCACGAAATGACCGCGCTTGCGGGCAAGCTCCCCGGCGTGAAAAACGCGACCGTCACCGTGAAGGAATGGGAAGGCGAGGTCATCTTCCTGCACGAGGTCCGCGAAGGCGCCGCCGACCGCAGCTATGGCGTGCAGGTGGCAAAGCTGGCAGGCCTGCCGCCCTCGGTCATCGAACGCGCCAAGGTGGTGCTGGAGTCGCTGGAGAAGGGCGACCGGGAAGGCGGCAAGCAGGCCGCGCTGATCGACGACCTGCCACTGTTCCGCGCCGCGCCGCCGCCACCGCAGAGGCAGACGACCTCGGCGGTGGAAGAGCGGCTGCGGGACATTCACCCGGATGAACTGACGCCGATGGAGGCACTCAAACTGATCTACGAAATCAAGGGTTTGGCGTAGGGTGGGTTAGAAGCCCACCCTACGAAACGCTCGACGACACCCCGACCTGCGCCGGACGCAGCAGACGGTCGTGCAGCAGGAAACCCTCGGTCATCACCTGGATGATCTCGCCCGCCTTGGTGCCCGGCAACGCCGCCTCGAACATCGCCTGATGCGTCTGCGGATCGAACATCTCGCCCACTGTCGGGGAAATCGTGGTGATCCCGTGCTTGCCCATGACATTCGACAGCTCGCGCAGGGTCAGCTCTACCCCTTCGACCAGCGCGGCCGCGGCCGTGCGGGTTTCGTCGGACGCCGACTGCAGCGCCCGGCTCAGGTTGTCGTAAACCGGCAAAAGGTCGCGTGCGAGCCGCGTGCTGCCATACATCTCGGCTTCCCGGCGGTCACGATCTGCCCGCTTGCGCGAGTTCTCGGCATCGGCCAAGGCGCGCATGAACTTGTCGCGCAACTCGTCGCGCTCGGCCCGCAGCAGATCAAGCTCATCCATTTCCGGGGGTTCAAACTCTTCCAGCTCCACCTGAGACGCGGTGGTTTCTTCCTGCGACATTCTCACGTCCTTTTCGTCACGCCTTGCCGCGGTCACTGACCAGGCGGCCCACCAGTTGCGCCGTGTAGTCGACGATCGGCACGATACGGCCATAGTTCAGCCGGGTCGGACCGATGACGCCCACTGCGCCGATGATTTTCCGATCAGCGTTCATATAGGGAGAAACCACCAGACTTGAACCGGAAAGTGAAAAAAGCTTGTTCTCGGAACCGATAAAAATGCGCACACCCTCACCCGCTTCGGTCAAGTGAAGGAACTCGGCGATGTCGCGCTTGCGCTCCAGATCGTCGAACAGCACACGGATCCGGTCGATCTCCAGCTGGTCCGCCGCCTCTCCGATCAGGTTGGCGCGGCCCCGGACGATCAGACGTTCGGACGGCTCGCCGGCATTCTCCCACAGGGCGAGGCCACTTTCGACCATCTGGCGCGCGAGCGAATCGATTTCTTGCCGCCGACGAGAGATTTCGCTGACCATGCCGGCCCGCAGTTCCGACAGGGTCCGCCCCTCGGCCAGCGCATTCAGGAAATTCGCCGCCTCGCGCATCGAGGACGGGGTCTGCCCCGGCGGCGGCACGAAGACGCGGTTTTCCACCTGCCCGTCGGCAAAGACCAGCACCACCAGCGCCCGGTCGGCGGCCAGGCTGACAAACTCGATATGCCTGATCGCGGCCTCTCGCTTGGGGGCCAGCACGACGCTGGCCCCGCGGGTGATGACCGAAAGCGCCGCGCCGACCTCGTCCAGCAGCGTCGTCACGTCCTGGTCGTTCACGCCCAGGGTGGCGTCGATCTTCTCTTGGTCCTCCGGTGCGACGGTCCCGACTTCCAGCAGGCTGTCGACAAACATCCGCAGCCCGGCCTGCGTCGGCACCCGGCCTGCCGAGATGTGCGGGCTGTCCAGAAGGCCAAGATATTCCAAATCCTGCATGACATTGCGCACCGTCGCCGCCGACACCTTTTCCGTCAGGCTGCGGCTCAGTGTGCGCGATCCCACCGGCTCACCGGACGTAAGATACCCCTCGACCACGCGGCGAAACACTTCGCGCGTGCGGTCGTTCATGTCGGTCAGGTTCGGTAGCGGCGTGGTCATGGTAATCGGGGTTGCATCCTCGGGTGCTGGTTGCATATGTGGCCGCAGTCCAGCGAAAGGTCCGGCCATGCGTCCGTCAGGCAGAAAACTAAGCGATCTGCGCGCGGTTTCAATCGAAACCGGCGTGATGAAACATGCCGAAGGCTCTTGCCTGATCAAGATGGGCGAGACGCATGTGCTGTGCTCGGCCACGATCGAGGACAAGGCCCCGCCCTTCCTGAAGAACACCGGCCAGGGATGGGTGACGGCGGAATACGGAATGCTGCCGCGCGCCACCAATTCGCGCACCCGGCGCGAGGCGGCAGCGGGCAAGCAATCTGGACGGACCCAGGAAATTCAAAGGCTTATCGGGAGATCCCTGCGCGCGGGTGTGGACCGGCAGGCTTTGGGCGAACGCCAGATCGTCGTCGACTGCGATGTGATCCAGGCCGATGGCGGCACCCGCTGCGCCTCGATCACCGGCGGCTGGGTGGCATTGCGACTGGCGATGAACAGACTTCTGGCATCGGGCGCGATCATCAGCGACCCGATGCTTGACCACGTCTCTGCCGTGTCCTGCGGCATCTATGCCGGGCAGCCGGTTCTTGACCTTGACTATGCCGAGGATTCGGCCGCCGGCACCGACGGCAATTTCGTGATGACCGGCGCGGGCAAGCTGATCGAGGTGCAGATGTCCGCCGAAGGGTCCGCCTTCAGCCAGGACGAACTTCTGCAACTCCTCGACCTCGCCCGCCAAGGCAACGCCGCGTTGGTTGCGGCTCAGCGGGCAGCTTTGGGTCTGTGATGCTCAAACGTGGGGATCGCCTGCTGGTCGCCACGCACAATCGTGGCAAGCTGGAAGAGATCGCCGATCTTCTGGCACCCTTCGACGTGACGGTCATCGGCGCGGACGACCTTGGCCTGCCCGAGCCCGAGGAGACCGAGACCACCTTCGTCGGCAACGCCCGCCTGAAGGCCCACGCCGCCGCCAGGGCCTCGGGTCTCATTGCGCTGGCCGACGATTCGGGCCTGGCGGTTGACGCCCTGGGCGGCGCGCCGGGTGTATTCACGGCCGATTGGGCCACCACCGCGAAAGGCCGCGACTTCGGCGTCGGGATGGACCGTGTCTGGCGCGAGCTTGAGGCGGTGCAAGCCCCGGAACCCCGCACGGCCCGGTTCTGCTGCACCCTCGTCCTGGCTGCGCGCAACGGTCAAGACCTTGTTTTTGAGGGTAAAGCCTCGGGCCGTCTGGTCTGGCCCGGTCGCGGCAGCCAGGGCCATGGTTTCGATCCCATCTTCTTGCCCGACGGCTTCACACAGACCTTCGGCGAGATGGACCGCTGGGAAAAGAACCGCCTTTCCCACCGTTCAGACGCCTTCGCCAAACTCGTCGCCGCCCTGTTTTCCTGATGGAAGCACCGATTTACGAAGATTGGCGCCACGCGGGCTTCGGCCTGTATATACACTGGCCCTTCTGCCAGTCGAAATGTCCCTACTGCGACTTCAACAGCCATGTCGCCGCCCGCATCGACCAGACCCGCTGGCTGACCGCGTTCACGGCGGAAATCGACCGCATCGGCACGCTGACGGAAGGGCGCATCCTCAACAGCGTCTTCTTCGGCGGCGGCACGCCGTCGCTGATGGAGGCCGCCACAGTGCAGGGCATTCTCGACCGCATCCGCGCCACCTGGACCCTGGCGAACGACATCGAGATCACTCTGGAAGCCAACCCCGGTTCCGTCGAAGCCGCCCGGTTCGCTGGCTACGCCAACGCAGGCGTCAACCGCGTTTCGCTTGGTATCCAATCCCTTGACGCGGAAGACCTTCGCCGACTTGGCCGGAAGCATACCGTCGAAGAGGCCGCAAACGCCATCGCCATCGCCCAGTCCACCTTCCAGCGCGTGTCGATCGACCTGATCTACGCACGGCAGGACCAGACCCTCGCCGCCTGGCGCGAGGAACTGCTGCGGGCGCTGGATTTCGGCACGTCGCACCTGTCGCTCTACCAGCTGACCATCGAGAGCGACACCGTCTTCGGCCAGATGCAGGCCAGGAACCTCCTGCGAGGCCTGCCCGGGGAAGACCTTGCTGCCGACATGTTCGATCTGACCCGGGAACTCACCCGCAACGCCGGTCTTCCCGCCTACGAGGTTTCGAATCATGCCCGTCCCGGCGACGAATCACGTCATAACCTGATCTACTGGCGCATGGGCGACTATGCCGGTATCGGCCCTGGAGCCCATGGTCGCCTCACGCTTGATTCGGCCCGGGTCGCCACCGAAGCCGAACGCCAGCCGACCCCATGGCTTGACCGCACACTCAGGCGGCCCGGCGGAGCCGAACGTGTTGATCGGCTGTCTGCCGAAGAGCGCGCCACCGAATATCTGATGTTCGCCCTGCGCCTCACCGAGGGCGCCTCGCTGGGCCGGTTTGCTGATCTTGCGGGCACGCCCCTCGACGAAAACGCCCTGAACGAGATGGTCTCCCTCGGCTTCCTGCAACGGGACCGCGACACGGTCCGAACCACGGAAACCGGTGTTCTGGTGCTGAACGGCGTGCTGCGGGCCCTGCTTGTGGACCGAAGAACCGCCGTCTGACTACCCCTCATCTGGTATCTGAGAAAGCAGGCGACACAGCATGTCGAGATCGTCCAGCGTTTCGTACCGGATCGTCAGGTGGCCGCTTTCGCCGCCCGGAGCATGATCGATCCGGACCTGCAGCCGCAGATTCGCCGACAAGTCGGCTTCCAGCACCCGGGTATCCGCGTCCTTTTCGCCGCCGCGGTCGGCCCGTTTCGCGGGTGCCTTCACCGCCTCCGGAGCCTTCATCAGCCGTTCGGTTTCCCGCACCGACAGCCCCTTCGCCACGACCTGCGCCGCAAGCTCGGCCGCCTTCGGGCTGCCGATCAGCGCCCTTGCGTGCCCGGCCGTCAGCGCCCCGTCGCGGACCAGGTCCTGCACTTCGGTTGGCAGCGTCAGCAGACGAAGCAGATTCGCGACGTGACTGCGGCTTTTGCTCAACGCTTCGGCCAGCTTCTCTTGCGTGTGTCCAAATCGGGTCATCAGCTGCCGGAAGCCCAGCGCCTCTTCAATGGCGTTAAGGTCTTCGCGCTGGATATTCTCGATGATGGCGACTTCCAGCACTTCGGTGTCGCTAAGATCCCGGACAACAACGGGAACTTCATGCAGTTGCGCCAGTTGCGCCGCGCGCCAACGCCGCTCTCCCGCGACGATTTCATAGATGTCGCGGCCCGGTTTGCGCCGCACGATCAAGGGCTGGATCACGCCCTTCTGCCGAATCGAATCGGCCAGGCTCTCCAGCTCTTGCTGCTTGAAGTCGAGGCGCGGCTGTTGCGGGTTCGGCTCCAACTTGTCGACGGGCAGCAGCTGTTCTGCCCGGCGCGGAGAGTGCGTCTGATCGGGGCCGGCCAGATGGACATCCGCCATCAACGCCGACAGCCCGCGCCCAAGCCCGCGCTTTTCGTTCTTGCTGCTCATTCCTCAAGCCTCTGATACTGCGTGAACTTTGCGCCTGTCGGCAATTTCGCGCGCCAGGGCGCGATAGGCCTCCGCGCCTTTCGACGCCGGATCATACGTCAAGACCGGCAGCGCATGTGACGGTGCTTCGCTGATTCGCACGTTTCGGGGGATGGTTGTCTTCATCACAAGCTCACCCATATTGGCCCGGGCGTCAGCTTCGACTTGAGCCGTCAACCTGTTGCGGCGGTCATGCATGGTCAGCACAATACCTTCGATCCGCAAGTCAGAATTGGCCGAGCGCCGCACATCGCGAATCGTCAGCATCAGCTGCGACAGACCCTCGAGGGCAAAGAACTCGCATTGCAGGGGCACAAGCACCGAATCGCACGCCACCAGCGCATTGACGGTCAGAAGGCTCAGCGCGGGCGGGCAGTCGATCAGGATGTAATCGAAGCCGAATGCGTCCATTTCCGGGCGGCGCAGCGCGTCGTGCAGCAGGTAGCTGCGCTTTTCATTCGCCATGATGTCCAGGTCGGCAGAGGACAGGTCGGCATTCGCAGGGATGATCATCACGTCAGGAAGGCCGGTCTCGATCACAACATCCTGTAGGTCTGCCCCGTCCACAACCAAATCATAGCTTGTTTTCTTGCGAACACCGGGACGAATGCCCAGCCCCGTGGAAGAGTTTCCCTGCGGATCGATGTCTACAAGCAGTACTTTCCAGCCCAGTTCGGCCAGGCCCGCGGCAAGATTGATCGCCGTCGTTGTCTTGCCCACGCCACCTTTCTGGTTTGCCAGCGCAATGATGTGCGGACGTGAGCCGTCAGTCTTGTTTTGCACGATGAATCTTCCTGATCACGAGTATTGCGGCTTCCGGCTCGGACAGACTCGGCTGGATGTCCACGTCGAATGTCCATGATTTTCGCGCTTCCGCCAGCTCCTCCGCAAACCGCGCGCCTTTGGGAAACAATGCCACACCCGATTCTTTCAGGTGGCGCTGGGCGTAACCGAGAAGCTCTGGCAGGGCTGCAAGCGCACGCGCAGAGACGACGTCGGCAGTTTCGGGAGCGAGCGATTCGATTCGACTGCTGCGCACCGCGACATCGAGCCCGAGGGCTTGCGCCGCCTGGCGGAGAAAGGTCGCCTTCCGCAAATCCGACTCAACCAACGTCACCCGCAAGCCCGGCAGCTTTTCCCTTGCAAGCACCGCCACAACGATTCCCGGGAAGCCACCACCAGAACCGATGTCAAGCCAGCGGCGCGCCTCTTGTGGGCAAAACGTGAAAAGCTGCGCCGAATCCACAATATGTCGCGCCCACAAATCTGGTAGGCTTGCCTTGCTGACAAGGTTCACCGCTTCCGTCCAGCGCCGAACCAGATGTTCAAGCTTCTGCAGCGCCGCGAATGTTTCACGTGAAACACTCATGTCCGCAACGCTGGGGTCTGCGGCCACCATCATCCGGCGCGGCGCCCCGCCTGCGGTCTGCGCAGCGATGCAAGCACGAGCAGCAGCGCAGCAGGCGTCACCCCCTCGACCCGCGACGCGCCGAGGATCGATGCGGGTCGCGCCCTGGACAGCTTCTGCTTCATCTCGGTCGACAGCCCGGAAATCTGCGTATAATCGAAGTCTTGCGGAATTCTTTGCGTTTCCTGTCTTCGCAAGTCGGCGACCTCTTTTGCTTGCCGGTCCGCATACTGGTCATATGTTGCGTCGATTTGCAGCTGTTCCAGGACGGCCGTATCAAGCCCCTGATATGGATCGAAGGCCGCGACCAGCCTGGGAAGCTCTGCGCCCGGCAACGAAAGCGCCTCATAGGCCGTTCGTCGGGCGCTTGTCTGGCTTACGTTCACGCCTTCTGCACACAGGCTCCGCGCACTGAGCCAGGCTGCGGACAACGCGTCCCGCGCGGCATCCAGCGAGTCGCTCTTCGCCTGAAAAGCCGCTCGCCGACGCTCGCCGACGCAACCCGCCGCAAGTCCGAGGGGCGTCAAGCGGCGGTCGGCATTGTCGGCACGCACCGTAAGACGAAATTCGGCGCGCGAGGTGAACATCCGATAGGGTTCAGTTACCCCGCGCGAGGTCAGATCATCGATCATCACGCCGATGTAGCTGTCGGCCCGACTGAAGGCGACAGTCGCAGCGCCCCTAGAAGCAGCGGCAGCATTCAGACCGGCCACAAGCCCTTGTGCAGCCGCCTCTTCATACCCCGTCGTTCCATTGATCTGCCCGGCAAGATACAGACCGGCCAAAGCCTTGGTCTCCAGCGTCCCCTGCAGACCGCGCGGATCGAAATAGTCGTATTCGATCGCGTAGCCCGGCTGCAGCATCGTCGTCCGCTCCAGGCCGGGAATCGTGCGGATATAGGCATGCTGCACATCCTCCGGCAGCGATGTGCTAAGCCCGTTCGGGTAGACCGTGTGATCGTCCAGTCCCTCCGGCTCCAGGAACACCTGGTGCGAGGTCTTGTCGGCAAAGCGCACCACCTTGTCCTCGATGGACGGGCAATACCGGGGGCCGACGCCCTCGATATGACCACCATACATGGCGGAGCGGCCGAGGTTATCCCGCACGATCTGGTGAGTCGCCTCGCTGGTATGGGTGATTCCGCAGGAGATCTGCCGGGCCTCCGGCGCGCGGTTCAGGAAGGAAAACACTGTCGGGTCGTCGTCCCCGGGCTGACTTTCCAGCCGCGCCCAGTCAATCGTCCGACCATCCAGCCGAGGCGGAGTGCCCGTCTTCAGCCGCCCCACCGGCAGCGCCAGCTCCCCCAACTGCGACGCCAACAGCTTGGAGGGCGAATCGCCCATCCGGCCGCCCGACATCCGCCGGTCACCGATGTGAATCACCCCATTCAGGAAGGTCCCCGCCGTCAGGACCACGCGGCACGACAAAAGTTCCACACCGGAAGCCAGCACGACACCCGCAACCGCGCCACCAGCCATCCGCAGCCCGGCGACTTCGCCCTCGATCACCTCAAGCCCCGGCGTCGTCAGCAGTTCGGCCCGCATCGCCTCGCGATACAGGCGCCGGTCGATCTGCGCGCGCGGGCCCTGCACGGCCGGGCCCTTCCGCCGGTTCAGCAGCCGGAACTGGATTCCCGCCCGGTCCGCCATCCGGCCCATCAGACCGTCCAGCGCGTCGATCTCGCGCACCAGGTGGCCCTTGCCCAGGCCACCGATCGCCGGGTTGCAGGACATCGCGCCCAAGGTCTCGATCCGCAGCGTCACCAGCGCCGTCGAGACGCCCATCCGAGCCGCGGCCGCGGCCGCTTCGGCACCCGCATGGCCGCCGCCGATCACGATGACGTCGTAGTGTTTCACGTGGAACACTCCTTACTTGCCGATGCAGAAGCTGGCGAAAATCTCGCCCAAAAGGTCGTCCACATCCACCCGGCCGACCAAAGCGTCCAGCGCCCGGACCGCCTGCCGCAGATGCTCCGCCGCCAGTTCGACGCGCGAGTCGGGTCTTACCACTTCCGCCCGTGACTCGGCCAGAGCAGCGATTGCCGCTGTAACGGCCACGCGATGGCGTTCGCGCACCAAAGCGCCAGCGGACCCGACACGATCCTGCAGGATAGCGCCGATCCGCGCCATCAATTCCGGGACGCCTTGCCCGGTCCTGCCAGAGACAGCGGGTCCGTCACTACCAGGTCTTGTATCCGCTTTGCTTAGGACCACAATATCATCGCCCACCGGGCCCAGCCTTGGGACCTCGAGCCCATCCGTCAGAAACAGGCGCAAATCCGCCGCCTCCGCCCGCGCCAGGGCCCGGTCGATCCCGGCCTGCTCCAACGGGTCCCCGGTATCCCGCAGGCCCGCCGTGTCCAGAAACGTGACCGGCAGGCCGGCGATCTCCATCCGCACTTCGATCACGTCGCGCGTGGTCCCGGCGATCTCGGAGGTGATCGCCGCCTCCCGCCCGGCAAGCTGGTTCAGCAGCGTCGACTTCCCGGCATTCGGGGCGCCGACGATGGCCACCTCGAACCCGTCCCGGATGCGCTCTGCCGCCGTGACCCCGGCAGCCTCACGCCCAAGGTCCGTCAACAGCCGGTCAATCAGCGACAGAACCTCGGGTGAAACATCCACCGGCACGTCCTCGTCGGCGAAATCGATGGTGGCTTCCAGCAAGGCCCCCGCCCGGATCAGATCCCGCCGCCAGCCTTCGACCTTTTGCCCCACCGACCCAGACAGCACCCGCACTGCCTGCCGCCGCTGCGCCTCGGTCTCGGCGTCGATCAGGTCGGCCAGGCCTTCAACCTGTGCCAGGTCCAGGACGCCGTTCTCCAGCGCGCGCCGGGTGAATTCCCCCGGCTCGGCCAGCCGCAGGCCCGGCTGTTCAGACAAGGCGCGAAAAACCGCCCCAACGACCGCCGGGCCGCCGTGGCAGTGCAACTCCACCACCGCCTCGCCGGTAAAGCTGGCCCCTTCGGCAAAGGACAGGACCAGTGCCTCGTCCAGCAACTCCCCGCCCCAGGTAAGCCGCCGAAGACCCGCCACTCGGGCAGCAGGCAAGGCGCCGCACAGCGCAAGACCGGCTGCGAACGCCGCCGGCCCCGAGACGCGAACCACGGCGAGGCCCGACCGACCCCGCGCCGTGGCAAGGGCATAGATCGTGTCCATCGCCACCGCCTGTCAGGTGTTCATCGACTCGAAGAAATCGCTGTTCGACTTGGTCTGCTTCAGCTTGCCGATCAGGAATTCGATGGCATCCGTCGTGCCCATCGGGTTCAGGATGCGGCGCAGGACGTAGGTTTTCTGCAGGTCCAGCTTGTCGACCAGAAGATCCTCTTTCCGGGTGCCCGACTTCAAAATGTCCATCGCCGGGAACACGCGCTTGTCGGCGACCTTGCGGTCCAGCACGATCTCGCTGTTCCCGGTGCCCTTGAATTCCTCGAAGATCACTTCGTCCATCCGGCTGCCGGTGTCGATCAGCGCGGTCGCGATGATGGTCAGCGACCCACCTTCCTCGATGTTCCGCGCCGCGCCAAAGAAGCGTTTCGGACGCTGCAGCGCATTCGCGTCCACACCGCCGGTCAGCACCTTGCCCGAGGACGGGACCACCGTGTTGAACGCGCGGCCCAGACGGGTGATGCTGTCCAGCAGGATCACCACGTCGCGCTTGTGTTCGACCAGACGCTTGGCCTTCTCGATCACCATCTCGGCCACCGCCACATGTCGCGTCGCCGGTTCGTCGAAGGTCGAGGCGACAACCTCACCCTTCACTGTGCGCTGCATGTCGGTGACTTCCTCGGGGCGTTCGTCGATCAGAAGGACGATCAGATAGCACTCCGGGTGGTTCTGCGCGATGGAGTTGGCGATGTTCTGCAAAAGCACGGTCTTGCCGGTCCGCGGCGGGGCCACGATCAGCCCGCGCTGGCCTTTGCCGATTGGGGCGACGAGGTCGATGATCCGGGCGGAGCGGTCCTTGATCGTCGGATCCTCGACTTCCATCTTCAGCCGCTCATCCGGGTAAAGCGGCGTCAGGTTGTCGAAATGGACCTTGTGCTTGGCCTTCTCCGGGTCGTCGAAGTTGATCCGCGTGACCTTGGTCATGCAGAAATACTTCTCGTTCTCCTTGGGTGCGGCAATCACGCCTTCGATGGTATCCCCGGTGCGCAAGCTGAATTGACGCAGGATGTCGGGCGAGACGTAGATATCGTCAGGGCCCGGCAGATAGTTGGCCGAGGGTGACCTCAGAAAGCCGAACCCGTCCTGCAGCACTTCAAGCACGCCGTCGCCGCCGATTTCCCATCCCTCTTCGGCATGTTCTTTCAGGATCGAGAACATCATCTCGCCCTTGCGCATGCTGGGGGCGTTCTCGATTTCCCACTCTTCGGCCATGGCCAGAAGGTCGGCGGGGGTCTTGGCCTTCAGTTCGGCAAGGTTCAAGCGTTCGACGGTCATGGAATACCTTTGTGCGGACCACGCCCTTGCACGGGCGGTCAGGGCGGATTTGGAACGGGAAGTGCGACGGACCGGACAGTCCTGCATCGCCGGACCTAATGCCGGCCGCGTCGAAAGTCAATCAGTAGCGCAGGATGACCGAAAAGACGATGACCAGCATCAGGATCGTCGGCACCTCGTTCATCAGCCGGTAGCTGCGCCCGGTGCGGATGTTGGTCCCGGCGATGAACTCTTTCCGGCGCAGGCCCAGCCAGTGATGGAACCAGGTCATCGCCAGCACCGAAGCCGCCTTGACCCAGGGCCAGGCAAAAGACCATTCCACCACCCCCGGCGTGAGGACCAGCGCCAGCCCGAAGACCCAGGTCGCGATCATCGCCGGGTTCATGATCCCGCGCAGCAAGCGACGCTCCATCGTCTGGAACATCTGGTCCGTCGGCGACCCGGCCTCGACCTGCTCGACGTGATAGACGAACAACCGTGGCAGATAGAAGATCCCGGCCATCCACGAGATCACCGAAACCACATGCAGCGACTTCGTCACCAGATACCAGTCGGCCAGGAAATTCGTGATCGTCTCAAGCATCTTGTCCACCGCACGGCCGCCAGCCTTCCTTCTATAAAGAAAGACTGAAAGAAGAAATGTGGATGATGTAGGCCCTGTGCAGAACTGGATTTGGCAAGATGCCCCCAAACCCGTCCACAGGGAGGCGGCGGTGGAAAAGTCCTGGATAAGGCTGGCGCTTGGCCGATGAAACTGGAAATATGACTTGTATTCAATGTCTTGACGGAATTTGTCTGACCATATGATCCACAGGCGCAGGTTATCCCCAGCCCCCGCATAGCGCGTTCTCCCGTCTTGCGTGACAAGCCCGTGCACAGCGGGATATCTCTGGCCGGATCGCCCAAGGCCCTGCCTGCCACCCACAGACCCCCGGACCGGTTCGTTTTGACCCCCGTCCAGGCCCAGGAACAAACCGCGGATATCCACAAGCGCCATGATCCTCGCCTCCACCTCGCGCACCCGTCTTGCCATGCTTCGCGCCGCTGGCCTTGACCCCGCGCCCGTCGCTCCGCGCGTCGACGAGGCCACCATCCGCGACACCCTCACCGCCGAGGGCGCGCATCCCCGCGACATCGCCGATGCCCTGGCCGAGATGAAGGCCCGCAAGGTCGCCGAAAAGCACCCTGCGTCGCTGGTCATCGGCTGCGACCAGGTCCTCGCGCTTGACCGCGAAATCTTCGCCAAACCCGAAACCCCAGACGCTGCCCGCGCCCAGCTTCGCGCCCTCAGAGGCAAGACCCACAAGCTCTTCTCCGCCGCCGTCGTCTACGAGAACGCCGAACCCGTCTGGCGCTTCGTCGGCGAAGCCCGCCTGACCATGCACACCTTCTCTGACGCCTACCTGAACGACTATATCGACAGAAACTGGGACAGCGTCCGCCACTCCGTCGGCTGCTACAAAGTGGAAGAGGAAGGCATCCGCCTGTTCAGCGCCATCACCGGCGACCATTTCACCATTCTCGGCCTGCCGCTGCTGCCGCTGTTGGCATGGATGCGCAACCGGGGCATGATCGCCGCATGACCGACCACCCCCGCATCCCGCTTGCCGCTGTTCTTGGCCACCCCGTCGCCCACAGCCGCAGCCCGGCGCTGCACGGCTACTGGCTGAAACGCTACGGCATCAAGGGCCATTACATCCCCATCGACATCGCCCCGGTCGACCTCTCCCGCCTCGTCCGCGCCCTGCCCGACCTCGGCTTTGTCGGCTGCAACGTCACCATCCCGCACAAGGAGGCCATCCTCCAGATCGCCGACGTCGTCACCGACCGCGCCGCCCTGATCGGAGCCGCCAACACGCTCATTTTCCGCAAGGACGGCAAGATCCACGCCGACAACACCGACGGCTCCGGCTTCATCGCGAACCTGCGCCAGAATGCCCCGCACTGGGCCCCCGCCACCGGCCCTGCCGTGGTCCTGGGGGCCGGAGGGGCGGCCCGCGCCGTCGTCGCCGCCCTGATCGAGGTCGGCGTCCCCGAAATCCGCCTCGCCAACCGCACGCGTGCCCGGGCCGATGCCATCCGCCAGGACTTCGGCGCAAAAATTCATGTTCATGAATGGGTGCAGGCCGGCAGCCTTCTCGATGACGCGATCACCGTCATCAACACCACGTCGCTGGGCATGACTGGCAAGGCCGAGCTCCACGTCCCGCTCCACCGCCTCAACCCTGGCGCGCTGTGCAACGACCTCGTCTACACGCCACTGAAAACCCAGTTTCTGATCGAGGCGGAAAAACGCGGCGGCACCATTGTCGACGGTCTCGGCATGCTTCTCCACCAGGCGGCGCCGGGCTTTGAACGCTGGTTCGGCACACGGCCCGACGTGGACGAGGCGACCCGCCAGGCCGTTCTTTCGGCATGAGCCGCGCCACCCCTTTCATCCTCGGCCTCACCGGGTCGATCGGCATGGGCAAGTCGACCACCAGCGCCATGTTCGCTGGCCAGGGCATCCCCGCCTGGGACGCCGATGCCACCGTCCACCGCCTCTACCAGTCCGGTCAACCCGCCGCCCGTCAGATCGAAACCCTCTTTCCGGCGGCCTTGGATCCCGACGGCAGCGTCAACCGCGCCGCCTTGCGCGCACTGATCCAGTCCGACCCCACGACCCTCGACCGCCTGAACGCCGCGGTTCACCCGCTCGTGGCCCAGGACCGCGCCGCCTTCCTGCACGCGCATGCCAACGCTGAAATCGTTCTCCTCGACGTCCCGCTCCTCTATGAAACCGGTCTCGACCGGATCTGTGACGCGGTGGCCGTCGTCTCTGCCCCTCCCGAGGCCCAGCGCCAGCGCGTCCTCGCCCGCGGCATGACCGAGGCCGAGTTTGACATGCTCCTCGGCCGCCAGCTTTCCGATGCCGAAAAGCGCAGGCGCGCCACCTACATCATCCCCACGACCAGCCTTGAAGCCGCCCGCCAGGCGGTGAAAGATGTGCTGGCAGACGTCCGGCGGACCCTTTATGCGTGAAATCGTCCTCGACACCGAAACCACCGGCCTTGACCCCGCCGAGGGCCATCGCATCGTCGAGATCGGCGCGGTGGAGCTGTTCAACCACCTGCCCACGGGGCGCACCTGGCACCAGTATGTCAATCCCGACCGCGGGATGCCTCTGGGAGCCTACGAGGTACATGGGCTGGGGCACGATATCCTGGAAAGCCCGGGCCAGCCCGTGCCCGGCAGCGTCACCCTGCGCGACAAACCGGTCTTCGCCCGCATCGGCCAGGCCTTCCTCGACTTCATCGGCGACGCGCAACTGGTGATCCACAACGCCGCCTTCGACATGAAATTCCTCAACCACGAGCTGGAGCGCGCGGGCCTGCCCGGCCTGCCCTTCTCGCGCGCCACCGACACGCTGGCGATCGCCCGAACCAAATTTCCCGGTTCTCCCGCCTCGCTCGACGCGCTTTGCCGCCGCTTCGGCATCGACAACTCGATGCGGGAAAAGCACGGCGCGCTGCTCGACAGCGAAATCCTCGCCGAAGTCTATCTGGAACTGATCGGCGGCCGCCAGCCCGACCTTGTTCTTTCCAGGGCCACCCCGGCCCCTGCCCGCAATGCCTTGGGTGAGGCAATAGGTTGGCGGCCTCGACCAAGGCCCGAGCCCTTGCCGACCCGGATCACCGAAGAAGAACTGGCCGCCCATGCCGTGATGCTCGCCAAACTGGGCGACACCGCCATCTGGAAGAAGGGCGGCTGACGAAACCCCGTCCCGGGCCCGACCCGGGCCCGCCACGGTCAGACGAGGCCCCGGGTCAAGCCCGGGGCGGGCGGTCTTCAGTTGACCTTGTCCGACGGCGCCGCCTGTTGCGCCTGGGCCTGCGCCCGACGCGCCAGCTCCTGCCGATACAGCGCCATGAAGTCCACCGCATCGATGTTCAGCGGCGGGAAGCCGCCATCCCGCGTCACGTCCGAGATGATCCGCCGCACGAAGGGGAACATCAGGCGCGGACACTCGATCAGCAGGAAGGGATGCATCTGCTCGTCCGTCACGCCCTCGATGTGGAAGGTCGAGCCATACTCCACTTCCAGCATGAACAGGACATCGCCGTTCACCTTGTTCTTCGAGGTCACCTTGTATTTGGTGATCACCTCGTACTGGTTCGCCACCGGCCGCTTGCGGGCGTCGAGGCTGACCGCGACCTGGATGTCGGGCTGCACCTCGCCTGCGGTCAGGCCCTTCTGCACCACCACGTTCTCGAAGGACATGTCGCGCACATACTGCGCCAGCACCTGCATCTTGATCTGCGGCGCGGTGGCGGCTGCACCATTCCCTGCCGGGGTTTCGTCTGCCATTTCCGGGTCTCCCAAACGGATTTGCGGCCTTCTAGCAGACCGGGGGGCGGCTCTCAATGCTGCGGTTGTCTGCAATGGAAAGGGCCGGCCCCGAAGGACCGGCCATTCCACAGGATTTCCGGCAGCCTCAAATCCGGCCAGCGCGTGGCGGCCGTCAGAGGATCTCGCTCATCTTGACGACCCGCCCCTCGGCGACGGACTTCAGCGCCGCCTCGGCGAGGGCCAGCGCGAGGAGCCCATCTTCACCGGACGGCGAGGCCTTGGCCTTGCCTCCCATCGCGTCGATGAAGGCCGCGATCTCGGCCGCATAGGCCTCGGTATAGCGGGTCATGAAGAAGTCATGCAGCGGGGGCCGGGTGTAGCCTGCCCCGGTCGCCACTTCGATCGAAACCGGCCGCTGGTTTTCCGCCGAAGCCACGCCTTTCGACCCGTGAACCTCGATCCGCTGGTCGTAGCCATAGGTCGCCCGGCGCGAGTTCGAGATCACCGCCATCTTCCCCGTGGCCGTCTTCAGCATCACCTGGACCGAGTCGCTGTCCCCCGCCTTGCCGATCGCCGGATCGACCAGAACCGCCGCCATCGCCGAGACCTCGGCGACCTCCTCGCCCAGCAGGAACCGCGCCATGTCGAAGTCGTGGATCGTCATGTCCCGGAAGATCCCGCCCGACCGCGCGATGTAGTCGAGGGGCGGCGCACCCGGGTCGCGGCTGGTGATCGTCACCATCTCGACCGTCCCGATGGTCCCCTTGTCGATCTCGCCCCGCACCGCCATGAAATGCGGGTCGAAGCGGCGGTTGAAGCCGACCATCAGCGTGCCCTTCGCAGTCCGCACGACCTCCAGACACTGCTTAACCCGGGAAAGGCTCAGGTCGATCGGCTTTTCGCAGAACACGGCCTTTCCGGCCTTCACGAACTGCTCGATCAGGTCGGCGTGGGTATCCGTCGGCGTGCAGATCACCACCGCGTCGATGTCCTTGGCCGCCGCAATAGCGTCAATCGAACGCACCTCGCAGCCATACTGGTCGGCAATCGCCTGTGCCGCCGGGGCCATCGCATCCGACACCGCCACCAGCTTCGCGCCGGGGTTCCCGGACACCGCCTTCGCATGAACCTTCCCGATGCGTCCCGCACCCAGAAGTCCGAACCTGATCGTCATGGTCACTCCTTGCTCCGGGTTTGCCCCCGGCGATTGTAAAACCCTATGCATAAGCCGCGTCCGAGGCACCCTTCACCCCGGTGATGTAGCTTACGATGTCATTGCCGTCGGTCTCGTCCTTCCGCAGGCTCGCGACGATGCGACCGCGACGGAAGACCACGATCCGGTCCACCAGATCGAACACCTGCCGCAGGTTGTGGCTGATCAGGATCATCGGGATGCCCCGTTCTTTCAGCCCACGGATGATGTTTTCCACCTGCGCCGTCTCCTGCACGCCCAGCGCCGCCGTGGGTTCGTCCATGATCACCAGCTTGGACGCAAAGGCCGCAGTCCGCGCGATGGACACGCACTGCCGCTGCCCGCCCGACATGTTGCGGATCGGGTTGTCGACGTTGGGGATCTTGACTGCCGTGGTCGCCAAAGCCTCCATCGTCCGGTCGCGCATCGTCTTGCGGTCCAGCCAGGAAAACGGCCCGAGCCGGAACTTGAACAGCTCGCGCCCCAGGAACAGGTTCGACGGCACGTCCAGATCGTCGGCCAGCGCCAGGGTCTGGAAGACGGTCTCGATCCCGGCCTGCCGCGCCTCCAGCGGGCCGGAGAAGTTCACGGTCTGCCCGTCGAAGATCACCTCGCCGGACGACCGCTGCTCTACCGCCGTCACCTGCCGGACGAAGGTGGATTTCCCCGCCCCGTTGTCGCCCACGACGGCGACATGCTCGCCCTCGTGCAGGATGAAGTTCGCGTCTTCCAGCGCATGGACGCCGCCGTAGTGCTTGGTCAGGCCACGGGTTTCCAGGATGATCTTCGACATGGCCTTACCCCCGCGCCCGCTTGCGTTGCCGCCACTGGTCCAGGACCACGGCGCCGACGATGATCGCGCCCTTGACCATCTCCTGGTAGTAGGCGTCCAGTCTGACCGAAGTGAAACCCGAGACGATGACCGAAAAGATCGCCGCGCCCAGAACCGTGCCGATGATCGATCCGCGCCCCCCCGCCAGCGAGACCCCGCCGATGACGGCCATGGCGATGGCGTCCAGTTCATACATCACGCCCATGCCGGCCTGCGCGGTCAGGTTCTTCGACGTCAGCAGCACCGCCGCCACCGCCGCCAGAAGACCCGCGATGACATAGACCAGCACCTTGTGCCGGTCGACGTTGATCCCCGACATCCGTGCCGCCGCCTCGTTCGACCCGATCGCATAGCTGCGCTTGCCGTAAAGCGTGTAGGTCATGATGACGTGGAAAAGGAGTGCCAGCAGGACGAAGATCACGGCGGGGTTCTGGCCCTGCCACGACAGCAGGCCGAAAGTCATCCCGCCCAGAAGGTCGCCGTTGGCAAGCGCGCCATATTCGGCGGTCGGAAAGCTGACCGGCTGACCGTTCGACCACCAGCGCGCGGCACCCCGCGCCGAGACCATCACGCCAAGCGTGGCGATGAACGGCGGGATCTTTGTGTAGGCCACCAGAAACCCGTTGATGAGGCCGGCGAAAAGGCCGCAGGCGAGGCCGACGACAATCGGCACGATCACCGGCAGGTCCATCGCCCAGTCGCCGAAGATCGCCTTCGGGTTCGGGTTGCCGTTCACGGTGGCGGTCTGGGCAAAGCTCATCACCACCATTGCCGTGACGCCCACCACGGACCCCGATGACAGGTCGATGCCGCCGATGATGATCACTTGCGTCACGCCAAGGGCGATGATGCCCACGATCGCGACCTGCAGGATCATGATGTCCAGCCGTTGCTGGTTGAAGATCGCGTCCATGTTGTCGCGCATGTTGAACAGGAACGATCCGCCTTGCACGCGGTTCAGGATCTCGAAGATCAGCACGATCAGCACCAGTGCGCCGAAGACATTCCATTCCGGGGCTCGGGTGCGCTTTGCCGGATCGTATTTCAGGCCGCCCGGGCCATGCGTTGCGTCTGCCATGTCGCCCTCTTTCCCCCCAGGATCGAATGGCGCCGGCCGATGTGTCCGGTCCGCGCCAGCAGAACATGGGGCGGCCGTCGCCAGCCGCCCCACAGATGCCCGGAAGGGGCCTAGTTCTTCGACAGGTAGTTGTCGATGTTCGCCGGCGTCACCAGTTCGAACGGGATGTAGACCTTCTGGTCCACCGCTTCACCCTTCGACAGCTTCACCGCCGCGTCCAGCGCGCCGCCGCCCTGGGCCGCCGCGTTCTGGAACACGGTGATGTCCAGCTCGCCCGCCTGCATCGAGGCCAGCGCGTCCTGGGTCGCGTCGACACCCGAAACGATGACCGATCCCATGTCGATCCCGGCCGCCTTCATCGCCTGGATCGCACCCAGCGCCATCTCGTCGTTGTTGGCCAACACGCCGTCAAAAGCGGTGCCGGTCGACAGCCAGTTGGTCATCAGGTTCTGCGCCTCGTCCCGGCTCCAGTTCGCGGTCTGCATGTCGATCACGTTGACCTTGACGGGGCAAAGGCCCTCATTGATCACGTCGGTATAGTTCTGCGTGCGCTGCACGGCGGCCTGGTTCGACAGCTGGCCCTGCAGAACGTAGACGCTGACTTCCGCCTTGCCGGCGGCTTTCCACTGGTTGCACTGCTCGATGAAGCCCTGACGCGAGGATTCAGCCTCGTTCGAGGCGACGAAGGCCTGGTTGTCGGGCAGGGTGTCGACGTTGATCGGCTGCCGGTTCACATAGACCAAAGGCACGCCTGCGGCAGCGGCAGCGTCAGACATGGCCTGCGTTGCCGAGGTGTCGACCGGGTTCACGATGATCGCATCTACACCCGAGGCGATGAAGTTGTTGATCTGGTCCAACTGCTTGGCCACGTCGTCCTGGGCGTCCTCGATCTGCACCGACAGGCCTGCGGCATCGGCCTGGGCCTGGATGCCGTTGCGCAGGACGGTCAGGAAGTTGTCGTCAAACTTCGCCATCGAAACGCCGATGCCCTCGGCCATCGCGGTCGTGGTCATCAGCGCGGCAAGGCCTGCGGCGATTAGGGTCTTTTTCATGGGTCACTCCTCCCGGTTATTGCCCGCTGTCCATACAGCGGCTCAATTCTGTGTGCCGCGGCGCCGACGCGCTGTGTGCCGCGGATGTCTCTCCAGTCACCAGACGTCAGACTGGGGAGATGACTTCCCTGCGTCAACCGATTCTTGCAACCGGTTGCAAATAGCTATGCGTGCACCCGTTCCAGATAATCCATGCTGGCCCGCAGCGCGGGGAACGGGTCTGTCAAGCCATGAACGTCCGGCGAGAACGCCTCGAAGCTGACCGGACCGCTCCAGCCGGCCGCTTGCAGCGCCGCAATCTGCTCGACGTTGCCCAGCCGGTCGCCCCTGGTCACCAGAACGCGGTGCGGGTCGCGCATGTCGGCAATCCCGACAGTCTGGTCGACGACGCCGGACACATGCACGATGCCGGTATGTTCGGGAAACAGCGGGCCGCCATGCGCCAGCGTGTGATGGAACGTATCATGCACCAGCTTGAACCGGCCCGTGCCGGCCACCGCCTCGATCCCCTCGACGGCTTCCGACTTGTAGCGCAGCGCGCAGATCTCGAAGCCGAGCGGTTCGACCATGCCGACGAGGCCATGGTCTTCCAGCATCGGCTTCAGCGCCTTCAGGGCGACGCGCAGGGCCGCCTGACGTTCGCCATTGCCCATCCCCAGGTTGTCGTTGCGGGGAATCAGGCTGACGGCTTCGGCGCCCGCCGCGCTGGCGATCCGCATCAGGGCCAGCGCCTCCGCTTCCTTGTCCGGCGACCAGTCGTTGAATCGCTTCACCTCTGCCACCGCCAGCAGACGCAGGCCGGCGTCGCGGAGGAAGGCCCCGGCTTCGGCCGGGGCCATGCCGTCGAAGAGCGGTTGCGGCAGGTCGTTTCGGACCTCGACGCCGGTGCAGCCCAGCGACCTGGAAAGATCGGCCAGTTCACGGAACGAAAGGCGGGCCACTGTCATGTGGTTCAATGCAAAACGGATCATTCCCGGCCTCCCCAACCGCGACGTCTTCTTGCGCCGGACCATTCCCGGTTTGCCGATCTCGCGTCAATCCGTCGCGCGGGGAACGCGTCATTGCTGACGAAATCTTCCGCATGCGAATGATCGGATTTCGTCAGACACTCTCGGGCAGGTAGAGGTCCGGTTGCAGGAAATGCTGGCCCTGCACCGGAAGCATTCCACCGCTGACTGCGGCGGTCGCCAGGCGGACAAGATCGTCGCAAAGCCGCTTCAGCGGGGTGGAAATGACCATTGTCACCTGCCGCGCGATCAGGGCAGCGCGGCTTTCCGGCGTCAGTTCATTGACGACCAGGGCCACGTCGCCGGGCGCGCGCGCCTCGCGGACGGCCGCGATGGCACCCTCCATGCCGCCCCCGGCGCAGTAGATGCCGCGCAGGTCGGGGTGGCGGGACAACAGGTCAAGCGTCGCCTCATAGGTCAGCTGCCGGGTTTCCAGATTGATCAAAGTGTCGAGGATCTGGAACTGCGGCGCATGTTCGCGGAAATAGCTGCGCACGCCGGTTTCGCGCAGTTCGTGCCCGTGCCAGCGATAGCCACCCACGAAGACCGCGATCTTTCCCGACTGGTGCGAGGCGGTGGCGATCATGTGCGCCGCAATACGGCCGACCTTCAAGTTATTGAGGCCAATGTAATTCTGCCGCACACCCTGGGCAAAATCGTTCAACAGCGAGAAGCAGGGGATGCCTTTTGCGTTCAGGCGGATCACGGCTTCGGTCACTTCGGGATGCGTCACGGCAGTGGCGGCAACCGCGTCGACGCGACTGGCCATACCCTCCATCAGCTCGGTGAAGTCCTTCGGCGATTGCGAGGCGGCAAAGGCCACCTGAAGCGAGGCCCGGACGCCGATCGCCTGCGTCACCGCCCGCTCGGCCTCGGCATGGAACTGCTGGTAGAAGGCCTGACGCTCTTTGTGCAGCACAATTCCCAGACGCAACCGGGGCAGGTCGGCGTGAACACGCTGCCCGATCAGCGGGGCGGCATGGTAGCCGATCAGGCGCGCTGCCTCATAGACCTTGCGGGCCGTCTCCTGGCGAACCTTCTCGCGCCCGTTCAGGACGCGGTCCACCGTTGCGCTGGACACCCCCGCCTCGCGCGCCACATCATGGATCGTGGGACGATTTGCCATCAGCGCCTGACGAAATACCATCATTGATGCACCAAAGCATGATGGATCATGACGAAACCTGCAAGGTCGGGTATTGGCGATTGTCCCGGTGCGGTCTTATCCACGAGTCGGGACATGTCCACGCACCCGGACGGTCCCGCAGGTCGGAGGACAGACGTGAGTGACGTGGCAGGCACAGGGGAGGCAAGGCATGGGCAGGCGTGACTACAGCCCTTTCGGCGCCGACGCGAGGCGCGCCGTGGAAAGCGGGCTTGCGGCGGCGGAGTGGTATCACACCGACGTGCCGCGCAAGGTGATGAAGGACCTGATGGCGCGCAGCGACCAGCCTGCCATCCGCGACACCATCATTCTCTACGCCAGCATGGTTCTTTTCGCGGGCATCGGCATCGCGCTTTGGCCATCCTGGTGGTCCGCGCCGTTCTGGCTGGCTTACGGCGTCCTTTACGGGTCGGCTTCCGATTCGCGCTGGCATGAATGCGGCCACGGCACGGCCTTCAGGACACCCTGGATGAACAACGCGGTCTACCAGATCGCCAGTTTCATGATCATGCGCAACCCAGCCACCTGGCGCTGGAGTCACGCGCGTCACCACTCCGAGACCTATCTGGTCGGTCGCGACCCCGAAATCGCCGTGATGCGCCCGCCCGAACTGGCCAAGCTGATCCTGAACGTCTTCGGCGTGATCGACGTGATCCGGTTCATCCCGACCCTGATCCGCAACGCGGTCTCCGGCCCGACGCCGGAAGAGAAGACCTTCGTCCCGGAAAGCGAGTGGGGCAAGGTGCGGCGCGCCGCGATCGTCCACCTGGCGATCTACGTCGCGACCCTCGCGCTTGCGGTGTGGATGCAGTCGATCCTGCCGCTGATGGTCATCGGCCTGCCCCGCATGTATGGCGCCTGGCACCACATCATGACCGGCCTTCTGCAACACGGCGGGCTGGCCGACAACGTCATCGACCATCGGCTGAACAGTCGAACAGTCCTGATGAACCCGATCAGCCGCTTCATCTACTGGAACATGAACTACCATGTCGAACACCACATGTTCCCGATGGTGCCCTACCACGCCCTGCCGCGCCTGCACGAGATCATGAAGGCCGACCTGCCGCCGCCCAACCGCTCCATCGCCGAGGGCTTTGCCGAGATGTGGCCCGCGATCCGGCGTCAGGTGCTGAACGAGGACTATTTCATCAGGCGCGACCTGCCTCCGACGGCAAAACCCTACCGCGAGGACTTTCATCAGCAGGTGCCGGGGATGATGCGTCCCGCCGCCGCAGAATAAGGACGTGACATGCCCTGGATTGACGCCTGCTCGACCTCTGACATCGACGAAGAAGACCTGATCCGCTGGGATCATGCGGGCAAGACCTTTGCCATCTACCACGCGCCCGACGGAGCGTTCTTCGCGACCGCCGGCCTGTGCACGCATGAGCAGGTGCATCTTTGCGACGGCCTAGTGATGGGCACCCTGATCGAATGCCCCAAGCACAACGGCCAGTTCGACTATCGGACGGGCGAGGCGATGCGCGCCCCGGTCTGCGTCAACCTCAAGACCTTCCCGGTGAAGGTCGAGGGCGGCCGCGTCTTCGTCGAGGTGGCGTGATGGCACCCCCCACCGTCAGGGACCTGCTTGATCAGCGCGGCAAGCACCCGTTCGCCATGCTGCGCGTCGAGACACTGGCGGAAGCCGAAGCCGCGGCCAGGGCGGGGGTCGAACTTCTTTCCGTCCCGCCGTCGATGGTGCTGGACCGCCGCTTCCGCGAGGTCGCGCCCGATGCCTTCATCTTTCCCGGCGACAACTTCTACGAGATCGGCGGCACGGACGATTTCCTGCGCTGGGCCTTCCCGCTGTACAAGCACGGCGCCGACGCCTTCTACTGCTCCGGCTCGCTTGCCACGGTCCGGGCGATGGCCGACCACGCCCTGCCGGTCTGCGGCCATGTCGGCCTGATCCCGTCGAAACGCACCTGGACCGGCGGGTTCAAGGCCGTGGGCAAGACGCTGGAAACGGCCAAGCTGGTCTGGAACCAGTGCAAGGCGCTCGAGGCGGCGGGGGCCTTTGCCGTGGAGATCGAAGTGGTCCCGCATTCGATCACCAAGGCGATTGCCGAAAGGACCGACCTGTTCCTGATCTCGATGGGCGCGGGAACTGCGGGCCATGCGCAGTATCTTTTCGCCGACGATGTGCTGGGCCAGAATCGCGGCAAGGTGCCTCGCCATGCCAAGGTCTATGCCGATTTCGCCGCCGAATACGACCGTCTGCAGGAAAAGCGCGTCGAGGCGATGAGCCGTTTCGTGCGGGACGTCGGCGAAGGCGACTACCCGGCGCCGCAGCATCTGGTCGACTGCGACGCAGAGGTCGTCTCGGCCTTTGCGGAGTGGCTGGACAGGAACGGGTGAGGCCGGCCCCGCCGGATGGGTGGCGGCCCGGCCCGGGCCATCCGCCTAGCCGCCCCGCATTGCGTCGATCAGGCGCTGGGCCGCCGGCGTCAGCCTTGCGCCGGTTCGTGTCACAAGGCTGAACGGGGCGACGGTCAGCCCCAGATCGATTGGCAGCGACACAAAGGGCACGGAAGGATTGCCTGCGAAACTGTCGACCACAGGAGTTGCCAGCGGCGCGATGGCGTCGGTCTGGTTCAGCAGCGCCAGCGTGAACAGAAACGACGAGGTGGAAATCCGGCGCTGCGGCAGAGGCACGCCCAGTTCGGACAGGCGCGCAATCACCGTCTGGGTCAGCAGCGTCTCATCATCGCCCATGACCCAGTCGTAGCCGAGCAGATCCTCGACCGAAATCCTGGGGCGGACCAGCAGGGGATGCCCGCGACGCACGACCAGCGACAGCGGCTCGCCAGCGATGACCACCGCCTCCAGCTGGGTTTCCCCGGGGTCGAGACGGGCAAGCGCGAAATCTAGGCGTCCCTCGCGCAGCGAATCGCAAAGCGCGGCAGATGTCGCAACGGTCACTTCGGCCCGGAACTCGGGGAAGGATCGTTGCAGTGCGATCAGCGTCGGCATGACCAGGCTGAGCGCGGGGCCGGTCACCGATCCGACCCGCACCACTCCGGCCCGACCAGTGGCCGCCTCGGCCAGCTCGCGGGCGGCATCGGCCAGCTCGATCTCGATCCGCGCCGCGCGCAGGGCCAGGGCCTTTCCGGCGGGCGTCAACTGCAACCCCCGACCTTGACGTTCATGAAGCGACAGGCCCAGCATCTCCTCCATCTCGGCCAGAAGCCGCGAGGCAGCGGGTTGGGCGACGCCAATTCTTGCTGCGGCCAGGCCAAGAGTGCCCGTGTCTTCCAGCTCTGCCAACAGTCGCAACTGGATTTGCTTCAGGCGCCGAAGCTGGCTTGAAAGCGCCGTTGGCGATGAATTCATACCATTCCTGTTATCAATAGGAACATAAGGCCTATTTGACAGATATGGATCCGCTGCGCAATCTCCGCGCTGTCCGCAAGCGCGGGCCGCGAAAGCGTGCTCAGTGCGGATGCAAACCAGAATCATCGGGAGGAAACAGATGATCTTGACCCGCCGCGGCCTCATGGCCCTTGCTGGCACCACTGCCGCGCTGTCGGCTCTGCCCGCCTTTGCCCAGGAAAAGGGCTCGGTCGGCATCGCGATGCCCACCAAATCCTCGTCGCGCTGGATTTCCGACGGCGAGTCGATGGTGAAGGCCTTCACCGAGGCCGGCTATGTCGCCGACCTGCAATATGCCGAGGATGACATTCCGACTCAGCTGTCCCAGATCGAGAACATGATCACGAGCGGCGTCAAGGCGCTGGTGATCGCGGCCATCGACGGCACCACGCTGTCGAACGCGCTGGACAACGCCGCTGCCCAGGGCATCAAGGTGATCGCCTATGACCGCCTGATCCGGGATTCCGGTTCGGTTGACTATTACGCCACCTTCGACAACTTCAAGGTCGGCGTGCAGCAGGCCGAAAGCCTGGTTGCGGGCCTCAAGGAACGCTTCCCCGATGTGAAGCCGTGGAACGTCGAGCTGTTCGGCGGCAGCCCGGACGACAACAACGCCTTCTTCTTCTACAACGGCGCGATGTCGGTCCTGCAACCGATGATCGACGCAGGCGAGATCGCCATCCCGTCGGGCCAGGTGGGCATGGACGTGGTCGGCACGCTGCGCTGGGACGGCGCGGTGGCGCAGGCCCGGATGGACAACCTTCTGTCGTCGAACTATGGCGACAAGCAGCTTCATGGCGCGCTGTCGCCCTATGACGGCCTTTCGATCGGCATCCTGTCGTCGGTCAAGGGCGTCGGCTATGGCTCGGGCGACCTGAAGATGCCGATCGTCACCGGCCAGGACGCCGAGATCCCCTCGGTCAAGTCGATGATCGCCGGCGAGCAGTATTCGACGATCTTCAAGGACACCCGCGAACTGGCCAAGGTCACCGTCAAGATGGTGGACGCGGTCCTGTCTGGCGGCACGCCCGAGATCAACGATACCAAGACCTACGACAACGGCGTGAAGGTGGTTCCGTCCTACCTGCTGGAGCCGGTTTCGGTGAATATCTCGAACTACGAGGAAATCCTTGTCGGTTCGGGCTACTACACCGCGGACCAGCTGCAGTAAGCTGATCCGATAGGCCCGCCCGCGCCCCAGTCGCGCGGGCGGGTTCCCCTTGGGAGGGGGATCATGACCACACTTCTGGAAATGCGGGAGATCACCAAGGTCTTCCCGGGCGTCAAGGCGCTTGACCGGGTCAGCCTTTCGGTCGAGGCCGGCGAGATTCACGCGATCTGCGGCGAGAACGGTGCCGGAAAATCCACCCTGATGAAAGTGCTGTCGGGTGTCTATCCGCATGGCAGCTATGACGGCGAGATTGTCTACGACGGCCAGCCGCTGCACACGCGCGGCATCCGCGACAGCGAGGCGAAGGGCATCATCATCATCCACCAGGAACTTGCGCTGATCCCGCTTCTGTCGATCGCCGAGAACCTGTTCATGGGCAACGAGGTCGCGTCGAACGGCGTCATCTCCTGGCCGCTGGCCTTCCAGAAGACCAAGGACCTTCTGCGCCGCGTCGGGTTGGACGAACCCCCCGGTGCGGTGGTCGGCAAGCTGGGCGTCGGCAAGCAGCAACTGATCGAGATCGCCAAGGCCCTGTCGAAGAATGTCCGCCTGCTGATCCTGGACGAACCGACCGCCGCCCTGCAGGAAGCCGACGCCGACCGCCTTCTGGACCTGATGCTGGAGCTTAAGGCGCAAGGGGTCACCCAGATCATGATCAGCCACAAGCTGAACGAGATTGCCCGCGTCGCCGACCGGATCACCGTGATCCGCGACGGCACCTCGGTCTCCACGCTCGACAAGGACGAGATCTCGGAAGACCGCATCATCCGCGACATGGTCGGGCGCGACATGGCGCACCGTTACCCGGAGCGCACACCGAATCCCGGCGAAATGCTGTTCGAGGTCGATGGCTGGTCCTGCCTTCATCCCGAACAGGCGGGCCGCCAGATGATCAAGGGCGTCTCGCTCAACGTCCGCAAGGGCGAGATCGTCGGCATCGCCGGGCTGATGGGCACCGGCCGCACCGAGCTTGCGATGTCGATCTTCGGCCAGAGCTACGGCAAGGGTCACGCGGGGCAGGTGCGGATGCACGGCAAGCCGGTGGATGTCTCGACGGTCACGAAGGCCATCGACGCCGGGATTTCCTACGTCACCGAGGACCGCAAGGCGCTGGGCCTGATCCTGGACGAGCCGATCCTGAAGAACATCAGCCTGGCGAACCTGATGGGCATCGCCCGCCGCCACGTCCTGGACAAGCGGCGCGAGGCGCAGGTCGCCGAAGGTTACCGCAAGCAGCTTGCGATCCGCACCCCCGGCGTGCAGCAGAAGGTGGTGAACCTTTCGGGCGGCAACCAGCAGAAGGTGGTGCTGTCGAAATGGCTGTTCACCGACCCCCAGCTTCTGATCCTTGACGAACCCACCCGCGGCATCGACGTGGGCGCGAAGTTCGAGATCTACACGATCATGAAGGATCTCGCCCAGCAGGGGCGCGGGGTGCTGATGATCAGCTCTGAAATGCCCGAGCTTCTGGGCATGTGCGACCGCATCTATGTCATGAACGAAGGCCGCATCGTGGGCGAGCTGGCCCGCGACGAGGCCGATCAGGAAAAGATCATGGCGCTGATCGTCAAGGACAACGGCAAGGGAAAGGCGGCCTGAATGGCGGACAAGCAAGGCTCACTCGGCGGCCATCTGCGCGAGAACGGGATGCTCTTGGCGCTGGTCGCCATCGTGGCGCTGTTTTCGGTGCTGGTGTCGTTGCAGGGCAAGCCGATGTTCCTGCAGGCCCCGAACATCACCAACATCTTCCTGCAGAACGGCCATGTCATCATCCTGGCTTTGGGCATGCTGCTGATCATCGTGGCGGGCCATATCGACCTTTCGGTCGGCTCGGTCGCCGCCTTCACCGGGGCGGTCGCGGCGTGGCTGACGGTTGACCTGAAGCTGCCGGTCTACGCCGTGATCCCCCTGACCCTGATCGTCGGCGGCCTGATCGGCGCGGCGCAGGGCTATTGGGTGGCCTACTGGCGCATCCCCAGCTTCATCGTGACGCTGGCTGGCATGCTGGTATTCCGGGGGGCAACGCTTTGGCTTCTGGGCGGGCAGAACATCGGGCCGTTCCCCAAGGAATTCCAGGCCATGTCCTCGGGCTTCATCCCCGACCTCACCGGACTGACAAAGCCGCACGGCCTGACGCTGATCATCGCCGCGATCGCGATCGGCGTGGTGATCTGGGTCGGTCTGCGCGCGCGGCGCCGCGACATGGAGTTCGGGATCGTTCCCGAACCCACCGGCCTGTTCTGGGGCCGCTCGCTGCTTATCGCCGCTGCGATGGCTTTCGTGGGCTGGCAGCTTGCCAGCTTCCGCGGGCTGCCGAACGTGCTGGTGGTGCTCGCGGTGCTGATCGTCCTGTACGCCTTCTTCACCGAAAACACCGTGCAGGGTCGGCGCATCTATGCCGTGGGCGGGAACTACAAGGCCGCCAAGCTGTCGGGCATCGGCACCGAGCGGCTGGTTTTCGCCTGTTTCGTCAACATGGGCGTTCTTGCCGCCCTTGCCGGGATGATGGTCACCGCGCGCCTGAACTCGGCCACCCCCAAGGCCGGCACCGGGTTCGAGCTTGACGCCATCGCCGCAGTCTTCATCGGCGGGGCCTCGATGGCGGGCGGCTCGGGCAAGATCATCGGCGTGGTGATCGGTGCCCTGATCATGGGCGTGATGAACATGGGGATGTCCATCCTGGGCATCGGCATCGACTACCAGCAGATGATCAAGGGGCTGGTGCTTCTGGCCGCCGTGATCTTCGACGTCTACAACAAGAACAAGTGAGCCTCGCCATGCACCTTTCCACCGTCAAGGGCATCGGCCCCGTTTTCCGCGAAGGCACCGAAGCCCGCACCCTGCGCAACACCCCCTCGGTCTACGACCTGGCCGCCTCGGCGGTCAACGCGGGCCACAGCCTTGCTACGGAAATCGAAAAGCGTGGCCTTGGCGAAACCGTCGACCTCACCCGCGCCGCCTTCGACCTGCCCGTCAGCCATCCCGATCCCGCGCATCTTCACCTGACCGGCACCGGCCTGACCCACCTCGGCTCTGCTTCCGCCCGCGACGCGATGCACGCCAAGCTTGAGGGGGGCGAAACCCTCACCGACAGCATGAAGATGTTCCGCATGGGCCTCGACGGCGGCCGCCCCGCTGCCGGGGACGTCGGCGCGCAGCCCGAGTGGTTCTACAAGGGCAACGGTTACGCTGCCGTCGCCCCCGGTTCCGCCCTGGAAGCCCCCGGATTTGCCGAAGACGGCGGCGAGGAACCCGAAATCGCCGGCATCTACCTGATCGGCCCGACCGGCATCCCGCACCGCATCGGCTGGGCGCTGGGCAACGAATTCTCCGACCACATAACCGAGCGCGTCAACTACCTCTGGCTCGCCCACTCCAAGCTGCGCGTGGCCTCGTTCGGCCCGGAAATCATGGTGGGCGATCTCCCGGCGGATGTGCGCGGCCACTCCCGAATCCTGCGCGATGGCAAGACGCTCTGGGAAAAGCCGTTCCTCAGCGGTGAGGCCAACATGTCCCACACTTTCGCCAACCTCGAACACCACCACTTCAAATACGCCATCTTCCGCCAGCCCGGAGACCTGCACGTCCACTACTTCGGCACCGCCACCCTGTCCTTCGCCGATGGGATCAAGACCCTCCCCGGAGACACGTTCGAGATCGAGGTCCCCGACTTCGGCCAACCGCTCCGCAACACCCTTACCTTCGCGCCGAAGACCCCCGGCGCGACGAAAGTCCAGCAACTGTAAGAGGCCATCATGACCTTCAAGCCCGCAAAATGGCCCCGCAAGCTCCGCAGCCAGGAATGGTTCGCCGGAACCTCGAAGGACGCGATCTACCACCGTTCGTGGATGAAGAATCAGGGCCTGCCCGCTGACCTTTTCGATGGTCGCCCGGTCATCGGCATCCTGAACACCTTTTCCGAGCTGAACCCCTGCAACGCCCACCTCAACGACCTAGCCGAGCGGGTGAAGCACGGCGTCTATGAGGCTGGCGGATTTCCCGTCATCGTCCCCGTGTTCAGCGTCTCCGAATCCGGCTTCCGCCCCACCGCGATGATGTTCCGTAACCTCGCCGCCATGGCCGTGGAAGAAACCATCCGCGGCCAGCAGATGGACGGCGTCGTGTGCCTCGTCGGCTGCGACAAGACCACGCCCTCGCTTTTGATGGGCGCGGCGAGCGTCGACCTGCCCACCATCATGGTCTCCGGCGGGCCGATGCTGAACGGCTATTTCCGGGGCGAGCGTGTCGGCTCGGGCACCCATCTCTGGAAGTTCTCCGAGGCGGTGAAGGCCGGTGAAATGACCGCCGAGGAGTTCGTCGAGGCCGAAGCCTCGATGTCCCGCTCCCCCGGCTCCTGCAACACGATGGGCACGGCATCGACAATGGCCAGCATGGTCGAGGCTCTGGGCATGACCCTCTCCGGCAACGCCGCGATCCCCGCCGTCGACAGCCGCCGCCGCGTGATGGCGCACCTGACCGGGCGTCGCATCGTGCAGATGGTGAAGGACGACCTGAAACCCTCCGACATCCTCACCCGCGAAGCGTTCCAGAACGCCATCCGCGCCAATGCCGCCATCGGTGGCAGCACCAATGCCGTGATCCACCTCCTCGCCATCGCGGGCCGTTGCGGCATCGACCTCACCCTGAACGACTGGGACGAATGGGGCCGGGGCGTGCCCACGATCGTCAACCTGATGCCCTCCGGCAAATACCTGATGGAGGAGTTTTTCTACGCCGGTGGCCTCCCCGCCGTCATGAAGCGCCTCGGTGAAGCGGGCCTGCTGAACAAGGACGCCCTGACCGTCTCAGGCGGCGGCGTCTGGGATGAGGTCAAGGATGTCCGCAGCCACAACGACGACGTGATCCTCCCCGCCGAGAAGGCCCTGACCCAGTCCGGCGGCATCGTCGTCGTCAGGGGCAACCTCGCCCCTGACGGAGCCGTCCTGAAACCCTCCGCCGCCACCCCCGCCCTGATGCAGCACCGGGGCCGCGCCGTCGTGTTCGAGGATATCGACGACTACAAGGCGAGGATCGAGGACGAGTCCCTCGACATTGACGAGACCTGCGTCATGGTCCTGAAGAACTGCGGCCCGCGCGGATATCCCGGCATGGCCGAGGTCGGCAACATGGGCCTGCCGCCCAAGGTCCTGCGCAAGGGTATCACCGACATGGTCCGCATCTCGGACGCGCGCATGTCCGGCACGGCCTATGGCACCGTGGTCCTGCACACCAGCCCCGAAGCCGCGCGCGGTGGTCCGCTGGCCGTGGTCCGCTCCGGCGATTTTATCGAACTCGACGTGGCGAACCGCCGCCTCCACCTCGACATCCCGGATGAGGAACTCAAGGCCCGCCTCGCCGCCTGGAAACCCGCCGTGGAACCTCCGTCGGGCGGCTATGCCAAGCTTTACCACGACCACGTCCAGGGCGCCGACAAGGGCGCCGACATGGACTTCCTGATCGGCTGTCGCGGCAACGCCGTCGCGCGGGAGAGCCACTGATGGCGCGCACCAGGATCGCGCTCGTCGGTATCGGGAAGATCGCGCTGGACCAGCACGTCCCGGCGCTGAACACCTCGCCCGATTGGGAACTCGCCGCCACCATCAGCCGCAGCGGCAAGGTGGATGGCATCCCGTCATACACCGATTTCGCCACCTTCCTGACCGAGCGTCCCGACATCCCTGCCGTCTCGCTCTGCATGCCTCCCGTCCCGCGCTATGCCTACGCCGAGGCGGCGCTGAACGCAGGCCGCCACGTCATGCTGGAGAAACCGCCGGGGGCCACGCTCGCCGAAGTCCACGCCCTTCAAGCCCTCGCGAAATCCCGGGGCCTAACCCTTTACGCAACCTGGCACAGCCGCATGGCCCATGCCGTCGCCCCCGCCAAGGCCTGGCTGGCCGACAAGATCGTGCAAAAGGCCCACATCACCTGGCGCGAGGACGTGCGCAAATGGCATCCCGGCCAAGACTGGGTGTTCCAGCCCGGCGGCATGGGCGTCTTCGATCCCGGCATCAACGCGCTGTCGATTCTGACCGAGATCTTGCCGCAGCCTGTCCACCTGACCCGCGCCACGCTGGAGTTTCCCGCGAACCGCCAGACACCCATTGCGGCGCAGTTGACCTTCAGCGGCAACGTCAGTGCGGATTTCGACTGGCGGCAAGAGGGCCCGCAGACCTGGGATATCACCGTCATCACCGACAAGGGCGAGCTTGCCCTTCGCATGGGCGGCAACGTGCTGGAGATCGACGGCAAGCCTTTCGCCGGGGAAAACACCATCATGGGCGAATACCCGGCGCTTTACGCCCGGATGGCCGACCTTGTCCGCACCGCCACCTGCGACGTCGACCTTGCGCCGATGGTGCATGTGGCCGATGCCCTGACCCTGGGCGAACGCCGCATCACCGGCGCTTTCGACTTCTGAAAGGACCGAACCATGCTGACCGGAAAGCATCTGATCGCGGGCGACTGGATCGGGGGCGACCAGACCTTCGCCTCCTCACCCGCCCACGGCCCCTCGCACCAGTTCGCCGTCGGCACCCCCGCCCACGTCACCGCCGCCTGTGACGCTGCCGAAGCCGCCTTCCCCGCCTATTCTGGCAAGACCCGCAAGGAACGCGCCGCCTTCCTGAACCGCATTGCCGACGAGATCGAGGCGCGCGGGGCCGAGATCACCGAGGTCGGCACCCAGGAAACCGGCCTCCCCGCCGCGCGGCTGGAAGGCGAACGTGGCCGCACGACCATGCAACTACGCCTCTTTGCCAGTCATATCCTGAAAGACGGCTGGCTCGACCGCCGCCACGATGCGGCCTTGCCCGACCGCCAGCCTGCCCCGCGCCCGGACATCAAACTCCTGCAACGCCCCATCGGCCCCGTCGCCGTGTTCGGAGCCTCGAACTTCCCGCTCGCCTTCTCCACCGCCGGGGGCGACACCGCCAGCGCCCTTGCCGCCGGTTGCCCTGTCGTGGTCAAGGGCCACTCCGCCCACCCCGGCACCGGCGAGATCGTCGCGCAAGCCATCGACGCCGCCATCCGCGCCACCAACATGCCCCCTGGCACCTTCTCCCTTGTCCAGGGCGGCAAGCGCGACGTCGGCGAAGCCTTGGTCCAGCACCCGCTCATCAAGGCCGTCGGCTTCACCGGATCGCTTGCCGGGGGCCGCGCCCTCTTCAACCTCTGCGCCCAAAGGCCCGAGCCGATCCCCTTCTTCGGCGAGCTTGGGTCGGTGAACCCGATGTTCCTCCTCCCCGCCGCCCTTGCCGCACGGGGCGAATCCATCGCCAAAGGCTGGGCCGGGTCGCTGACGATGGGCGCGGGCCAGTTCTGCACCAACCCCGGTATCGCCGTCCTGATCGACGGCCCCGAAGCTGACGCCTTTGTCGCCGCCGCCAGAACCGCCCTCGCCGCCGTCGGTCCGCAGACCATGCTTACCGACGGTATCGCCGACGCTTTCCGCCAAGGCCGGGACCGCATCGCCAGAGGCAGTGGGGTCCGTTCTGTCCTCACCACCACCTGCGACCACCGCAATGCCATGCCGTGCCTGTTCGAGGTGTCCGGTCAGGACTGGCTGGACAACCACGCGCTTGCCGAGGAGGTTTTCGGCCCCCTCGGCCTCATCGTCCGCGTGCGCCATGCGGCGGAAATGCAGGACATCGCGCGCAGCCTGCAGGGCCAGCTGACCTGCACGCTCCACCTCGACGACGCCGACACCGACCTTGGGAAAGCCCTGATGCCGATCCTGGAACGCAAGGCGGGCCGCGTCCTTGCCAACGGCTTCCCGACGGGTGTCGAAGTGGTGGACGCCCAGGTTCATGGCGGGCCCTACCCGGCTTCGACCAACTTCGGCGCAACCTCGGTCGGCACCCTGTCGATCCGCCGCTGGTTGCGCCCCGTCGCCTATCAGAACATGCCCGAGGCGCTGCTGCCCCTGGATTGGGCCTGAGCGCACAGGGTCTGAACCCGCGCGCCAAATCCAAACCGGGCGTGAGCGCCCGCAAGCAAGCCTCTGCTTTCAAAGGCCGCCGAAGCCTGCCCCCGCGCAGGCAACAGGGTTGGTCTGGCAAGACAGCGTCAGACGAGCCGCGTCGACTTGTCGGCGCGGGATCGGCTAGGGTGCCGCAATCGATTGCCCGGAGAGGCCTGGAATGCGCGAAGATGTCGAGCCCAAACGAGCGAAGGGCACGGGTGTGAAATTCGCCTACGATACGTTGCGGGACGAGATCCTGACGCTTGAACTTCAACCCGGGGCCGTTCTGGACGAAACCTCGCTGGCCGAGCGGTTCGCGATGTCGCGGTCGCCCGTGCGCGAGGCCTTGATCCGGCTGGCGGGGGATGACCTGGTCGTGACGCTGTCCAACCGCTCGACCGTGGTGGCGCCGATCGACGTGCAGCGGTTTCCGAAATACGTCGAGGCGCTGGATGTCGCGCAGCGGATGAACACCCGGCTTGCTGCCGAATTGCGCACCGAAGCGGATCTCAAGCTGATTGCGCGGCGTCAGAAGGAATTCGTCGCCACAGTGCACAGGGGCGAGCACCTGGCGATGTCAGAGGCAAACATGGTTTTCCACATGGCTATCGCCGCTGCCGGTCGGAACCCGTATCTGTCAGCTTTTTACGAGCGACTGCTGAATCAGGGCCGTCGGATGTTGCACCTGCATTTCGCCGATCTCGAACAGGGCAAGAAAGAGATCCTGCTTACCGGCGAGCATGACGACATGCTTGCCGCGATCCGTGACCGCGATGTGGCGCGGGCGGATGCTTTGGCGCATGCCCATACCCGGCAGTTCCGTGACACCATCATCACCTGCATGAAGCGGACCTACCTGGATGACGCTTCATTCGATGCGCCAGGTTTGCGGACCTGATGCAAATAACGCAGCCAAGGCGCGGTGCTGCGCCGAAGTCGTGACCCCGGACGACTTTGATCGAGACTCAGCCCTGCGGGCTTCGCAAGGCTGTGACCCTTGCGGTCGGAACCTCGATGCCGCCTTCCAGAAGAAGGGATGTGCCGTTGGTTCCGCCGCCCCGTGCCTCGACCACACGGGCATAATGCTCGACCGGGCGCGAATCGATGACTGTCTCGCCATTCAGGCTTTCCAGGGAAATCGAGTAGAGTCCGGACGGGAGCGGCGTGCCATCCATCCCGCCCCCGAGCCATTGATAGGGTTCGGCGCTGACTGGAATTTCCTCGCGCGAGACGAGGTTTCCGGCCGTATCACGAACCGCAAGGACCGCACGGGTCGCACCGACCGCCGGGGTCGGCGACAAGGTGACAGGGGTGCCCTGATACAGGACAGGCGCATCAGAACGTGCTTCCTTGCCGATCCAGCTGGCCATATCCGCCATGCCGAACTGCTGGAACCGGCCTTGCAGGTCGGCAAGCAACTGGTTCGTGCGCACCTGCTGTTCGACCCCTGAAAATGTGGCAAGCTGCACGGCGTAATCGGCCGAATCGATCGGGTTCATCGGATCCTGGTTCTGCATCTGCACGGTCAGCATCCGCAGGAAGGTGTTGAAGTCCGAGGTGATCTTCGGGGGGGCCGGGGTGCCCGGATTTGCACTTGCGGCGGAAGTTACTGGAGAGATGTCCATTTTTCTGGCCTCACAGTCTAAGGTCTAGGGTGGCTCCGACGGCATCGCGTCGGGTCGGAGAAATCGGTGTCTGCTCATCACGAGACCGTCCCGGTCCAAGGGCATTCGGTTCATGCCGGCGGTCTGGACTTCTGCCTTGGCTATCCTGTCCAAAGCCGATGTCCGCCCCGGAATAGCCGGCAGCCTTGATTGCCGCGGCAAGGTCGCCCGCATGGCGCCGGAACAGATCAAGTGTTTCGGGCCGCTCGACGCTGATCAGGATCACCAGCCTGTCCGGGTTCGCCGCATCCGCTTCGAGCCGCAATCTCACGCGACCGAGTTCTTCCGGGGCGAGTGCAAGCTCGGTCGCCTTGTCCGAGGTTTCGACCAGAACTCCGGCAAGTTGCGCGGCGACCTGCTGAACCGGCAACGACGACGGGCTCTGCGGGACGGAGGCGGCACCAGACCAGGAGTGCAGCGAAGGACCGGCCAAGACCGGAAAGCCAGGCTCTTCACGGCTTTCCAAGAGACCCCTTTCCCACTCCGACAAAAGGATCAGTGCTGGCTGCTCTGTCTGCGCTGCCGACGGGGAGAGAGGCGCGACCGTGATCGCGCGCGCACTGACCTTCGCCGGAGCTTCGTTCGAGGCCACCGTTTCCGACCGTCTGCGCGGCGGATCGATGATCTGTTGGCCGATCGAGTTCGCCAAGGTTCCCAGGGACACGTTGGGTTCCGTCGCGCCGGTCGCCGGAAGCAGGGCAATGGCGACCGGGTCAGGATCGGCATTCCGATCCGCTTGCAGTCCGGTGGCGGACCCTTGCGGCGCGGTCAATCCTGCAAAGGCGCGCTCCCAGAAACTGCTGGCGGACGGGGTCGGTGCAGCCAATGGCTCTTTTGACGGCAGGAGGGCGGCCACCACGGACGGGCCGCCGAGGTCGTCCTGCATCACTGCCCGGCGTGGCGTTCGGGGTGATTCAGGCCCGGAGGAGGGATAGGCATCCATCTCGTCCGGCCTGACCTGCGCCGTCGGGTCCATGGCCCGGTCGTATGGTCCCGAGGATTCTGCAGCAGGCGCGTCTCTTGCGATCCGGGCGTCCTGCGGTGGTTCCCTACGATCCAGACCTTCAGGAACCGGGGGGTCGATCCGCGCAGTCTGCGCACCGGTGTTTCCAGTCACGGCGCTTGTCGGGGCGGCGGCGACCTCGACCGCATCACCGGTGCCGCCTGGCCCGGCCTGTCCGGCACGGACGGAAGTTTCGGGCACCGCAGCATTCGTTTGTTGCGCGGGCAATCGCAAAGCGGGCGATTCGTCTGGCCAGGATCCCGATGGCACCTTTTCAGGTTGGGCACCCTCTGGTGGATCAGGTGGAAACGCACGATCTGACGGCATGCCGGTCTGGTCAGGGCCGACCGGCCCTGCGCGCATGGGACTGGCCAGCTCTGCCTGCCCCGAAGGCATCGTGCCCCCGGGCGTGTCGCCCGATTCGACAGCTTGCAGACCTGCGGTGCCAAATGCAGCCGCCGCCGGCGAGAGACCCGTGCCAGTCAAATCCCCATCCGACACCGGGGCAGATGCACTGTCGCTTTCCGCGCCACCGGTTCTTGGTGCGGGCTGCACGACGACGGGAATCGACATAGCCGCACCAATCCACGCGGGCTGAACACCAGTGCCGACCCCGGTTGCATCGGATGGAGCAATGTCACCTTCGGAGGCCGGCAGATCCGCTTCGAAGGCCATGGCAAAGCCCCGATCGGTCGGCTCTGCGCCCGGCGGTGGCACATCGACTGTGGCCGAGGGGAAAAGAGTGATAGCCAGCGCGCTTTGCATTGTTCCACGACTTCTGCCGCAATGACCGAGGTATTGCAGCCAGAAGTTACTCATTCTTTACGCGCTTGCCGGATGATTGCGGAAAATCCGACCGATCAGGAGCAAGGAATGGACACCTCCCCAATTTCGACTCAACTCACCGGACGGCAGCAGAAACTGATGCAGAAAGCGAAAGAGCTTGAAGCCACTTTCCTTGCCGAAATGCTGGCCTACTCCGGCCTGGGCGAGCAGCAGGGCGCTTTCGCTGGCGGTCAGGGTGAGGCGCAGTTTTCCTCGTTCCTGCGACAGGAACAGGCCAGGCTCATGGTTGAAAGCGGTGGCATCGGGCTTGCGGAGCTGATCTTCAATTCAATGGCGAGGTCCGAAAGTGACGCAACTTGAGCTCCTGCTTGACCAGACTGCCGAAGCTCTGCTTTCAGGCGATCTTGCAGCACTGTCCCGGTTTGCCCCCCTGATCGAGGCGATCGACCTCAAGCCAACGGACCGCCCGACCGCCGAGAGACTCAGGACCAAGGCCGAGCGAAATGCCCGCCTGCTTGAGGCCGCAACGCGTGGTGTAAAATCGGCCGGCCTCCGCGTGGCAGAGATCAAGCGTGGCCCGACGCTGACCACCTATGACGCCCGGGGCCACAAGGCGCTGATCGCGCCCAAGGGCCTCGAGCCGACCCGACGCGTTTAAGTTGGTTCAAATGCTTTGAATGTCGAGAAAGCCGATTAGGGAATGGTTAGCTGATTTGCCGCTTCATGGTTCCTGCGTCTCATGAAGGGGCGGCGCCATCGGGGCAGCCGATGGCACGGACAGAACGCCAATTCCGCCACGCATCGTGGCTTTTTGGCCGTGAAACCTGCGGCCTTTTCGCGAAGGACTGAACAATGTCGTCGATTCTGACCAACACCAGCGCGATGGTTGCCCTGCAGACCATGAAGGGCATCAACGCCAACCTGAACAAGACCCAGGCCGACATTTCCACCGGCAAGACGGTGGCCACCGCCAAGGACAACGCCGCCGTCTGGGCGATCTCCAAGGTGATGGAATCGGACGTGCAGGGCTTCAAGGGGATTTCCGACAGCCTTTCGGTCGGCAATGCCACTCTGACCGTGGCCCGCCAGGCCTCTGAATCGGTCACCAAGCTTCTGACTGAAATGAAGGGCAAGATCGTTGCGGCCCAGGCCGAAAACGTCGACCGCAGCAAGCTGCAGACCGACATCACGCAGTTGACCAAGCAGATCGAATCGGTCGTCGGTGCGGCGCAGTTCAACGGCCTCAACCTGGTTGACGGTTCGGAAACCTCGATCAACGTGCTGTCGTCTCTGGACCGCAGCGCGACCGGCGTGGCCTCGTCCAACATCGAGGTCACGGCGCAGAACCTGTCGACTTCGGCGGGTTTGGCGCTCTCTGGCACCGCGCTCGGCTCGGTACCCGGGTTGCCGGTTGCCGGTGGTGCGACCGGCACCGTGACCGGCTTCAGCATCCAGGGTGGTGCGGGCGCGCTGGCTTCGAACGCCAATGGTGCAGATCCCGGCACGCTGACCTCGCTCATTGAAGGCGATGCCATCGAACTGACGGTCGGCTCTTCGACCGGGCGCTACGTCGTGAAAAAGGGTGATACGAACGAGGAACTCGCCACAGGTTTGCGCAATGCGCTGATCCAGGGCGGGGTCAACGGGTCGGATTTCACCCTCTCAGCATCTTCCGGCACCTTGAGCATCACCAACAATACGAACGCTGCGGCAGCAGTCTCGGTTGCAGCCACCCGCGGTGAGGGCGGACTGGCAGCGCTGAACACGATCGACGTGACCAGCAATGCACCTGCCGCCCTCGATGCGATTGAAGGCTTGCTGCAAACCTCGATCAATGCGGCGGCGAGCTTCGGCTCGTCGCAAAAGCGGATCGACATCCAGAACGAGTTCGTCGGCAATCTGACCGACTCGCTCAAGACCGGCATCGGCGCGATGGTCGATACCGACATGGAGGAAGCCTCGGCCCGTCTGCAGGCGCTGCAGGTGCAGCAGCAGCTTGCGACCCAGGCGCTGTCGATCGCCAACCAGCAGCCGCAGGGTCTCCTGTCTCTGTTCCGCTAAGCACTTCGGGCCGCGGGGGGTAAACCTCGCGGCCCACCTCACTGCAACGCTTTCGAACAGATGGACACCCCATGACCTTCCATTCCGCCATCAGCTATGCCCGGCCAGAAGCGCCGACCCGCTCACTCCGCTCGGTCGAATACGATCTTCTTGCGCAAGTTACACAGCGGCTGCGCACTGCTTGGGCCAACCGCGCGACCGACTTTCCCGCGCTGGTCCGGGCGCTTACCGACAATTCCCAACTCTGGTCCACGCTCGCCTCGGACGTGGCGCTGCCCGGAAACGGACTGCCTGCCGCCCTACGCGCCCGGCTTTTCTACCTGTACGAATTCACCGTTCATCACAGCCGCTCGGTCCTGGACGAGAAGGCCAGCGTCGAGGTGCTGACGGACATCAACATGGCAGTGATGCGGGGCCTGCGCGGCGACGGGGGCGCAGCATGACCGGTCTCGTCCTCAAGCTTGGGCCGCATGAAAGGGTACTGATCAACGGCGCGGTGATCGAGAACGGCGAAAAACGCTCGCGTCTTGCAATCATGACCCCAAACGCAAACATTCTGCGTCTGCGTGACGCCATCCACCCCGAGGCGGTAAACACCCCGGTTCGCCGGGTCTGCTACATCGCACAACTCGTACTTACTGGTGACGCTGACGCAGAAGAAGCCAAGCTGCAACTGCTCCGCGGAATCGAACAGCTCAGTCAGGTATTGACGGACTACGATAGCCGCACACAGCTGACCGCCGCAAGCCGTGCGGTGATGGAGAATCAGCACTATCAAGCCCTTAAGTCACTGCGGGCGCTGCTTCCACGAGAGGAGCGGCTTTTCGCCGCCAGCAGGGCATGAGTTTCACCCCCATCCTGCCACTGTCCGGGCTCACTGGCTGGGGGTTTCTGAAGCGGACGATGGCGCGGCAGCAGGCTGTGCAGCAGTCTCTTCCCGCGCAACAGCGGGACGAGGCCTACTTTCGCGACCGTATCGGGAAAGCGGACACCGCCGAAAAACTGGTGAACGACAAACGACTTTTGCGCATCGCCCTTACCGCTTTCGGGCTTGAGGGCGATGTGAACAGCAAGGCCTTCATCCAGAAGATTTTGGAGGGTGGTACGCTGAAGGAAGGCAGTCTGGCCAACAAGCTGGCTGACAAGCAATACCAGAAGTTCGCCTCGGCGTTTGGCTATGGAGACTATTCGGTTCCACGGACCAAGATATCCACATTTCCCGACGAGATTCTTGCTCAGTTCCGATCCCGCAGCTTTGAGAAGGAGGTTGGCCTACAGAACAACACCTATCGCCTGGCCATGAATGCCGAACGCGAAATTCAGGCTCTGGCGGGTAAGTCCACGAGCGAGACGGCGAAGTGGTATACTCTTCTTGGCAATGCCCCGATGCGCGAAGTCATGCAGACAGCATTGGGGCTGCCGAAGAGCTTTTCCGCCATCGACATCGACCAGCAGGTCGGGGTGCTGAAGGCGAGGACCGAGGCTGCCTTCGGCGCAGCCGACCTTGGCCAATTCAAGGAACCGGAAAAAATGGAGGCGCTGGTCCGCCGCTTCCTCCTGCAGTCGGACATCCAGAGTCAGGCCTCAGCCAACTCGCCAGGGTCTGTCGCCCTTACACTCTTGCGTGGCCAAGCATGATGCCCGGGTGAAAATCCCGGCGCAGCGCGAAACATCGAACAGGCCAGAGAGACACTGTTCACTGCAATCGGGTGACGCTTCATGACCAAGCGGCACCGGGATCGCGCCCGGCGCGAGGTGAGGGTGATGCAGATCGCCGAGGATGGATGTGACCATGCGGTGTGGAACAGATAGAGACCAACCGCAGTGTGATCCGGAACATTCAGCGCAAGACAGCGCATGCCTTTGAATGTTCGGCAGCGACCGATTGCCGTGCATTCACGCTGCCTGCCGCCGATCATCCTTAACTCTCCAGCAATTCCCCGACTTCCTCTGCAAGCCGGTTCAGGTGTCCGGCCCGGCTCTCTCCGCGCCAACAACGGCTCTGGGCCGCGGCCTTGGCGCCATTCCCCGCAATGGTCGAAGCCACAACGTTGATCCGGGTGGTCCCGCCAGGGACAGCCATCGGTTTCCGCATCACGGCCCGCGAGGCTCTTCTGCGTTGTCCAGCTGTCCGCCGCAGCCAGCTTGCCAACTGTGCGCCAGAAACTGCCGTGTCGGAATGGTATCTGCGACGGATATGCCTGAATGAGACCTTTCGACGCGGGGTTGAGGAGGCACTACCGCAGATGGCCGTTCCGTGCCGGGTCTTACGATTTGCCTTTGCCATGCCGCAGGCTTTGCCTAACCTGTCGGGAAGGGTGAATTCGAGGGATCCAGGAGAGTGCCAAGTCCCGCAACCGCTTCGTTTCGCCATCGCGGCATGCCGATGGAAGCCTCGACCTTGCGAACGCTGAATCAGTTCGCGGTCGACCTGATTCAGATTCCCAGCACCGAAGATCTGTTCTGGTACGTCGCGCAGAACGTGGTGGGCAGGTTGAACTTTGTCGATTGCGTGATCTATCAGGCCAACGAAGAACAGACTGACCTTCGACAGGTAGCAGCCTGGGGCGACAAGAACCCTTTTGGACGCAACATACTGAATCCTCTTATCATTCCTTTTGGCCGTGGGATCACCGGGAAGGTGGCTCAGACCCGGCGGCCGGTCATTGTCGATGATCTCTTGAGCGATCAGAACTACATTCCGGATACCCGGCCGGCGCGGTCGGAAATCTGCGTTCCGTTGCTGCTTCGCGGGCGCGTCGTGGGAGTGATCGACAGCGAACACCCCGATCCACAGGCCTTTGGCGACGTCGAGCTGGAGATACTGGACACGGTGGCCGCGATGACAGGTGCCAAGCTGGAGCTTCTGGCCGAAGCGCAACGTTCGGCGCAAAGATACCGCGAGCTTGTGGCTTCACATGAGCTGCTGAGCGAGGAAGTGTCGGCACGAAAGGCGCTTGAAGCGAAGCTGTTCGAAGCGCGCAGGCTGGAATCGATCGGCAAGTTGACCGGGCGCTTCGCGCATGAATTCAACAATCTCCTCACGGTTGTGCTAGGCAATCTGGAGGTTGCCGAAGCGGATCCGTCGACCGCGGCGGCACGGCAGGGCCTGCGGGATGCCCGCCTGGCCGGAGAACGGGGCGCGAAGCTGGTGCGCGACATGCTGTCTTTCGCGCAACGCACCCGTCTGAACCGGGTGGATGCAGATCTGAACCTGATAGTCGCAGGATTTGCCGACCGCCAGCCTGCGACCTGCGCGGAGCGGCTGGCATTTGATCTGCGCGATGGACTTTGGCCTGTTTCGGTCGATGCGAAGGCCGTGGACGAGATCCTGAAAAACCTGGTCGAGAACGCGCTGGATGCAATGGGTCGCGAAGGCACGGTCGTGATCCGCACCGAGAATGTCCAAAAGTTGATGACCGAGGAGCCGACCGCTCTGCAAGGACCGCCGCCCGGAAGCTATGTGCGGCTGAGCGTCGTGGACACGGGTGCCGGTATCCCGCGCGAGCGCATTTCGCAGATATTTGATCCATTCTACACGACGAAGCCCGTGGGGTCGGGGACCGGACTTGGCCTGTCCATCGTCCAGGGGCTGACGCACCAGATGGGCGGAACCGTGACGGTCGTTTCCGAAACTGATAACGGCAGCACCTTCCGGCTGCTATTTCCCGCGATCAAGTGACGTGGGAACACTTTGTTAACCATGGATCCGTAGCCTTGCCCTCCCAAAAAAACGGAGGATTCGATGGCTGCTTCTTTGGCTTTTGCGAGTGTTCAGGCGGACGAGCTGCCGTTGATCGATGTGGGCGTCTTGCGCCACGGGTCGCCTGCAGAGATCAGGCGCGTGGCCGAACGGATTGGGGCCGCCGCGCGGGATATCGGCTTTTTCCGGGTCTGCAATCACGGTGTGGACCCGGAGCTGATCCTGTCGACCTACCGCGCCGCCGAGGAGTTCTTTTCCCGGCCAGAGGAACAGAAGCTGCGCCTCTACATCGGCCATAGCCCAAATCATCGCGGCTATGTGCCGTTCTCGGAACGCGGCGACTATGCCGACGAGGTGCATCGCAACTACGAGGCCTTCGACCTCGGGCTGGACCTGCCGCGGGACGATCCGGACTTCCTGGCCGGAAACCTTGTGTTGGGCCCCAACGTCTGGCCCGAAATCGCCGGCTTCCGCACGACCGTGTCGCACTATTACACGAAAGTGGCCGACCTTGGTCAGCTGATCTGTTCGGCGCTGGAGCTTTTCCTGGGCCTGCCGAAGGGCGCGATCACCGGCAACATGACCAAGCCGGTATCGCAGTTGCGCCTGCTGCACTATGTCCGGCCCGACGTGACGACGGATCACGGATCGGTCAACATGGGCGCGCATACCGACTATGAGTGCCTGACGCTGTTGCACACCCGGAACGAGGGTTTGCAGGTCCTGGCGCAGGACAACCGCTGGATCGACGTGCCGGTGGACCATGGGGTCTATGTGGTCAATATTGGCGACATGCTGGAGGCCTGGACAAACGGTATCCTTCGCTCGACACCGCATCGTGTTGTCAATCGCAGCCGCGAGCGCTTCTCGATTCCCTATTTCGTGGCAGCCAACCATGACACGGTGATCCAGCCCTTTCCGCAGCTCGTGCAGGATGGCAACTGCGCGAAATACGAGCCGTTTCAGGCCGGGGCGCATCTGGAACGCATGCTGCTGCGCGACTTTCCGTATCTGCGTCGCAGGCAGCGGCTGGGCGCGGCGGGCGGGCTGGAAGCGGCCAGGATGTCCTACGCGAACCCGTTCGAGGCCCGGATCCAGCGGAGCACTGTGTAGACCATGCCCCCGCTCGACTCGATTCTTGCTGTCACGCTCGCCGGTCTTGCCCTGAGTGCCACGCCGGGGCCGTCAATGCTTTACGTCCTGTCGCGCACGGTCGGGCAAAGCCGTTCTGCCGGGTTTGCATCCGCGCTTGGCCTCTGTCTGGGTGGAGTGCTTCTGGCAATCGCGACGGCCTGGGGCCTCGGCTCGGTGTTCATGACGTCCGACGAGCTGGTTCTGGCGCTGAAATACCTTGGCGCCGCATACCTGGTCTGGCTGGGTTTGGGGATGATCCGTGAGGCACGCGCCAATGCCCGGGAAGATCTTGCCGCGACCGAAGTTGTCCGCAGGCCGCTTGCGCATATCATGTGGCAGGGGGTTCTGGTCGAGCTTCTGAACCCCAAGACCGTGTTGTTCTTCGCGTTGTTTCTGCCGCCCTTCGTGACGCAGGATAGAGGAACGGCGGGCGCGGGCGATGTCACGCTGCAACTGCTGCTTCTGGGGATACTTGTGCCTCTCACGGCGATTCCGGCCGATCTGGTCGTGGCCTGGATGGGCGGCGCGATGGCCCGGGTCCTGAACGAAAGCCGAAAGGCGCGGGAAGCGATGGCCTGGGCAGCGGGACTGGTGTTGATCGGGATTGCCGCGAGTCTGGTTTGGGACCGCCTGCAAATCGCCTTCACATGACCGGTCGCGCCGACGACGACTGCACGGCCAGACTGGTCTTGAGCCGTTCGAAGCTTCCCACGACCCCGGAAGCAGGGGCGCTTTCGGCGAGAAAGCCGTCAAGTTGTGGCCAGACCTTGATTGCCCGATCAATCAACGGGTCCGATCCCTGGGCATAGAGCCCGGCCTGGATCATCATCTCGGCCCGGTCATAGGCACCAAGCAACCGCCGTGCTTCGCCGATCATCGCGTTCTCGTCTTCGTTGGCCGCCTCCGGCAAGGACCGCGATACGGACCGCAGAAGGTCGATGGCGGGAAACCGCCCGCGTTCGGCGATCCGGCGGTCCATCACGACATGGCCGTCCAGCACCCCGCGCAGGATGTCGGCCACCGGCTCTTCCATGTCAGAGCCCGCAACCAGCACCGAGAAGACCGCCGTGATGTCCCCCTTGCCTTCGGGTCCGGGTCCGGCGCGTTCGGCAAGACCCATGATCGCCTGGGTCAGTGACGGCGGGAAGCCCCGCAGCGAGGCCCCTTCGCCGCCCGCGAGCGCGACCTCGCGATGCGCCTCGGCGAAACGGGTGACGCTATCGACCAGCAACAGGACATGCCTGCCCTGATCACGGAAGTGTTCGGCCACCGCCATTGCAGTCAGCGCACACATGCGCCGCATCAGGGGCGACTGGTCCGAGGTTGCGGTGACAACGACGCTGCGCGCCATGCCGACCGGGCCAAGCACCCGTTCCGTGAACTCGCGCAGCTCGCGACCGCGCTCGCCGACCAGTGCGATGACGACGACATCAGCCTCGATCCCGCGGGCGAACTTGGCCAGAAGCGAGGATTTCCCGACACCCGACCCCGCGAATAGTCCGATCCGCTGGCCGCGCACCAGCGGGAGCAGCGTATCGAACACCGCGACCCCGGTTTCCAGTCGCGCGCCCAGACGGCGACGGCCAGCTGCCGGCGGGGCGGGCGCGCGCAAGGCACGCGGATGCGGTCCGCGCAACAAGGGTCGGCCATCGAGGGCTTGCCCGGTCGCGTCGATGATCCGCCCGACCCAGCTGTCGTCCGGCGCAATTTCGGCCTTGCCCAGAAGCTCAACCCTGTCATCGATGGCCATGCCGTCGCCCGAGGCATCGGGCAGCACGCTGGCGCGTCCGGGAACCAGACGCAGGACTTCTCCTCCCGCAGTGCCGTCGCGGCTGTGGATCAGCACCCGATCACCGATGGTCGCGGTTTCCAGCCCCGTCACATCGATCAGCCCGCGGCGGGTTTCCACGATCCGGCCGACCCGTCGCACGGGTGCGCTCGTGGCGATTTCTGCCAATAGACCATCAAAAAGCCCAGCCACGGGATTCTCCCTTTGTTCGCTCTCAACCGTTTCTAAACGAATCACCCTTAAGCCTTGGTGAAGCAGGTCGAGGGAGAAGCCCCGATGTTCGATAAACTGGAACTCACCCGGATGGCGCAGTCGCTGGCCACCTACTCCGGGGCACGCATGGCGGTGATCGCACGCAATGTCGCGAATGCCGATACCCCTGGCTTCAAAGCCAAGGACATGCCCGCCTTTTCCGAGGTCTTCGCCGAAGACACCGGCACCATGCGTGCCACGCGGCCCGGGCACCTGATGGCCGCATCGCCGGCGGCCCTGCCCACGCCCGATGTCGCCAGGGGGCGTGAGGCCCCGAACGGAAACTCGGTCTCGCTGGAGGCCGAGATGGTCAAATCGGTCGAGGCGCGGCAATCGCAGGAAATGGCCCTTGCGATCTATCGTGCGACCTCGGACGTGATCCGGGCCAGTCTTGGCCGGCCGAGGTGAGAGGGTAGCACATGGGCAATGACCTGATCTCTTCCCTCGCCTTTGCGGCCTCCGGCATGGAGACGCAGGCGATGCGGCTGCGGGCCGTCTCCGAAAACATCGCCAATGCCGATACGCCAGGCTATCGCCGCAAGGTCATGACCTTCGAACAGGCGATGGACACCGGCCTTGTCGTGGCCGGACCGGTCAAGCTGGACCAGGGCGAACTGACACGAATTTACGACCCCGGCCACCCATTGGCCGATGAAACCGGTTACTACGACGGCTCGAATGTCGATCTGGTGATCGAAATCGCTGACGCGCGCGAAGCGCAGCGCAGCTATGAGGCGAATCTCAGGATGTTCGACCAGACCCGTCAGATGACGCAAAGCCTGTTCGACCTGTTGCGCCGATAGAGGAGATCCAGAATGGATATCAAGACCTCTTTCGTTTCCCAGGCCTATGCGAATGCCCGCAGCGCCGCCGCTCCGATGCCAAAGGCCGGGGCGGCGGGTGAGGGCTTCGCGAAGCTGGCCGGGGATTTCATGGGTGCTCTGCAAGAGCATGAGGCAACTGCACGCGCGGCAATGACCGGCGGTGCCGACCCGCAAGCCCTGGTGCAGGCGCTGGCCTCATCGCAACTTGCCGTCGAGACGGTCGCGACGGTGCGCGACCGCGTCGTCGAGGCTTACCAGGAAATCCTGAGGATGCCGGTATGACGGGCGGCATGACCGAGGCGATGATCTTCGACCTGACGCGCCAGGGGCTTTGGGTCTCGGTGGTGATGTCGGCGCCGCTTCTGGCCGTGGCGCTGGTGGTTGGGGTGGTGATCGGCCTCTTCCAGGCGCTGACATCGGTGCAGGAGATGACCCTGACCTTTGTTCCGAAAGCCGCGGCGATGCTCGCAGTCTTCTGGCTGTCAATGAGCTTCATGACCAATTCGTTGGTGTCGTTCTTTACCGACACGCTGATCCCACAGATCGCAGGGGGCTAAAAGATGGAGGCTGCGAGCTATACCACGCTGAACCGCCAATCCGGGCTGATGCGCGAGATGGGCGTCGTGGCGAACAACATCGCGAACTCATCGACCACCGGCTTCCGTCGCGAAGGGGTGGTGTTCTCGGAGTTTGTCGTTGCGCTGGACCAGGACCCGTCGCTGTCCATGGCCAATGCCAGTGGCCGAAATGTCGACCTGTCGCAATCGACGCTGAGCCAGACTGGCGGGCAGTTCGATTTTGCGATCCAGGGCGAAGGCTTCTTCCTGATCGAGACGCCTCAGGGTCAACGCCTGACCCGCGCGGGCAGTTTCACCCCTTCGGCGGAAGGCGAGCTGGTGACGCCCGACGGATATCGTCTGCTCGACGCCGGAGGGGCACCGATCTTCGTGCCTCCGGATGCCAGAGGTCTTGCGCTGGCGGCGGACGGAACGCTGTCCGCGGGTGGCCAGCCGGTCGCGCGGGTCGGGCTCTGGCAGCCGACGGACCCGTTGGCGCTGCGATATCAGACCGGCACGCTGTTCGAGGGAGGAGAGCTGGAACCTGTCGAGGGCGCGACCATCCTGCAGGGAATGCTGGAAGACAGCAACGTCGAGCCCGTGTCGGAAATCGCCCGGATGATCGAGGTCCAGCGCGCCTACGAGCTTGGCCAGAAATTCCTTGACGCCGAAGACCAGCGGGTCCGTGGCGTGATCAGCACGCTTGGCCGATAGGAGACGTGAATGAAGGCTCTTCAGATTGCCGCGACGGGCATGGCTGCCCAGCAGATGAAGGTGGACGTTGTTTCGAACAACCTCGCCAACATGTCGACCACCGGCTACAACCCTCGCCGCGCCGACTTTGCCGACCTGACGTATCAGCAGATGGCCCGCCCGGGCAGCATCACGGCGGCGGATGGCAGCATGCTTCCGACCGGCATCCAGATCGGCCTTGGCGTGCGTCCGGCCTCGGTCTCGGTAATCGTCGGACAGGGGTCTCTTGAGGCCACAGGGGCTGACCTCGATGTCGCTATCGACGGCAACGGCTATCTGGAGGTGCAGCTCCCCTCCGGTCAGACCGGCTATACCCGCGACGGTGCCCTGAAGCGATCGGCGGAGGGGCTGATTGTCACCTCGGATGGCAATCCCGTGGCGCCGGGGATCACCATTCCCTCGGACGCACGAGGCCTGACCATCAGCCCCTCGGGCGAAGTCTGGGCCGATTTCGCCGATCGGGTACAGCCGGAACTGATCGGCCAGCTCACCATCTCGTCCTTTCCCAACGAAAAGGGGCTGGAAGCGATCGGGTCGAACCTGTTCCTGGAAAGCCCGGCCTCCGGTGCTGCGTTCACGGGAACGCCCGGGCTTGAAGGCCTGGGGACGCTGCGTCAAGGCTATCTGGAAGGCAGTTCGGTCGATGCCGTGCGCGAAGTGACCGAACTGATCAAGGCGCAGCGCGGCTACGAGCTGAACGCCAAGGTGATCACGGCGGCCGACCAGATGCTTGCAGCAACGACGCAGGTCCGCTGATGTGGCGGCTTCTTCTGATCCTGGCCCTTGCGGTCCCGGCTGCGGCGGAAAGCGTGGTCGCCACCCGAACCATCCGGGCCAAGGCGGTGATCGTTCCGGAAGACCTGACGCTGGTGAACGCAGAACTTCCGGGCGCGCTGACCGACCTCGCCGCCGCGGTCGGCCAAGAGGCCCGCGTCTCGATCTACGCTGGAAAACCGGTGCGTCCGGGCGACCTTGGCCCGCCCACGCTCGTCGAGCGCAACCAGGTGGTGACGCTGATCTACGTTGCGGGCGGGCTTGCGATCTCGACCGAAGGGCGGGCGCTGGGCCGCGGTTCGGCGCAGGACACGATCCGGGTGATGAATCTCGGCTCGCGCACCACCGTCTCGGGCCGCATCGGCCCGGACGGGGCAGTATATGTCGGATGGAATGACTGAAATGAAGATACGATCCCTTTTGGTGGCGGCATTGCTACTTGCTGGCTGCGGCAAGCTGGAACAGGTCGGCCGTGCGCCCGAGTTCTCCGGTCTCGAAGGCACTGACCAGCAATACGCGATGTATTCTGCGGCGTTGCCTGCGGATGCAGGTCCCGACACGGCTAGCGAGGCTTCCTCGCTCTGGGCGGGGGGCACCGACTCGCTTTTCGGCGACAGGCGGGCAGCGCGGCGCGGCGACATCCTGACCGTGGTGATCGAGATTGACGACAGCGCGAGCATCTCGAACACCACAGGTCGAAGCCGCAATGGTGCGCAAAGCTCTGGCTTGCCCGATCTGCTTGGCATTCCGCAACGGCTCGACGCGGAACTTCCCCAAGGCGCAAGCATGGCGACGGCCTACGAGTCCAAGTCCTCTTCGACATTCAAGGGAGCCGGATCGGTGTCGCGGAAAGAGAAGTTGACCTTGCGGATCGCCGCGACCGTGGTCGAGGAGCTGCCGAACGGCGTGCTGCGCGTCGAAGGCCAGCAGGAGGTCCGGGTGAACTTCGAGATGCGCGAGCTGATCGTGACCGGCTATGTCCGGCCAAGCGACGTCTCGCGGCAGAACGAGATCACCTATGACAAGATCGCCGGTGCCCGCATCGCCTATGGTGGCCGCGGACAGATCACCGACATGCAGCAGCCAACCTATGGCCAGCAGGTCGCCGACATCGTGATGCCGTTCTGATCATGCTGCGCAAGATCATCCCCCTTCTCCTCGCCCTGGTTGGTCTGGGCGGAGGCGTGGGCGCCGGGTTGTTCCTGCGTCCGGCCTCGGAAGTCGCACGCCCAGCCGCAGGGCCCGAGGGCAAGGCCGACGGGATTGCCGAAGAAGCTGCGCCTAAAGAGGGCAAGCCCAGCGAGGCTACGCCGGAATATGTCAAGATGAACAACCAGTTCGTCGTGCCGATTGTCGACGAGGGTCGCGTTTCCGCGATGGTCGTCCTGTCCCTGTCGCTGGAGGTCGAGCCGGGAAACACCGAAGCGGTCTATCAGCGCGAGCCAAAGCTGCGTGACGCCTTCCTGCAAGTGTTGTTCGATCACGCAAATATCGGCGGCTTTTCGGGATCCTTTACCGATGTCTCGAATCTTGTGGTCTTGCGGACCAGCCTCAAGGAAGCGGCGAGCCGGGTGCTTGGGACCGTGGTCGTCGATGTGTTGATCACCGACATCGCCCGCCAGGACAGTTGACGCTCCGTCGGTTTCTGGCGTCTGTCGAAAAGTGCTGGGCCAGTCATTCGCAGCCCGTCCGACGCGCAAGTCGGGCGGGCTTTCGCCCCTTCAACCTCTGTTTTGCGACCGCGAGGCCAGCCCATTCAGGGCCTGCACCCGGCCAAAGGCGGTCTGCGCCGCGCCGCGCGCTTCCAACCAGGTCGCCGTCTGGCGCGCGATGATCAGGTTCAGCTCGGCCCGGCGCACATCGGCCCAACGCTCGTAGCCAAGCCCTACCTTGACCGCCGTCACCGGGTCGAGGTCTGCGGGCTGTGCAGCCTGATTGATTGCCCCCAGCTGCTTCCGGCTTTGGTCCAGTTGATCGGCAGTTGTGCGCAGTTGGCCGAGCCGGTGGTCAAGCATCAGCTGGGCAAGCTCGGCGAGGCGGGAGAGCTCCTTGGGCCGGTTCATCTTTTTCGTGCCTTCCGACGCAGGGTCTCGGCAAAGCGGATCGCGGCGGCGATCGCGCGGTAATGCTCGACCCGGATTTCCTGGCCGATCTCGACCGTCGCATGGATCGCCCGCGCGGTGGGCGGATCGCTGTGGATCGGCACGCCATGCACTGCTGCGCGCTCGCGTATCCTGGCGGCGATCTCGTCGACACCTTTGGCCACGCAGATCGGCGCGCCGCCTTTCCGGCGGTCCCATTTCAGCGCAACGGCATAATGTGTCGGGTTGACCACGACGACATCGGCAGCCGCGACGTCGGTCAGCATCCGGTTCGTCGCCACTTCCTGCGCGCGGTTGCGACGGGCCGATTTCAGGTGCGGGTCGCCCTCGCTTTCCTTGAACTCGTCCATCATTTCCTTGCGTGACATCCGGTGCCGCTGGCGATGATGGTGGATTTGCCAAAGGTAGTCCGCCCCGCCAAGTGCCAACTGGATCAGGAACAGGATGAACATCAGTTCCAGCACCATTCGAGCCATGAGGGCCGCCGACATTGCCGGGCTAAGGTAAAGGCTTGCCAGGATGTCCTCCAGCCGCTGCGCAAGGAAGTAGTAAAGGACAACGGAAACGAGGATGAGCTTGGTCGCGCTTTTGCCGAACTCGACCAGGCCTTCGAGGCCGAACTTCTGTTTGGCCATTGCAAGGGGCGAAATCTGCGACAGTTTCGGGGCGAGTTTCCTGGGTGCCACCACAAAGCCGCGACTGGCGATCAGGAAGGCCAGGACAAGGGCCGGCGCAAACAGCAGGAGGGCGAGCGGCGGCGCGGCAACGCTGAACACCAGGCCTCCGACAATGCCCGCGCCGCCTGCCGTGGCCAGACCAGAAAGACGGTCAGCCTGGTCGAGGATGACCATGCCGGCCGTGCCCGCCCTTTCGATCGCCCAGGCCCCGAAGCTGAACAGGGCCAGAAGCAGGCCACCCGTCGCCACTGCGGTCTGCAGATCGACCGACCGTGGAATGTCGCCATCCTTGCGGGCCTGATCCAGCTTTTGCTGCGAGGCCTCGTGTTCCTTGTCGGCTTCGTCGTCCTCGGCACTCATGGCGAAACGGCAAAAGGCTGGGCGAAATGTGCGCCATAGGCTGCAAGCCAGACTGAGAGGATCACCGGAGTTGCGATGGCCAGAAGGGCAAGCGCGCCAAGGGTCAGCGCGGGGGCACCGACCATCGAAACCATCAGCGTCGGCATCGCCCGGTTGATGGCGCCAAGGGCGAGGTTGTAAAGCATTGAAGCGATGACAAAGGGCGCTGCCAGCATGAAGGCCAGATTGAAGGTCCGCCCGATCAGGGCAAGGCTCCAGTCCGCAGCCTCGGCGGCCGACGGTCGCCCGCCCGCCGGCAGGATGTCGTAGGACAAGAGCACCAGCTCGGCAGCGCGGACATGCAAACCTGCTGTCATGGCCAGCGCGATCCCGGCAATCAGGAACAGGTTGCCGATCGCAGGCTGCGGCTCGGGGGCAGTGCCCGCAAAGAGCTGCGACAACGTTGTCGCCTGCGCGATGATCGCCGCAGCGGTCTGCAGCGCGACCAGAAAGAGTCGCAGTCCGACGCCGAGGACGAGGCCCGCAACCGCTTCGCCACCGAGGACAAGGAAGGACGGTTCCGTCCCGGCAATGCGGTCGACCAGAAGCGGGGAGACGACAAGTGTGAAGGCGACAACCAACGCCAGTTTGACCCGCTGCGGGATCGCGGCATCACCAAGTCCCGGCATCAGCGCCACCAGCGCTCCGATACGGACAAAGGCGAGGGCCGCCGCCCAGGCCAGCCCCTCGGCAAGGTCAAGAAGTCCGGACAGTTCGGCGATGATCCCGGTCACGCGGGCACCTGCCCCAGAAGGGCCGGTCGGGCATCCGTGCTGATCTCTTCGTAGGACAGCACGGGCATCTGCAGCCCTTTCGCCTGCACCACCGTCCGCAGAAAGCGCCTGCGACCTACCGAAGTCACAAGGGCCGGGTAGACACCAGTCTCGGCAGCCCGATTGACCCGATCAGTCAGCCCATTGGCAAGCCGGGAAAAAAGTTCGGGAGGTAGGGCCACGTCACGCTGACCACGCTCGCCCTCGATCTGATAGGTCGAGAAGGTCTTCTCCCAGTCAGGCGCAAGCTGGATCAGCGGGATCGATCCGTCGGGGCGCTTCAGCTCAGCAACGATCTGAAAGCCAAGCCGCTGTCGGACATGTTCGCAGATCGCCTCTGGCGAGCCAAGCGCACGAGCCTCGGCCACCGCCTCGAGGATCAAGGGGAGATTGCGGATCGACACCCGTTCATCGAGCAGGAGCCGGAGCACCGCGTGCAGCAGGTCGAGCGGAACCTTGTCGGGCAGAAGCTCATCCAGGAGCCGCCGGTTCGCCTCCGCCCGCACCGGGTCGGAGAGCCGCACAAACTCATCCAGAAGACGCCGCAGCCCACGCAGGGTCAGGAGCCGGGAGAGGTTGGCCTTCAGAACTTCGAGCAGATGGGTCGCAAGCACCTCGGTCGGCGAGACCACGGTCAGACCGGAAAGGGCCGCGTCTTCCTGCTGGTCGGGATGGATCCAGCGGGCGGGAGCACCATAGACCGGTTCACGGGCGTCCAGTCCGTCCGGGGCCGGGATCCCTTCGCTCAGCAGGACAAGTGCCCGATCCGGATAAAGCCGGTCCGATACGCGTTCGACCCCCTGCAGTCGGATACGGTATTGCCCGGGCGGCAGCGCACTTTCGTCAGTCAGGCGGATCTCGGGCAGGATGAACCCGAAAGCGGTGGCCACATGGTTGCGCATGTTGGCGATCCGGCTGTCGAGGCCCGTTGCCGGATCCAGCACCATTGCCACGAGGTTCGGGGCGAATTCGATGTGGATGTCGTCGAAATCTAGCACATCGCCGATCGACCGGGGCTTTGGCGGCTCTAGCGTCGGTGTGGCGGGCTGAGCGGCAGCCCCCGCCTGACGCGATTTCAGGAAAGCCAGCCCCCCCAGCCCGAGGGCCGCAAGCATGAAAGGCAGGAACGGCATGCCCGGGATCAGCGCGAAAAGCGCCATAAGTCCAGCAACCGTGCCAAGCGCGCCCGGATAGCGGCCAAGCTGGGCAAAGAACGAGATGTCGGCGGCACCCTTCTGGCTGCCCTTTGCAAGCAGCAGGGCAGCGGCAACGGAAATGATGACTGCCGGTATCTGGCTGACGAGTCCGTCCCCGACCGTCAGGATCGTGTAGGTCTCGAACGCGGTCTTTGCGTCGAGCCCGTGGACGAAGATGCCGACGATCAGGCCGACGATGATGTTGAGGCCGGTGATCAGCAGTCCCGCTATCGCATCGCCCTTGACGAATTTTGATGCCCCGTCGAGCGAGCCGAAGAAGTTCGTCTCGGCCAACTCCTGTTCGCGTCGGTGCTTGGCTTCGGCATGGTCGATGGCACCAGCCGACATGTCGGCATCGATGGCAAGCTGCCGCCCCGGCATTCCGTCCAGCGCGAAGCGGGCACCAACTTCGGCCATCCTCCCTGCGCCCTTGGTGATGACGATGAAGTTGACGATCAGGAGAACAATGAAGATCACGAGGCCGAGGATCAGGTCACCGCCCATGATGAACTGGGCGAACCCCTCGATCACGTAGCCGGCGGCGTCTGTCCCGGTGTAGCCCTTGCCGATGATCAGCTTGGTTGACGAGACGTTCAGCGCAAGCCGCAAGAGAAGCGACGCCAGGAGGATGGTCGGGAAGGCAGAGAAGTCCAGCGGACGGTCGATGAAAAGGGTGACTGTCAGCATCAGGATCGCAAGTGCGAAGGACACTGCAAGTCCGATGTCCAGCACCCAGGCCGGGACTGGCAGGATCATCATCACGATCACGGCCATCAGGCCAATGGCCAAAAGGATTGTCGGCCTGAAAATCGACTGAATCGAGAACCTGCTTGGCATTACGGGACCCCGATCAAGGGTCGTCCGCCCGCAACCGACGGGAAGAGTGAACCTTTCAGGCCCCCCGCCCCAGCGACAAGCAATGGAAATCCGTTGCTTCTTGCAGCGGGGGTCGGGGTTCCCAGCCGTGCATCCGGCATGTCGCCGGAAGCCAGCCGAGCGTAGGTCGCTTCGAATTTGGCCTGATAGGCTCGGGCATATTCCGGAGTAGCCGAATGGTAAGCCGCGGCGGCGAGCGCCCAATCGCCGGTTTTTGCGTATTGCTGTGCCAGGAACTCAGCGGCGTATGCGGCGTTCTGTTTCGGGTCCAGCATATCATCGACCGAGCCGAACGCCGCGCCATGCCAGCGGTAGTTCAATTGAAAGCAGCCAAGGTCGATGTTGGTTGCGCCGCCGTTCAGGGCCTTGTCGACGCTTGCTGCCGCCTCGGCGGCACTGCCAAACCACTTTCCTTCGCCACCGAAGTTTACTGTCCAGGGCCAGGGCTGGCCGTTTCGGCCGGTTTCCACTGTTGCGACGGACAGAAGCACGTCGAAGGGCACACCGGTGCCGGCTGAGGCATCGGCTGCGGCATCGCGGCAAAGCGAAGGCGGATCGCCACGAGACAATGCTGGCATGGGGGTCAGGAGGGCACCCGCCAACGCGAGACCGGGGAGACTCTGACGCAACTGGACGAAGGACATCTGCTTCCTTATTCACGCCGATGTACCCCGGCATTCTGCCGAGGTCCTCCAGGAGACTAGCGGGCGAATCTTTCCGGCAGGTTACCGAGGATCAGCCGCCATCCGGTGCCGCGACCGAACCAAGAAGCGCATCTATGACAGCCCGTGAGGCGGTGCTGGCCGCCACGGCACCAGCACCTCGGCCAAGAAGGCCGGCTGCAGGATCGGTCGGGGCCGGTTCAGTCAGACGCGCGGCAGCCTGCCAGTTTTCGGGGGCTGCCGGATCAAGTGCCGACCAGTCGCCTTGCCACAGAGAAGTCCGAGCAGCAGCATCGGTCTGTCCGGCTGCAGCAAGCGAGGTTCCTGCGGCAGAGAGATCGCCGAACTCCAAATTCGCCTTCGCCCGGAGCGCGGCAGCTTCGGCCCCGGGCAATCCGGAAAGCAGATCGACCGCTCGTCTCGCGTCGCGACGGCCAAGTTCGGCTGCCGCGGCCGCAAGACGAAGGTCTGGCTTGTCCGTGGGCTGAACTTTCCCGATCCAGACCAGGGCCGCATCGGGAAAGCCCAGAGAAAGAAGCCGGTTGGCGATGGCAAGGTCAAGCGCGGCATCAAGCTCGGGCGGGACCGCATCCGCAGGCAGCACGGCACGCCGCAGGAAATCATCGTCAGCCGCGCGGTCCGCAACGACGCGCCAAAGATCGGCGAGCGTGTCGCCTTGCGCGCCAGCGTCAAGAAACGCGGCCTCTGTCTGGCCGGATAGCCCGAGCGACAGGACAACGGCGCGCTCGACGGCCGTGGCAAGAGCGGTTCCGCTTGTCTCGCTCCTGAGCGCCAGAAGCGCGTCAGCCACATCGGAACCGATCGGTTCAAGCTGGCGAAAATGGGTTTCGACCAGGGTCACAAGGGCTTCGGCCCGATTGCCGTCAAGAGCCACAGCCTCGAGAGCGTGGTCCCGCGCTGCTGCGGAATCGCCAAGTTGCAGGTCGCTTTCGGCATCCAGAAGGGCCACCGCCCCCGGATCGGCATCTGGCGCGCGTTCCATGGCATCCCGGATCACTCGGGCGGCATCGACATCATCCCGGGCGAGGAATTTCTCGGCGAGCGGACTTCCGAGATAGCTGCGCAGGTAGGGAGGCAGGGCCATGAAGGCACGCAGGATGGCGTCGCGGTTCACCCCCGGTCCGGCTGGCAGGCTGTCCCTTGCAAGGGCCGCCCACAGGGCTGCAGGTCCGTCGCAGTCAAGCATGGCGGCAAACGGCGTGTCGGGGTCACTTTCGCCATCCACCAGTCTTGCCATCGACCGGTAAAGTGTCAGAGGCCCAGCGTCGCCTTCTTGGCCCAAAAGATCCGCTTGCTGCAAGGCTTCCGCCCCGAAGCCGAGATAGAGGTGAAGGCGGACCGATCGAAGCACGGCCTCGGGATCCGGGGCGTCGAATTCGCCGTAAATGCCAGAGCGGGCCGTGGACAGCAGGTCAAGCGGCGATCTGTCCCTGCCCCACGAGGGCAGATCAAGCACTTCGTCGTCGGCGCAGGTCGCGGCGGGCAGCATGCCTTCGGCAAAAGCATCGGGATCACTGACGCGGATGCCGGGAGCCTCGCCAATGCGAATGCTGGACCAGGGCAGGGAAGTCGCATCGGCTGTCGGACGAGCCCGGTCCGGCGGTGGAAGCCGCAGGTCCACCACACCATCGGCGGCACCCCGGGCAAGCTGTTGCAGGAGGGCGTCCCGGATTGGTCTCAGTGACACCTCCCCGGTCGGAAGCGGCAGCGGGAATGCCGTCTCCGGATGCTGGACATCGGTCCCGGACGAGGCCGAAAGCCAGTCGTAACCTGCCTTGGTCGTGCCCCCGGACGCCGGAAGCGCGGCAGGTGTCGGATTCACGAACGCCGCCTCGAACTTGGAACCCTTCGGAGCAGCGCCCGGTTTGACGTCAAGAACGACCACGCCCGGCTGATATTCGAACGGAAAGAGATAGCAGTCGCATCCAAGCGCCACTTGCAGGGCGCCGGAAACAGCGTCGATGTCCAATCCGGCTATGCGGTTTCGAGAAATCTTTTGCCAGACACCCGAGAGATCATAGTCGGGATTCTTCAGACCCGCGACGGCAAAAGCATAGCCCTTGGGCGTGCGTCCGACTGTCCAATCCAAAGCCGCCGGAAGCTCGACCACCAACCGGGTGAACTCGCCATGTTCACCCGAATAGACGCGCATTGGTTCGGCCGAGACCGGCCTGACAAGGGCAAAGAGGACCAGAAGCAGCCGGATCATGCTGCCTCCTGCTTCAGGTTGCGCATCGCCTCTTCCAGGTCGCTGAAGCCCGGGCGCACGTGATGCGGAGTGTTCTGCCGACCGACTTCGATGCAGATGTTTGCCGGGTGGCGGTGCAGATTGGCGATCAGCACCTCTCGGATCAACTGGTAGAAATGAATGTCCTCCTCGATCACGGTCTTCACCCTTGCGGCAAAGGGGCCCATCAGGCCATAGGCAAGAAACACCCCTAGGAAGGTCCCGACCAGGGCTCCACCGATCATCTTGCCCAGCACTTCCGGCGGCTGGTCGATCGAGCCCATGGTCTTGATCACGCCAAGAACCGCGGCCACGATGCCCAGCGCCGGCAGGCCATCGGCCACAGTCTGCAGGGCATGGCTGGAGTGCATCGCATGGTGCAGTGTCGCCTCCATCCGCTTGTCCAGCACCTCTTCGACCTGGTGAGGGTCGTCGTAATTCATAGAGGCGGCGCGCAGCGTGTCGCAGATAAGCTCCATGGCCTCGTGATCGTGCTGGATCCGGGGATATTTACCGATGATTGCGGAGTTTTCCGGCGATTCGATGTGTTCCTCCAGCGCAACGGGGTTGGCGCGGGCAAGGCGGATCAGTTCGAACAGAAGGCACAGAAGATCGCGGTAGTCGTCCGTCTTCCACTTCGGTCCCTTGAAGACCTTGCCGATGTCTTTCATCGTGTGCTTGACCCCGCCCATGTCATTCGAGATCAGAAAGGCCCCGATGGCGGCTCCGCCGATGATGATCATTTCGAATGGCAGGGCTTTCAGGATGATGCCCATCTTGCCGCCGGCAAGCGCGTAGCCGCCGAACACCATGACGAGGATAACGGCAATCCCGACAAAGCCGAGCATTTTGGCGTCCTGTTTTCGTTGTGGTTGCGGACAGTATCCGGGCGGTGGGTTAAGACTCTCTGACTAGTCTTTCGGCACCGTTGCATTGCGCCCGGCGACAATGACGCTTACGCCGTAGGCGGCTTCGGAGGACATGCCCGAAAGGATTGCCGCGGCCGACTCTGCCGGCATGCGTCCCAGGAAGCCGGCAGCGAATTCCGGTGACATTGTCTCGAACAGAGCAGCAGCGTCCTTGGGCTTCATCGCCTGGTAGACCGCGGTCAGCTGCTGGACATCTTTCTCGGCGGCGCCGTCAGCAACGGCAAGCGTGGACTTCAACTCGTCCTCAACGGCCTTCAGCTCTTCCATGCGCTTGGTGATCGCGGCATCGGCCAAGGCCAGAGCAGCGAGGCGGTCCTTGAGCGAGGCCTCTTGCACTCCGATCCGCTCTTCGCGCAGGGTCAGGGCGGCGGACAGGGCGCTGGGCATCTCGCAGGTCGTGGGATCCTTGGCGGGCTCGGCATCGGCCTTCGCCAGAGCCGCTCCGATGCCCGACCCCAAGCGCAGCGCCCCGGACGAGGCAAACAGCATGGCGACAACGAACAGCGTGCCATGTCCCAGACGGCGGCGGCTCATTCTGCGGCCTCCAGTGCGTCACGAGCGGCGCGGCGGCGCACAAAGCGCAGCCGACGTTCCACTTCCTCCGATGCCACGGTGGCGGGTGGTCGCGGCGGAGCGACTGCCGGGTCGGGCAGGTCGTGCAGCGAGGCAACGAGAAGCTCCAGCTTCCGCGCCACCGATTCGCCCCGCGCCGTCAGGGCCTCGAGGCTTTCGGCCGAGCCGTTTGCAGCTCCCCGTGCCTTTTCAAGCGCAACGGTCATGTCATCGACCTGGGCAGACAGGACCGCAATCGCCCCGCCCATGCCGGATTCCAGCGTGGTGAATTTCTTCAGCCGGGTCGAGAGCACATAGCAGTAGATCGCGGCCCCGAACGAGCCTGCTACAAGAAGAACATCAGAAATCAGGTTCATGGCTTCGCCTTCAGTTCAGCACGAATTCGGTAATCAGAAGGTCGCGGACCCGGCCTTCACCGGTGACAACCTGGATGCGCCGGAGCATCTGCGCCCGAAGCCGCGCCATCGCATTCGGGTCTTCGATGGATGCGGTGTCGATGGCACGCAGATAAGTGTTGATCACGTCCAGGATCCGCGGCGTCAGCGTGGTCACATCGGAAGCAGCGGACTCCACCACCTCAAGCTGCGCGGTGAACCGCAGATACTTGCTGCCCGAATCGGCACCAAGCGAGACCACGATGGTCTCCAGCGGTACGAACGCAACGCCCGTCAGGGGGCCAGGCGGGCGTTCTTCTGCAGCGCCCCCTTGGCTGCCGCCAAGGATCATGCCGGAGAATGTGGCGTAGAATCCGCCGCCGCCCAGCGCCAGGGCCAGTACAAGCCCGATGAGCAAGGGTTTCCTCGACCGCTTTCTCGGGGCCTCTTCGGGTATGGCTTCCGCCGTTGCCATGTTCATGCTCCGTTTCTCGGGATAGGGAGAACATAGTCCAAAGGTCACTAACCGATTGTTAAGGCGATCCGGCCAATGGTGAGGCCACGGCAGAACGCCGGAGCCGGAGAATCGCCTTGCAGAACGTGATCGCCATCTGGACCTCGCTTGACCTGCGCCGCCGCATCATCGTGGTCGGCGCGACGGTGGCAATGTTCGCGGCCGTCCTTGCGCTCAGCCGGATGGCGGGCCAGCCCGAGATGGGGCTTCTCTACGCCGGGCTTGAGCCTGCTTCGGCGGGCGAAGTGGTCGCGGCGCTGGATCAGCGCGGGGTCGCCTACGAGATCCAGGGTGATTCGATCCTGGTCGATGTGGCGCAGCGCGACGGCCTGCGCATGGCTCTGGCAGCCGAGGGTATGCCGGCGGCGGGTGGCGGGGGTTATGAGCTGCTGGACTCGCTTTCAGGCTTCGGCACCACATCGCAGATGTTCGACGCAGCCTATTGGCGCGCCAAGGAAGGGGAACTTGCCCGGACGCTTCTGGCGATGCCCCAGGTCAAGGCGGCCCGCGTCCATATCGCCAGCGCACCGACCCGCGCCTTTCAGCCCGAGGCCAAGCCGACAGCATCGGTCACGCTGACCACCGTATCGGGCAGGCTGGATGAAGCACAGGCGCAGGCCATCCGGTATCTGGTCGCCGGCGCTGTGGCTGGCATGACCCCCGACGCGGTACAGATCATCGACACGGTCGCCGGGTTGATCGGTGGCCAGGACTCGCAGGAACTCGCCACCGGCAATGCCGATGACCGCGCCGCCGTGATCAAGGGCAATGTCGAGCGTCTGCTTGCAGCCCGGGTTGGCGCGGGCAAGGCCATGGTCGAGGTCTCGATCGACGTTGTCTCGGAACGTGAGGCGATCACCGAACGCAGGTTCGATCCGCAGGGCCGCGTGGCGATCTCCTCGGAAACCGAAGAGCGCAGCGGCTCCAGCACCGAACCCATGGGAGAGGTGACCGTTGCCTCGAACCTGCCGCAAGGCGATGCCGGCGCTGGTGCCCAGGGCAAGAGCCAGACCTCCGAAACCAAGGAGCGGGTGAACTATGAGGTTTCGGAAACCCAGCGCGAGATTCTGCGCAGTCCTGGCGCGGTACGGCGGATGACGGTGGCCGTGATGGTTGACGGAGTGGTGACGACTGCCGCAGATGGCACCCGCGTCTGGGCCGCTCGTCCCGAGGAAGAGCTGGCAACCCTGCGCGAACTGGTGGCCTCGGCCGTGGGCCTGGACGAAAAGCGCGGCGACGTCCTGACCCTGAAATCGCTGGAATTCCAGGAGCTTCCCATCCCGGAAGGCACCGAGGCGACCGCGAGCCTGTTGCCGCCCATCGGTCAGATCGACGTGATGACGATCATCCAGACCGCAGTGCTTGCGCTGGTGGCGCTGGTCCTCGGCCTCTTCGTGATCCGCCCGGTGCTGACTTCGGCCAATCGGCCGGCCCTGCGCGCACCGGATGCTCCTCTGGCCCTGCCGCCAGCGGTCCTGCCAGGAAGTGTCGCGTTGAACGGCGTGGTGGACGACGGTTTCGACTACGGGTCGTTCGCCGATGTTCGCGGCGATGTCACCCGCGAGGCCAGCGGCGACGGGGCCGAGGAAGACCCGGCCGCTCGGCTGCGCCGCCTCATCGAGAAGCGTCAGACGGAGTCGATTGAAATTCTTCGCGGCTGGATGGAACATGAAGAGGAGCGCGCCTGATGCCCGCCCTGCGTCTGGAGGCTTTCGATACACTGGCCGCCGCAGATGGCAGCATTCAGCCGCTGGTCGAGGCAACGGCCGTGGAAGAGGCCAAGGTCGCCTCGTTCGAGCAGGGCTATTCCGCCGGCTGGGATGACGCTGTCGCCGCCCAAAATGGCGACCAGACCCGGATCAGGGCCGATCTGGCGCGGAACCTGCAGAGCCTTGCCTTCACGTTCCAGGATGCGCGCAGCCATGTGCTGCAGGCGATCCGCCCGCTGATCCTCGAGATGGTCAACCGCCTGCTGCCCGAGGTCGCCCGAGAGGCTCTGGATCCGACCGTGCTCGAGGCACTGACGCCCATGGCCGACGAGTTGGCAGATGCACCGCTGACCCTTGTTCTCAATCCCGCCGTGCGGGGTCAGGTAGAGGATCTGGTGGCGCAGGCCACGGGACTGCCGATGGTCATCGAGGAAGAGCCGTCGCTGCCCGAAGGTCAGGTCTACATCCGCTTTGGCTCGATCGAGACCAAGGTCGACCTCTCGCAGGTCACCGCCGACATTGCCATCGCCGTCAGGGCGTTCTTCAACCTCAAGAGCTGAGGACTTGTCATGGAAGACATTGCCGATACCAATCCGTTCTCCCAGGTGCCCATCGAGGTCACCATCTCGGTCGGACGGGCGCGACCGCTCGTCCGGGATCTCTTGCGGCTGTCGAAGGATGCAGTCCTGCAGCTTGACCGCAGGGTCGATGACCCGGTCGAGCTTTACGTCGGAGACCGGCTCATCGCCCGGGGCGAACTGACCGAACTTGAGGGTGAGAATGCGGGGCAACTGGCAGTCCGGCTGACCGAAGTCGCCAACCTGCGGGGCGGGTTGTGAGGCTTGGCTTCGGTCTTGCCGTCGCGGTGACGCTGCTGGCGGGACCGGCGCTGGCGCAGCAGATGTCGATCGACTTCGGCGGGGCGGGGGGAGGTGGGTCGTTGTCGCTGCGGTCGGTGCAGCTTCTGCTGCTGATCACGGTTCTGTCGATCGTGCCGGGACTTGCGGTCATGGTGACCTGCTTTCCCTTCATCGTCACCGTGCTGTCGATCTTGCGGCAGGCCATCGGGCTTCAGCAGGCCCCGCCCAACATGCTGATCATCAGTCTGGCGCTGTTCCTGACCTGGTTCGTGATGGACCCCGTTTTCACCGAAGCCTGGGTGAAGGGGATCGAACCGATGACCAACGGGACCCTGGAGGTCGGTCCCGGCCTGCAGGCCGCCATCGCGCCCTTCCGGGCCTTCATGGCGCTGCGGGTCGATCCCGAAACCTTGCAGACCCTGCAGGACTTGCGGTCCGCGACCCCGGTCACGGCGGCCGATGCGCCGTTGTCGCTGCTGGTGCCGTCCTTCCTTCTGTCCGAGATCCAGCGGGCCTTCGAGATCGGCTTCATGATCTTCCTGCCCTTCCTGATCATTGACCTCGTGGTCGCCGCGATCCTGATGTCGATGGGGATGATGATGGTGCCGCCCGCAGTCGTCTCGCTGCCCTTCAAGCTGGTCTTCTTCGTGGTGGCCGATGGCTGGGCGCTGGTTTCGGGGGCGCTGGTCAGGAGCTATTTCTGACCGGGGGCGACACCGGTGGCCGCGCGTGGACAGAAATTCAGACTGCAGAAAATCAACATGTTCCCGGTGGGCATTCAGAATTTGTAAAGGGTTCAGACCGAATGTCGAGCGGACCCCCCGATCGCGCGGTGAGCAGATTGCCCGCCCTCCGCGGGATTTACCCCGAGGGCGTCAGGTCAACAGGCCGCCCGGGACGATCCACCAGTCGGGATGACGGGCGGTGAGGAATCGGGCGGCGGTCCTGGCGGCGGTTGCGTCGGGGTAAAGGCCGAAATGCGTGCCGCCGGAGCCCGACATGCGGGCCAGAAGACACGCGGGTGTCCCGGCGAGGCTTTCCAGCACCGTCGTCAGGACAGGGGCGAGGCGCTGGGCCGGGGCGACGAGGTCGTTTCGGGTCTGCCCGTCCAGCCATCCGGCAAAAGCGCCGCCAGACGCCAGCGCCGCAGCGGGGAGGTCGGGCAGGGGCGGAGCGTCGCTTCGGGGCAGCGCGGCAAAGACCTGTGGCGTCGGCACCGGCACACGCGGGTTGACAAGCACGCACCAAAGCGACGGCAGCGCGGGCAGGGGCGCAAGCACCTCTCCGATCCCCGTCATCCGGGCCGGACGACCGGAAAGGCAAACCGGCACATCCGCGCCGAGGCGCAGGACATCGGCGTCAGAGGGCAGCGGCCGCCCCGTCAGCCGGGCCAGCGCGCGCAGGGTCGCTGCCGCATCCGCCGACCCTCCGCCGATGCCGGAAGCCACGGGCAGGTGTTTGTCCAGCACGAGGGCCGCGTCGGTCACACCCATCGCGCGGGCCGCCCGCAGCACCAGATTGTCTGGCCCGGCCTGCAGGGCGACCCGTTCCGGCCCGGTCACCGCCAACGAGAGCCCCGCCCCGGGAGAGGCGGTGACCGCGTCCGCGACATCCGCAAAAACCACCAGACTTTCCAGAAAGTGGTAGCCGTCGGCCCGGCGCCCGGTCACATGAAGACAGAGATTGATCTTGGCAGGCGCAGTCTCGCGGACTGCGTCAGTTGCCATTCTCGGCGGCCTCGACAGCGGCATTTGCCGGGGCCTCAGCCTGGGCCTTGCCCGCACCTTCCTCGGCCATCACCGTATCCAGCCCGACCTCCAGCTTGCGCAGGATGCGGGCCCTGTCCTTTTCGGTTGGCTGGAACGAGAGCGCGCGCCGCCACTGGAACCGGGCCTCGAGCCTGCGGTCGTTCATCCAGTAGACGTCACCCAGATGGTCGGTGACGATGGGATCGACCGGCTCGAGGAGCGAGGCACGCTCCATCGGTTGCAGCGCCTCGGCATAGCGGCCAAGCTTGAAATAGGCCCAGGCGAGACTGTCGATGATGTAGCCCTGTTCCGGGTCACCCGCCACGGCCTTCTCGATCATGCCAAGAGCTTCGTCAAGCTTCTCTCCGCGGTCCACCAGGCCATAGCCGAGATAGTTCAGCACTTGCGGCTGGGTCGGGTTCAACTCCAGCGCCCGGCGGAAGTCAGCTTCGGCCGCCGCCCAGTCCTTGGACTGCTCGCTGACGATGCCGCGATAGAAATACAGAACCCAGTCTTCGGTGTTCGAGGCCTTGGTCAAGTCGATGGCCGCAGTGTAGGCCTGTTTCGCCTCGTCAAACCGCTCTGCGCCGCGCAGCATGTCGCCAAGCGCGAACTGCACGTTGGCGAGACCGCTGTTGGCACGGGCCAGGGCCTGCAGCGCCTCGATCGCGGCATCGGCCTTGCCCTGTGAGCGCAGCGCCCCGGCACGGCCGATTTCTGCGGTCACGAAGGCAGGGTCGTCCGCGGGAAAAGCGGTATAGGTCTGGGTTGCCAGATCGTATTGGCCGAGTTCCTTCAGCACATCTGCCGTCAGCAGAAGCGCGTCGGAAAGTTCCGGTCGCAAATAGCCCGCAATGCGCAGGTGAAGGAGCGTGTAGACCGGGTCCGCCTGGCCGTTCAAGGCGGTCGAGATCGTGTAGAACACTTCGGCAATCCCGTCGCGGGCGGTCCCGACGGTGTCGAAGGGAATCGGCTCGCCCGCCTGCAAGCGGCGGCGGACCGCATCGACGATCGGGTCGGGCGAGGTGCCGAACGAACGGTCGAGCAGAGCGACGGCCTCGGCGTTGCGCTCCAGCTGGCTCAGGATCTGCGCACGGGCAAAGACGCCGCGCCGCATCATCACGATGGGGCCGGCGGCCTTGCCCGAGAGGATGTTGTCCGCGCCTTCGAAATCCCCGACCGAAGCCAGCGCAAGGGCCTTGTGGTAGTAGCCGAAAGCCTCATACCCCTTGGTCCTGGTCACCGCGTCGAAAGCCTGGATCGCTTCGGACATCTTGCCCTCGCCGACCTTGGCCCAGGCCAGGATCAACTGGTTCGCCAGGTCGCCTGCATCGCGCCCTGCCCCGGATGCGGCTTGGATACCGGCATAGTCCTCGCGCTTCGCCTTGTCGGCAAGCAGAACAAGGTCGGCAAGCTGGCTGGGTTCGCCCGCGACGGCGCTGCGCATCCGGGCGGCATCGATGGCGAGCGCAAAGTTTCCGACACCGACCTGGGCCAGGATCGCCCCGTCCAGCAGCGTCGGGTTGGCGGAATCGGCGAGGATCGCCTTGCCGAACCAGCCGGCTGCCGCGCGGAAGTCGTTCTCGCTTTCGGCGATCCGGGCAGCGAGATAGGCCCCGGTGTCGATGTCGCTGTTGGCGTAAAGCGGATTACCCAGCGTCGCCGCCAGCGCAAGGGCGGTCAAGGTGCGGGAAAGGACAGAACGCATGGGCATCTCCTACCGTGGCCAGTGGAAGCTAGCCCGCCGGATGCGGTGGCGCAATGTGGCCGGGCCATGCAGAGCGGTCGCGCCACCGAGATTCGGACAAGCTTTCGTGAGTCGCGCCCCTTGGCGCGTCACATATTGGGGTAGTTCGGTCCGCCGCCGCCCATCGGGGTGGTCCAGACGATGTTCTGCGACGGGTCCTTGATGTCGCAGGTCTTGCAGTGGACGCAGTTCTGGAAGTTGATCCGAAACGTCGCGGCCGCGCCTTCGCCCAGCACTTCGTAGACGCCCGCCGGGCAATAGCGCTGGGCCGGTTCGGCGAACTTCGGCAGATTGACGGCGATGGGAACCGAAGGGTCCTGCAGCACCAGGTGCGGCGGTTGCGCCTCGTCGTGGTTGGTGAAGGAGAATGCCACGTTGGTCAGCCGGTCAAAGGACAGCTTGCCATCGGGCTTGGGGTAGTCGATGGGCGCGAAGTCCTTGGCGAGGCCGGTGGCGGCGGCATCGGTCTTCTTGTGGCGAAGGGTGCCGAAGGCGGTAAGGCCGATGCTGTTCAGCCACATGTCAAGGCCGCCGCCGATGAGGCTGGCAGTCAGGCCGTAGCGCGACCAGAGCGGCTTCACGTTGCGGACCTTCCTCAGGTCCTTCCCGATGGCCCCGGTGCGCACGTCGGCCTCGTAGGCCGTGAGTTCATCCCCCGCGCGCCCGGCCGTGATGGCGGCATGGGCGGCCTCGGCGGCGGCCTTGCCCGAGAGCATGGCGTTGTGGTTGCCCTTGATCCGGGGGACGTTCACCAGTCCCGCCGAGCATCCAAGCAAAGCCACACCCGGCGCGACCATCTTCGGGATCGACTGCCAGCCGCCTTCGCTGATCGCGCGGGCACCATAGGCCACACGCTTGCCGCCCTGCAGAAGCTCGGCCACCATCGGGTGGTGCTTGAAGCGCTGGAACTCCATGTAGGGGTAGAGGTGGGGGTTCGCATAATTCAGGTGGACCACAAAGCCCACATAGACCTGATTGTTTTCAAGGTGATAGATGAACGACCCGCCCCCGGCGTTCTTGCCAAGGGGCCAGCCCATCGTGTGGGTGACGGTCCCCTCGCGGTGCTTGGCCGGGTCGATTTCCCAGATTTCCTTCATGCCGAGGCCGAACTTCTGCGGGCAGTGGCCTTTGGAAAGCTGGTATTTCTCGATCACCTGCTTGGCCAGGCTGCCGCGCACGCCTTCGGACAGGAAGACATACTTGCCGCGCAGTTCCATGCCGGGCTCGTAGGACGGGCCGGGCTCACGCGTTGCCGGGTCGCGGCCGAATTCGCCGGCGACGACGCCGGCGACCTTGTCATCCTGGAACACAAGTTCCGAGCAGGCCATGCCCGGGAATATCTCGACGCCCAGCCCTTCGGCGATGCCCGCCATCCAGCGGCAGACATTGGCCATCGAGACGATGTAGTTGCCGTGATTGCTCATCAGGGGCGGCATCGGCCAGTTCGGGATGCGGACCTTGCCAGCGGGGCCAAGGACGTAGAAGTTGTCTTCCCTGACTTCGGTCTTGATCGGCGCATCCATCCTGCGCCAGCCGGGCAGCAGCGCATCAAGGCCCGAGGGGTCCAGCACCGCGCCTGACAGGATATGCGCGCCGACTTCAGAGCCTTTCTCCAGCACCACGACCGACCGATCCGGGTCCAGCTGCTTCAGCCGGATCGCGGCAGACAGGCCCGCAGGCCCGGCGCCGACGATCACGACGTCATAGTCCATCTTCTCGCGCTGGATCGCAGTCATCGCTTGTCCTTCCCCGGGCGGCCCCGGCCTGCCCCGAAACACTGGCTTCTTGCGGCGTCCCTGTTGCCGGAACGAGGACCCGAGGTCAACCGTGACGCAACATCATGGCGACTGGACCCGGGCCTGCCGCAGCGGTCTGTCTTGCCGGCGACAGGGTGCCGCCTGCACGCGGCATGCCCCCTTGCAATTCGGGGCTTCATCGGGTGAGGTGGAACCGAGCAAAGCCCGAAGTCATGGATCGAGCCCCGATCCGTGACTTCTTCTTTTACTGTGGAACGCCGATGGAAAAGATTCCGATGACCCGGCGCGGGTTCGACGCGCTGGATGCCGAATTGAAGCAGCTGAAGACGGTCGACCGTCCGGCGATCATCCGGGACATCGCCGAAGCGCGCGAGCACGGCGACCTGTCAGAGAACGCCGAATATCACGCTGCCCGCGAAAAGCAGGGCTTCATCGAAGGCCGGATCAAGGAGTTGGAAGGGACGCTGTCCCTGGCAGAGGTCATCGACCCGACAAAACTGTCCGGTCCCGTCAAGTTCGGCGCGACCGTCACCCTGGTCGACGAGGACAGCAACGAGGAAAAGACCTATCAGATCGTCGGCGAGACCGAGGCCGAGATCGAGAACGGGCTTCTCAACATGCGCTCTCCGCTGGCCCGCGCCTTGATCGGGAAAGAGGAAGGGGATTCCGTCGATGTGAAGACCCCGGGCGGGACTCGAAGCTATGAGATCCTCAAGATTCGCTACGTCTGATCCGGGGGCGTCCTGGTGAAACCGGTCAAGGACCCGCCCAAGAACGACAGCAGCCTCGGTGCCGGTCCTCTGGCCCGGCTGAACGATCCGCCAAACCGGGGGATCGAGGTCGCTGGTGCCGGCCTGAGCCTGTTCTGGATCATCCTGATCCTGGTCTATGTGCTGATCGCTCCGCCCGGCAGCGAGACGCGCAGCCTGGGTCTGGTGGTGACATCGCTGATGGTCTTCCTGCCCATCGCGCTGATCTGGGCGGTCGTCGTCACGCTGCGGTCGATCCGCGAGCTGCGGGCAGAGGCCAGGCGGCTGCAGGCCACGCTCGATGCCATGCGGTCTAGCCATGTTCAGGCGCAGTCGCAGGCCCAACCGTTCGGCCTGAAGCCGTCGGTGGAAAGCAAGATCGACGAAATCGCGGCTTCGACCATCGAGGCGCAGACCGTGCCAGCGACCTTCACCTCGCGGCGGGATGCCGCGCTGTCGGTGCCCTCCGTGGACCACAAGGCGGCATTGGTGACGCCGCAAGCCGACCCGACACCGGAAGAGCCGACCCTTGCGCTTGGCACCCCGGCCGAGGATTTCCGCCCGCCGCTGCCGGTCACGACTCTCATCCGCGCCTTGCAGTTCCCGGAGACGCCCGAGGACAAGGAAGGTTTCCGTGCCCTCCGGCTGGCGCTGGAGGATCGGACCTCGGCCAAGCTGATCCGCGCGGCGCAGGACGTTCTGACGCTCCTCAGCCAGGATGGCATCTACGTCGACGATCTGCAGCCCGACCTGTGCCGCCCCGAACTTTGGCGGCGCTTTGCGGCGGGCGAACGCGGTCGGTCGATCGCGGCGCTGGGCGGCATCCGTGACCGGGGGTCTCTGGCGCTGACGGCGGCGCGGATGAAGGCGGACCCGGTCTTCCGCGATGCCGCGCACCATTTCCTGCGCGCCTTCGACAAGACCTTCGCCGCTTTCGAGCCAAACGCCACGGATGCCGAGCTTGCCGATCTGTCCGATACCCGAACGGCGCGGGCCTTCATGCTGTTCGGGCGGGTGACGGGGACGTTCGATTAGACCGGCTGGCGGAACGTTTCGCATGTCGTCCCGCGCTGCAAGGGAACGAGTTTCCTTTTTGACCGGGGCATGCCGCGGGGGGATGAAACCCTGTTCCGCCAGGCGTATGTTGGTGGAAAGTCTGTAGTCCAACCGAAGAGGTTTGCAATGGCCATCCGCATCAACGACATCGCCCCCGACTTCACTGCCGAGTCCACGGCCGGCACGATCCGGTTCCACGACTGGCTGGGCGACAGCTATGGCATCATCTTCAGCCACCCGCGCGACTTTACCCCGGTCTGCACGACCGAATTCGCCGCCGTGGCGCAGCTTGCCCCGGAATGGGCCAAGCGCAGGACCAAGGTGATCGGCGTGTCGGTCGACAGCGTCGAGGATCACGGCAAGTGGAAGCGCGACATCGAGGCCTTTGGCGGTGCGCCGGCAGACTTCCCGATCATCGACGACACAAGCCTGACGGTGGCCAAGGCCTATGACATGCTGCCCGCCGACCATTATCTGCCGACCGAGGGGCGGACGCCGGCGAACTCGGCCACGGTGCGGACGGTCTATATCGTCGGACCGGACAAGAAGATCCGGTTGTCGATGACCTATCCGATGTCGATCGGGCGCAACTTCGCGGAGATCCTGCGCGCACTGGACGCGGTGCAGAAGACCGATGGCGTGCCGCTGGCGACGCCCGCGAACTGGGTGCCGGGGCAGGACGTGATCGTGGCGCTGGCGCTGAACAACGACCAGGCGAAAGAACGGTTCGGCGATCTGGACATCAAGCTGCCCTATCTGCGTTTTGCCAAGGCCTGAGCAAAATGCCCGTCTTTCGGGCAATATGCCTCATTTTTCGGCAAGACCGGGGCCGGGAGCCGAAGGTCGCCTGCCTGTGGAGCCGATCCGGATTGCGGGTCCGGCGGGGTGGTTTCTAGAACTTGGAAACCATGCCGCGCGACCTTTGTGCCAGCTCTGTCCAGCGTCAGCGTGCCTTCGGGCAGGCTGCAGTGCGGCTGGCGCTGAGCGGGCAGGCAACTCGTCTGGTGGACCTGCGGCAGGAAGGTTCGGCCCGGGCGATGCTGCCGCGGTCGGCACCGGACCGGCCGGAGGTCGTGTTTCTGAATACCTCTGGCGGGCTGACCTCGGGCGACGCGCTGGGCTTTGCCCTGGCGCTGGGGCCGGGTGCGAGGGCGCTGGCGACGACACAGACGGCGGAACGGGCCTATCTGGCACCGGATGGTCCTGCGGGGCTTACCGTGTCACTGGTGGCGGGCGCAGGCGCGGACCTGGTCTGGCTGCCGCAAGAAACGATCCTGTTCGAAGGGTCGGATCTGAAGCGGCGGACGGTGGTCGATCTGGGTCAGGACGCGACCTGCCTGTTGCTTGAGGTGGTGGTCCTGGGGCGGCGCGCGATGGGCGAAGTGCCCCGCGCGGCGCGACTGGCGGACCAGCGCCGGGTTTCGCTGCAGGGTCGGCCCCTTTGGCTTGAACAGGTGCGGCTGGACTCCGGGGCCTTGGCCCTGGCGGAAGGCACGGCGGTGCTGGGCGGTGCGGCGGCCTTCGCGACTCTGGCGGTCTGCGGTCAGGGCTGCGAAGCTGCGGCCGATGCGCTGCGCACCGTCCCGGCGCCGTGTGGGGTGCAGTCGGGAATATCGGGCTGGAACGGCCGCTGCCTTCTGCGCGCGGTCGGGGTCGAGCTCTGGTCGTTGAAGCAATACCTTGGCGCGGCGGTGGCGCGCTTGACGGGCCGCTCCTTGCCGCGCGTCTGGCAGATGCAAGGAGTGAGCGGATGAACCTGACCCCGCGCGAGAAGGACAAGCTCCTGGTGTCGCTGGCCGCGATGGTGGCGCGCGGGCGGCTGTCCCGGGGCGTCCGGCTGAACCACCCGGAGGCGATCGCGCTGATCACCGACTTCGTCGTCGAGGGCGCTCGTGACGGCCGGGGCGTCGCCGATCTGATGCAGGCCGGGGCGCATGTCGTCACCCGCGCGCAGTGCATGGAAGGCGTGCCCGAAATGATCCACTCGGTCCAGGTCGAGGCCACCTTTCCCGATGGCACGAAGCTTGTCACCGTCCACCATCCCATCCGCTGAGGTCTGCCGATGAAACACCCGTCTTCTGCCGGAACCGCGATGGCCTCTTCCGTCCTGATGCAGGCGGAGGATCATCTGGAAACCGGGTCGCTTCGGGACCTGGCCCGGCCCGATCATCCGGACGCGGACGTCGCGGTCGTCGGCCCCGGCACCCTTGTCGCCCGTCGGTCCCGGCGATGATCCCGGGAGAGGTCTTCGCCGCCGAGGGCGAGATCGAACTGAACGCCGGGGCGAAGGTCACGGTGCTGATGGTGGCCAATACGGGCGACCGGCCGGTGCAGGTCGGCAGCCATTACCATTTTGCCGAGACCAATCCGGGGCTCGCCTTCGACCGCGGGGCCGCGCGGGGGCAAAGGCTGGATATCCCGGCGGGAACGGCGGTGCGGTTCGAGCCCGGACAGTCGCGTGAGGTGAGGCTGGTCCCGATGCTTGGTGGGCGGCGGATCTGCGGGTTCAACGCGGCTGTCATGGGGCCGCTGTAGGCTGGCCAGGCCGCAAGAAAAGGAGACGGCGATGTATCCCTTCCCTGGCCGGTTGACGACCCGGTCGATGTGCGTCGCCGGCATGAAGCCTGTGCGCCGCCAGACCGGCGCGAAAGCCAAGTGCCTGCCCTGCCGTTTCGCCGCAAGACCCTGAGGATCACCATGGCCCACCGGATTTCCCGCAGCGACTATGCCGCCATGTATGGCCCGACCACGGGTGACCGGGTGCGGCTGGGCGATACCGACCTGGTGATCGAGGTCGAGCGCGACCTGACCACCTACGGCGAAGAGGTCAAGTTCGGCGGCGGCAAGGTGATCCGCGACGGGATGGGGCAGTCTCAGGTGCCGCGTTCGGGTGGTTCGGTGGATACGGTCATCACCAACGCGCTGATCGTCGACTGGACCGGCATCTACAAGGCCGATGTCGGCCTGCGCGACGGGCTGATCCACGCCATCGGCAAGGCGGGGAACCCCGATACTCAGCCCGGCGTGACGATCATCATCGGGCCGGGGACCGAAGTCATCGCCGGTGAGGGGCGCATCCTGACCGCGGGCGGGATCGACGCGCATATCCATTTCATCGCGCCGGGGCAGATCGAGGATGCGCTGCATTCCGGGATCACGACGATGCTGGGCGGCGGCACCGGGCCGGCACACGGGACGCTCGCCACCACCTGCACGCCCGGGCCCTGGCATATCGGGCGCATGCTGCAGGCGCTGGATGCCTTTCCGATCAACTTCGGCCTGTCGGGCAAGGGCAACGCCAGCAAGCCCGAGGCCCTGGTCGAGATGGTCAATGCCGGGGCTTGCGCCTTGAAACTGCACGAGGATTGGGGCACGACCCCCGCCGCCATCGACTGCTGCCTTTCGGTCGCGGACGATATGGACGTGCAAGTCATGATCCATACCGACACGTTGAACGAATCCGGGTTCGTCGAGAACACCCTTGCCGCGATCAAGGGCCGCACGATCCACGCCTTTCACACCGAAGGCGCGGGCGGGGGGCATGCGCCGGACATCATCAAGGTCGTGAGCCAGCCGAACGTGCTGCCCTCCTCGACCAACCCGACGATGCCCTACACGGTCAACACCATCGAAGAGCATCTGGACATGCTGATGGTCTGTCACCACCTCGACCGGTCGATCCCCGAGGACGTGGCCTTTGCCGAAAGCCGCATCCGGCGCGAGACGATTGCGGCGGAAGACATCCTGCACGACCTCGGGGCGTTTTCGATCATTTCCTCGGACAGTCAGGCGATGGGCCGGGTGGGCGAGGTCATCATCCGCACCTGGCAGACCGCCCACAAGATGAAGCTGCAGCGCGGGCGGCTGAGTGAGGAGACGGGGGCGAACGACAATTTCCGCGTCCGGCGCTACATCGCGAAATACACGATCAACCCGGCGCTGGCGCAGGGGTTTTCGCGGCATGTGGGCAGCGTGGAGGTCGGCAAGCGGGCCGATCTTGTGCTGTGGTCTCCGGCGTTCTTTGGTGCCAAGCCCGAAATGGTCCTGGTCGGCGGGACGATTGCGATGGCGCAGATGGGCGACACCAACGCCAGTATCCCGACGCCGCAGCCGGTGCAGTCGCGGCTCATGTTCGGGGCCTATGGCCGGTCGGTGGAACGGGGGGCGGTGTTGTTCGTAAGCCAGGCGGCCGATGCGGCGGGAATCGGCGGCGCGTTGGGGCTGCGCAAGGACCTCGTGGCGGTGGAGGGGACGCGGACGGTGACGAAGGCGGATCTGAAGCTGAACAGCGCGATGCCGAAGATCGAGGTGCACCCGGAAACTTATGAGGTGCGGGCGGATGGCGAAGTGCTGACTTGCGCCCCGGCCACCGAGCTTCCGCTCGCGCAACGTTATTTCCTGTACTGACATGGCCTTTCCCCTGCCCGCCCGCACGCGTCTGCCCAAAGGTCAGTGGACCGGCCCCGTCGCCGGGGTTGCGACCCTGTCTTATGACGAGCGCTTCCTGCGGCGGAAGCGGCTGGTGACGGATGGCGGTGAGGGGCTGATGGTGGACCTTGCCCAGACCACGAACCTCGATCCCGGCGACGCCTTGCAGACAGACGATGGCCGCCTGGTCGAGGTGCGCGCGGCCGAGGAGCCCGTGGTGCGGGTGACGGGGCCGAACCTGGCGCGGCTGGCCTGGCATATCGGCAACCGGCATACGCCGTGCGAGGTGCAATCGGACCATCTGGTGATCCGGCAGGACCATGTGCTGGAGGCGATGCTGGTGGGGCTGGGGGCCAGCCTGACCCGGGTGATCGGCCCGTTCCGCCCGGAAGGCGGGGCCTACGGCCATGGCCGGACGCTGGGGCATGACCACGGGCCGCATGGTTTCCCCTTGGCCAACCATGACTGACCTCGACCGCCTGCGCCTGACGCAAATCCTTTCGCCTGCCTTCCCGGTCGGGGCCTTCGCGCATAGCCAGGGGCTGGAATGGGCGATTGCATCGGGACGGGTGCGGGACGGGGCGGAGATGCAGGCCTGGGTGGCGGCGGTGATCGCACAGGGCTCGGGCTTTGCGGATGCCGTGTTCCTGTCGATGGGCCGTCGGGCCGGGGCCGACCCAGGTTCACTGGCGGACCTCTATGAGGCCTATCTGCCCGCCGCCGGGCGGAGGCTGGAGGCCATGGAGCTGGGACGGGGGTTTCGGGCACTGACGGATGCCGACGCGCCAGAGCTGCCCTATGTTCTGGCGCTTGCCCGGGAAACCGCCGCCCTGAAGGTGCCCGAGGTCGAGGTGCTTGGCCTCTATCTGCAAGCCCTTGCCGCGCAGCTTTTGTCGGTCGCGGTGCGGTTCATGCCGATGGGGCAAGGCGAGGCGCAGCGCATTCTCGCCGCGCTGGCGCCGGTGATTGCGGATGCGGCCCAGCGGGCCTCGGGCGCGGGGGAAGAGGCGTTGTTCACCTTCACCCCCGGCGCCGACATCGCGGCGATGGCGCAGGCACACATGGAAACGAGGATATTCCGGTCATGACTTCCCCCAACGGACCTCTGCGCGTCGGCATCGGCGGCCCGGTCGGCGCGGGCAAGACCACGCTGACGGCGGCCCTGGCGCGGGTGCTGGCCCCGCAGCTGTCGATGGCGGTGATCACCAATGACATCTACACCCGCGAGGATGCCGAGTTCCTGATGCGCGCGCAGGTGCTGCCCCTGGACCGCATCCGGGGCGTGGAAACCGGGGGCTGCCCGCACACCGCGATCCGTGAGGATGCCAGCATCAACCTGGCGGCGGTGGCTGATTTGCGGGCCGTGCATCCGGCCTTGGACCTGATCCTGATCGAAAGCGGCGGGGACAATCTGGCGGCGACGTTCTCGCCGGAACTGGCGGATCTGACGATCTATGTGATCGACACCGCGGCCGGGCAGGACATTCCGCGGAAGAAGGGGCCGGGGTTGCTGCGGTCGGACATCCTGGTCGTCAACAAGACCGACCTCGCGCCTTATGTGGGGGTTGATCTCGCGCTGCTTGAGTCAGACACCGCCAAGGCGCGTGCGGGGCGGCCGTTCGTGCTGGCGGACTTGAGAGGCGGCAAGGGACTTGACCAGATCATCCAGCTTCTGGCCGAGTTGGGCGGGCTGGACCTCCGGCCATGAAAAAGGCCCCGAGGTTACCCCCGGGACCGATGTTCAATACGACGAAAGACCTCAGCCCTCGGCAGGTTCTTCCTTCTTCTCGGTGATTTCCTCGCCGGTCTCCTGGTCGACCATCTTCATGCCAAGGCGCACCTTGCCACGGTCGTCGAAGCCCAGCAGCTTGACCTTGACCTCCTGGCCTTCCTTGAGAAGCTCGTTCGGGTGGTTCAGGCGCTTGTTGGCGATCTGGGACACGTGCACCAGACCATCGCGCTTGCCGAAGAAGTTTACGAAAGCGCCGAAGTCGACCAGCTTCACCACCTTGCCGGTGTAGATCTTGCCGTCCTCGGGTTCCGCCACGATCGACCAGATCATGTCATAGGCCTTCTTGATCGCCTTCTGGTCGTTCGACGCGATCTTGATCATGCCGTCGTCGTTGATGTCGACCTTGGCCCCCGAAACCTCGACGATCTCGCGGATGACCTTGCCGCCCGAGCCGATGACTTCGCGGATCTTGTCGGTCGGGATCGACATCGTCTCGATCTTCGGGGCGTATTCGCTGAAGCCCTGCGGGGCCGACAATGCCTTGCCCATCTCGTTCAGGATGTGCAGACGACCGTCTTTCGCCTGCGCCAGGGCCTGCTTCATGATGTCGGGGGTGATCCCGGCAATCTTGATGTCCATCTGCAGGCTGGTGATGCCCGCCGCGGTGCCCGCAACCTTGAAGTCCATGTCGCCAAGGTGATCCTCGTCACCCAGGATGTCGGTCAGGACCGCCCAGTCGCCGTCCTCTTCCAGCACCAGACCCATGGCCACACCAGCGACCGGCGCCTTCAGCGGCACCCCCGCGTCCATCATGGAAAGCGAGCCACCGCAGACCGACGCCATCGATGAGGAGCCGTTCGATTCGGTGATCTCGGACACGACGCGAATGGTGTAGGGGAAGTCGGTCGGAGCCGGGAGCACGGCCTGCAGCGCGCGCCAGGCCAGCTTGCCGTGGCCGATCTCGCGGCGGCCAGGGCTGCCGACACGCCCAACTTCGCCAACCGAATAGGGCGGGAAGTTGTAGTGCAGAAGGAAGTTCGACCGGTAGTTGCCGTTCAGCGCGTCGATGATCTGCTCATCCTCGCCCGTCCCCAGCGTGGTGACGACCAAGCCTTGAGTTTCACCCCGGGTGAACAGCGCCGAGCCGTGCGCACGCGGCAGGACGCCGGTTTCGCAGGTGATCGGGCGGACGGTCCTGGTGTCGCGTCCGTCGATCCGGGTGCCGTTCTTCACGACGTCACCGCGCAGAACCGCTGCTTCCAGCTTCTTGATCGCCGGATACAGGTTGGCGTCGGCCTGGTCAGCCTCGCTCATCGCGGCTTTGATCGCCTCGACCGCGGCTTCGATGGCGTTCGTGCGCTCCTGCTTGTCGCGGATCGCGAAGGCAGCGCGCATGGCTTTCTCGCCGGCCTTCTTCACCTTGGCATAAAGCGCCGAGTAGTCCGGCGGCGAGAAGTCGAAAGGCTCCTTGGCAGAGGTTTCGGCGAAGTCGATGATCAGGTCGATCACCGGCTGCATCTGCTGGTGGCCGAACACGACCGCGCCCAGCATCTCTTCCTCAGTCAGCTCATAAGCCTCGGATTCCACCATCATGACGGCGTCCTTGGTGCCGGCGATGACCAGATCAAGCCGCTGCTCGGGCTTCAGACGCAGCTGCGTCATGTCGTCCATCGTCGGGTTCAGGACATATTTGCCGCCCTCGAAGCCGACGCGGGCGGCGCCGATCGGGCCCATGAACGGGACACCCGAAACCGTCAGCGCGGCGGAGGTCGCGATCATCGCCACCACGTCGGGGTCATTCACCAGGTCGCACGAGAGCACGGTCGCCATGACCAGCACTTCGTTGCGGAAGCCGTCGACGAACAAGGGGCGGATCGGCCGGTCGATCAGACGCGAGGTCAGCGTCTCTTTCTCGGACGGCCGCGCCTCGCGCTTGAAGAAGCCGCCGGGGATCTTGCCGGCCGCGTAGTATTTTTCCTGGTAGTGAACCGTCAGGGGGAAGAAGTCCTGGCCCGGCTTCGCGGTTTTCGCGAAGGTCACGTTGGCCATCACCTGGGTTTCGCCCAGCGTTGCAATCACCGACCCGTCGGCCTGACGCGCAACTTTCCCGGTTTCCAGCGTGAGCGTTTCATTGCCCCACTGGATTGATTTCTTCGTCACGTTGAACATGTATCGTATCCTCTGGGAACCCGGCCCCTGCCGGTGCCCCCGCACATCTGACGGCCCCATTGCCGCCGTCCCCCGATCCTTCGCACGGGCCCCGGGGGCGGGCCTCACGTCTCAGATGGCGGGGCCATACAGGAAAAGCGGCTCTCGGGCAATCCGCTAAAGCCATTTGCATTTAGAGCGTGATGCGGAAAAATGGACTCCGGTTTTCCGCATCGATCGCGCGACCACCAAGAACCGAGATCGGGATGATGTTTCTATCAAACATCATCCCGATCTGATCGGCTTTGTTGCGCAAATCGTTTGATGGGCGGAGTTCCCCTTTCCCCGGACAGACCTATTCTGCGCGCTGCGTGAGCGGCGTTCCGAGGGCA
>FWPV01001027.1_pt1 | contig 80940 bp, 67 predicted proteins | sample 2228371 | NCBI WGS metagenome assembly FWPV01 (sample SAMEA103939776, study PRJEB20133) | metagenome
CGGCCCGCGGCTGCCGGCCGCTCCGGCGATGGCCCTCGTGCCGGCCGAGCCGGCGGCTCCGCCGCCTCGGCCGCGCGGGCCTCGAAGAACAGTTTGAAGAGCGTCTCCTGGTCGGGAACCCCGGTCTTGGGCAAGCCCGAGCGCTCCTGATAGGCTTCGAAGGCCTGCTGCGTCTTCGGGCCCCACACACCGTCCGCCTTGCCGGCCAGGAAGCCGCCCTTGATCAGGAGCTCCTGGGCGCGGCGGATGGTGTCCTGATAATGGCGCAACGTGCGGTCGCCGACCTTGATCTCGACCACCGGCGAGCGCTGGGCGAGGCGGTAGGGTCGGATGAACTCCTCGATCGTCTTGGCGGCCACGATCAGCCGGGCCTGCGGGTTCTGATCGCAATATCGTGCGGTGAGCTCGAAAAGGATCACGGGCGAGTGCCACGGGGCCACGTCATAGGTCTGCAGCGTGGCGTCGTTGAGCCCGGTGAGATATCCTTCGAGCCAATTGATGTAGGCCTCGACCCCGGGCTTCTTCTCCTTGAAGGCCTGCATGAGAGCCTCACAGGTCTCGTTGCCGACGCCCTTGACGGCGAACGAGCCATCCTTGTCGCGAGCGGCGAGAGGTCCGCTCGAGACAGCGACCAACACCAGCGCCGCGGTCCCGGCGCGCAGAGCCTTCATCCTCGTTTCCTCGCCGATCGATGGAACCCGCTGAAGCCGGAAGGCCCGGTCGCATCCCGCGACCGGGCCCGCATGTTGGTGGGCGGAGGCCGTTTGTCCAGGCCCGCGCGACGCACCACCTCGGCAACGGGCGCGGTTCGGGCGGGGTGGTGCCCTTCGACCGCCCGCCGCCCGGTCCGGCCTAGCTCGCGCCCAACAGCGCCAGGTCGGCGGGATGATCGACCTGACGCAACAGGGCCGCCTTGAGCTTCATGAGCGCACGGTGTTCGATCTGCCGGACGCGCTCCTTGCTGATGCCGAGCTTGGCGCCGAGCTCCTCGAGGGTGCTGCCCTCCTCGCGCAGCCGGCGCTCGCAGATGATCGTCCGCTCGCGCTCGCTGAGCTCGGCCAGCGAGGCGGCCAGCCATTGCGAGCGCCGCCGGCTGTCGCGCATCTCGGCCACGTTCTCCTCGGGTGTCGGCCGATCGTCGGCCAGGAAATCCTGCCAGGCGTCCTCGCCGTCCGGACCGATCGGCGAGTTGAGCGACTGGTCGGCGCCGGACAGACGCATTTCCATGTCCTCGACGTCGGCGCGGCTCACACCCAGCTCCTCGGCGATCTTGGCGCGGCCGGCATCGTCGAGCCGCCCGCCGGTGCCCTCTTCGATCTTGGCGCGCAGCCGCCGCAGATTGAAGAACAGCGACTTCTGTGCGGCGGTCGTGCCGGTGCGGACGACCGACCAGTTGCGCAGGATGTAGTCCTGCATCGCCGCGCGGATCCACCAGGCGGCATAGGTCGAAAAGCGCACGTCGCGTTCCGGCTCGAAGCGAGCGGCCGCCTGCATGAGGCCGACCACGCCCTCCTGCACGAGATCCGCGGTGGGCAAGCCGTAGTTCTTGAACTTGCTGGCGGTGGCGATCACCAGCCGCATGTAGGATTGCACCAGCTCGTGCAGCGCCTTCTCGTCACCGTGCTGCCGCCAACGGATCGCGAGTGCGCGCTCGTGCTCGCGCTCCAGAAGCGGTGCGGCCATCGACTCGCGGACCAGCCGCCGATTGGCACGGGTCGTGTCCGCCGTCTCCGACAACGCCACCATGGTGCCTCTCCGTCCCTCCGATCGAGCGCGGGAGCCTCGTCCCGCCCTCGCTGCCCGATCATACGGGACCAAATTGGTCCTGGATCAATGGGCTCGCCCTTCACATGAACGGCCGAAGCCCGCCCGCGATCCCCGATCTGCCTCCAACTTCTTGATTTTGCGTAAATTGCCGTTCGCGGGCAGGGGCCTCGTTTACGCAGATTTCACCTCTGCGACATGGGTTTTGCGCGCCCCTGCCGATCACAGAATGCGGCAGACCCGCTCGAAGTCGAGCCGAGGGTTGCGCGGCGGCAGCTTGGTCGGATCCCCGTAGCCGAGATTGCACAGGAAGTTGGAGCGGTAGCGGCCGTCCGGGAAGAACTCGGCGTCGACCCGGGCCCGGTCGAATCCGGACATCGGCCCGCAATCGAGGCCGACGGCCCGGGCGGCCAGGATGAAGTAGCCACCCTGCAGGCTCGCATTGCGGAACGCCGTCTCCTCCGCGATCCCTTCCTTGCCGGGCCCGGTGAACCAGGAGACGGCCTCGGGCTCGTGCGGGAAGGTCTCCGGGAGAGACTCGTAGAACCGGGTGTCGTAAGCCAGGATCGCGGTGACCGGTGCCGCCATGGTCTTGGCGACGTTACCGGGCGAGAGCGCCGGCCGCAGCCGCTCCTTGGCTGCCCGGCTCGTCAGGAACAGGATGCGCAACGGCTGGCCGTTGGCGCTCGTGGGGCCCCATTTCAGCAGATCGTAGAGCTCGCGCAGCGTCGTCTCCTCGACCGGACGATCGAGCCAGGCGCTGTGGGTCCGGGCCTTTCGGAAGAGAAGGTCGCGGCCCGCTTCGTCGAGAACCCTCCGATCCATGTTCCCCTCCTCGCTGCCGACGTCCCGGTTACGCAACCGACCGCGGCGCGGACCAGAAGCGCACCGGCCGAGCGGCTGTCGGCCGCGGGTGCTGGTCCCGGGCCCCGGCGCGTGCTAGCCGATCGGCGATCCGGGGGCGGTTCGCCGCCCCGGCTCGGGATGCGCGGCCCTGCCCACGATCTGGACCATCGGCTAAGAAGCGGCGACGGGAGCCGGCCTCCTTGCCACCCTCGAGGAAGCGGGGGTCGAGCTGCTGGTCGACGTGCGCGCCGTTCCGGCCTCGCGACGGCCGGGCTTCTCGAAAGGATCGCTCGCGCGCAGCCTGGGAGAGGCCGGGATCACCTATCGGCATCTGCGCGCGCTGGGGACCCCCGCGCCCGGACGCGAGGCCGCGCGGGCCGGCCGGATCGACATCTTCGAGCACATCTTCCGTGCGCATCTGGCCGGCCACGAGGCGCAGCTGGCTCTCGAAGAGCTCGCCGCGCTGGTGCGCGAGGGGCGCCGTATCTGCCTCTTGTGCCTAGAGGCCGAGCCCGCCCGCTGCCACCGGGCGATCGTGGCCACGGAGCTCGCCCGCAACCTCGAGCGCGAGGGACTCGCGCTCGAGGTCCGGCATCTCACACCCGGCCCCGGTTAGGCAGGGCGATCAGGCCCGGCCCGCGGCTTCGGCTTGCGCGAGCAGCATCCGCAGCACGTAGTGCAGGATGCCACCGTGGCGCAGATACTCGACTTCGTCGGCCGTATCGACCCGACAGCGCACGCGGATCCGCTCACTCGAGCCGTCCTTGCGGTGGATCACCACCTCGAGGAGCATGCGCGGCTGCAGCCCCGCCGAAAGGCCCAGGACGTCCAGGACCTCGCTACCGTCCAGCGCCAGCGTCTTGCGGTTCTGGCCGTCGGTGAACTCGAGCGGCAGCACGCCCATGCCGACCAGGTTCGAGCGGTGGATGCGCTCGAAGCTCTCGGCGATCACGGCTCGCACACCCAGAAGCGCCGGCCCCTTGGCGGCCCAGTCGCGCGAGCTGCCGGTGCCGTACTCCTTGCCGCCGATCACCACGACGGGTACGCCGCGCTCCTTGTAACGCATCGCCGCGTCGTAGATCCACATCTCGACGCCGTCGGGATGCAGGATCGTGCGGCCACCCTCCTTGCCACCCAACATCTCGTTCTTGATGCGGATGTTGGCGAAGGTGCCGCGCATCATCACCTCGTGATTGCCGCGGCGTGCGCCGTACTGGTTGAAGTCCTTGGGCTGGACCTGATAGCTGCGCAGATAGTCCGCGGCCGGGCTGTCCTTGGCGATGCTGCCGGCCGGGCTGATGTGGTCGGTCGTGATGCTGTCGCCGAGCAACGCCAGGATCCGCGCGCCCCGGATGTCCTCGACCGTGGCCGCCGGCTCGCGGCTCATGCCGTCGAAATAGGGAGGCCGGCGGACGTAGGTCGAGCGATCGTCCCACGTGTAAGTGAGGCCGGCTTCCTTGGGGCCGATCCGCTCCCAGTGCTCGTCCCCCTTGAACACCTCGGCGTAGGACTTGCGGAACAGGTCGGCCGAGACGGCGCCACGCACCGCCGCGTCGACCTCCTGCGGGGACGGCCAGACGTCGGCCAGGTACACGGGCCGGCCTTCCCGGTCGGTGCCCAATGGCTCGCGGGTGATGTCGCGGCGGATCGAGCCGGCCAGCGCATAGGCCACCACGAGCGGCGGTGAGGCCAGATAGTTGGCCTTCACCTGCGCGTGGACACGGCCTTCGAAGTTGCGGTTGCCGGAGAGCACCGCGGTCACGACCAGGTTGCCGCGGGCGATCGCCTCGGCGATCGGCTCGGGCAGCGGACCCGAATTGCCGATGCAGGTGGTGCAGCCGTAGCCCACGAGATCGAAACCGACGGCGGCCAAGGGGGCCATGAGGCCGGCCTTGTCCAGGTAGTCGGTCACCACCTTGGAGCCCGGAGCCAGCGAGGTCTTGACCCAGGGCTTGCGGTTCAAGCCCTTCTCGGCCGCCTTCTTGGCCACCAGGCCGGCCGCCACCATGACGCCGGGGTTGGAGGTGTTGGTGCACGAGGTGATGGCGGCGATCACCACGTCGCCGTGGCGCAAGCTGTAGTCGGTGCCGGCCACCGGTACCTCGGCGTTCGGATCGGCTCCGCCCAGAAGGCCGGGCAGGGCCTCCTCGAAGCTGCGCGCGACCGCCCGCAACGCGACCCGGTCCTGCGGGCGCTTGGGTCCGGCCAGCGACGGCTCCACCGTGCCCAGATCGAGCTCGAGCGTGTCGGTGAAGACCGGATCCGGCGTCGCGGAATCGCGCCACAGGCCCTGTTCCTTGGCGTAGCGCTCGACCAGCGCGATGCGCGCCGGATCACGCCCGGTGAGCGCCAGATAGTCGAGCGTCACCTGATCGATCGGGAAGAAGCCGCAGGTGGCACCGTACTCCGGGGCCATGTTGGCGATGGTCGCCCGATCGGCCAGCGGCAGATGGTCGAGCCCGGGCCCGTAGAACTCGACGAACTTGCCCACCACGCCCTTCTTGCGCAGCATCTGGGTCACGGTGAGGACGAGATCGGTGGCCGTGGCGCCCTCCGGCAGCTGACCGGTGAGCCGGAAGCCGACGACCTCCGGGATCAACATCGAGATCGGCTGGCCCAGCATGGCGGCTTCGGCCTCGATGCCGCCCACGCCCCACCCCAGCACCGCGAGCCCGTTGATCATCGTGGTGTGGCTGTCGGTGCCGACCAAGGTGTCGGGATAGGCGATCGCCCGGTTGCCCTCTCGCGCCGTCCAGACCACCTGGGCCAGATATTCGAGATTGACCTGGTGGCAGATACCCGTGCCCGGCGGGACCACCCGGAAATTGTCGAACGCTTTGGCCCCCCAGCGCAGGAAGGCGTAGCGCTCGGCGTTCCGCTCGTATTCGAGCTCCACGTTCTTCTTGAAGGCGTCGGGACTGGCGAACACGTCGACCTGGACGGAGTGGTCGATCACCAGATCGACCGGCACGAGCGGGTTGATCTTGCGCGGATCACCGCCGAGGGCGACCATCGCGTCGCGCATCGCCGCCAGATCCACGACGGCCGGTACGCCGGTGAAGTCCTGCATGAGGACCCGTGCCGGACGGAAGGCGATCTCGTGCTCGCTCGTGCGGGTCTCGAGCCAGCGCGCCACGGCCTCGAGGTCGGCCACCGTGACGCTGCGTCCGTCCTCGAAGCGCAACAGGTTCTCGAGCAGCACCTTCATCGAGAAGGGCAGCCGCTCGATCGGCCCGAGCCGCCGGGCCGCCTCGCTCAGGCTGAAATAATCGTAGGCGACCCCGTCGACCTCGAGGGTGCGGCGGACGCCCAGGCTGTCTTGACCGGTGATGCGCATGGAAGCCACCTTCGCTTCGGGCCACGGCCCCGCGCGGCGGGGAGCGCCCCGGTCCGGCGGATCACACAGCCCTTATAGGGCGCCGGGGCGGCCCGGTCCAACGCGGCAGGACGGCGCGTGGGCCGGCACGAGCAGGCGATGGACGACGCAGGGGAGGAGCGATGCTCTTGGCCCAGATCAGCGATCTGCACGTCACGGCGGGCGGGACCCGGGCCTACCGGCTGGTCGACACCGCCGCGTGCCTCGCCCGCGCGGTCGACGCGCTCCTGGCCCTCGACCCCCGGCCGGACGCGGTGCTCGTCACGGGCGATCTCGCCTACGACGGGCGGATCGAGGAGTACCGGGTGGTGGCCGAGCAACTCGCGCGACTGCCGATGCCGGTCCACGCGATCCCCGGCAACCACGATGCGCGCGAGCCCTTCCGCACGGCACTCGTGCCGCGATTCTGTCCGAGCGAGGATCCGCGTTTCCTGCATTTCGCCGTACCGCTCGGGGAGACCTGGCTCGTGGCGCTCGACACGCTCGAACCGGGAGAAGAGCGCGGTGTGCTCTGCCCGGCTCGGCTCGACTGGCTCGAGCGGACGCTCGCCCGGCTCGCCGATCAGCCGGTGATCCTGGCTCTCCACCATCCGCCCTTTGCCACCGGCATCGCCCACATGGACCGGATCGCGCTCGTGCGCCCCGAGGCGCTCGAACAGCTGGTGCGGCGCCACGGCCGGATCGAGCGGGTGCTCTGCGGCCACGTCCACCGGTCGGTGCAGACCTCCTGGGCGGGTACCCTCGCTTCGATCGCACCCTCCGTGGCCCATCAGGTGGCGCTCGCCCTGGCCCCGCAGGCTCCCTCCTGCTTCACCCTGGAGCCACCGGGCTACCATCTCCACGCCCGGCTGCCGTCGGGTGAGCTCGTCACCCATTTCGTCCCGATCGGGAGCTGGCCGGGGCCGTACCGGTTCGCCGACCACGCGTCGTGAGCGTCACTCGGCGGGCAGCGGCCGGACCGCGGCCGCCTGCGCCCCTTCCCGCGCCGCCGCCTCGCGCACGTGCCGCGGCAGGCTGCGCCGGGCCAAGAGCGTGTAGGCCACCGGCACGACGTAGAGGGTGAAGAACGTCCCGACCAAAAGGCCGCCCACGATCACCCAACCGATCGCCCGCCGACCTTCGGCCCCGGCACCGCTGGCCAGGGCCAAGGGGATCGAACCCAGCACCATGGCGCCCGTGGTCATGAGGATCGGCCGCAGCCGCAACACCGAGGCTTCGACCACCGCCTCGATCATCGCCAGGCCGCGGGCCCGCAGTTGGTTGGCGAACTCGACGATCAAGATGCCGTGCTTGGTGATGAGCCCCACGAGCGTCACGAGGCCGATCTGGCTGTAGACGTTGAGGCTCTGCCCGGTGAGCTGGAGGGCGAGCAGGGCCCCGGTCATCGACAGCGGCACGGTGAGCATGATGACGAAGGGATCGACCCAGCTTTCGAACTGGGCGGCCAGCACGAGGTAGATGAAGGCCAGGGCCAGGACGAAGACGACGGCGAGGCCGACCGAGGACTGGCGGAACTCGCGGCTCTGGCCGTCGAGATCGGTTACGATGCCGACCGGCAGCTTCTCGGCCTCGGCCTCCAGGAACGCCAAGGCCTCGCCCAGCGAATAGCCCGGGGCCAGGGTCGCCGTCACCGTGGCCGAGCGCAGCTTGTTGAAGTGGTTGAGTTCCTTGGGCGCCACCGTCTCCTCGATGGTCACCAGATTGGCGAGCGGGACCATCACGCCGCCGGCGCCGCGCACGAAGATCTGCGAGAGATCGTTCGGTGTGGCACGGTCCTCGGGTTTGACCTGGACGATCACCTCGTACTGCTTGCCGTCGCGCTTGAAACGGGTGACCTGGCGCCCCCCCAACATGGTCTCGACGGTCTGGCCGATGGTGCGCACGTCGATCCCCATGAGGGCGGCCTTCTCGCGGTCGATGGAGACCACGAGCTGCGGCTTGTTGAGCTTGAGGTCGGTGTCGACGTTGAGCAGACCCGGATTGCGCCGCGCCGCCGCGATCAGTTGGTCGACCGCGCGCTGCAACACCTCGTACGGTTGAGAGGTCTGCAGCACGAATTGGACGGGCTTGCTGGTCGGGCTCTGACCGAGCGAGGGCGGATTGTTCGGGAAGGCCAAAATGCCGGGAATCGCCGCCATCTTGGGAGCGAGCTCGCGGGCGATCTGCTGTTGGGTGATCCCCGGTCGTTCGTCCCAATCGACCAGCCGACCGAAGGCGAGCGTGCGGGTCACGTCGTTGCCGAAGCCGATCACCACGAACAGCCGCTCGATCACCGGCTGCTCGCGATAGGCCTGTTCGATCCGCCGGGCGTAGCGGTCGGTAAAGGCGATCGTGCTGCCCTCGGGTGCGATGCCGATCGTGAGCACCGTGCCGCGGTCCTCCACCGGGGCGAGCTCGGCCGGTAGGGTCTTGAAGAGCAGACCCGCGAAGCCGCCCACGAGCACCATGGCCACGATCACCGCCGGGCGGACGGTCATGGCGAAGCGCAAGCTCGCCCGATAGGCGCGCGTGAGCCCGCCCAGACCCGCTTCGAAGGCGCGGTAGAGGACGTTGTGCCGCTCGTGGTGACGCAGCATGAGCGAGCACATCATCGGCGAGAGCGTGAGGGCCACGAACCCGGACACCAGCACGGCACCCGCCAGGGTGAGCGCGAACTCGACGAACAGGCGCCCGGTCCGGCCGGTCTGGAAGGCGATCGGGGCGTAGACCGCGGCCAGCGTGACGGTCATGGCGATGACCGCGAAGGCGATCTCGCGCGAGCCCAAGAGCGCGGCCTCGAACGGTCGCATGCCCTTCTCGACGTGCCGGCTGATGTTCTCCAGCACGACGATCGCGTCGTCGACCACCAGGCCCACCGCCAACACCATCGCCAAAAGTGTCAGCGTATTGATCGAGAAATCGAAGATCCACATGAAAATGAACGCGCCGATCAACGAAACCGGAATCGTCACGATCGGCACGAGCGTCGCGCGCAGCGATCGCAAGAACAGGAAGATGACGAGGATCACGAGAACGATCGCCTCGATCACCGCGTTGCGGACGTTGCGGATCGCCCGGTCGATGAACACCGTGCTGTCGTAGCCGATCTCGACACGTACGCCATCCGGCAGGATGTCGACGAGCCGGGGTAGGACCTCGCGGACCGCGCGGGCCACGTCCAGCGGATTGGCGGTGGCTTGCTTGACGACGCCCACGGCCACCGAGGGATTGCCGTTGAAGCGCGAGATCACCCGTTCGTTGAGGGGTGCGATCTGCGCTTCCCCCACGTCGCGCAGCCGCACGAGATAGCCGTCGACCTCGCGGATGATGAGGTCGTTGAACTCCTCCACGGTGCGCAGATCGGTCTCGGCGAGGATCTCGAACTCCCGCCGGGTGCTCTCGATCCGGCCGGCCGGAATCTCGATGTTCTGCCGGCGCAGCGCGTCTTCGACGTCTTCCGGTGTGAGCCCGAACCCGGCCAGGCGCAGTCGATCGAGCCAGATCCGCATCGACGGCTGGCGCTCACCGAAGATACGGATCTCGGCCACGCCCGGGAGATTCTGCAGCCGATCCTTGACCAGCCGGTCGGCGAACTCGCTCACCTCCATGGGCCCGTGCCGGTCGGAGGCCAACGCCAGATAGATGATCGGTTGGCTGTCGGCCTCGACTTTGCGGACCACCGGCTCGTCGGCGTCGCTCGGCAGACGGGCGCGCGCCAGGGCCACGCGATCGCGCACGTCGGCCGCCGCGTCCTCCGGATTGCGATCGACCCGGAAGCGCAAATTGATCTGGCTGCGCTCGGGCCGCGAGGAGGAGGTCATCACGTCGAGCCCCTCGATTCCCGAGAGGGCCTCCTCGAGCGGCTGGGTGACGCGGCTCTCGATGATCTCGGCCGACGCGCCCTTGTAGGTGGTCGACACCGAGACCACGGGCTCGTCGATCTTGGGATATTCGCGGACCGACAGGCGGCTCCAGGCCATGAGCCCGACGAGAACGATCATCAAGCTCATCACGCTGGCCAGAACCGGCCGGCGGATCGACAGCTCCCAGGGACTCACGGGCACTCTCCTCGGCCGCTCAGCCCTGGCGGGGCGCGCCGTTGGCGCCGCGCGCGGTCGGAACCGCCGGGGTCGGGGACGACGGGACCGGATCGACGAGGCGGACGGCCGCACCGGGACGCAGCTTGGTCACCCCCGCCACGACCACCACGTCGCCGGCCCGCACCCCGCTCGTGAGCTCCACCTCGCCCGGCCGACGCAACCCGGTGGTGACCTCGACGAGTTCGACCGTCTTCGGCTTGCCCTCGCCGCCCTCGACCACCCGGAACACGAACTGCTTGCCGGCCTGCGGCACCAGCGCTTCTTCCGCTACCCACAAGGCTTCCGGGTTGGTCGAGAGGGTCAAGGAGACACGGGCGAACAGACCGGGCCGCAAGGCCTCGTCGGGGTTGGGGATCGTCGCCCGGATCACGAGCGAGCGACCGCGCTCGTCGACCAGCGGGTCGATCGCCGTGACCCGGCCCACGAAGCTGCGGTCGGGAAAGGCGTCGACCGCCACGCGGATCTCGTTGCCCACCCGGACCGCGGGCAAGAACAGCTCGGGGATCCGGAAGTCGACCTTGATCGGGTCGATCTGCTCCAGCGTGAACAGTGGCGTCCCGGTGGTCACGAACTCGCCGACACTCACCGACCGGAGACTGGCCTTGGCGTCGAAGGGCGCGCGGATCGACCGCTTGGCGAGCTGCGCCCGGGCGAGCTCGACCGCCGCCTCGGCGATGCGATAGCTGGCCTCGGCCTCGTCGAGCGCGCGCTGCGTGCCGACGTTGGTGCGGCGCAGCTCACGGGCCCGCTCCAGGTTGCTCGCCGCCAGCAGTCGGCGGGCCTCGGCGTCGGCGAGGGCCGCCCGCTCGATCGAGGCGTCGAGCTCGACGAGCACCTGACCCTCGCGGACCCGACCCCCTTCCACGAGATCGATGGCGACGATGCGACCGGCGACCTCGGGCCGAACGGTCACCCGCTCGTTGGACAGGAGCGTACCCACGGCCTCGACGGTGCGCTCGGCCGGGGCCACCTTGACCGGCATCGCCTCGACCGCCACCGGGCCGTCGAAGCCGCGACCACCGCCCCCGGGTTGTTGCCGTTGCTGCTGCGCGGGTGCGGCCACGAACTGCCAATAGGCCGCGGCACCGCCGCCGCCCACCACCACCACGACCAGCACGGCGAGTATCGATCGCAGCACGGCTGCACCCCCGGTGGCCCCGATCGGCCCACTCGCCAAGCTAGCGCAGCCCCACGCCGCTCGGTAGCCCGTCCTCGGTAACCGTTCGTCGTACGAACGCAGGCCGGTGACGGATCACTGATTCATCGAGGCCCAGAATTCCTCGTTGGTCTTGGAATGACGCATCTTGTCGAGGAGGAACTCGATGGCGTCGACGGTTCCCATGGGGCTCAAGATCCGGCGCAGCACCCACATGCGCGCGAGGATCGCCCGATCGACCAGCAACTCCTCCTTGCGGGTGCCGCTCTTGGCGATGTCGATGGCCGGGAACACGCGCTTGTCGGCGACGCGCCGATCGAGGACGATCTCGGCGTTACCGGTGCCCTTGAACTCCTCGAAGATCACCTCGTCCATGCGCGAGCCGGTGTCGATCAGCGCGGTGGCGATGATCGTCAAGGAGCCGCCGTCCTCGATGTTGCGCGCGGCACCGAAGAACCGCTTGGGCCGCTGCAGCGCATTGGCGTCCACACCGCCGGTCAACACCTTGCCCGAGGAGGGTACCACCGTGTTGTAGGCCCGCGCCAGCCGGGTGATCGAATCGAGCAGGATGACCACGTCGCGGCCGTGCTCGACCAACCGCTTGGCCTTCTCGATGACCATCTCGGCGACCTGGACGTGCCGACTGGCCGGCTCGTCGAAGGTCGAGGACACCACTTCGCCGCGCACGGTGCGCTGCATGTCGGTGACCTCTTCGGGCCGCTCGTCGATGAGCAGCACGATGAGGAACACCTCCTTGTGATTGTGCATGATCGCGTGCGCGATGTTCTGCATGAGCATCGTCTTGCCGGTGCGCGGCTGGGCGACGATGAGCGCACGCTGGCCCTTGCCCAGGGGTGCCACGATCTCGATGACCCGGGTCGAGAGGTCCTTCTGCCCCGGTATCTCGAGATTGAGCTTCTCGGTCGGATAATAAGGCGTCAGGTTGTCGAAATGGACCCGGTGTCGAGCGACCTCGGGTGGATCGAAATTGATCGTGTCGGCTCGCAACAGCGCGAAGTAGCGCTCGCCCTCCTTGGGGGCGCGAACGAGGCCGTGCACCGTGTCCCCGGTCCGCAAGCCGAACCGGCGAATCTGCGAGGGCGACACGTAGATGTCGTCCGGCCCCGCTACGTAGTTGGCGTCGGGTGAGCGCAGGAAGCCGAAGCCGTCCTGGAGGATCTCCAGGACGCCTTCCCCGCGAATCGGCACCTCCGAGGCGGCCAGCTGCTTGAGGATGGCGAAAACCAGATCACCCTTCTTGAGGGTACTAGCCCCTTCGATCCTGAGCTCCTCGGCGTACTTCAAAAGCTCGGCCGGCGACTTGCGCTTGAGCTCGGTGAGGTTGATCGCCGGGACGTCCGGTGCCAGCGGCGGCGGCTCGCCCGCCTCGAACCGGTCCTCGGGTTGGCGGACCTCGATCCGCTCGGCGGCCGGGCGCCCCTCGAAGCGCCGTTCTTCGCGACCCCGCTCCCGGCCGAACGGCCGGGGCGGAAACCGCCCCTCCCGACGCGGTTCGGCCGGCCCGCGCAGCTCCGGGCGGGCTTCGCGAGCCGGCTCGCGGCGCGGTTCCGGCTGCGGCTGCGGGCGCGGCTCGGACACGGTCTCCAAGCCCAGTTCGGACAAGAGATCCTGGCGGGCCGGCGGCGAGGGCGGCGGTGGGGCCTCGGGCTGCGCTTCGGTGCGCGGCTCGATCGGAGCCTGCAGGAACGCGGGAACGTGCTCCATCGCCGGCGCGGCCGCGGCCTCGCTCGGCCGTTCGGCCCGCGGCCGGCCGCGGCGGCGGCGGGGCACCGGGCTCGCCGTCTCGGAACCGGCCTCCACCGGCTCGCTCACGGGCTGCTTGCCGTCGGTCAGATCACTGTCGGCCAAGGTCGCTGTCCCCGTTTCGCCGGCGAGGCTCGTGGCGCCGGCATCGAATTCAGAAAGGCTTGAGCACCGCGAGGAGCACGATGCCGACGAACAGCACCGTGGGCACCTCGTTGATCATGCGGAAATAGCGGGCCGGCCGGCCGCGTCGATCCGCGGCGAACTCGCGGACGTGGCGGGCGAGCAGGCCGTGCACCGCCAACATCCCGACGACCAGGAGAAGCTTGCCGTGCAGCCAGCCGTCGCGCCATTGACCCTGCGCGGTGGCCAACCACAGCCCCAGCGCCACCGTCACGATCATGGCCGGGGTGGTGATGGCGCGCAGCAGTCGCCGCTCCATGACCTTGAAGGTCTCCGAGGTCGGCGAGCCGGGCGGTGCGTCGACGTGGTAGACCATCAGCCGTGGCAGATACCACATGCCCGCCATCCAGGCGGCGAACGCCATGACGTGCAGCGCTTTGAGCCAGAGGACCAAGCTCGTCATCTCGGGTCTGTCGACGGACCCGCCGCGCCCGGCCTCCGAGCCGCCTCCGAAGAGCACGATCGCCGGGAGCCAGCCGAGCGAGCAGATCGGCACGGACGGCGACCGAACGGCCCGCCGATGCCGCATGTCGCTTCTGGAAATCGCTCATCCACCCGTGGATTTCAAGTAGCCCACCAGCGCCGCCACCCGTTCCGGCGGCGTCGCCGGCAGGACTCCGTGCCCGAGATTGAAGATGTGTGGCCGCGACGACGCGGCCTCGACGATCGCCCGCGCCTCGGCGAGGAGCTCCCGCTCCGGCCCGAGCAGTGCCACCGGGTCGAGATTGCCCTGCAGAGCCAGCCCCTCGGGCCGGTCGAGCTCGGTCGCGGCCCAGCCCACGGGCACGCCGGTGTCGAGCGACAGGCCGCGGGCCGAGGTCTCGGTCGCGAACAGGCGCAGACAGGCACCGACGCCGCGCGGAAAGAGGATCACCGGCACCTCGGGGTGTCGCTCGTGCAACGTCGCGACGATGCGTCGAGCCGGTGCCACGCACCAGCGCCGCAGCTCCGGCTCCGGCAACACCCCGGCCCAGCTGTCGAACAGCTGGAGGACCTCGGCCCCGGCGCGAACCTGCGCGCAGAGGAACTCGATCACCGCCTCGGTGAGCAGGTCGATCAACGCGCCGAACAGACCCGGCTCGCGTCGCGCCAGCACACGCGGCTGCAGGAACTCCTTGGAACCCTGCCCTTCGACGAGATAGGCGGCCAGCGTCCAGGGTGCCCCGGCGAAGCCGATCAGCGCCACCTGCTCCGGCAATTCGGCCCGCAGTCGCCGCACCGTCTCGTAGACCGGCGCCAACCCCTCGTGCAGTCGGGCGAGGTCGAGCCGCGCCAGGCCCGCGGCGTCGCGCACCGGCTCGAGACGCGGCCCCTCACCCTCGGCGAACCGGACCTCGGCGCCCAAAGCGTGGGGTACCACGAGAATGTCCGAGAACAAGATCGCCGCATCGAGCGGGAAGCGGCGCAGCGGTTGGAGGGTGACCTCGACGGCGAGCTCGGGCGTGTAGCAAAGCTCGAGGAAGTCGCGGGTACGCGCTCGAACCGCCCGGTATTCCGGCAGGTAGCGCCCGGCCTGGCGCATGAGCCAGACCGGCGGTGGGCTCACCCGCCGGCCGGCCAGCACCGCCAAGAGCGGCTTCTCCGGTCTTCCCGGCACGGAGGGCCTCGGCACACCAGCTTCCACCATGATCGGATTCGCCGGAGATGTTGCGGATCGTTGAGGCCGGGACGGCCGGGATGCCACCTCCTCCCGACCGATCCCCGGCACGCTCCCCAGGTCGGTTCGCACGGCCGCTCGCGGTGGACAAGACCCCGAGGATCGCTCGCAAGCCCTTGGCGTCGGCCACGAGCGACGCAACTTTCAGGCGGACGGGATCGCGGGGACGAGGGGTGCCGCGCACGCTTTCCCACGCTTCCCACCGATCCGCCGTCCCGCTTTCGGATCGGTGTGGAGGACGGTGGGAGGAGCCGAGACCGGTCGCGCGGCGGGCTCCGGCCGGCCGGGTCGGCCACCATCGGTCCCGGATCGATCCCGAACTTTTCCCGGGAGTTTTCCGTGCGGCTGCACCTGCATCTGATCTCGGATTCGACCGGCGAGACGGTGAGCACGGTCGCGCGTGCCGTGGTCTCCCAGTTCGAGGACGTCGTGCCGGTCGAGCACGTCTGGTTCTTCGTGCGCACCCGCAACCAGCTGGAGAAAGTACTCCCCTTGATCGAGGCGCTGCCGGGTCTGGTGCTCTACACGCTGGTCTCGCCCGAGCTGCGGCACATGCTCCACGAGCGCTGCCGGGTGCTGGGGGTGCCGTGCGTGGCGGTGCTGGATCCGGTCATGAACGCGCTCACCGAGCTGTTGGGCTCCGCCGGCAAGCCGCAGATCGGCCGCCAGCACGCCATGGACGCCGGCTACTTCTCGCGCATCGAGGCCATGGAGTTCGCCATGCGCCACGACGACGGGCAGCTCGCCGAGGAGCTCGAGGAGGCGGACGTGGTCCTGGTCGGTCCTTCGCGGACCTCCAAGACGCCCACCTGCGTCTATCTCGCCCAACGTGGGATCAAGGCCGGCAACGTTCCGCTGATCCCCGACGTGCCGCCCTCGCCGGTCCTGGAGACGTTGCGCCGCCCTCTGGTCGTGGGCCTCACGGTCAACCCCGAACTGTTGGCCGAGATCCGCGCCAATCGCCAGCGGATGTTGGGTGTGCGGGCCGGCGATCGGGGACGCTACGGGGGGGATTACGCCGATCTCGCCCGGGTCCGGGCCGAGCTGGTCGCCGCTCGCCGGCTCTACGCGCGGATGGGCTGGCCGGAGATCGACGTGACCAAGCGCTCGGTGGAGGAGACCGCCGCCACGGTCTACCAGCTCTTGCAGGCCCGTAGCCGGCCCGAAGTGCGCGCCCTGGTCGGCGGGATCGAACCACCGCCGGTCGCGGCGGACCCGCCGAGCTGAGCGATGGTCTCCAGCCGAACGATCGGGGCGTTGGGGACGACCGCCCGTCGGCGTCGCCAGCGCATCGTGCTGATCGTGCTCGCGAGCCTGCTCGGCGCGACGGTCTTCCTGTTCAGTTTGGGCGCCGCTTACCTGGTCGGTACGGCGCAGCGTGCGGCCGAGATGGCTCGGTTGGAGGCCGACCTCGAGGCCGCGCGGAGCCGGGCGCGCGAGGCCACGGCCCGGGCCGCGGCGGCCGAGGAGAGATTGGGGCGCATCCTCGATCGGGACCAACGGGCCACGACGGCGCCGCGCCCGAGCCTCGACCCACGGATCGAGGCGCTGATCCCTCTGCTCGCGACGCGGCTGGCGGAAGGCGTCGATCGCGAACGACTGGCCCGCGCGATCACCGCTCTGCCGGCCAGGCCGGTCTGCGATCCCGAGGTCGAGGTCCGCACCCTGCCGGTGGCCGTGACGCCGACCCGGGAGGTCGGCGGGCGCAGCTTCGCGGGCGGCCGGTTCACGGTGTCGGCCCGGGGGACCGCCGCCAAGAACGCGGTGGGCCGCACCGAGGCCTGGTTCGACCCGGTCCAGCCGATCCAACTCGTCGTGCGCCGCGCCGGCCAGGAGCCGACGATCGCCAACGGCGTGCTACCCTTGGTCGCGGCGATCGTCTTCGAGCGGCGCGAATACCGGTTCACGGCGCGGGCGGCCGAGCGACGGGGCATCATCGAGGTCGCCCTCGAGGTCTGCGATTACCCGTAAGGGGAGGGTGCGATGCGCTGTCCTGTGGCGACGAGCCCACGATCGTTGGCCGGGTCGGCGTTGCACCAGCGGGTGCGGACCAGCGGCCTTGTCCGCGGGGCCGGCGAGGCGATACGATTTTCGAGGCCGGACTCCGATCCCGTCGCCGGGACGGGCCCGGGCCTGCGAGGAGGGTGAGCGTGCCTCTGTTCCGAGCGTTCCTCGGGGCGGCCGCGGTGGTCGCGATGGTGGCTCTGTCCTCGGCGCCGCGGGCCGAGACGCTCGAGGAGGCGTTGGTCGAGGTCTATCTGGGCAATCCGGAGCTCGCGGCCGGACGGGCCCGGCTGCGGGCCGCCGACGAGCTCGTGCCCCAGGCTCTGGCCGGCTGGCGACCGACGATCTCGATCGACGGGGGGGTGGAGGGTGTGTCCGGCCAGGCGCGCTCCTCCGTCACCGGGCAGCAGCTCGACATCGACCGGGCCACGCGGCGGATCGGCGCCCAGATCCGGCAGAACCTCTACGCCGGTGGGGCCACGACCGCGGCCACCAGCCGGGCCGAGAATCTCGTGCGGGCCGAGCGTGCCAATCTGTTGGCTCTGGAGCAGCGGGTCCTGCTCGACGCGATCGACGCCTACACCGCGGTCTGGCGGGACCGCGCGGTCCTCGATCTGGCGCTCAACAACGAGCAGCGTCTGCGGCGCCAGCTACAGGCCACCCGCGACCGGTTCCAGGTGGGCGAGGTCGCGCGCACCGACGTGGCGCAAGCCGAGGCGCGGCTGTCCCGGGCGCGCGCCGACGTCGAAGCGGCCAAGGCCAATCTCGCCGCCTCGACCGCCTTCTACGAGCGGGTCGTCGGCAAGGAGCCCGGGCGCCTCTCCAAGCCCACCCGGCTCACCGCGCTACCCAAGACGCTGGCCGAGGCCCGCTCGATCGCCGCGCAGAACCCCCAAGTCATCGCCACGACCTTCAGTTTGGCCGCGGCGCAGGACGAGGCCGATCTGTCCTTCGCCTCGCTGTTGCCGAGCGTCGATCTGGTGGCCCGGGCCGATCGGATCGAGGAGCCGCAACCGACCTTGAGCTGGCAGCGCAGTGCTTCGATCGGTCTCACGGTCACGATCCCGCTCTATCAGGGTGGCGCGGAGTACGCCCGGGTGCGGGCTGCCCGCCAGACGATCGAAGCCCGTCGCAACGATCTCGATGCGGCGCACCGCGCGGTCCAGCAGCAGGTCGCCTCGGCCTGGGACCGGCTGCTGGCGGCGAGCGCCGCGATCACCGCCTTCCGAGCCGAGGTCCGCGCCAACGACATCGCCCTGCAAGGCGTACAGGAGGAGAACCTCGTGGGGGCGCGCACCGTGCTCGACGTGCTCGACGCCGAGCAGGAACTGTTCACCTCGCGGGTAAACCTGGTGCGCGCCGAGCGCGAGGAGATCCTGGCGAGCTATCAGCTCAAGGCGGCGATCGGCGAGCTCACCACCGACGGACTTGGTCTCCGCGTCGAGCGCTTCGATGCCGAGCGCAACTACCGGGTCACCCGCAACCGCCTGATGGGCCTGCAGACCGAGCCGCCGACCGTGCCGGCGCGGGGGACCACGGCCCCGGCGAGCGGGCAGACGAGCGCGACGTCGCGCTGACGGGACCTCCCGCACGAAGCAGCCCGATCGCCCCGCGCGAACGCGTCCCGCGCGACCGGCCGGTCGACCTCAGGCCGCGGGCTCGGCCGCCTCGGCCGCGTGCCACAGCCGGCCGGCCAGGACGATGCTGTCGACCACGAGCCGACGATCGCCTTCCATCCGCTCGCCCAGCACGTCCTCGTAGACGTGGCGCCCGGGGACGACGCGGATCACGGTGGCATCACCGGTGGAGCCGATCGACAGATCGGCCAGATCGGGCCGACCCAGGATCCGTGCCGGTGTCCAGGTCACGGCCCGGACGATCTCGGGCAGAGGCATGCCCAGGCACAAGAACTTGGACATGGTCACGAGATTGTCGAAGGCCGGGCCATCGATGCACAGGGCGTGGACGTCCGAGCTGATCACGTCGGGGAAGAAGCCGGCGGCGAGCATCGCCCGAGCGGTGTGGAAGGAGAACGAGCCCTTGCCGTGGGCGACATCGAAGATCACGCCCTTCTCGCGTGCCTTCCAGACCTGCTCGCGCACGCGCCCGTCGGCGTAACAGGGCGCGTTCGGGAACGGCTTGAAACAGTGGGTGAGGATGTCGCCGGGGCGCAGGACCTCGAGGACGTCGACGTAGCGCGGTGGGGGCCGGTCGATGTGACACATGCAGGGCAGCCCGGCCCGATCGGCGGCCTCGAGTGCCAGGTAGAGGGGAGCGAGCCCGTTGGCACCACTCGTAGCGGCACCGATCCGAACTTTGATGCCCTTGATCAGATCGCGGTGCTCCATGGCCGCCCGGGCGCAAGCGACCGGATCGAGCAGCCGCAGATCGCCCGACTCGCCGACCATGACCTCGTGGGCGAAGCCGAAGATCCCGGCGAAGGAGATGTGCAGATACGCCAAGATGCGGGTCTGCGACCGCTCGATGACGTGCTTGCGGAAGCCCCGGAAGTTCCCGGGGCCGGCCGAGCCCACATCCAGCCAGGTGGTCGTGCCGGAGCGCTTTGCCAGCTCGTCGGCATCGACACCGAGCGAGGTCCCGCCCCAATAGACGTGGGCATGGAAGTCGATGTGCCCGGGTGTGACGATACACCCTTCGACCCGGCGTTCGACCGCCGCCCGACCGGCCGCGGCCTCGGCGCCGATCGCCGCGACCTTGCCGTCGGCGAAGGCGATGTCGGCCACTTCGTCACGGCCGGTCCCCGGATCGAGGATCCGCCCGCCGCGCAGGACGAGATCGAAACGCGCCATGTTCCACACCTCCCCGGCCGGCAACCAGGCCTAGCGCGGCCACGAGCTCGCGGGAAGCGACGGGCGAGGCGGTGTTACGCGCGTTTGGCGCGCTCCACGAAGCGCGGATCGAAGGTGCGCGACAGATCGATGGTCGCCGCCGCCAGTTCCTTGTCGAAGCGGACCAGCATGTCGAGCGCGTTGCGCATGCCGTCGGCCGGCACGATCCCGGTCCGCGAGTACATGGGCTTGGACTTGGCCACGGCGGCCACGTAGAGGGCCCGGTCGCCCAGGTGATAGTCGGCCGGGACGGCATCGGCGATCGCTTCGGGGCTGGCCTGTTCGATCCAGCGCAGCGCAGCCAGGAACGCCTCGACCAGAGCCTGGACGGTCCCAGGGTTCTTCTCGATGAAGTCGGCCCGGGTGTAGAGCACGGCCGCGGGGTTCGAGCCGCCGAAGATGGCCCGGGTCCCCTCCTCGGTCCGGCTGTCGGCCAGCACGAACACGTCGCCGTCCTGCTCGAGCTTGGCGATCACCGGGTCGAGATTGGCGATCGCGTCGATCTCGCCCTTCTTCATGGCGGCCACCGCGGTCGGGCCGGCGCCCACGCCGATGAACGCCACCTTCTCGGGGCTCACGCCCTCCTTGGCGAGCAGGTAGTTGACGAAGAAGTTGGTCGAGCTGCCGGGAGCGGTCACGCCCACCTTCATGCCCTCGAGATCCTTGGGCGACTTGACCTTGCCCTCGAGGCTCTTCTTGACCGCCAGCACGATCCCCGGAAAGCGCCCGAGCTCGACGACCGCACGGATGTCCTGGCCCTTGGCCTGCATGCGGATCGTGTGCTCATAGGCACCGGTGACGACGTCGACCGAACCGCCGACCAGGGCCTGCAAGGACTTGGCGCCGCCGCCGAAGTCGTTGATCTCGACCTCGAGGCCGACATTCTTGAAGAAGCCTTTCACCTCGGCGATGGTGAGCGGGAGATAGTAGAGGAGCGGCTTGCCACCCACACCCAGGATCACCTTGGTCTTCTCGGGTGCCGCCAGGCTCGGACGAGCGAAGCCGAGCGTCGAGCCGGCGAGGGTGGCGGCGAGCAGAGCGCGACGGCGCATGAACGGACCTCCCTGGCGATCTCGCGGTGAGCTAACGGAGCCGCTCGGTCGCGCGCAAGCCCCGCCCGGCTCGAGCCCGGGGCGGCAGGTCGTTCGGTTCAGCCGCGGATCTCGGTCGAGGCCGCTTCCGGTCGCCAGACCAGCAGCCGGCGCTCGACCAGAGTGACGAGGCCGTCGATCAGCAGCACGAAGATCGCGAGCACGAGCATGCCGGAAAAGACGCCCGTGACGTCGAAGCTGCCCTCGGCCTGTTGGATGCGATAGCCGAGGCCGGCGGCGGAGCCCAGATACTCGCCGACCACCGCCCCTACGAGCGCGAAGCCCACGGCGGTGTGCAGGCTCGCGAACATCCAGGACAGGGCGGCGGGGAGATAGAGGTGGCGGAGCATCTGCCGCTCGTTCATGCCCAGCATCCGGGCGTTGGCGACCAGCACCGGGCTCACCTCCTTGACCCCCTGGTAGACCGCGAAGAACACGATGAAGAACACCAGGGTCACGCCGAGTGCCACCTTGGACCAGATGCCGAGGCCGAACCAGAGGGCGAAGATCGGCGCCAGCACCACCCGCGGCATGGCGTTGATCGCCTTGAGATAGGGCTGGAGGACGGCCGAGAGCAGCTCGCGCCGCGCGAGCCAGAACCCGGCCGCGACGCCGGCCACCGAGCCGATGAGGAAGGCCAGGATCGTCTCCAGGAGCGTAATCCACAGATGACGCCAGATCACGCCCGAGGCGAAGTCCCGCCAGGTGCGCTCCACGACGTCCCACGGTCGGGAGAAGAAGAACGGATCGAGAAGACCCGTGCGGCCGCCGATCTCCCAGACCGCGAGGAACGCCACGAGAACCAGGAGCTGCCAGAAGGCGAGTGTGGCGCGATCCTTCACGGTCCGGCCTCCGTGGCGCGATAGCCCTTGATCACCTCGGCGCGCAGCTCGTGCCAGAGCGCGCGGTGGATCTCGAGGAAGGCCGGGGTCAAGCGGACCTCGTGGGTGTCGCGGGGGCGCGGGATCGGCACCGGATGGTCGCCGATGATCCGCGCCTGCGGCCCCGCCGACATGATCACCACCCGGTCGGCCAGAGCGATCGCTTCCTCGAGGTCGTGCGTCACGAACAGCACCGCCTTGCGGTCGGCGCTCCAGAGCTCGAGGAGGAGATCGCCCATGATCGCCCGGGTCTGCGCGTCCAACGGCCCGAACGGCTCGTCCATGAGCAGGATCTCGGGATCGCGGGCGAGCACCTGGGCCAGACCCACGCGCTTGCGCTGGCCGCCCGAGAGCTGGTGCGGATAGCGGTCGATGAACGCCCCCAGTCCCACCCGACCGAGCCAGTGGCGGGCCCGGTCGGCGGCTTCGCTACGTGGCACGCCGCCGACCTCCAGGCCGAGGACGACGTTGCCGAGCGCGGTTTTCCACGGGAACAGCGCCTCTTGTTGGAAGAGATAGCCGGCGCGGGGGTTGACCCCGTCGAGCGGCGTTCCGTCGATCAGCACCCGGCCGGTGGAGGGGCGCACGAGCCCGGCCACGACGTTGAGCAGGGTCGACTTACCGCAACCCGTGGGCCCCACCAGGGCCACGAACTCACCCGCCGCCACCGCGAGATCGACCGGTGCGACGGCCGGATAGCGGCTCCCGTCGGCCAGCTGATAGGTGATCGAGACGCCATCGAGCCGGACCGCGCGGGGCTCCTGGGCGACCGGGACCACGGCTGCGACCCCTCAATAGCCGCGGGCCGGATCGACCAGGTGGAGGAGCGGCTCGCCGCGCTCCAGCCGGCGCAATTGTTCGACGATCACCGCGGTCGCCGTGCGGGGGTTGGTGATGCCGGCCGCGTGCGGGGTCACGAACACCTTGGGGTGCCGCCACAAGGGCGAACTCTTGGGCAGGGGCTCGTGGGCGAAAACGTCGAGCATCGCCCCCTCGAGGCGACCGGTCTCGAGCGCCGCCAACAGATGCGGGACCACGAGATGCTCACCACGGGCGGCGTTGACGAGATAGGCGCCGCGCGGGAGCTGCTCGAACAGCCGCCGGTCGAGGATGCTCGCGGTCCGCGGTGTGAGCGGGAGCAGGCAGATCAGAATCTGGGTGCGGGCCAAGAACGCGGGCAGACCCTCTTCGCCCACGAACACCGGGAAGGGGGCCTCGGGATGCGGCGAGCGGGTCCAGGCGGCCACGTTGTAGCCGACCTGGCGCAACAGCCGGGCCGCCGCTCCGCCGATGGCCCCCAAGCCCATGATCCCAACGCCGATCTCACCGGGATCCTTGTGTTGGTGACGCTCCCAATGCGCCCGGGCGAGCTGACGTTCGTAGACGTCGAACCGGCGATGGAAGCGCAGGGTGGCATAGAGACAATATTCGGCCATCCGCTGTGACATGACCGGATCGACCAGGCGGGCCACCGGGACGTCGGGCAGATCGCGGGTGGCGCGCACCACACTGTCGACCCCGGCGCCCAGGACCTGGACGAGTTTGAGCCGCGACATGCCGGCGAACAGATCGGGTGGTGGTTGCCAGCAGAGGACCACGTCGACCTCGGCGGGATCGCCGATGTCCGGCCAGACCCGCAGGTCGAGGTCGGGAGCCTGGCGCGCCAGCTCGGCCCGCCAGGCCGCGGTCGTGTTCCAGGTGGTCTGCAGGACGACCCTCATGCCTCCCTCCGCCAGGGGCCCGCGACCATTGCCCGGCACAGCCGAGGTCGACAAGCCCGGGTGCTGCGGGCGGCGGGTCGGCCGTCAATCGATCGGCCGGTCGGGCTCGCCACTCGTGACCCCGCTCACGAGATTGACCGAGAGGAGGAAGGCCGGGTCGAAGGGATCACCCGAGCCCATCGGCACGAAGCTCGCGAGCGCCTCTTCGAGGCGGCGCCGGGCGAGCCGTCGGGCGGCAGCGGCGGTGGCCAGATCGACCGCGGCGAAGCGCAGCGACGCGCCGGCGGGGGTCTGGGCCAGGCGCCCCAGATCGGCGCCGATCACGGTGGCGATCTTGGGATAGCCGCCGGTACTCTGGCGGTCGGCCAGGAGCACGATCGGCTGACCGGATCCCGGGACCTGGATGCTGCCGAACACGATCCCGTCGGAGACGATGTTGGGCGAGCGGGCATGCTCGATGCGCGGCCCCTGCAGGCGATAGGCCATGCGGTCGCTGCGCGCCGAGACCCGCCAGGATGCGCCGAGCAGGGTCGCGATCCCCGCCGGGGTGAACCAGGCCTCCTGGGGACCGAGCAGCACACGGATCGGCTCGTCGGGCTCGACCGGCGGGCGAGCCAGGGCACCCTCGGGCAACTCCGCCGAGGCCGCGGCCTCGACCAGGGGCAACAGGTCACCGGCGCGTAGGGCGCGACCCCCGAGGCCACCGATCCGCGAGAGCGTGTGGGTGGACCGGCTGCCCAGCACGGGGGGTACCGCGATCCCGCCCCGCACCGCCACGTAAGACCACACACCGCGCGTCGCCGGGCCCAGGATCAGCCTCTGGCCGCCCGAAAGCTCGAAGGTCGACCACCAGGGTCGGGGCCGGCCGTCCATGCTCACGACCCGCGGTGAGCCGGCCAGCGCGATGCGCACCCGCTCACCCTCGAACTCGAGCTCGAGCCCGCCCGGGCCCACCTCGATCGCACTCTCCCCCTCCGGATTGCCGACCAGCCGATTGGCCAGGCGGTGCGACCAGGGATCCATCGGCCCGGCGGGCGACACGCCGAGCCGTTGGTAGCCGAACCGCCCGGCGTCCTGGATCGTGACCAGGGGCCCGGCCCGCAGCACGCGCAAGGTCGCCCCCGCGCTCACGGCTCGGGCTCCGGGGCGATCAGCGGGTCGTGCTCGGCCGCACGGCGATCGAGCTCGGCGAAGGTCGCGGGGTCGATCGGGCGGAAGCGGACCCGATCACCCGGTTGCAACAGGAAGGCGGGCTCGCGCTCGGGATCGAAGGTCCGCACCGGTGTGCGACCCAAGAGGTGCCAACCCGAGGGGGCTTCGAGGGAGGCGATGCCGGCCTGCACCCCGCCGATGGACACGCTGCCCGCCGGTGTGGAGGGCCGCGGATCGTCGCGGCGCGGCGTATGCAGGCGCGGATCGAGGCCGCCCAGATAAGTGAAGCCGGGGATGAATCCCACCATGTAGACGCGGTAGGTGGGCGCGGTGTGCAACGCCACGACCTCCTCGAGGGAGAGGCCGTGGCGTTCGGCCACGGCCTCGAGATCGATCCCGAACGCACCGCCGTAGACCACCGGCACCACCCAGAGCCGGCCCTCGGGCGGGGTGGCGGGGCGGCCGAAGTCGAGCTCGGCGAGCCGGGCGAGGAGCGCCGCGCCGTCCACGCGGTCGGGATCGTAGTGGACCAGCAGCGAGCGGTAGGTGGGCACGAGCTCGACCACGCCAGGCAGCGCCAGCCGGGCGAGTTCGGCATCGAGGGCCAGGACCGCGGCGTTGATCGTCGGATCGACCGTCTCGCCGAGTTCGACGAGGATCGCGCTGTCGCCGACCGGGACGATGCGCGGATGGCGGGGATCGGGTGGGCGAAGGTCCATGGCCGCCACCTAGCGCGGGCCGGGCCCGCCGTCAGCCGGTTGCGCCGAGCCCCCGGCGCGCTAGGCTCGCCGTGTCGGGTGGGGAGGTTCGGGCATGCAGCGGTCGGTCGATCTCAACGCCGATCTCGGCGAGAGCTTCGGCGCGTGGACCATGGGCGCCGACGAGGCGATGCTGGAGATCGTCACCTCGGCCAACGTCGCCTGCGGCTTCCACGCCGGCGATCCGCTCGTCATGTGGAAGACCTGCTCGCTCGCCAAGGCCAAGGGCGTGGCGGTGGGCGCTCACCCCTCGTTCCTCGATCTCTGGGGATTCGGCCGCCGCCCCATTCAGGGCGAGCGCCCCGAGGACATCATGCGCCACTGCGTCTACCAGATCGGCGCCCTGCAAGCGGTGGCGGCCGCGGTCGGCCACCGCGTGACGCACGTCAAGCCGCACGGCTCGCTGGGCAACATGGCCGCCGAGGACGAGGATCTGGCGATGGCCGTGGCCGAGGCCACGGCGCTCGTCGACCGCTCGCTCGTGCTCGTGGCGATGCCCGGAAGCGCTCTCGAGCGGGCGGGCGAACGCAAGGGGCTGACGCTGGCCCGCGAGGTGTTCGCCGATCGCGCCTACGACGATCGCGGCATGTTGGTCTCGCGCAAGCTGCCCGGGGCGGTGATCCACGATGCCGAGCTCGCCGCACGGCGGGTGCTGGCGATGCTCGAGGAGGGGGCGATCACCAGTGTGTCGGGTAAGAAGATCCCGGTGCGGATCGATACGATCTGCGTGCACGGCGACAATCCGGCGGCCGTGGCCATGGCCCGGGCGGTGCGCGACGCCCTCGAGGGGGCCGGATTGACGGTCCGGCCGTTCGTGCGGGCCGGCTGATCAAGCCACCGGGCGCAAGCCCACGCGGGCGAGCGCCTCGGCCTGGCGGGCCGCCACCGTCTCGACGTCGAAGCCGTCGATCAGGCTCATGAAGAGCTCGTACCAGTTCACCTCGGCGGCCAAGTGCAAGAAGACCGAGCCCAGGCCGATGGCGGCGCGATCCATGAACACGAACTCGCGCGGAACGGTGACACCGCCCACCTCGCGCAGCCTCTTGTGGACCCGCTCGACCACCCGCCGGCCGGCCTCGCCGTTGTTGGTCTCGTTGATCTTGCGGACCCGGTTCTCCATGAGCGGTCCGTACAAGAATGCCGCCCATTCGTTCATCACGTCGATCAATTCGTCGGTGAGCCCGCGGAAACCCCAGCTCTCGTAGGCGTGCACCGCCAGATCGCGGTCCTTGCGCACCAGCGCCCAATAGAGATCGATGACACCCTGGACGAAACGCGGCGGGAAGATCCGCACGCAGCCGAAGTCCAACAGATTGATCGAGAGGTCGGACCGAACGGTGTAGTTACCCAGGTGCGGATCGCCGTGGATCACGCCGTAGCCGTAGAACGGCACGTACCAGGCGTGGAACATGGCGAGCGCCAGCCGGTTGCGGGTCTCTTGATCGGCGCTGCGGTAGTCGAGCAGCGGCCGACCCTCGAGCCAGGTCATGGTCAACAGTCGGCGAGTCGAGAGCTCGGCGATCGGCTCGGGCACGTGGACCCGCGGCTCGTCGGCCAGCATGAGCCCGTAGAGCCGCATGTGGCGGGCCTCGAGCTCGTAGTCCAGCTCCTCGCGCAACCGTGCGGCGATCTCTTCTTGGATCCGGCTCGTGTCGATCGCGGAATCGAACCGCCGCCAGATCGACAAGACGAGGGCGAGCTGAGCCAGATCGGCCTCGACCGCCGATTCGATGTCCGGATATTGGAGCTTGCAGGCGACCTCGCGGCCGTCCAGAAGTCGCGCGCGATGCACCTGACCGAGCGACGCCGCGGCCGCAGCCTCCAGCGGGAAGTCGGCGAAGTGCCGTTGCCAATCGGGACCGAGCTCGGCCGCCATCCGCCGCCGCACGAAGGGCTTGCCCATGGGCGGGGCGTTGGCTTGGAGCTGGGCGAGTTCGGCTGCGTACTCGGCCGGCAAGGCGTCGGGGATGGTCGCCATCATCTGGGCGACCTTCATGAGCGGTCCCTTGAGGCCACCGAGTGCCACCTTGAGCTCGGCGGCGTGCGCGCTGCGATCGAAGGTCCCGGAGAGCCGCGCGCCGGCGAGGCGCACGGCCTGGCCGGCCACCGTGGTGCCGACCCGGGCGTAGCGCCGCACACGGCCGCCGAGCCGGTTCTCGCTGGGGGAGGTTCGCGTGGCCACGGTGCGCCTCACGCGGTGAAGGGGAGCTCGACCTCGAGCCGGTCGATCAACCGCTCGAGCAGCCCCAACCCCCTGGACCAGAACGCCGGATCCGCGGCGTCGAGGCCGAAAGGTGCCAGCAGCTCACGATGCCGCAGCGTACCGCCGGCGCGCAGGAGCTCGAGATAGCGCTCTTCGAAACCCTCCGGCTGCTGCTCGTACAGGGCGTACAGGGAGCTCACCAGGCAGTCACCGAACGCGTAGGCGTAGACGTAAAACGGCACGTGCACGAAGTGCGGGATGTAGGACCAGTACACGCGATAATCGTCGCGGAACTCGAAGGCCGGTCCGAGGCTTTCGCTCTGCACGGAGAGCCAGATCTCCCCGAGTTCGTCCGGTGTGAGCTCGCCCTGCTTGCGGCGATCGTGGACCAGGGTCTCGAAGCGGCAGAAGGCGATCTGCCGGACCACGGTGTTGAGCTTGTCCTCGATCTTCGAGGCCAGCAGCACCCGCCGGCGGGCCGGGTCGGTCTCCCGGGCGAGCAGCGCCTCGAAGGTCAGCTGTTCGCCGAACACCGAGGCGGTCTCGGCCAGCGTGAGCGGTGTGGCGGCCATGAGATGCCCTTGCTCGGCGGCCAGCACCTGGTGGACACCGTGGCCGAGCTCGTGGGCCAGGGTCATGACGTCGCGCGTCTTGCCCTGATAGTTCATGAGCACGTACGGGTGCACCGAGGGGACGGTCGGGTGGCAGAACGCGCCGCTGTCCTTGGCCGGCCGGACCTCGGCGTCGATCCAACCGCGCTCGAAGAACGGCTCCAGGATCGCGGCCAGCCGCGGCGAGAAGCGGCGATAGGCGTCGAGCACGATCTCGCGCGCCTCGATCCACGGACGGCGGCGATCGTCGTCCTCGGGTAGCGGCGCGTTGCGATCCCAATACTGCAAGCGGTCGAGGCCCAGCCAGCGCGCCTTGAGGCGATAATAGCGGTGGGAGAGCCGCGGATAGGCCTCGCGCACGGCGCCGACCAGCGCATCGACGACCTCGTCCTCGACCTGGTTGGCGAGATTGCGGGAACTGATCGGCCGCGGGAACTTGCGCCAGCCGTCCTCGATCTGCTTGTCCTTGGCGAGGGTGTTGGTGATCCGCGCGAAGAGCTTGATGTTGGCGCCCAACACCTTGCCGATCGCGGTGGCCGCCGCCTCGCGTCGGCTGCGATCCTTGGCCACGAGCAGATCGAACGCTTCCTGGGCGGTGAGCTCGCGGCCCTCGACCGGGAAGCGCAAGCCGGCCAGGGTCTCGTCGAACAGCCGCACCCAGGCGGCCCGTCCGGTCACGTGCTTCTCGTGCAGGACCTGCTCGACCTCGTCGGAAAGCTGGTGCGGCCGGAAGGCACGCACGGTCCGGATCCAGGGCCGGTAGCGAGCGAGCTCGGCGCTGCCCGAAAGCGCGGCCTCGAGCTGCGCGTCCTCGAGCTTGTTGAGCTCCAGCGTCACGAACAGGAGCCGCGTCTCGATCGCGTTCACCCGCTCCTCGACGTCCTGGTAGAAGCGACCGATCTGCGGATCCTCGCGATCGGCGGCGAACAGGAGCGAGGCGTAACTCGACACCCGGGCCAGGCGCTCCTGAACCCCTTCGTAGGCCCGCACGAGCGCCGCGAGCTCGTCGGCCGAGAGCGCGCCCAGCCGCCCCTTGTAGCGCTCCTCGAGGCCACGGGCCTCGGCTGCCGCCTCGTCGAGCGTGCGCGCCACCTCCGGATCGTCCGGACCCGCGAACAGATCCGCGAGATCCCAACGCGGGGCGGCGGGGCTCGTTTCGGCGGGTGCGGGCTCGAGGGTGGAAAGCGCGCTCATTCCGGACTCCCGGTGATCGACGCTGCCTCATATATCGCCCGCGCGGCGGCGATCCAGGCGGGCCGCCGGCGGCCGAAGGGAGAGGACGGTGGCGGCCCCCGATCTCGGAGCCAATCTCTGGGTCATGTTCGAGCGGGCGGCGGCGCGCGGCGGCGACCGGCCGTTCTTGCGCCGGCGCGAAGCGGGAAGCTGGCGAGCCTACAGCTGGAACGAGGTGGCCCGAGCGGCCCGGGCGCTGGCTCGCTGTCTCGCCGCGCACGGGATCGGCCCCGGCGATCGGGTGGCGGTGATCGCCGAGAACCGGCCCGAATGGTGCACGGCCGACCTCGCCTGCCTGGCGCTCGGTGCCGTCACGGTGCCGGCCTACACCACCTGGACCGCCGACGATTTCGCTTACGTCCTCGCCCACAGCGAGGCGCGGGCGGTGGTGCTCGGGGGCGGGAGCCTGCCCGACCGCGTGGCCGCGGCACTCGCCCGGTTGCCACCCCTGCGCCTGGTGGTGGCGCTCGACCGCCCGCCGCAGCTCCCACCCGGAACTCCCGTGCTCGGCTGGCACGAGGCTCTGGAGCGGGGTGGCGACGGTGCCGAGCTCTTAGCCGGCGCCACGCTCTCGGCCGACGAGCTCGCCTGTTTCATCTACACCTCCGGCACCGGCGGCCGACCCAAGGCCGTGATGCTGAGCCACGCCAACATCATGGCCAACATCGAAGGGGCCTGGGGCGTGCTCGAGGAGGTCGGCATCGGCGGCGACGTGTTCCTCTCCTTTCTGCCGCTCTCGCACGCCTACGAGCACACCGTGGGCCAGTTCCTGCCGATCGCCATGGGTGCGGAGATCTGGTACGCCGACGGGGTCGAGCGACTTTCGGCCGATCTGCTGGAGGCTCGACCCACGATCTTCACCTGCGTGCCGCGGTTACTCGAGGTGCTGCGGCAGCGGATCCTGAGCGCGGTCGAGCGCCGAGGCGGCTTGCGCGCGCGCCTCTTCCACGCGGCCCTGGCGCTCGGCACCACCCGCCTCGAGCGGGGCGGCCGCCTCGATCCGGCCCGGGCCCTGGTCGACGCGCTGCTCGATCGGCTGGTGCGCGAGCAGGTGCGGGCCCGCTTCGGCGGCCGGCTCAAAGCCGTGGTCAGCGGTGGCGCACCGTTGAGCCCGGAGGTCGGTCGGTTCTTCTTGGCCCTCGGTGTGCCGCTGCTGCAGGGCTACGGCCAGACCGAGGCGGGGCCGGTGATCAGCGTCAACCGGCCACGGCGCAACAAGGTCGAGACGGTGGGCCCGCCGCTCGACGGCGTGGAGGTGCGGATCGCCCCCGACGGCGAGATCCTGGTGCGCGGCAAGCTGGTCATGAAGGGTTACTACGAGGACCCGGAGGCGACCGCGGCGGCCCTGCGCGAGGGCTGGTTGCACACCGGCGACATCGGCCGCTTGGACGAGGAGGGGTTCCTTTCGATCACGGATCGCAAGAAGGACATCATCGTGCTCTCGGGCGGCGACAACGTGGCACCGCAGCGGGTCGAGGGAGTCCTGGCGCTGGAACCGGAGATCGCGCAGGTGCTGGTCTACGGCGATCGCCGACCCCATCTCGTGGCGCTCGTGGTGCCGGCACGCGAGCTGGTGGAGGAGGCGGCGGCGCGGACCGGCCGCTCGCCCGGGGATCCCGAGCTCGCGCACGATCCCGAGCTGCGGCGCAAGGTCGAGGCGGCGGTCGCCCGCGCCAACGGCCGGCTCGGTGCGATCGAGCGGGTGCGGCGCGTGGAGCTCCTGATCGAGCCGTTCACGGTCGAAAACGGCCTCATGACACCGACCCTCAAGCTACGGCGCACGCGCATCCTCGAGCGCCACGCGGCGATCTTGGACCGGCTCTACAGCGCGTGAGCGCAGGGAAAAAACCGCCCCCGAGGGGCGGCGAGCAAGGGCAGGGTCTGGTCGATTTTCCGCCGGTCGGGCCACCGGCGATGGTCGTGGCAGGGGACGTCGGCTCGTCGGACCGGCTCGCCGACCGGAGGTCGGTCGACCGCGCCGATCGGCCGCGGGCTTTCCTCGTGCTTCTCCTCGCCCGCGATATCCTCACAACATCTCGGTCGCGTCAACCGTACTCGCCACAACAGCTAGGACTTATCCACCGAAAGTTGCAGCCGGTGCGCTCGGCCACCGCGGGATCCCGAGCGGACCGCCCCGCACCGGGTCGGGGGGATCCGCGAGCCGCGCGATCCGATCCAGCGCCGCGGTACGTTCGTCGGCCGAGCCCCGGCACAGATCCGGGACCTGGCCCGGGGGATAGGCCCCGACCACCAACAGCCCCGGGGCCGGACCGATCCGCTCGTGGCCGACCCCGGCGGGAAGCAGCACGACGTCCCCGGCGGCGAGTTCGACGAGCGGGCCCGACGCGCCGCCCAGGCGAACCCGGACCCGACCGCGGGCGATCCCGAGCACCTCGTGCGCGGTGGCGTGATAGTGGGGGAAGGCGTAGATGCCGTTGCGCCAGGCCGGGACCCAGCCGTTGCGCCGGAACAGGTCCTCGAGGGCCTGCGCGAGATCGCCGAGCGCCGGATCGACGGCCCGCCGCCACAAGAGCGGCGGCAGCCGCGGGTTGTTGGGGATCCGCCCGTCGTCGGCGAGCGGGAACGCGATCGGTCCGACGCGACGCTCGCTCATTCCGGGACTCCCGCCGATCGCCCTGCTGCGCACGGGCCGGTCGCTCGCACCCCTCTGCTCTTCCGCCTTCGAGCGCACCTCCGCCGTGGCGCAGCTCGAATCCGCGAACGGCCAGGTTTCAGGCTCCTTGCCGGCGTCGCGAGCGAGCCTTGCGGGCGGCTTCGGCCTTGCGACGCTTCTCCTCGCGCACGCCGCGTTTCTGCGGCGGCAAGGGGGCGGGCGCGGCGGCCGTCGGCAGGCCGAGCTCGCTCTGCTCCAACCGCCTGATCTCGTCGCGCAGTCGCGCGGCCTCCTCGAACTCGAGTTCGGCCGCGGCTTCCCGCATCCGCCGCTCGAGCTCGGCGATGTAGGCCTTCAGATCCTGCCCGACCAACGTCTTGGGAGCGTCCGGGCCGAGCTCGACGGTGACGTAGTCGCGCTCGGCCACCGAGCCCAGGATGTCGGTGATCTGTTTCTTGACCGATTGCGGGGTGATGCCGTGCGCCTCGTTCCAGGCGATCTGCTTGGCCCGGCGCCGCTCCGTCTCGCGCAAGGCGGCCTCGAGCGAGCGGGTCATGGTGTCGGCGTAGAGGATCACCCGCCCCTCGGCGTTGCGGGCCGCCCGACCGATCGTCTGGATGAGCGAGGTCTCCGAGCGCAGATAGCCTTCCTTGTCGGCATCCAGGATGGCGACCAGGCCGCATTCGGGGATGTCGAGCCCCTCGCGCAGGAGGTTGATGCCCACGAGCACGTCGAATTTGCCGAGCCGCAGGTCGCGCACGATCTCGATGCGCTCGATCGTGTCGATGTCCGAGTGCATGTAGCGGACCCGCACACCCTGCTCGTGCAGATATTCGCACAAGTCCTCGGCCATCCGCTTGGTGAGCGTGGTGACCAGAACGCGATAGCCCCGCTCGTGGGCGAGCCGACATTCGGCCAACAGATCGTCGACTTGCCGCTCGACGGGGCGAACCTCGCATTTCGGATCGACGAGCCCGGTCGGTCGGATCACCTGTTCGACGAACACGCCACCGGTCCGCGACAGCTCGAACGGGCCCGGGGTGGCCGAGACGAAGATCGTCTGCGGCCGCATGGCGTCCCACTCTTCGAATTTGAGTGGCCGGTTGTCGCAGCAGGAGGGCAGCCGGAACCCGTATTCGGCGAGTGTCGACTTGCGATGCCAGTCGCCCCGGAACATGCCACCCACCTGCGGGACCGTGACGTGGCTCTCGTCGACGAACAGGAGCGCGTTGGGCGGCAAGTATTCGAACAGAGTGGGTGGTGGCTCCCCGGGCTTGCGGCCGGTCAGATAACGGGAATAGTTCTCGATTCCGGGGCACGACCCGGTGGTCAGGATCATCTCGAGATCGGCCAGCGTCCGTTGCTCCAGGCGCTCGGCCTCCAGAAGCTTACCCTGGGCGCGGAACTCCGCCAGCCGCTCGGCGAGCTCGACCTTGATCGCCTCCACCGCCTGCTGCAGGGTCGGCCGCGGCGTGACATAGTGGCTGTTGGGATAGAGGCGCACGAGGTCCAGCCGGGCGGTGCGCTCGCCGGTGAGCGGGTCGATCTCGACGATCTTCTCGATCCGGTCGCCGAACAGCGTGACCCGCCAGGCCCGGTCCTCGAGGTGGGCCGGGAAGATTTCGATCACGTCGCCCTTGGCGCGGAACGAACCGCGGGCGAAGTCGAGATCGTTACGGCGATATTGCAGCTCGACCAGGGCGCGGAGCAGGCGTTGGCGCTCGACCACGTCGCCCACCCGCAGGGTGAGCGTCATGCGCGAATAGACCTCGGGCGAACCGATACCATAAATGCAAGACACCGAGGCGACGATCAGCACGTCGTCGCGCTCGAACAGCGCCCGGGTGGCGCTGTGGCGCATCCGGTCGATCTGCTCGTTGATGCTCGAGGTCTTCTCGATGTAGGTGTCGGTGCGCGGGACGTAGGCCTCGGGCTGGTAGTAGTCGTAATAGCTCACGAAATACTCGACGGCGTTGTTGGGGAAGAAGCTCTTCATCTCCCCGTAGAGCTGCGCCGCCAGGATCTTGTTGGGTGCGAGGATCAGGGTCGGACGTTGCAGCCGGGCGATGACGTTGGCCATGGTGAACGTCTTGCCCGAGCCGGTTACGCCCAGCAGAACCTGGTCCCGCTCACCGCGGAGCACACCCTGGACCAGCTCCTCGATGGCCTGGGGTTGATCCCCGGCCGGCTGGTAGTCCGACACCAGTTCGAACCGCCGGCCAGCTTCCGGGCGCTCGGGGACACCGCCGCTCGCGAACTCCGGGTGTCGATCGAGGACGTTGAGCGCCTCGCTGCGCATCGCTTTCCCGCCTCTTGCCGACCGCCAAGATGGGCGGGGCGGGAGAGCGGCTCAAGGGCGTGCACCCGAGCGGACGCCTTCCGGCCGGGCCGCCGGCGCCGGCAGCCGGCGCCGCGCGCTCACCAGATCCAGGCGATCACGGCGACGATGCCGCCCCAGAGGATCGCCGAGCTGGTCACGACGAACAGTACGGTCTTGTAGACCGGCCAGCGCTCGTCCTCGTCCCGCGCCGCGGCCTGGAAGCCCGTGGGCCGCTCGAGTTCCAAGGTCTCGCCGGTCTGCGCCATCACCCGTCTCCCGCGCGGCCACGACGACGCCGTGCCGCACGACGCGGAGCATAGGGAGCACCCGTTAAGAGACCCCTAACGCGAGGTGGCTTCGCACGCCGCTCAGCCGCGCCCCCGATAGGGTGCCACCCCCTGATCGGGCAGCCAGAGACCGGCCGGCGGCTCGCCGGTCTGCCAGAACACGTCGATCGGGATGCCGCCACGCGGGTACCAGTAGCCGCCGATCCGCAACCAGCGCGGTGCCGCGGCCTCGACCAGCCGGCGGGCGACCAGGAGCGTGCAGGCCTCGTGGAACCCGCGATGGTTGCGGAAGCTGGCGAGGAACAGCTTGAGCGACTTGCTCTCGACGAGCCGCTCGGCGGGCACGTAGTCGATCACCAGATGCGCGAAGTCGGGTTGGCCGGTGATCGGACAGAGGGTCGTGAATTCGGGGCAGGTGAAGCGAACGAGATAGAGGGCGGCCGGGTCGGGGTTCGGTACGGTCTCGACGATCGCCGCCTCCGGCGAAGGCGGCACCGGCACCGCGCGACCCAGCTGGGTGAGGCTCGTTTCCGAATGCATGATCCACCGACGGGTTGGGGCTCGGCCGCGCTCTAACCCCGCGCCGGACCCGTCGTCGAGCCCGCCGGTGGCCGCCGTGCGACCGATCGTCGCACACGACTGTGCGGGGCCGTCGGCTCGCCGAGATGCGGGGGGCGGCGAGGACGGCGAGGGGCGGGTGGCGGAACAGGACGAAGTCGTAGCGTTTCTCGAAGGCGGTGGTCTCGGCGGCCCGGTCGAGCGCATCGACACCCACGCCTCGCGCGTGTTCCTGGTCGGGGATCACGCCTTCAAGCTCAAGCGGGCGGTCCGGTTCAGTTTCCTCGACTTCGGCACGCTTGACCGCCGGCACGCCGCGCTGACGGCCGAGCTGGCCCTCAATCGCCGCACCGCCCCGCAACTCTACCGGGGTCTCGTGGCCGTCACCCGCCGAAGCGACGGCCGGCTCGAGCTCGACGGGCCGGGGCCGGTGGTCGAGTGGCTCTTGGAGATGGTTCGCTTCCCGGCCGATGCCCAACTCGACCGGTTGGCAGCGCGGGGTGCCCTCGACCGCACCACGGCGGCGAAGCTGGGCGAGAGCGTCGCCCGGTTCCACGGCCGCCTCGCTCCCCGCCGCGAGTACGGCGGTGCGGCCGCTCTGCGCCGGGTCGTGGCCGGCAACGCCGCCGATCTGCGCTCGCTGGTCCCGGCCGTGTTCCCTGCCGAAAAGGTCGAGGCGGTGATCGAGCGGATCGACCTAGAGTTGCGTGCGGCCGCCGACGATCTCGAGGACCGGCGCAAGGCGGGCCTGGTGCGCCACGGCCACGGCGATCTTCACCTGGCCAACATCGTGCTCCTGGACGGCGAGCCGGTGCCGTTCGACTGCCTCGAGTTCGATCCCGAGCTCGCCACCATCGACCTGCTGTACGACCTGGCGTTCCTGATCATGGACCTCCTCGCCCGGGGCCTCGACGAAGCCGCCCTGGTCTGCCTTCAGGCCTGGGCCGACGCCCGGTTCGAGGACGACGGCCTTTTTCTCTTGCCGCTCTTCCTCGCGGTGCGGGCCACGATCCGCGCCAAAGTCGAAGGCTTCACCGCGCTGGCGAGCAGCGACGCCCGAGGCGCCGCCGACCGGCGCGCCGCCGCCGCCCGTTATCTGGACCTGGCGCTACGGGTGACGCAACCGGCGCCGCCTCGGCTGGTGGCGGTGGGCGGCCGCTCGGGGACCGGGAAGTCGAGTCTGGCCCGAGCCTTGGCCCCGGAGCTCCCGCCTCTCCCCGGTGCCTTCGTGCTGCGCAGCGACGTGATCCGCAAGCGGGTGCACGGCCTGCCGGTCGAGCGGCGCTTGCCGGCCGAGGCCTACACGCCCGAAATCTCCGAGCGGGTGTTCGCGGTGATCGCCGAGCGCGCCGAGCGGCTCGTGCGCGCCGGCCGCAGCGTGGTGTGCGACGCAGTTTACGGTCTGCCGACCCAGCGAGCCCGGTTGGCCGAAGCCGCGCGCGCGGCCGGCGTTCCGTTCACCGGCCTGTGGCTGGAAGTCCCGCAGGAGGTGTTGGAGGCCCGGGTCGCCGGCCGGGTCGCCGACGCCTCGGACGCCGACGTCGCGGTCGTCCGGCGCCAGGCCGAGCACGTGGTGCCGCCCGACCCGCTCGAAGGCTGGCGGAAGGTGTCGGCGAGCGACGAGCTCGACCGGGTCGCTGCGCGGGCCCGGGCGGTCTTGACCGGAGGAGCGTGAGGGATGTGCGGACGCTTCGCGCTGTCGATCGTGGCGGCTCGGATGCCCCGGCTCTTGGGGGTGCCACCGCCCGAGGCCTACCGGCCGCGTTGGAACATCACCCCGGACAGCGCGATCCTGGTCATCCGGGCCGGACCGAGCGGGCGCGAGGCGGCCCTCGTGCGGTGGGGTTTCCTCGGCCCTTGGATGGACGATCCACGCGATCCCGGCCGCCAGATCAACGCCCGGATCGAGACCGCGGCGCACAAGCCGATGTTCGAGGCGGCTTTCGCCAGGGGGCGCTGTGTGGTGCCCGCGGACGGGTTCTTCGAATGGCAGAAACGGGCCCGGGGGGCCAGCCGACCGTTCTTCGTGCGGCCGGCCGACGGCTCGGCGATGCTCATGGCCGGGCTCTGGCGCCGCAACCGGCTCGCCGACGGCACGCTGCTCGAGACCGCGGCGATCCTCACCCGACCGGCCGCACCCGCGCTCGCGGCCATCCACCACCGGATGCCGGTGCTGCTCCCCGCCCGCCTGATCGAGGCGTGGCTCGCAGCCGAGCCGGTCGCTCCGGCACTGGTCGAGGAGCTGGTGACGGGCCCGGCCGATCTGCCGAGCCTGGAGGTGATCGAGGTCGGCCGAGCGGTCAACGACCCGCGCAACGACGGACCGGACCTCGTGAGCCCGCTCGGCACCACACCGGAACCCGCCACGCCCCGCCTCTTGTGAGCCCGGTCGGGGGATCAGTTCACGTAATAGCGCTGGTACTTGCCGTAGTACTGGCCGACGTCCCCGTAGCCGTACATGGCGTGGCGCTTGACGTCGACCTGGGTCAACACGGCACCGGTCACCGGCGCCTTCACGTCCAGGAGATGCTGGAGACCGTTGCGCGCGGTCTCGGTATTGGTCTTCTCCCACTGGGCCACGAACAGCACCTTGTCGGCGAGGAGGGCGGCGATCTTGCTGTCGGTCACACCGAGCAGCGGGGCCGAGTCCATCACGATGAAGTCGTAACGTTCCCGCAGCGCGTCGAGCAGGTTCCGCATCTTCTGGCTCGCCAAGACGTCGGTGGGATTGGCGGTCTGTTTCTTCACGGGCAACAGATCGATGCCGCTCTCTTCGTCGTGCAGGATCACCTCTTCGAGGCTCGCCTCACCGGCCATGAGCTCGATGAAGCCGACTTGTGGCTTCACGCCGAGGTCACGATGGATGCTCGGATGCCGAAGGTCGAGATCGAAAAGCAGCACGCGTTGGCTCGATTGCGCAGCGAACACGGCGAGCGAGAGTGCGAGCGTGGTCTTTCCTTCCTGCGGAAGCGAGGAGGTCACGAGCACGACCTTGGGCGGATCATCGACGTTCGAGAGCCTGAGCGAGGTGAAGATCGCCCGCACGCTCTCGGTATAGGCCGACAGCGGCTTGGCGAGCAGATACTGGTGCGGATGCTCGCGGCGCTTGAGGCGCTCGAGCCGCGGCACCAGCCCCAGAGCCGGCACACCCAGGAGCTCTTCGACCTGGCGGCCGGTGCGAAGCCCGTTGTCCAGCCGCTCGAGGAGCAGAGCGAGAAGCGTGCCGAACATCAAGGAAGCGGTGAAGCCGACCGCGCCGAACAGCACGGGGCCCGGTGAGCTCGGCTTCTCCGGCGCTGCGGCGAGCGAAACGATCCGCGCATCGGACTCGACGATGCCCTGTTGTTCGGTGGTCTCCTTGAACCGCTGCAAGAAGTTCTCGTAGAGCTGACGGCTCGCATCGGCCTCGCGCTCGAGTTGGCGCAGCTGCACGGCGAGCTCGCGCTGCGCCGCCGTCTCGGCCGACAGCGCCGCGGTCTCCCGCTCGAGGGCGGCCACGCGCGAGGCCGCGACCTTCACGTCGTTCTCGAGGTTCTTGATGATGCGGTCGACCTCGGTGCGGACCTTGGCCTGGAGGTCGGCTTTCTCGTTGATCAAGTTGAGCATCTTGGGGTGACGCTCACCGTAGAACGTCCTGAGCTCCGCCTCCTGGCGCAGGAGCTGGGCTTCCTGGCGGCGCAGATCGACGATCACGGGCGAATTCAGCACGTCGGCCACGGAAGCCAACTCGTCACCGCCGCGGTCGCGCAGTTCCTTGACCAGCCGCAACTTCGCTTGGACCTCGGCGAGCTGGGCGCGGGCCGTGACGAGCTCGCGGGACAGATCGGCGAGCTGCGCCTCCTTGAGCGAGGCGCCCTTGGCATCGACCAGCTTGTGGGCCTTGCGGAACTCGGCGACGGCCGCCTCCGAGCGCTGCACCTCGGCTTTGAGATCGTCGAGCCGACTACCCAGGAAGTCCGTGGCCCGCACCGTGGCGTCGAGCTTGAGACGTCGCTGGCTCTCGACGTAGAGTTCGGCCGCTCGGTTGGCGATGGTGGCGGCCTTCTTCGGATCGGTGGAGGTGAAGCTCACGCCGATCACGTACGAGCGGCCTTCCTGAGTGACCTTGAAGCGGTCGTCGAACCGCTCGATCGCCGCTTGGCGGACGAGCTCGACGCTCTGCGGCGTACCCGCGGGGTGCGGCTCCTCAGCGAGGCCTGTCGCGATCAGCCATTCGTCGGGGAGCCAGGAGGCCAGCAGCTCGACCAGGCTGCCACCCTTGAGGGGCAGACCCGGATGGTCGCTCGCCACCGCTCGGTTGAACTCCGGGTCGTCGAACAGCCCGAGCGAGTCCATGACCTTCTCGATGTGGTCACGGGACTTGATGATTTTGACCTGGGTCTCGACGGTGGGAGCGTCGGTCCCGAGGCCCTGAAGGACCGCTTGCACGTCGACGACCTTGGCTTGGCGGGGATCGATCATCACCAGCGCTTTGGCCGTGTACTTGGGTGTGATCTGGAAACCGGCCAGCACCGCGAGCGAAGTTGCGAGGAAGACCGTACCGAGGATCACGCCGCGCCGGCGCTTGAGGATCGCCACCAGGTCCTTGACGTCCACCCCGCCGGGCTCCGGGGTGCTCGTGGGATACCCGCCCGCGCTCGCCGGCTCCGTGCCCGCCATGGCCACCATCCCGTCCCTCCGGGTCACTTTTCCACCCGCGCTCGATGATCCCTGCCGACACTCGCTCATACCGCATTCGGGCCCACTCGTGGAAGTAGCAAAAGCGGAAAAAGAGACCTCCTCGGGTTGAGAACCGCCCTCCTCCGGGCGGTTGCGACCGGTCGTGCCCTGGCGCCGGGCCGTCCGATGGTGGACACTGGGGCGCGCGAGATCGAACGCGGGACGGGTCGAGGATGACGCGGGAGGACACGGGCTCGCTGGCGGCGGGCTTTCCCGAGCCCCACGTGGAGACCTGGCGGACGCTGGCCGAGCGTGCCATCGGCCGCGGCGGGCTCGACGCGCTGCGCCGGCGCACGCTCGACGGGATCGAGATCGAGCCCCTCTACGCACCACCCCTCGGCAACGCCCTGCCGGATACGCCGCCGCGCGGCGGTTGGCCCGGGGCCTGGGAGGTCGCCCAGCCGCATCGCCATCCCGATCCGGAGCGAGCCGCCACCGAGGCACGCGAGGATCTCGAGGAAGGCGCCGGATCGGTCGTCATCCGGCTCGATCGCTCGTTGGCCCGCGGCGTCGAGCGGCCGGACGGCGTCGCCGCCTACGATCGTGGAGCACTGGAGCGGTTGCTTTCACCGCTGGCGATCGAGGGGACGCGCGTTCGGATCGAAGCCGGCGAGTGGGCGCTGGAGCGTCTGGCCGATCTCGAGGCGATCGTGCGCGAGCGGGGCGGGGCCGGGGCGCCAAGCTGGCACGTCTTCGCGGATCCGCTGAGTGCCGCGCTCGAAGGGGCGGGTGGCGATCCACTGCCACGCATCGAGGCGTCGTTGGCGGCGCTCGGCGGCAGCACCGGGCTCCTCCTCGCCGCCGATGGACGCCCATGGTACGAAGCGGGGGCGAGCGAGGTACAGGAGGCCGCGGCCGTCCTCGCCTCGGCACTGCTCTGGTTGCGCACCGCCGAACGGCTGGAGGTGCCGCTGGAGACCGTGTTGCCACGCCTCGAGCTCGTGCTCGCTGTCGACGCGGATCTGTTCGCCTCGCTCGCCAAGCTGCGCGCGACCCGCCTAGTCCTGGAGCGCATCTCGAGGGCCGCCGGGATCGAGGATCGAGCGGGGGCGGTGCGCATCCGAGCGGTGACCGGCGAACGGACGCTCTCGCGGCTCGACCCATGGGTGAACATTCTGCGCACGACCATGGGCGCCGTGGCCGGGGTGACGGGTGGGGCCGATGCCGTGACGGTCGTGCCCTTCGATCGGCCGCTCGGCGAGGCGAGCGCGCTCGCTCGGCGCATCGCCCGCAACATCCAACTCGTTTTGCGTGAGGAGGCGGGCCTCGGGCGGGTCCGCGACCCGGGGGCCGGATCCTGGTACGTGGCCCATCTGACCCGCTCGCTGGCCGAGGCCATCTGGGCGCGTCTCCAGGCGCTCGAGGCGCAAGGGGGCCTTCTGGCCCAGCTCGCCACCGGCGCGCCGCAGCGCGAGATCGAGGAGACCGCACGGATCCGTGCTCGACGCCTGGCGACCGGCGAGGACCAGCTGGTCGGGGTCTCCGCTTTTCCGACGCTTCAGGAGAAGGAGCCGCCGGAAGGGCCGGGCGAGTTCGACGCCGCCGTCGCCCGGGCCCGGGAGATCCTCGCCCGCGGGCCGCAGGTGCGCGAGCCGCAGCCGTTCCCGCCGCTGCGCCCGGTTCGGCTGGCCGAGCCTTTCGAGCAGCTGCGCGCGCGGGCCGAGGCGGCGCATCGGCGCGACGGCCATCGGCCCACGATCCTGGTTCTGGGATCGGGGCGCGCGGGCGAGCTGCACGAGCTCGCGACCCGGGTCGAGAACCTCTTGGCCGCCGGCGGGATCGCCGTCGAGCGGTTGACGGTGGCGACGCCCGAGGAGGCCGCGCAAGCCGCCGGCCGGGCCCGAGCGGGGCTCGCGATCCTCGCGGTCGGTGCGAGCGCCGCGGGCCGCGCCGCCGGGTTCGCGGCGGCCTTGCGAACGGCCGGCGTTGAACGGCTGTGGCTGGCCGGTGCGGCCGAGCCCTGGCCGGAAGGTGTGGAGGCCCTCGACGCGCGAGTGGACCTGCCGGCCTGGCTGGCGGCGCTGCACGATCGGCTCGGTACACCCGAGCCTGCTCGGAGGGACACGCGATGACGAGCCGCATCCCCGACCTGCGGACGATCGCTTTGTGGGACGACGCCCCGTCGGCGCCACCGCCGGTGGGGGGTGAGCCCTTGTCGACGCCGGAGGGCATCGCGCTGCGGCGTGCCTACGGCCCCGCGGATCGCGAGGGGCTCGATTTCGTCGCCAGCCTGCCGGGCCTCCCGCCCTATCTGCGCGGGCCCTATCCCACCATGTACACGACCCAGCCCTGGACGATCCGCCAATATGCCGGCTTCTCCACGGCCGAGGAGTCGAACGCTTTCTACAAGCGCAATCTCGCCGCCGGGCAGCGCGGCCTGTCGATCGCCTTCGATCTCGCCACCCACCGCGGTTACGACAGCGACCATCCGCGGGTCGTGGCCGACGTCGGGATGGCCGGTGTGGCGATCGATTCGATCCTCGACATGCGGATCCTGTTCGACGGCATCCCGCTCGATCGGCTCAGTGTCAGCATGACGATGAACGGTGCCGTCTTGCCGATCCTGGCACTGTTCATCGTCGCCGGTGAAGAGCAGGGTGTCCCGCCGGAGAAGCTCTCCGGCACGATCCAGAACGACATCCTAAAGGAGTTCATGGTCCGCAACACGTACATCTTCCCCCCCGAGCCGTCGATGCGGATCGTGGCCGACATCCTCGCCTGGACGGCGAAGCACATGCCCAAGTTCAATCCGATCAGCATCTCCGGCTATCACATGCACGAGGCGGGAGCACCCGCCGACCTCGAGCTGGCCTACACGCTGGCCGACGGCATCGAGTACATCCGCACCGGGATCCGGGCCGGCCTCGACGTCGACAGCTTCGCACCGCGGCTGTCGTTCTTTTGGGCGATCGGCATGAACTTCTTCATGGAGGTCGCCAAGCTGCGGGCTGGACGCCTCCTGTGGGCCAAGCTCGTCCAGGAAGAGTTCCGACCGAAAGACCCGCGATCCTTGATGTTGCGGGTGCACTGCCAGACCTCGGGCTGGAGCCTCACCGCTACCGACGTGTTCAACAACGTGGCCCGCACCGCGATCGAAGCACTGGCCGCCACCCACGGCCACACCCAGTCGTTGCACACCAACAGTTTCGACGAGGCCCTGGCGCTGCCGACCGACTTCAGCGCCCGCATCGCCCGCAACACCCAGCTCGTCATCCAGCACGAGACCGGCGTCACCCACACGACCGATCCGTGGGGCGGCAGCTGGTACGTCGAGCGGCTCACCGCCGAACTCGCCCGCCGCGCGCTCGCGCACATCGCCGAGGTCGAGGCGATGGGTGGCATGGCGGCAGCGATCGGCGCGGGCCTACCGAAGCTGCGGATCGAGGAGGCCGCGGCGCGCACCCAGGCGCAGATCGACAGCGGGCGACGGGTGATCGTCGGCGTCAATCGCTGGGTGCCGCGCGACGAGCCGCCGATCGAGGTCCTCAAGATCGACAATCGCGCGGTCCGCGAGGCGCAGCTCGCCCGCCTGGCTCGGCTCAAGGCCGAGCGGGACGAGCTCGCCTTGCGGCGGGCGCTCGATGCCCTCACCGAAGCCGCGGCGACCGGCCGAGGCAATCTGTTGGAGCTGTCGATCGAAGCGGCCAGGCGCCGGGCCACCGTCGGCGAAATGACGGCGGCCCTGGAAAAGGTCTGGGGCCGTCACGTGGCACCGATCCGTGCCGTGAGTGGGGTCTACGGAAGCGAGGTCCGCGACGCCGAGAAGGTCCGCGAAGTGCGGCGCATGGTCGAGGCGTTCGCGGCCCAGGAGGGGCGCCGGCCCCGCATCCTGATCGCCAAGATGGGCCAGGATGGCCACGACCGCGGCCAGAAGGTCATCGCCACCGCCTTCGCCGATCTGGGTTTCGACGTCGACATCGGACCCCTGTTCCAGACCCCGGCCGAGGTCGCTCGCCAGGCGATCGACAACGACGTCCACGTGGTCGGCGTAAGTTCGCTGGCGGCGGGCCATCTCACCCTCGTACCCGAGCTCGTGGCCGCGCTGCGGGCCGAGGGCCGGGGCGACATCGTCGTGGCCGTAGGCGGGGTGATCCCGCCCCAGGACTTCCCGGCCCTGCGGGCCGCCGGCGCCCGGGCGATCTTCCCGCCGGGCACCGTGATCGCCGACGCCGCGGCGGAACTTCTGGAGATCCTGGCCGGCGAGCTGGGCTACGATCTGGCCGCTTAGGCGGCCGCTCGAAGGCCCAGGACGTCGCGCATGCCGTAGAGCCCGGGCGGCCGCCCGACCACCCAGCGGGCGGCGCGCAGCGCGCCGCGGGCGTAGATCCGGCGGTCCGCGGCCAGATGCTGCAGGACGATCCGCTCGCCCTCGCCGGCGAAGATCACCGCGTGGTCCCCCACGACGTCGCCGCCGCGCAAGGTGGCGAAGCCGATGGCGCCGCGCGGGCGAGGTCCGCTGAGCCCGTCCCGCACCCGCACCGCCACCTGCTCCAAAGCGACGCCCCGGCCGGCCGCCGCGGCGCGCCCCAGGGCCAAAGCGGTTCCCGAGGGTGCGTCGACCTTGTGGCGGTGGTGCATCTCCAGGATCTCGATGTCGAAGTCGGCGTCGAGCGCGCGGGCCACCTGTTCGGTGAGCGCCAACAACAGGTTGACGCCCATGCTCATGTTGGGGGCCAGCACGATCGGCACGACCCGGCTCGCGCGCCCGAGTTCCTCTTCCTGAGCGGGCTCGAACCCGGTCGTGCCGATGACCGCGGCGACCCCGCGCTCGGCGCAAGCGCGGGCGTGGGCGAGCGAGGCTTCGGGTGTGGAGAACTCGACGATCACCTGGGCGCGGCCGAGCAGATCGGCCAGATCCTCGCCGGCCGTGCGGCCCACCGGGGCCTCGCCGGCCAACACCCCCAGGTCTTGACCGAGGCAGGGATGGCCGGGCCGCTCGACGCCGCCGGCGAGCTCGAGATCGGGGCTCGCCAGGACCTCGCGCAGCACCGCGCGACCCATCCGACCGGCACAGCCGACCACGCCCACGCGCATCGCTCTCCTCCCCGTCGGAGCTCGTCGGCAGGAGCGCCCGCACGGGCGCACTGTCAAGGCTCGCGCGCGGCCGTTGATCGGTCGAACCGTCGTGCCGATCTATGGGTCGTGGAAACGCGGGTCGGAGACGCGACCATGACCGAGAGCGATCGTATCCTCGCGGGTCTGCGCGAAGAGGTGCCGGTGGTCCTGGAGACCGTTCGGCTGCCCGAGGGCGCGAGCGGACTCGTGATCGTCGACGAGGTCAACGGTTTTTGCACCGTCGGCGCGGGCAATCTGGCACCCAAGGCGCCCGACGAGCAGATCGCTGCCATGGTCGAGCGGACCGACCGGCTGGCTCGGGCCTTCCGCGCCAAGAAGCTGCCGGTGCTCGCGTTCCTCGACACCCACGAGCCCGACCGCCCGGAGCCGCCTTATCCGCCGCACTGCATCCGCGGTACCGGAGAGGAGAACTTCGTGCCCGAGCTCGCCTGGCTGGAGGCCGATCCCGACGTGACGCTCGTGCGCAAGGACTGCATCAACGGCTTCGTGGGGGCCATCGAGCCCGCCGCCGCGCGCGGTCAACACGGGCTCACGCACAATCGGGTGGTCGACTGGATCAACGCGCACCGCCTCGAGACGGTGGTCGTGGTGGGTATCTGCACCGACATCTGCGTCATGGATTTCGTTTTGACGTTGCTTTCGGCGCGCAATCACGGGCTCGTGCCGACCTTGCGGGACATCGTGGTCTACGAGCCGGCTTGCGCGACCTATGATCTACCCCGGGCGACCGCGCAGGGTCTGGGACTGCCGCCCACGGCCAGCCATCCGAAGTGGATCACCCACCACATGGGGCTCTACTTCATGGCCTCGCGCGGCGCCCGGCTGGCCAGCGAGCTCGAAGGCGTCTGATCAACTCGAACCTCGGCCACGCGACGCGCTCTCGACGGGGCACGGGTCCGCGCAGCGCAGAAGAAAAAGGGCCCGCTCGAAGCGGGCCCTTTGCCGTTGCCGGCCAAGCCGCCGCGGCCGCTCAGCGGGCGGCCAGCGCCTCGGCACGCCGGGCGATCAGATCGTCGACCACCGACGGATCGGCCAGCGTCGTCGTGTCACCGAGCTGCTTGAACTCGCCTTCGGCGATCTTGCGCAGGATCCGCCGCATGATCTTGCCCGAGCGGGTCTTGGGCAGCCCGGGCGCCCATTGGATGACGTCGGGGGTGGCGATCGGTCCGATCTCCTTGCGCACCCAGGCGACGAGATCCTTGTGCAGCGCGTCGGACGGCTCGATGTCCGCCTTCAAGGTCACGTAGCAGTAGATGCCCTGACCCTTGATGTCGTGCGGATAGCCCACCACCGCCGCCTCGGCGACCGCTGGATGGGCCACGAGCGCGCTCTCGATCTCGGCGGTGCCCAGGCGATGGCCCGAGACGTTCAACACGTCGTCGACCCGCCCCGTGATCCAATAATAGCCGTCCTCGTCACGTCGGGCGCCGTCACCCGTGAAATACATGCCCTTGAACGTCGAGAAGTAGGTCTGGACGAAGCGGCCGTGGTCACCGAACACGGTGCGCATCTGCGAGGGCCAGGAGTCGAGGATCACCAGATTGCCTTCGCAGGGACCTTCGAGGATCCGCCCCTCGCCGTCGACGATCGCCGGCTTGACGCCGAAGAACGGTAGCGTGGCCGAGCCGGGTTTGAGATCGGTGGCACCGGGCAACGGGCTGATCAGGATGCCGCCGGTCTCGGTCTGCCACCAGGTGTCGACGATCGGGCAGCGGCCCTCGCCGACGACCCGATGGTACCACCGCCAAGCCTCCGGATTGATCGGCTCACCCACCGTCCCCAGAAGGCGCAAGGTCTTGCGGGAGGTCGCCTTGACCGGCCCCTCGCCCTTTTGCATGAGTGCGCGGATCGCCGTGGGTGCCGTGTAGAAGATCGTGACGTGATGCTTGTCCACGACCTCCCAGAAACGGGAGAAGGTCGGGTAGTTGGGCACACCCTCGAACATCAACGTTGTGGCGCCGTTGGCCAGCGGCCCGTAGACGATGTAGCTGTGTCCGGTGATCCAGCCGACGTCCGCAGTGCACCAGTAGACGTCGCCTTCCTTGTAGTCGAAGATGTATTGGTGAGTGAGGGAGACGTAGACGATGTAGCCACCACTCGTGTGGAGCGCACCCTTGGGTTTGCCGGTCGAGCCGGAGGTGTAGAGGATGAACAGCGGGTCCTCGGCGTTCATCACCGCCGGCGGGCAATGACCCTCGGCCTTGGCCATCAACTCGCGGGCGTCGAAGTCGCGGCCCTCGACCATGTTCACGGCCAAGCCGGTGTGCCGGAACATCAACACCTTGACGTTCGGGTCGCATTTCTGCAGCGCCTCGTCGGCGTTGGCCTTGAGCGGGACGACCTTGCCGCCGCGCAGCCCACCGTCGGCGGTGATCAACAGCTTGGCCTTGGCGTCGTTGATGCGATCGGCCAGGCTGTCGGGGGAGAAGCCGCCGAACACCACGGAGTGGATCGCGCCGATGCGCGCACAGGCGAGCATCGCATAGGCCGCCTCCGGGATCATGGGCAGGTAGATCGTGACCCGATCGCCCTTCTCGACCCCCATGCTCTTGAGGACGTTGGCCAGGCGACAGACGCGGTCGTAGAGCTCGCGATAGGTGATCTTCTTGTCGATCGCCGGATCGTCGGCTTCCCAGATGATCGCCACCTGGTTGGCCCGATGGGGCAGGTGCCGATCGATGCAGTTGTAGCAGACGTTGAGCTCGCCGTCCTCGAACCACTTGATCGAGACGTCACCCTCGAACGTGGTGTTCTTGATCTTGGTCGGCTTCTTGAACCAGGTGATCCGCTCGGCCTGCTCGCGCCAGAAGCCGTCGGGATCCTGGATCGAGCGGGCGTACATCGCCAGATAGCGATCCCGATCACAGTGGGCCTCTTTCGCGAACGCCGGGTCCACCTCGTACAGGTCCGCCATCTCGTCCTCCCCGAGTTCGGCGCGTGACGCGCCGCTGCCAGCCCGGGCGGCTTTTCACCGCCACTCCTCACCGATCTCAAGCACGTGGGGACATCATGCCGCAAGACCGTGCTCTCGGGCTTATCCCCGAAATCATCAACAGCTTGTGGGTAACCTCCTGGAAAATCGGCTGGAAACGAGACCGGTCGTTGTTCAATCAGGGGTAGAGGATGCCGTCTGGCGGAGCCAGCGCTCGAGGCTCGGCAGGATCCGGCTCACGATCACCTCGACGCCCGCGGCGGTGGGGTGGATCCCGTCCGGCTGCAAGAGCTCCGGGCGGCCGGCGACGCCGTCGAGGAAGAACGGGTAGAGCGGGATCCCGTAACGCTGCGCCAGGCGCTCGTAGACCTGCTCGAACTCGAGCGCGTACTCGGGTCCGAGGTTGGGTGGTGCGCGCATGCCCGCCAGCATCACCGCCACGCCCCGCTCGAGGGCCGTCTCGACGATCCGCCGGAGGTTCGCCTCCAGCTGCGCGGGGGGTAGGGCACGCAAGGCGTCGTTGCCCCCGAGCTCGACCAACAGATGGGTGGGCCGCTCCTCCAGGACCCACCCGATCCGCGCCGCCCCGCCGGCACTGGTGTCACCCGAGACCCCGGCATCGAGAACGCTGCACGCGAGCCCGATGCCGGCGAGCGCTTCCTGGAGCCGGGCGGGAAAGGCCGCCTCGCGCGCCAAGCCGTAGCCGGCGGTGAGCGAGTCCCCGAGGACCGCCAGCCGACAGGCCCCGTTCGCCCGCGCCGGCCACCCGCAGGCGGTAGCCAGCAGCAGGGTCAGGCCCAACACCTTGCGGCGCGTGGGTGGGCGATCCATGTCCGCCGGCACGGCTTCGGGCGGTGCTGTCGAGACGCAGGCGATGATCGAGCTCACCGATGTTCACCTCACCCTCGAGAGCCCGGCGGGTCCGGTGACGATCTTGCGCGGGATCGACCTGCGGATCGACGCCGGCTCGACGGTGAGCGTGGTGGGGCCCTCGGGCTCCGGCAAGTCCAGTTTGTTGGCGGTGATCGGCGGCATCGAGCGGCCGAGCGCGGGACGGGTCGTGGTGTGCGGCCGCGACCTCGCCCGGCTCGACGAGGACGAGCTGGCCTTGTTCCGGCGCCGGCACGTGGGCATCCTTTTCCAGGCGTTCCATCTCGTCCCCTCGATGACCGCGCTCGAAAATGTGGCCCTGCCCATGGAGCTGGCCCGCCGCCCCGACGCGCGGGCCCGGGCCCGCGAGCTGTTGGCCGAGGTCGGGCTTTCCCACCGGCTGCAGCATTTCCCGGCCCAGCTGTCGGGTGGTGAGCAGCAGCGCGTGGCCCTCGCTCGGGCCCTCGCCAACGAGCCCGATCTGCTGCTGGCCGACGAGCCCACCGGCAATCTGGATGCGGCGACCGGTGGCGAGGTGATCGATCTGCTCTTCGCGCTGCAGGCCGAGCGCCGCTCCACGCTCGTGCTCGTCACCCACGATCCGCGGCTGGCCGCACGCTGCGCCAGGCGCTTGGCGATGGAGGCCGGCCGGCTGCGCGAGCTCGGGACCGTCGCGCCGTCGCCGGGGCTGGCGGGCTTCGCCTCGTGAGTGCCGGGCTCACCGCCGCCTGGGCGATCGCCCGTCGGGAGCTGCGGGGCGCCGTACGCGCCTTGGTCGTCGTTCTCGCCTGCCTCGCGCTCGGCGTGGCGATGATCGCCGCGGTGGGTGTGTTGGCCCAATCGATCCGCGAAGCGTTACGGCGCGACGCCCGGGTTCTCCTGGGCGGTGACGTCGTGCTCGAGAGCGCCAACCAGCCGGTCGATGCGGGCGAGCTTTCGGTGCTCCTGCCGGCCGGCGCCCAACTCGCCACGACGGTGCGGACCACGACGCTGCTCACGGGACCCACCGGGCGCCGTCTCCCGGTGTCGCTCAAGGCGGTCGACCCGACCTGGCCGCTTCTGGGCGAGGTCACCCTCGATCCGCCTCTGCCCGTTCGCGAAGCTCTGGACGGCCTCTCGGCGGTGGTCGAGGAGGCCGTCCTGGCCCGCCTCGACGTTCGGCCGGGCGAGCAGGTGCAGCTCGGCCGGGTGAGCGTCACGGTGCGCGCCGTGCTGGTGCGCGAGCCCGACCGACTGGCCGGCTTCGCGGGCTTCGGGCCGCGCGTGGTGATGAGCCGGGCCACGCTCGAGGCCGCCGAGGTGTTGCGACCGGGAGCGCTGGTGCGCTTCGAGCACCGCGCCGTGGTGCCCTCGCGCGAACTGGAGGCGACGGTTGCCCGGCTCAGCGCCGCGGCGATCGACCGACCCTGGCGGTTGCGGACCGCCGCCGAGGTCGAGCCCCGGGTGGCCCGGTTCACCGATCGGCTGGCCGGCTATCTCACCTTGGCCGGCCTCGCGGCCCTGCTCGTGGGTGGGCTCGGCGTCGCGCTGGCGGTGGGCGGCTATCTGGCGGAACGGCAGCGGACGATCGCGATTCTCAAAGCCGTGGGCGCCACCGCGGCCGAGGTCGACGTCGCCTACGCCCTCGTCCTGGGGATCGTGGCCACGGCCGGGATCGGCGCCGGTCTGCTCGCCGGGCAGCTGCTCCCCTTCGCCCTGGCCGGGCTACTGGCCGGCCTCCTACCGGTGGCCCCGGAGCCGGGTGTGCATCCGGCTCCGCTGGGCTTCGCCGCGGCCGTGGGCCTGCTCGTGGCCGCTTCGTTCGCCGCATGGCCGCTCGCCCGGGCGCGGGCGGTCTCGGCGGCGAGCCTCCTGCGCGCGGAGGTCGCACCGCCCGGCACCCGACCGCGGGCCGGTGTCCTGGTGTTCCTCGCGCTGGCGGCCGGGCTCCTGGTCGCCCTGGTGACGGCGGGCGTGGATCGACCCATGCTCGGTCTGGTTTTCGCCGCCGGCATGCTCGTCGCCATGGTGGCGCTGGCGGCCATCGGCCGCCTGCTCTTGATGCTGGCCGCACGGTGGCTCGAGGCCGCGCCGCTGGCGCTGCGCCTGGCCGCGCGCAACCTGTCGCGTCCGGCGAGCGGTGCTCTGCCGGCGCTCATGGGCCTGGGCGGCGGCCTGGGCGTCCTGGTCACGATCGGCCTGCTCGAGGCCAATCTCTTGCGCGAACTCGAGCTGCGTCTGACCGAGCGCGCTCCGAGCCACGTCGTCATCGACATCCAGCCCGATCAGTGGGAGCCCTTCGCGCGACGGGTGGCCGAGGTCCCCGGGGCCACGATCCTCCAGGCGGCACCGACGCTGCGGGCGCGGGTCGTGCGGATCAAGGGGCAGCCGGTCGAGCAGGTCGAGGTCGCACCCCACGTGCGCTGGACGATCGAGGGCGATCGCGGCCTCACCTGGCAGGCCACACCGCCGCCCGGTACCGAGCTCGTGGCCGGGAGCTGGTGGCCGGCCGACTACGACGGGCCCCCGCTCCTGTCGATCGAGGCCGAGGTGGCGCGCGGTTACGGGGTCGGTGTGGGGGATCGGATCGCCTTCAACGTCCTGGGCCGCGTGATCGAGGCGGAGATCGCCAACGTTCGCCGCGAGGTGGATTGGGGCTCGGGCCGGCTGGACTTCGTGTTCGTGCTGAGCCCGGGGGTGATCGATCGGGCACCGCACGTGCGCATCGCCGCGATCGACGTTCCGAGCGAGCAGGTGGCCGCACTGCTCGACCGGCTCGCCGCCGAGCTTCCCAACGTGACGCCGATCGAGATCGGCACGGTGGTGCGCGAGGTCGCGGCCACACTCGAGCGCATCGCCGGTGCCGTCCGGCTGGTCGCCGCGGTCACTCTGCTCGCGGGCTTGATGGTGTTGGCAGCGGCGCTGCAGGCGGCGCGGCGCCGTCACCTCCAGCAAACCGTGCTGTTCAAGATCCTCGGGGCATCGCGCCGGCAGATCCTGGGTATCTTTTTGAGCGAGCAGCTGCTGTTGGCGCTCCTGGCCGGCTGCGCCGGCTCGCTTCTGGGCATCGCCGCCGCCTGGGTCGTGGTGCGCCGGGTCCTGGAGCTGGGCTGGACGCTACCACTCGAAAGCCCGCTCGTCGTGGTCACGGCGACGACGCTCGCCGTCCTGGTGGTGAGCGTGATCGGTGTTCGACGGCTGCTCGGGCGCTCGGCCGCCGCGGCATTGCGCGCCGGCTGACAGCCGGGGGCCGGACCGCGGGTATTCGGAGGTGGTGGGCGCTGCTGGTCTCGAACCAGCGACCCCCGCCGTGTGAAGACGGTGCTCTACCACTGAGCTAAGCGCCCCGAAGGCCGATCTAGGGAGCCGCGTTCGGGCTTGTCAAGCCGAGCCCGCGAGCTCGTCCAGGACCGCCTCGAGCTCGTCGAAGCGGTCGATCAGCCGGTTGGCACCGAGCTCGCGGGCCGGCGGCGTGCTGTAGCCGAAGCTCACGAGCACGCAGGGAACGCCCAGGCCGCGGGCGACCGCCAGATCGTTGGCGCTGTCGCCCACCATGACCGCTGTTTCGGGCCGCGCGCCCAGAGCCTCGAGGGTGGCCGCCAGATGCGCCGGGTCTGGCTTGCGCACCGGCAAGATGTCACCGCCCACGATCGTATCGAGGAGGGGTGCCAAACCCACGGCTGCGAGCAGTCGTTCGCTCGGCAGCTGCGGCTTGTTGGTGCACACCCCCAGCCGATGGCCGCGGTCGCGCAACGATCGCAGCACCTCCGGCACGCCGTCGTAAGGTCGGCTCCAGCGCGCCGGTTCGGCCGTGTAGCGATCCAGGAAACGCCGGTAGAGCCGCTCCAGTTCGGTCTCGTCGATCGCTCGATCCTGCCAGGCATGAGCCCGCCGGATCAGAGCCCGGGCGCCGTCGCCGATCATGCCACGGACGACGGCGAGCGGCGGCGCCCTCAGCCCCTCGCTCTCCAACAGTTCGGCCAGCACGGCGTGGAGATCGGGCGCCGTCTCCACGAGCGTACCGTCGAGATCGAAGACGATCGCCCGAACGCTCATCGCCACGCCAAGGGCCCGGACTCCCGCGCGACCCGCCACCGGGCTTGCCGGATCGCCCGCACGCGGCGAGACATAGGGCGCCGCCCGCGCTCGGCCAAGCCTCGGGAGACCTCACGGTGAAGGAGCCGCTGTCGATCGTCGTTCTGGCTGCCGGCAAAGGAACCCGGATGCGCAACGGCCGTCCGAAGGTCCTCCATCCGCTGGCCGGCTGGCCGATCCTGCGGCACGTGCTGACGACGGCAGGAGCCCTCGAGCCCGAGCGGTTGGTGACGGTCCTGGCACCGGGTATGGACGAGGTGGCGGCCCTGGTCCGCTCGGTCGCCGCCGATGCCCGGGTGGTGATCCAGGATCCCCCGCTCGGCACCGGCCACGCCGTGGCCAGCGCGCGCGGCGCGCTCCCGGAGCGGGGCGCGGTGCTGGTCCTCTACGGCGACACGCCGCTTTTGACCGCGGCGACGCTGCGACGTCTCCTCGACAGCCGAAGTGAAGCCGACGCCGCGGTCGCCGTCCTGGGCTTCCGACCAGCCGATCCGAGCGGCTACGGGCGGTTGCGCTTCGAGGGCGAGGCGCTCGTCGAGCTGGTCGAGGAACGGCACGCGGATCCACAGTTGCGGGCCACGGGGCCGTGCAATTCGGGGGTGATGGCGTTCGACGCCGCCCGCCTGGGCGCGCTGCTCGACGCCCTGCCGCTGCGAACAGAGAAGAACGAGTATTATCTCACCGACACCGTGGCGCTGGCGGTGGCCCGCGGATGGTCGTGCCGGGCGATCGAGGCCCCCTGGATCGAGGGTCTCGGCGTCAACAGCCAGGACCAGCTGGCGCAGCTCGAGGCGCTCTGGCAGGAGCGGCGGCGTCGCGAGCTGTTGCAGGCCGGCGTCGTCATGCCCGCGCCGGCCACCGTCCACCTGGCCTGCGACGTCGTGATCGAGCCCGGCGCACTCCTCGAGCCCTATCTCGTCTTCGGGCCGGGTGTGCGGATCGGCGCCGGGGCGGTGATCCGGGCCTTCTCCCATCTCGAGGGGGCGATCGTCGAAGGCGGCGCCGAGGTGGGCCCGTTCGCGCGGCTCCGGCCGGGGACGATCGTCGAGAGCGGAGCCAAGATCGGCAACTTCGTGGAGACCAAGGCCACCCGGCTGGGCCGCGGGGCCAAGGCCAACCACTTGAGCTATCTGGGCGATGCCGTGATCGGTGCGGGTGCGAACATCGGCGCCGGGACCATCACCTGCAACTACGACGGCTTCGCCAAACATCGAACGGAGATCGGCAGCGGCGCCTTCATCGGCTCGAACAGCGCGCTCGTGGCACCGGTGCGGATCGGCGCGGGGGCGGTGGTGGGCGCCGGCAGCACGATCACCGCGGACGTGCCCGACGAGGCGTTGGCGATCGCCCGGGGCCGGCAGGAGACCCGCCCGGACCGGGCACCGGCCCTGCGGGCCAGGCTGCGCCGTCGGGCGGCCGAGCGCGAGCGGTCGTGAGCCCTTTGCCACCCGGGCCGCTCGTGGCATAGCGGGCGCAAAACCGGGGGGACGCCATGCTCCGCGCGATTCTGCTCGCGTTCGGTCTGCTCGTCGCCGGCGCCGACCCGTCCGCGGCCGACGCGTTGGCCGACATCCGCGCCGGCAACCAGGCTTTCGCGGAAGGTCGACTGGAGCAAGCGGTGGGCGATTTCACGCGGGCGATCGACACCGGCGAGCTCGATCCCGAGGCCTTGGCGCTGGCCTACAACAATCGCGGTGTGGTGTTCGGCGAGCTGGGAGATTTCGATCGGGCGATCGCCGATTACGCGCGCGCTCTGGAGCTCAAGCCGGGTGATGCCAAGACCGTGCGGAACCTTCGCATCGCCCATACGCGTCGGGCGCTCGCCGCGGCCAAGCTCGGCGAGACGGACCGCGCGCTCGCCGACCTGACCCGGGCCATCGAGCTGGAGCCGAACCACCCCACGGCCTATGTGCGGCGGGCGGCGCTGCGGTTGGAGCGGGGCGAGCTTCCCGCCGCGATCGAAGATCTCGAGACCGCGACCCGTCTCGCGCCCGACGATCGCGAAGCCCGGGCCGAGCTCGACCGGGCGCGTGCCGCGTTGGCCGCTCGGGCGAGCGTTCGTGAGGCTGCCCCGGGGGCGCCGGCCTCGGCCAGTGGGGCGACGCCCCCTTCGCCCGAGCAGACGGCTGCGGCCTCGGCGACCGCGCAGCCCGAACCGGCAGGCGGTTCGGCGAGTGGCGCCCCGGCCACCGAGCGCACCCGGGCCGCCGGGCCGGCCTCCGAGGAGCCGGTGACGGGCCCGCGGTTCCGGACCAACGCCGACGTCTTCGTCCGCGCCGAGCCCGCGACCCAATCCAATGCCATCGGCTCGTTGCGGCGAGGGACCGAATTCACGGCCCGGGGCGAGGAGAAGGGTTGGTTCAAGGTCGAGCTCGCCGACGGTCGCAGCGGCTGGGTTTACCGCCGCTTTCTGGATCCGGTCGAGCCACCGGCACGGTAGCGGGGTCCAAGGGTCGATCAACTAGAGATAGAAAATCCGATCGGAGCGTTCGCGCATCGGCTCGACAGGACCTCGAGATGCGGTTAACCTTTTTCCGATAAGAGGCGGATCCGAAACGGCCTTGCTCCGCCGAGTGTGGGGCTTGCGGGCCGCCGACCGATTGCAGGGGTCGACGTGACCAGCCACCTCCGCAGCGCCTTGCTGGGCGTGTTGCTCGCCGTGGTGATCGCGGTCGGGAGCGCTGCCCGGGCGGGAGCCCAGGTGCTCACGTCGATCGTGATCGACCATGCGAGCGGTGCCGTGCTCTCCGAGGACGGGGCCGACCTGGTGAGCTACCCGGCCTCGCTCACCAAGATGATGACGCTTTATTTGACCTTCGAGGCGCTGCGGGCCGGGCGGATCGGGCTCGGTACCCGCTTGCCGGTCTCGGCCGAAGCGGCGCGGCAGCCACCGTCCAAGCTCGGCCTCAAAGCCGGCGGCACGATCCGGGTCGACGAGGCGATCCAGGCGCTGGCCGTCAAGTCGGCCAACGACGTGGCGGTCGTCCTGGCCGAAGCGCTCGCGGGCAGCGAGCAACGATTCGCGCAGCAGATGACCTATCGCGCGCGCGAGCTTGGCATGACGCGCACGCGGTTCGCCAACGCCTCGGGCCTACCCGACGATCGGCAGACGACGACCGCCCGGGACATGGCGATCTTGGCGAGCCGCCTGATCACCGATTTCCCCGAATATTATTATTTCTTCGGGCAGCCCTACTTCGTGTGGCGGGGAAGGACCTATCACAACCACAATCGATTGCTTGCCACGTATCGCGGGATGGACGGGATCAAGACCGGGTACATCCGCGCTTCGGGTTACAATCTGGCGGCCTCGGCGGTCCGGGACGGGCGACGGTTGGTGGCCGTCGTACTGGGTGGGTCGAGCTCCGGCGAACGGAACCGCGAGATGGCCCGACTTCTCGATCAGGGTTTCGCCACCGCCGCCGATCGCCTCGCCGTCGCGGCCCGTTCGAGCGGCCCGAGCTCGTCGGCGCCGACGAGCAGCGGGCCGCAGGCTGATCCCGCTCCAGCCGCGCAGGAGCGGCTTCCGGCGCGCACGCCCCAGCGGGTCGAACGAGGCGCGGGCGATTACGCGGTGCAGCTCGGGGCGTTCCCCGATCGTCCGACCGCCACCGAAAAGGCACGACGGATGGTGCGCAGTGTCCCGGCCCTGCGGCGGGGCAGCGTCGTGGTCGTCGAGACGGGATCGCGCAACCGGCTGTTCGCCGCGCGGGTGGTCGGGCTCGGCCGGGCCGAGGCCTATGCCGCGTGCGGCCTACTGCGCGGGCGCGGCGCACCTTGCCTGGTGGTCGCACCGAGCACGAGGGCCGTGGGTTCCCGCTGAGGACCGAGTGTGATCCGGCGCCCGAACGGGGTGCGCGGATCGGGGATCGTGACGTACCGGGCGACCCGGTTCGAGGTCGATCGCCGGCGGCGTCATCGCGGCTCGGCGGGCCGCGTTCCAGCTCAAAAATGCCGCCAACCCAGCCGGTCGAGCCTCATCGGGCGGCCCTCTTCGTCGACCACCTCGAGGCCGGGCTCGGCGCGGATCCTGCCGATCACCGTGAGCGGCAGGTCGAGCTGCTCGGCCAGGGTGGGAAGGAGAGACCGGCGCTCGGCCGGCAGCGTGAAGAGGAGCTCGTAGTCGTCCCCACCGGAAAGCGCGCTCGACCGGGCGCCCGGAAGCATGCGGCCGGCTTCGGAGAGCGGGATCTCGGCCGCTTCGACGACCGCGCCCACTCCCGAGGTCTCGAGGATGTGCTGGAGATCGGCCAACAGCCCGTCGGAGACGTCGATCGCGGCGCTCGCTATCCCACGCAGAGCACGTCCCAGCGACAGGCGTGGTCGCGGCGTTCGATAGCGCTCGATCACCGGCAGGGCGAGCTCCGGGGGCGCCGCGAGACCCCGCAGGATTCGGAGTCCCAACGCGGCGTCCCCGAGGGTCCCCGACACGCAGACCAGATCACCGGGCCTCGCGCCGTGGCGGCGCAAAGCTCGGCCGCGCTCGACCAACCCCAGAATGGTGAGCGAGAGCACGACCGGACCCGTGGTGGAGACCGTGTCCCCGCCGATCAGGTGCAGATCGAAGAGGGCTTGATCCCGCGCGAGCCCCCGGGCGAAGGCCTCGAGCCAGCTGTCGGGCAGATCCGCCGGCCGGGCGACGACCGTGAGATAGGCCAGCGGCTCGGCCCCCATGGCCGCGAGATCGCTCAAATTCACGCGCAGCAGTTTGCCGGCCACCAGATCGGCCGGGTCGTCGGGCAGGAAATGGACCCCGGCCACGAGCGCGTCCTTGGCGATCACGAGCTGGCGGCCTTCGGGCACGTCGACCAACGCCGCATCGTCGCGCAGCCCCAGGGCGCCCGGGAAACCCGCTGCCAACGGGCGCAACAGCCGGTCGATCCACTCGAACTCGCCCAGGCTCACGTCACCTCCCCGGACCCTCGGAAGCGGCCGGCGAGCCGATCGAGCACCGCGTGCACGAAGCCGGGCTCACCGCCGCCCGAGAACAGATGCGTGATCTCCACGTATTCGTTGATCACCACCTTGGCGGGGACCTCGCTCAGCGCGCGCAGTTCGAAGGCCCCGGCTCGCAGGATCGCCCGGGTCACGGCGGCACAGCGCGCCAGGGTCCAACCGGCGGCGAGCGCCGTGGCGAGCTCCGCATCCAGGGCGAGGCGCTCGCTCCAGGCACCCGTGACGACCTTCCGGAACCAGGCGACGTCCATGTCCGCGGTCTCGGCGCCTCCCCCTTCCGCGGCCCGCTCCAGGAACTCCTCGGTGACGATCGCCGGGTCGCCGCCGGCGATCTCCAGTTGGTAGAGCGCCTGGACCGCGGCGAGCCGGGCCGCGCGCCGGCGCGCCATCGGCTCGCGCGCCTCCCCGCGCTCTTTGCGCCGCCCGGTCATCCGCAGCCGCTCGCCAGATGTCGACGAAGGGCTACCAATGCCAGGGCCGCCCGTGCGGCGTGCCCGCCTTTGTCCTGGCGGTCGGGATCCGCTCGCTCGAGCGCCTGGGCAAGGTTCTCGACCGTCAAGATGCCGTTGCCGATCGCCAGTCGCTCGCGCAGGCCCAGTTCGACGAGCCCGCGGCAGCTCTCACCCGCCACCAGATCGTAATGCGAGGTCTCCCCCCGGATGACGCACCCCAGAGCGACGAAGGCGTCGAATCGCCCGGTATCGGCGGCCATGGCAACGGCGCTCGGGATCTCCAGCGCACCGGGCACCTCGACGGTGGCGACGGTCGCCTCCGATCGGCGCAGGACCCGCTCCGCACCAGCCAGGAGGAGATCGGTCACCTCACGGTGATAGGGCGCCACGACCAGCAGCACCCGAACGGGGCCACCCAGCTGCGGCGTCCGGGCGAGATCACCGGTACCCGCCATCAGGACGGCTCCTCGGTGCCGAGCGGTCGTGTCTCGACCACCCGCAAGCCGTAGCCCTGGAGGCCCACGATCGTGCGCCCGGTGTTCGAGAGCAGGATCATGTCCTGAACGCCCAGCGCCTTGAGGATCTGGGCGCCGATGCCGTAGACGCGCAAATCGGGGGTCGGTCCGGCCGCTTCCTCGCGCATCTGCGCCAGGCGCTGCGAGACGCTGCGCGGCGACGGCTCGCGCAGAACCACCACCACGCCGCGCCCGGCCCGGCCGATGAGCTCCATCGCCCGGTGCAGCTGGTCGCCGCGGCCGCTCTCGCCCGCACCCAGGATGTCCTCGAGGATGTTGACCGCGTGGACGCGCACGAGCACCGGGCCGGGGGCGCTCACGTCGCCTTTGACGAGGGCCACGTGCTCGACCCCGTCCAGCACGTTGGTGAAGACCTCCAGGCGGAAGTCGCCACCCCAACGGCTGCGGAAGGGCGCGGCGAACTCCCGCTCCACCAGGCGGTCGTGGCGCAGCCGATAGGCGATGAGATCGGCGATCCGCCCGATCCGCAGCCCGTGTCGGCGGGCGAAGCGGATCAGATCGGGCAGGCGGGCCATCGTCCCGTCGTCGTTCATGACCTCGCAGATCACACCCGAGGGATCGAGGCCGGCCAGGCGCGCGATGTCGACCGCCGCCTCGGTGTGACCGGCACGCACGAGCACGCCGCCGTCGCGGGCCATGAGGGGGAAGATGTGGCCGGGGATCGAGAGGTCCTCCCGGCGGGTCGCCGGGTCGATCGCGACCTGGATGGTGCGCGCGCGATCGGCCGCCGAGATGCCGGTGGTGATCCCGTGCCGCGCCTCGATGCTCACGGTGAAGGCGGTGCTGCGGCGGGACTCGTTGCCCTGGGCCATGAGCGGCAGTCCCAGATGCTCGCAGCGCTGGCGGGTGAGTGCGAGGCAGATCAGACCACGACCGTAGCGGGCCATGAAGTTGATCGCCTCGGCGTCGCAGAATTGCGCCGGGATGACGAGATCCCCTTCGTTCTCGCGGTTCTCGTCGTCGACCAGGATGACCATCCGGCCACGCCGCGCCTCTTCGATGATCTCCTCGATCGTGGCGATCGGCGAGCCCTCGATCCGATCCTCGTCCCGGGACGTGCTCACGGACGGCGACCCAAAGCGGTGGTCTCGAGACAGCGCATCACGTAACGCGCCAGCATGTCGACTTCGAGGTTGACCCCGTCACCCGGGCGGCGATCGGCCAGGGTCGTCACGCGCCAGGTGTGGGGGACGACGATCGTGGCGAAGCGGTCGGGCCCCGCTTCGGTGACGGTGAGCGAGATCCCGTCGACGGCGATCGAGCCTTTGACGGTGACGAACGGGGCCAGCGGCTCGGGAAAGGTGATCTCCACGCGGCGGCCGCCGAGCCCTTCGTCGATCGCCACGATCGTCCCCACGGCATCGACGTGACCGAACACGAGATGGCCGCCCAGCTCGTCGCCCAGCCGCAGCGCCCGCTCCAGGTTGATCCGATCGCCCGGCCGTTTGCGCCCGAGGGTGGTGCGGGCCAAGGTCTCGCCCGAAGCGTGCACGCGCCAGCCGCGTTCGGTGAGCGCCTCGACGGTGAGGCACACGCCGTCGTGGGCGATCGAGGCGCCGGGCACCACGCCCGCCAGCGGCTCGTCGGGTGCGATCTCCAGGACGAGGGCGCGGGTCGGGTCTCCCTCGATGCGCTCGATCGACCCGCGATGGGTGACGATCCCCGTGAACATCTCCCTCCTCAGGTCGGCTCGAGGACCACGAGCCGGTCCTCGCCCAGCCGGCCCTCCTCGACGATCCGCCATCGCGGCGCGGCGTCCGGCTCGAAGATCCCCAGAGGACCCACGACCGGAACACCCTCGCCACCCAGGAATACGGGGGCGATGATCAGATAGATGGTGTCCACCAGCCGTGCGCGCAGCAGGGCGGCCGTGAGCGTCGCCCCGCCCTCGACGAGCAACCGCGTGATACCGCGCTCGGCCAACGACGCCAAGGCGCGCCTCAGCCAGTTTTCGTCGTCGGCCGGCGGATCGTCGACCGGCAGGGTCTCGACGCGGACGCCCGTGGCCGCGAGCGCCCTTGTTGCCGGATCGGTCGCCGGACGACTGGTGAGCACCCAGGTCGGCACCGTGGTCGCGGATCGCGCCAGGCGGCTGGTCGGCGCGAGCCGCAACCGGCGGTCGAAGACCACCCGCACGGGTGAGCGATCGCCGAGGCCCGGCAGGCGGCAGGTCAGCTCCGGATCGTCGGCCAGGGCCGTACCGCTACCGATGGCGATCGCATCGTGGCCGGCGCGCAGCAGATGGGCCAGGGCTCGGCCGCGCTCACCGGTGATCCAGCGGCTGGCGCCACCAGCGGCGGCGATCCGGCCATCGAGGCTCGTGGCCGCTTTGAGCGTGACGCTCGGCCGGCCGGCGCGGACCCGCGACACGAAGCCGGCGTGAGCGCGTCGCGCCTCCGCCTCGAGGCAGCCGGTCATCACCTCCACCCCGGCCGCCCGCAGCCAGGCCACACCGCGGCCGTCGACGCGGGGATCGGGATCGAGCATCGGGATCACGACCCGCCGGATGCCGGCCCGGGCGAGCGCGGTGCAACAGGGCGGCGTGAGGCCGTGATGGGCACACGGCTCCAGGCTCACATAGGCCGTGGCGCCGCGAGCCGCGTCGCCGGCACGGGCGAGCGCCACGGTCTCGGCGTGCGGACGGCCACCGGGTTGGGTCCAGCCGCGTCCGACCACGCGACCGTCACGCACGATCACGCAGCCGACGGCCGGGTTGGGCCAGGTCCGGCCGCGGGCGCGCTCACCCAAGTCGAGCGCCACACGCATCCAGCGCTCGTCCTCGGCGCTCATCGGGCGCCCCCTTCGCCGGCACCCTCGGGCAGGGTCCGGATGAACTCCTCGAAGTCGCGCGCGGTCGCGAAGTCCTTGTAGACGCTGGCGAAGCGGACATAGGCCACGGGATCGAGGCGGGCCAGGTGGCTCATCGCCAGCTCGCCGATCCGGGTCGAGGGGATCTCGGTTTCGCCGCTGCGCTCGAGCTCGCGGACGATGAGGTTGACGAGCCGCTCGATCTGGTCCTCGTCGATGCCGCGCTTGCGCGTGGCGATGCGCAGCGAGCGGGCGAGCTTGTCCCGATCGAAGGGGACGCGGCGACCGTCCTTCTTGATCACCACGAGCTCGCGCAACTGGACCCGCTCGAGCGTGGTGAAGCGCGCCCCGCAAGCCGGACATTGCCGGCGACGGCGAATGACCGAGCCTTCCTCGACGGGCCGGGAATCCTTGACCTGGGTGTCTTCGGAGCCGCAGAACGGGCAGCGCATACGAGATCTCGGGGGCGGGCTCGGCTCGAGGTTTAGACCAGCCGAGACCGGGCGCAAAGCACCCGTCAGCCGAGCTTGGCGACCCGTCGGGCGTGTCGGCCCCCGGCGAAGGGTGTGTCGAGGAAGGTCGCCAAACAGTCGCGCGCGGTGGCTTCACCCACGATCCGGCCGCCCAGCACGAGCACGTTGGCATCGTTGTGCTCGCGGGCCAGGCGGGTGGTGGTCACGTCGTGGCACAGCGCCGCGCGCACGTGACGGTGCCGGTTGGCGGCGATCGCGATGCCGATCCCGGTTCCGCACACGAGCACCCCGCGCTGCGCCCGCCCGTCGCGCAAGGCGGCGGCCACGGCATCGGCCTGGTCGGGATAATCGGCCGGCTCGGTCGAGTAGGTGCCGAGGTCGAGGACCTCGAAACCGCGCTCGACGAGCATCTCCCGCAGCTTCTCTTTGAGCGCGTAACCGGCGTGATCGGCGGCGATGGCGATCGTTTCGGGCACGTGGCTCCTCCCCGTGTCGTCGAGACCACGAGCGCCTCGTAGATAGCGCTCTCGGCCACCTTTCGACCAGGTACCGATCGCCACGGCCCCACGCGCCCGGGACATTCGGTCGCGGGGCCGGCGCGACCGTACCGAGCTCGGTGGTCGGGGCGGCCCCCTGGCCGGGTGTCGGTGACCCGGCGCGGTCGCTCAGTGCAGAGAGAACAACCCGGCGCAGCGGGTGTAACGGGGCGGGGCGATGATCGTGGTTCGCCCGACCGTGACCGAGTGGAGCTTGCCGTCGATGTTCTTCACCCAGAAGTCGAGGAAGCGACGGAGCACCGGATAGTGGGGCGCGATGTCGAGATGTTGCCAGATGAAGGTCTGCAACAGGCCCGGATGGTCGGGCATGTGATAGACGATCTCCGCGGTGGCCAGTCGGTACCCCTGGAGCTGGCGGGCGAGGTCGTCGTGGTCACGGCGCATCGGGTGGTCTCCTCCACGCGCTGCAACGTGCACCCAGGATGCCCGACAGGCCACCGCCGTCAAGGGCCGAGCGCGGCATTTTCGTATGCCGTTCAAAGACTTAGCAGCAAGGACGGGGGTCTGCTGACAAGCTCGGCCGGGTGACCCCTTGAACCCGGTACCGGGGAACCTACATGCCGGCACGGTTTGGCACTCACCGCCGGCGAGTGCTAACAGCCGGCAGAACGATCGACGAGGAGCCCCGAGGCATGAAGTTCAGGCCGTTGCACGACCGTGTGGTGATCAAGCGGATCGAGGAGGAGAACAAGACCAAAGGTGGGATCATCATCCCCGACACCGCCAAGGAGAAGCCCATGCAGGGCGAGGTCCTGGCGGTCGGGCCGGGCGCCCGCAACGAGCGGGGCGAGCTCATTCCGATGGGTGTCAAGGTCGGCGATCGGGTGCTGTTCGGCAAGTGGTCCGGCACCGAGGTGAAGATCGAGGGTGAGGAACTCCTGATCATGAAGGAGTCCGACATCATGGGCATCCTCGAGCCGGACACCGCTGCCGCGGCGAAGGCCGCCTGAGCCGATCGAGCCGAGGAAGAGGTTGGACATGGCTGCCAAGGAACTGAAGTTCTCCACCGAAGCCCGCGCCAAGATGCTGCGCGGTGTCCAGATCCTGGCCGACGCGGTCAAGGTCACGCTCGGTCCCAAGGGCCGTAACGTCGTCCTGGAGAAGAGCTTCGGCGCGCCCCGGATCACCAAGGACGGTGTGACCGTCGCCAAGGAGATCGAACTCGCCGACAAGTTCGAGAACATGGGCGCGCAGTTGGTCCGCGAGGTCGCCTCGAAGACCAACGACGTCGCCGGTGACGGCACCACCACCGCCACCGTGCTGGCCGCGGCGATCGTCCGTGAGGGTGCCAAGGCGGTGGCCGCCGGCATGAACCCCATGGACCTCAAGCGCGGTATCGACATGGCGGTCGAGGCCGTGGTCGAGGACCTCAAGAAGCGCTCCAAGAAGGTCACGACCTCCGACGAGATCGCTCAGGTCGGCACGATCTCGGCCAACGGTGACACCGAGATCGGCAAGATGCTGGCCGAGGCGATGCAGAAGGTCGGCAACGAGGGCGTGATCACGGTCGAGGAGGCCAAGAGCCTCGAGACCGAGCTCGACATCGTCGAGGGCATGCAGTTCGACCGCGGCTACATCTCGCCCTATTTCATTACCGACAGCGAGAAGATGCGCTGCGTGCTCGAGGAGCCCTACATCCTCATCCACGAGAAGAAGCTCTCCTCGCTGCAGCCGCTGCTCCCGGTGCTGGAGCAGGTCGTCCAGAGCGGCAAGCCGTTGCTCATCATCGCCGAGGACGTCGAGGGCGAGGCGCTGGCCACGCTCGTCGTCAACAAGCTGCGCGGTGGCCTCAAGGTCGCGGCCGTCAAGGCGCCCGGCTTCGGTGATCGCCGCAAGGCCATGCTCGAGGACATCGCGATCCTCACCGCCGGCCAGGTGATCAGCGAGGATCTCGGCATCAAGCTCGAGAACGTGACCCTCGACATGCTGGGTCGGGCCAAGCGGGTCGTGGTCGAGAAGGAGAACACCACGATCGTCGACGGTGCCGGCTCCAAGGAGGAGATCCAGGGCCGTTGCAACCAGATCCGCGCCCAGATCGAGGAGACGACCTCGGATTACGATCGTGAGAAGCTCCAGGAGCGGCTCGCCAAGCTGGCCGGTGGCGTGGCCGTGATCCGCGTGGGTGGGGCCACCGAGGTCGAGGTCAAAGAGCGCAAGGATCGCGTCGACGACGCGATGAACGCGACCCGGGCCGCGGTCGAGGAGGGCATCGTCGCCGGTGGCGGTGTGGCCCTGCTCCACTCGGTCAAGGCGCTCGACGCGCTCAAGCCGGCCAACGAGGACCAGGCCCACGGGATCAAGATCGTCCGCAAGGCGATCCAGGCCCCGGCCTGGCAGATCGCCGAGAACGCCGGTGTCGACGGCTCGGTGATCGTCGGCAAGCTGCTCGAGTCGACCGATCCGAACTGGGGCTACGATGCGCAGGCCAACGAGTTCTGCGATCTCGTGGCGCGCGGCATCATCGACCCGACCAAGGTCGTGCGCACCGCGCTGCAGGACGCGGCCTCGGTGGCCGGCCTGTTGATCACCACCGAGGCGATGGTCGCCGAGAAGCCCGAGAAGAAGCCGGCGGCTCCGGCCGGTGGTGGTGCCGGCATGGGCGACATGGACTTCTGAGCCGATCTCGGGCTCGAGGTTCGAGGGGGCCGCGGCGAGCGCCGCGGCCCCTTTCGTTTCGAAGGCGTCTCCCGCGGCGGCGGTCCACCGACCGGGGCGCAGCCCACGGCACCGAGCGGACCGGGCTTTCTCGCGGCGAGGGTGACAGGGCTTCACCCGGCCTGCTAGGCAGCGCGCCGCCGTCGCCGGCGAAGTCGACGAAAGGCGCGCAGGAGGAACGAGGGATGGCCGGTGAGCTGCCCGAGACGATGATCGCCATCCGCTGCGAGGGCCACGGCCCACCCGAGGTCCTCAAGCCGGTTCGTGTACCGGTGCCGCGGCCGGGGCCGGGCGAGCTGCTCGTCGAGGTGGTGAGCGCGGGCGTCAACCGGCCGGACGTGCTGCAGCGCAAGGGCGGCTATCCGCCCCCGCCGGGCGTGACCGACATCCCCGGGCTCGAAGTGGCCGGTCGAATCGTGGCCAAGGGGCCCGGCGCCGACCGGTTCGCTTCGGGCGAGACCGTCTGCGCGTTGGTGGCCGGCGGAGGCTACGCCGAATATTGCCTGGTCCCCGAGCCGCAGGCTCTGCCCCTCCCACCCGGTGTTCCGGTCGAGGTCGCGGGCGGTGTCCCCGAGACCTTCTTCACCGTCTGGACCAACGTGTTCGAGCGCGGACGGCTGCGCGCCGGTGAGACGTTCCTCGTCCACGGCGGTAGCTCGGGGATCGGCACGACCGCGATCCAGCTCGCCGCGGCGTTCGGCGCACGGGTGTTCACCACCGTCGGCAACGCCGAGAAAGCCGAGGCCTGCCGACAGCTGGGTGCGGCGGTGGTCGTCGATTACCACGAGCAGGATTTCGTCGAGGTCGTCCGCCGCGAGACCGGCGGACGCGGGGTCGATCTGATCCTCGACATGGTGGGCGGCGACTATGTCGCGCGCAACATGGAAGCGGCCGCGATCGAGGGCCGGATCGTGCAGATCGCCTGGTTGCGCGGCTCGACGATCACGGCCGACTTCAGCCGGCTCATGGTCAAGCGGCTCACCTGGACGGGCTCGACCCTGAGGCCGCGGACGGTCGAGGAGAAGGGGCGCATCGCCCGGGCACTGGAAACCCACGTCTGGCCCTTGTTCGCCGCCGGCCGCCTGCGCGTTCCGGTGTACCGCATCTTTCCGCTGGAGCGGGCGGCGGAAGCGCACGCGCTCATGGAGAGCAGCACGCACATCGGCAAGATCCTGTTGGCGACCGGCCGCTGAGGAGCCCGTCAGGGAGCGACCTGGACGAACGGGACCTCACCCGGTCGGCCCTCGGCGTGCAGGAAGATCGCCGGCCGCTCCGGCCGGCTGGAGATGGCGACCAGGCTCGAGCTCACGGTGCCGTACTCGCCGTCGGTGACGATGCACAGCGCGTGGCGCGGATCCTCCCCGCTGTGCGCGCGGCTGGCGAGCAGGAGCTGCCAGTCCGACCAGTCGGCGCGCTCAGGATCGGGGGGTGGAGCGGCCAGGAACAGAGGCCGATAGCGGCGGATCCGCGGGCAGCCGAGATCGTTGGGCTCGCGCGCGGTGAGCATGGTGAGCCCCGGCGGCAGGCGATCGACACGGATCGCCCCGTCGCCCGCGTGGCGCAGGCAGAACACGCCGTCGCGATCGGCGATCACCAGGTTGAATGGCCGGTAGGCCCGCGGGTCGAGATCGACCAGAGCCTCGGCGGCGGCGGCTGCCTCGCGGTGATCGAGCGCTTCGAGGACCAGCTCGCCGCGGCTGCGCTTGCCGTCCGCCGGCCCGAGCGTGCCGGTGCGGTTGAGGACCGCGGCCACGACCCCGCTGTCGTTGACGCCGAGCCAACTACCCCCGGCGAGCTCGTCCAGGCCGGCGCGGACCTCGGCGCGATCGGGCCAGTGCCGGCCCGGTGGCCGCGCCGGTCGGCCGGCCAGCTCGTCGCGATTGGCGGCCAGCAGCAGCGGCCAATCGTGGTCGGGGCGATGCAACAGGACGAGAGTGCACAAGGCTCGACCGGTCTCGCGACGTTTCGACGGTGGCAGGGTGACGCTCGGCCACCTATATGAGGCGGCGACGAGGCGTACCAAGGGGCCCGCGACCGATGAGCAGCTTCAACGAGCGCGAGCGGACGGAAGAAGCGAAATTCAAGCACGAGCAGGAGCTCGCCTTCAAGATCCGCAACCGGCGCAACAAGCTGTTCGGTCTGTGGCTCGCCGAGCAGCATCTGGGCCTCACCGGGGACGCGGCGCTCGCCTACGCCAAGGACGTCGTCATGGCCGATTTCGACCTCCCCGGTGACGAAGACATCTTCACCAAGGTCAAAGCCGACCTGGAGAAGGCCGGCAAGACCTTGTCCGACCACTTGTTGAGAAAGCATCTCGACGAATGCGAGGCGATCGCCAAGAGCCAGGTGATGAGCGAGTGAGCCGGCCGAAGCCGGCTCCCGCACCCGCCGTCGCCACCGAACCCGCTCCGGCTCCTGCCGGTGTGAGCGGCCCACGACCCTCCGTCCAACCGCCCGGCGAGATCGGTGGGCCGACGGGACCGGAGCCCACTCGCTACGGCGACTGGGAAAAAGGCGGGCGGTGCATCGATTTCTGACCGGTCGACGGCACGCGACCGGCGAGACCCTCGCGGGCGGATGCCCGGGCCCCTCGGTGGGGGCTTCTCGACGCCGGTGGGCGCTCTAGCCTCGCCGTCTCGCCGACCTCCCCGAGGAGCATGCCGCGACGTGTCGCAAACGGAAACGGCGCCGGTGGGTGCCGCCCTACCTGTGAGCCGGGCCAAGCTCACGGGCCTGATCGTAGCCGTGACGATCCTCTGGGGCGTCAACTGGCCGGCGATGAAACTCGCCGTGATGGAGTTCGAGCCCTGGACGTTCCGCGTCGTGAGCGTGCTCGGGGCGGGCCTCACCCTGCTGGCGCTGGCCCGGCTCTCTGGCGAACCGATGCGCCTCGAGGGGCGGCTCGTCCTACCCCACGTCGTGATCTCCCTGGCCGGGGTGACGCTCTGGCACATGTTGACGGCCTTCGGCCTCCTCCACGTGGGTGGCGGCCGGGCGGCCATCATCGCCTTCACCATGCCGGTCTGGGCGACCTTGCTGTCGATCCTGTTCCTGGGTGAGCGGCCGAGCTGGTCCTCGGGCGTGGCGTTGGTGCTCGGGATGGTGGGGCTCGCGGTCCTGCTCGGGCCCGATCTCGGCCGGCTCGGTCGGGAACCGCTGGGTGCGCTGGCGATCCTGGCCGCCGCGCTCGTCTGGGCGATCCAGACCGTGGCCACCAAGGCCTACGACTGGCGGATCGGGACCATGGCCCTGTCGGCCTGGCAGCTCCTGGTGGGCGGGATCCCAATTCTGGTCTTCTGGCTCTGGCTCGGGGCGTGGCCGGATCCGGGGCGCGTGACGCCGACCGGCATCGTGGCGTTGCTCTACGTCGTGTTCGTGGCCCTGGTCTTCTGCTTCACGACCTTCTTGCGGATCGTTCGGCTGCTGCCGGCGATCGCCGCGTCGCTCAGCACGCTCGCCATTCCGGTGGTGGGCGTGGCGAGCTCGGCCTGGCTGTTGGGCGAGCCGGTCGGGGCGCGCGAGCTTCTGGCGCTCCTGCTCGTGCTCTCGGCGATCGCGCTCGTCTTGTTGCCGAAGGCTCTCGTGGCCCGCGCCGGTTGAGCCGAGGGTTCGGAAGGCGTTGGCCGCGGCTCGGCGTTCCTCTATAACCGACACGAGATCGCATCCATCGGACCGGGGATCGGACATGGCCGAAGTCGTCGTCAGCCGCCGCGAGGGCAGCGACCGCCAACGCGCGCTCGACGCCGCGATCGCCCAGATCGAGCGGGCGTTCGGCAAAGGCTCGTTGATGCGGCTCGGCCAGTCCAACGGACCGGTCGAGATCGAGGTGATCTCCACCGGTTCCTTGGGTCTGGACATCGCGTTGGGCGTGGGCGGGCTTCCTCGCGGCCGCATCGTCGAGATCTTCGGGCCCGAAAGCTCGGGCAAGACCACGCTCACGCTGCACGTCATCGCCGAGGCCCAGCGCACCGGGGGTACCTGTGCGTTCATCGACGCCGAGCACGCGCTCGACCCGAGCTACGCCCGCAAGCTCGGGGTCGACCTCGATTCGCTGCTGATCTCGCAGCCCGACACGGGCGAGCAGGCTCTGGAGATCGCCGACACCTTGGTGCGGTCGGGGGCGATCGACGTGATCGTCGTCGACAGCGTGGCGGCCCTCGTCCCCAAGGCCGAGCTCGAGGGCGAGATGGGGGAATCGCTGCCCGGTCTGCAGGCGCGGCTCATGAGCCAGGCCTTGCGCAAGCTCACCGCCTCGATCAGCCGGTCGAAGTGCCTGCTCATCTTCACCAACCAGATCCGCAACAAGATCGGCGTGATGTTCGGCAGCCCCGAGACCACGACCGGCGGCAACGCCCTCAAGTTCTATGCGAGCGTGCGCCTCGACGTGCGCCGGATCGGCGCCATCAAGGAGAAGGACGAGACCATCGGCAACCAGACCCGGGTCAAGGTGGTCAAGAACAAAGTGGCACCACCGTTCCGCGTCGTCGACTTCGATATCATGTACGGTGAGGGGATCTCCAAGACCGGCGAGCTCATCGATCTCGGCCTGCGGGTCGGGCTCGTCGAGAAGTCGGGATCCTGGTTCTCCTGGAACAATCAACGGATCGGCCAGGGCCGCGAGAACGCCAAGGCCTGGCTCAAGGAGCACCCCGAAGCCGCGGCCGAGCTCGAGCAGGCGATCCGCAGCCGCGCCGGTGTCGGCGTCGCCAGCATGGCCCTGCTCGAGGAGGATCGCCCGATCGACGAGTGAGGCGGGGCCGGCCGGGCGGCCGGCCAGCGGACTGCGGGACCAGGAGAAGCTCGCTTCGAGCCGACCCGTTCGGCGAGCGGACGGCGCCGAACGGAAGGGGCGCGGCCTCCGAGGTGGCCGTGCTCGGAACCCCGAGCAGGTAGGTGGTCGAGACGACCGATGGCGGATTTCGATCTCGTGGTCATCGGTGCCGGATCGGGCGGGGTCGCCTGCGCCCGACGGGCCGCCCATTACGGGGCGCGGGTCGCGATCGTCGAAGCGGACCGCGTGGGTGGCACCTGTGTCATCCGCGGTTGCGTACCCAAGAAGCTCATGCATCTGGGTGCGCATTTCCGCGACCTGTTCCGCGCGGCGAACGGCTACGGCTGGCGCACGGCGCCGCCGCGGCTCGACCTCGAAGCGCTGCTGCGGGCCCGCAACGCGGAGATCGACCGGCTCAACCGGGTCTATCTCGACATGCTCGCCAAGGCGGGCGTGCAACTCGTCGCCGGACGCGGGCGGCTCGCCGGGCGTGTGGACCGCGGGTTCCGCGTCAGGGTGGGTGGCCAGGAGCTGTCGGCCGAGCGGGTCCTCGTGGCGGTGGGGGCGAGGCCCTCGCTCCCCCCGATCCCGGGCATCGAGCACGCGGTCACGTCGGATTGGATGCTGGAGCGCATCTATCCTCTGCCGAACCGGCTGGTCGTGGTCGGTGCCGGCTACATCGGGGTGGAGCTCGCCAGCATCTTCGCTCGGCTGGGTAGCGAGGTGAGCCTCGTGTTCCGTGGCGACGCGCCGCTGCGCGGTTTCGATGGCGATCTGCGGCGCGAGCTGGCCGGTCAGATCGCCCGCTCGGGCGTGCGGCTGGTGCCCGGGGTTCGGCCGCAAGCCATCCGCGAGGCCGGCGAGGGTCGGGTCGTCGAGACGAGCGGCGGACCGATCGAGGCCGATCTCGTGCTGCTGGCCACGGGCCGCCGGCCGTTACCCAACACCCGCGACCTCGGCCTCGAGGAGCTGGGCGTGGCGTTGGCGGAGGACGGCACGATCCCCGTGAACGAGGCCTACGAGACCGCGGTGCCCGGCCTGTTCGCCGTGGGGGACTGCTCCGACCACGCCGGGCACGGCTCGCATGCGGGCCAGCACGATCTCACGCCCGTGGCCATCGCCGAGGGCCGGGCGGTGGCCGAACGCCTGTTCAACGCCAATCCCCGTAGGGTGATCTACGAGACCGTGCCCACCGCGGTGTTCAGCTTACCGCAGGCGGCGGCGGTCGGGCTCGGCGAGGAACAGGCGACCGCGGCCGGACACCGGGTGCGGATCTTCGAGACCCGCTTCCGGCCGATGATCGAGACCTTGGGCGGGGGTGAGGAGCGCGTGTTCATGAAGCTCGTGGTGGACGCCACGGACGACCGGGTCCTGGGCGTGCACATCGTGGGTGGCGAGGCGGCCGAGATCGTCCAGGGCTTCGCCGTGGCCTTGACCTGCGGGGCCACCAAGGCGCAATTCGACGCCACCGTCGCCTTGCACCCGACCGCTGCCGAGGAGCTCGTCACCATGTGGCGGCCGGTGCGCGGCTGATCCGTGACGGAGGTCGACGCCTCGGGCTGGAGACGGCTGATGAGTGGAAGTTGGACACCGGACAGCTGGCGGAGCAAGCCGGCTCGCCAGATGCCGGTCTACGAGGACGAGGCGGCGCTCGCCGCCGTCGAGCGGGAGCTCGCCACCTATCCGCCACTCGTGTTCGCCGGCGAGGCGCGGACCCTGCAGAGCAAGCTCGCCGAGGTGGCGGGGGGGCGTGCCTTTCTGCTCCAGGGCGGGGACTGCGCCGAGGCCTTCGCCGACTTCAACGCCAACAAGATCCGCGATTGGCTGCGTGTGTTCCTGCAGATGGCGGTGGTCCTCACCTTCGGCGCGGGCATGCCGGTGGTCAAGGTCGGGCGAATCGCCGGTCAGTTCGCCAAGCCGCGCTCCTCGCCGACCGAGCGCCGCGGTGAGGAGGAGCTCCCCGCCTACCGGGGCGACATCGTCAACGCGATGGACTTCGACGCCGAGGCCCGCCGACCCGATCCCACCCGGCAATTGCGGGCCTACACGCAGGCGGCCGCCACCCTCAACCTGCTGCGGGCGTTCACGGAGGGCGGCTACGCCTCGCTCACCCGCGTCCACACCTGGATGATCGACAACGTGGCGCGCTCGCCCTGGGGTCAGCGCTATCGCGATCTGGCCGATCGGATCAGCGAGACGCTCGACTTCATGCGGGCCTGCGGGATCTCGGACGCCACCACCCCGGAGATCGCCCGCACGACGCTCTACACCTCGCACGAGGCGCTCCTGCTCGGCTTCGAGCAGGCGATGACGCGGGTCGATTCCACCACCGGGCGGGTCTACGACACCTCCGCCCACTTCTTGTGGATCGGCGATCGCACCCGTCAGCTCGACGGAGCCCACGTCGAGTTCTGCCGCGGGATCGCCAACCCGTTGGGCGTGAAGGCTGGACCCACGATCACCGCGGACGAGCTGTTGCGGTTGTGCGACGTGCTCAACCCGCGCAACGAGCCCGGCCGCCTCACCGTGATCAGCCGAATGGGCGCCGACAAGATCGAGCGGCATCTCCCGCCACTCATCCGGGCGCTGCGGCGCGAGGGGCGCGAGGTCGTGTGGGCGTGCGATCCGATGCACGGCAACACGGTGACCAGCAACGGCTTCAAGACGCGGCCGTTCGACCGCATCCGCAGCGAGGTCGAGAGCTTCTTCGCCATCCACAAGGCCGAGGGTACCCACGCCGGCGGGATCCATCTGGAGATGACGGGCGACGACGTCACGGAGTGCTTGGGCGGCACGCAGGCGGTGACCGAGGCCTGCCTCGCCTCGCGCTACCACACCCAGTGCGACCCGCGGCTCAACGGCCAGCAGAGCTTGGAACTGGCGTTCATCATGGCCGAGGCGCTCAAGGAGGAGCGCCGCTCGCAGCGGGTGGCGGCAGCTTCGTGAGCCGGGCCGAACAGGGGTCCGCACCTGCGATGAGGAGCGAGGCGGATCCGGCGCGCGGCCTCGAGCGCGAGCCGCCGATCACCGCACTGCATCCAGCGGGAACCGAGATCGCCCGCCACGCCGATGCCTACTTCCTCAAGACCAAGGCGATCATCGAGCGGTACGGTGATTGCCGGGTCACCTACGCGATCTTCTTGCGCCGACCGGTCGTCGCCGCTCCCCGCTTGGCGCTCGAATGGCTGGCTCGGGCCGAGCGCGAGCGCGGCACGCATTTCGAGGTGGAGCTCCTCTTCCAGGAAGGGGATTGGGTCGGGGCCGGTGAGCCGCTCATGTACGTGAGCGGTCCGTTTCGCCATCTGGTCGATCTCGAGACCAATCTTCTACAGAAGATCGGGCCCGCTTGTGTCGCGGCGTTCAACGCCTATTCGATGTGCACCGATCTCCCCTATGTGGCTTTCTTGGCCATGGACGCGCGGCATTGTGCCGGGCTCGAGATGGCCGAGATGATGGCTTATGCCGCGAGCGTCGGCTCGCGCCGGGCGCAGAGCGAGAGCAACGCCATCGGTTTCATCGGCAGCTCGACCGACGCCACCGCTCACTTCTTCGGCCAGGAGCGTGGGCTCGGAACGATGCCGCACGCCTTGATCGGCTACGCCGGCTCGACCGTGCGGGCGGCCGAGATGTTCCACGCGACCTTTCCCGATGCCCCGCTCTACGTGCTCGTGGATTATTTCGGCCGCGAGGTCACCGACGCGCTCGAAGTCTGCCGGCGCTTTCCGGACCTCGCGGCCTCGGGTCGGCTCGGCGTGCGGCTGGACACGCATGGCGGCCGGTTCGTCGAGGGTCTGGACGTCGCCGCGTCCTATGCCGTGCTGGAGCGCCACGCGCCACAAGCGATCCGCACCTATCGGACGCCCGAGGAGCTCGCTTGGCTCACCGGAACCGGCGTGACGGCGGCGGCGATCTTCCACATGCGCGAGCAGCTGGATGCGGCCGGCTTCCCCAACGTCAAGATCGTCGCGAGCTCCGGCTTCTCGCCGCAGAAGTGCAAGCTCATGGCGAGTGTCCGAGCACCGATCGACATCATCGGCACGGGCTCTTATCTGCCCGAGCGGTGGAGCGAGACCTACGCCACGGCCGACGTCATCGCCTACGACGGGGTGCCGCGGGTCAAGGTCGGCCGCGAGTTCCTTTTCGAGCGGGCTCGGAGCACCGGCCGAGCCGGCCGTGCCCGCTGAGCGGGAGCTCACTCGGCGGACCAGCGGAAATCGGCCAGCCGGCCCGAGGCCACGCTGCCCGTGTCGTCGCTGTCGGCACCGACGCCGAGCTTCTCGACGAGCGGAGGCTCGGCGCCGAAGGCCGCGCGAAAGTCGGCGGCGACGTCGACGCGCTCGTCGAGCCACACCCCTACTGGTGCTCCCTGATCGCGCAGCACCCGCATCTTGGCGCCGGCCGGGAGGTAGGGATTGTCGAACCATCCCTCGATCCGGGCGTCGCCTCCCCAGACGTAGGTGAGCAGCGGCCCCGGCAGCTCGCGGCCGGCCAGCGCGGTGAGGACGGCACGCACACCCCGCTCGACCAGGCTCGCTCGAGCCGGATCCCAGGCGAACGCCACGTAGACCGCCAAGGAGCGATCGTCGCCACCCTTGCGGGTCAGATCGGTGGGCGGCACCGCGCGGTCCACGCGCCACCGCCAGCGCAGGACCGGCGTGCGGCGGGGATCGGCCGGAAAGTCCCGCCACAGCACGGAAACCGTGCCTCGGCTCTCGATCACCACCGTCCCGTCGTCCTCGATGCGGTAGGTGTTGCCGGGCTTGTCGCGAAAGGTCACCTCCTCCCAGCCGGCGAGGGCGGAAGGTCCGCCGACCGCGGCACGGGCGCGGGCCGCCACCAGGCCGGTCACGGCGGCACCCAGCAGGAGGCGGCGGGACGACGGGGTGGTCGGTTGCATTTCGCGTCTCGGTTCCGAGAATGGCCACGGGCAGCAGGGCAGGACCCGGCCGAGGGGAGGATAGGATGGACCAGCCGATCTGGCGACCCGATCCGGAGCGAGCGGCGCGAACACAGATCGTGCGGTTCGCCGCCGAGCACGGGTTCACCGGTCCGGACGCGGTCGCCGCGCTGTGGCGATGGTCGATCGATCACCCGGAACGGTTCTGGCAGGACGTGTGGACCCGCTTCGGCGTGGTGGCGAGCCGCGAGGCCGACGTCGTGCTGGAGCATCCGACGGCGATGCCGGGCGCGCGCTGGTTCACGGGGGCTCGGCTCAATTTCGCCCAGAACCTGCTGCGGCGGCGCGACGCCACACCGGCGATCCTGTTCGCCGGCGAGGATGGCCGACGCCGGGAGCTCAGCTGGGCGGAGCTGTGGGAGGCGGTGGAGCGCCTGGCCCACGGGCTGCGATCGGAGAACGTGGGTCTCGACGATCGGGTGGCGGGCTATCTACCCAACATGCCGGAGACCATCGTGGGTATGTTGGCCACGTCCGCGATCGGGGCGATCTGGTCGTCCTGCTCTCCGGAGTTCGGCGTGCGCGGGGTGCTCGACCGGTTCGGCCAGATCGAGCCCAAGATCCTGATCACCGTCGACGGCTATCTCTACGCGGGCAAGCGGATCGACATCCGCTCGAAGGTGGCGGAGATCGCTTCCCGGCTACCGAGCCTCGAGCGGGTGGTGGTCGTGCCGTTTCTCGACGAGCGGCCGGATCTCGCCGGCATTCCGAAGGCGGTGAGTTTGGCCGATTTCACAGCAGGTACGGCCGCTCCGCTCACCTTCGAGCAGCTTCCCTTCGACTACCCGCTCTACGTGCTCTACTCGTCCGGTACGACGGGCGTCCCCAAGGCCATCGTCCACGGGCAAGGCGGCACGCTGCTCCAGCACCTCAAGGAGCATCGGCTGCACACCGATCTGCGGCCAGGGGAGCGACTGTTCTACTACACGACCTGTGGCTGGATGATGTGGAACTGGCTGGCTTCGGGGCTGGCCAGCGAATGCACGCTCGTTCTCTACGAGGGCTCGCCGTTCCACCCCGGACCGCAGGTCCTCTGGGATCTGGCCGAGCGGGAACGGATCACGGTCTTCGGCACCAGCGCCAAATATCTCCAGGCTCTCGAGAAGTCGGGCTTCCGGCCGGGTCGGACACACCGTCTCGACTCCCTGAAAGCGATCCTCTCGACCGGCTCACCTCTGCTTCCGGAATCGTTCGATTACGTCTACGAGAGCATCAAGAAAGACGTCCATCTGGCCTCGATATCGGGCGGAACGGACATCGTCTCCTGCTTCGTGCTCGGCAATCCCGCCGGTCCCGTCTGGCGCGGCGAGATCCAGATGCGGGGGCTCGGGATGGCCGTGGACGTGTTCGACGACGACGGCCGACCCGTGCGGGGCCGAAGGGGCGAGCTCGTGTGCACCAAGCCGTTCCCTTCGATGCCGGTCGGTTTCTGGAACGATCCGGACGGCGCCCGCTACCGCAAGAGCTATTTCGCCCGCTTCCCCGGGGTGTGGCATCACGGGGACTGGGCCGAGATCACCGAGCACGACGGGATCGTCATCTACGGGCGGTCGGACGCGACGCTCAATCCCGGAGGTGTGCGGATCGGCACCGCCGAGATCTACCGGCAGGTCGAGCAGATCGACGAGGTGTTGGAGTCGGTCTGCGTCGGACAGGAATGGGAAGGTGACGTCCGGATCGTGCTGTTCGTGAAGCTGCGCGACGGCGTGGTCCTCGACGATGCGTTGCGGGAACGGATCCGCCGGCAGATCCGCGAGAACACCACACCTCGCCACGTCCCGGCGAAGATCGTCCAAGTCGCCGACATCCCGCGCACCATGAGCGGCAAGATCACCGAGCTCGCGGTCCGCGACGTGATCCACGGCCGGCCGGTGGCCAACGTCGAGGCTCTGGCCAACCCGCAGGCGCTCGAGCTGTTCCGCGATCTCCCCGAGCTGCGGAGCTGAGGCTTGGCCGCGGAGCCGCCGCGTCTGCGCGGACCCGCACCGAGTGTCAGCCTGCTTCGGGACACCGCCACCTACGCCGCTCCGGCGCTTGCGGCGCTGCTCGTCCTGGTCGGGCTCGGGGAGGGTGTGAGCTCGCTGGTCGCGGCCTCGGCGGCCGGCCTGGTCGTCGCGCATCTCGTCGCCCGGCGATGGATCGGGCAGATCGCCGCACTGGCCCGTTGGATGGTGGGGCTCGGGGGCGGTGAGGAGAGCCCACGGCCGGTGTCGCTTCCCGGCTCGGCCCTCGAATGGCTGATGTGGCCGGCTCTGGACCTGGCGCGTCGGGCCCGGCGCGCCGAACGGCAGGCCGCGGTGCAGGGACGGCGGCTGGCGACGATCCTGGAAGCGCTACCGGATGCCGTGTTGCTCGTGGACGCGCGCGGGACGATCGTCGAGGCCAACGCCGCAGCCCGCCAGAGCTTCCGGTTGGCGACGACCGGCCTACCGGTAGCGCGGGCGACCCGGGATCCGGCGGTCCTGGCCGCTCTGGGGGCGGCGCTCGGCACCGGCACGGCGAGCACCGTGGCCTTCAGCCCCGTCGACGATCATCTGCGCCGGTTCGTCGCGCGAATCCAGCCTCTCGAGAGCCTCGAAGGCGGGCGCGGGGCGATGATCTTGTTGCGCGAGCAGGGTGAGCAGCTGCTCCTGGAGCGCATCCGCTCGGATTTCGTCGCCAATGCCAGTCACGAGATCAAGACGCCGCTGGCGGCGATCATCGGCATCGTCGAGACGCTGCGGGGTCCGGCCCGCGAGGATCCGGCGGCCCGGGAGATGTTCCTCGCCACCATGGCGGAGGAGGCGGCCCGTATGCAGCGGCTGGTCGAGGATCTCTTGACCCTCTCGCGGGTCGAGCTGTCCGCCCGCCGCCCACCCTCGGAACAGGTGGCGATCGCCGGGATCCTGGGGGGAACCTTGGCCCGGATGCAGCCGATCGCCGCGGCGTCCGGCGTCCGGCTGGTACTGGACGCACCCTCTTCGCTGCCCACGGTGGTCGGCGACGCCGACCAGCTGCACCAGCTCTTGGGCAACCTGATCGACAACGCCATCAAATATGGTGGTCCGAACAAGGAAGTCCGGATCGAGGTGCGGATCCTGGACGCTGCACCCGCCGACGCCGGCCCGGTGGCGGGGCGGCCGGCCGTGGAGATCGCGGTGATCGACCAGGGCGAAGGCATCGCCCCCGAGCACATCCCGCGGCTCACCGAGCGATTCTACCGCGTCGACAAGGCACGCTCGCGGCGGATCGGCGGCACCGGCCTGGGGCTCGCCATCGTCAAGCACATCGTCCGCCGCCATCAGGGCCACCTCGTGATCGAGAGCGTGCTCGGCAAGGGCTCCCGCTTCGCGGTCCTGCTTCCCTTGGCCCCGGCCGATCGTCACACTCCTGTCACGAACTCGTCATAGGGAGCGCATGAGTCGCGGTCACAAACGAGGGCGGTTTCGGCTCTCGATGGAGGCATCGCCATGAAGCCCGTTCTGTCCGCCGGCGTGACAGCTGCTGCACTGCTCGGCTCGCAGCTCGCCTGGGCCGCGGTCGAAGTGAAGATCGACGGTTCGAGCACGGTTTATCCCGTAACCGAGGCGGTCGCGGAAGAGTTCCAGAAGCTCAAGAAGGGCGCGGTCCGCGTCACCGTGGGGATCTCGGGAACGGGCGGTGGGTTCAAGAAGTTCTGCCGCGGCGAGACCGACATTTCCAACGCCTCGCGACCGATCCTGAAGCAGGAGATGGAGGCCTGCAAACAGGCCGGGATCGAGTTCATCGAGCTGCCGGTTGCGTTCGATGCGCTGGCTGTGGTCATCCATCCCCAAAACAACTGGGCGGAGACACTGACCATCGAGGACCTCAAGAAGATGTGGGAACCGGCGGCGCAGGGGGTGATTACCCGGTGGAATCAGGTCCGAGCCGAGTGGCCGGATGCGAAGCTGTCGCTGTACGGGGCCGGCGCCGACTCCGGCACCTTCGACTACTTCACCGAGGCGGTAGTCGGGAAGGCGAAGTCGAGCCGAGGCGACTACATGGCGAGCGAGGACGATAACATCCTCGTGCAGGGCGTTTCCGGTGACCGGTACGCTCTGGGCTTCTTCGGGTTCGCTTACGTCCACGAGAACCCGGGCAAGGTGAAGGCGGCCAAGATCGTCAACCCCGCCACGGGTAAGCCCGTCGAGCCGAGCATGGAGAACGTGATCAACGGCTCCTACCAGCCGCTGTCCCGGCCGTTGTTCCTCTACGTCAACCGGAAGGCCGCCGATCGCGCCGAGATCAAGGAGTTCGTCGAGTTCTACTTGACCAAGGGGGCGGAGCTGGCACGCGAGGTCGGCTACACCCCGCTGCCGAAGGAGGCTTACGAGCTCGCCCGCTCGCGGTTCGCCGAGCGGAAGGTCGGGACCGTGTTCGGCGGCGTGCCGGAAGTCGGGGTGCAGATCATGGATCTCCTGCGGCGCGAGTTGAAGTCCTGATCCGACCGGGCACCGCGTTCCCGCCCTTTGCAGGGGTCGGCCCGGTGATGCCCGGCCGACCCGAAAGGTTCCGGTGATGTCTCTGGCACGCAACTCGTCGATCCGCCACCGCGTTCGTCATCGCGACCTCGTGGAACGGATGATCGAGGGCGTGCTGTTCGCCTGCGCGGCGTCCGCGGTGGCGGTGACCACGGCGATCGTCGTGGTCCTGCTTTACGAATCGGCGGCGTTCTTCACCCACGTGTCGATTGCGGACTTCCTGACCGACACCATGTGGACGCCCCTGTTCGCCGAGCCGCGTTACGGGATCCTGCCGCTTCTCTGCGGCACCGTTCTGGCTGCGGGCGTCGCCCTCCTGGTGGCGGTGCCGCTCGGCTTGATGGTGGCTCTCTATCTCAGCGAGTTCGCACCCGTTAGGGTCCGCGAGACGATCAAGCCGTTCCTCGTGCTCCTCGAAGGAGTGCCGACGGTCGTCTACGGCTACTTCGCTCTGCTCTTCGTGACCCCTTTGTTGCAAACCTTCATTCCGGATCTGCCCGGCTTCAACGTGCTCAGTCCCGGTATCGTTATCGGGATCATGATCGTTCCCTACGTGGCCTCGGTGAGCGAGGACGCCATGCGCGCCGTACCCAACGCGCTTCGCGAAGCCTCGTACGCGTGCGGTGCCACGCGCTTGCAGACCACGCTTCGGGTGGTGATGCCGGCGTCCGCGTCGGGCATCGCCGCTGCCTTCGCCCTCGGGATCGCCCGCGCCACGGGCGAGACCATGGTGGTGGCGATCGCGGCGGGGCAGCAGCCGAACTTGACGTTGGACCCGCGCGAGCCGGCCGCGACGATCACCGCCTTCATCGTCCAGGTGGCGCTGGGCGATCTGCCGCACGGCTCGATCGAATATCAATCGATCTTCGCGGCGGGACTGGTCCTGCTCGTGATCACGCTTTTCTTCAACCTCGTCGCCCACGTCATGCGCGTGCGGTTCCGGGAGGCTTACTGATGGCTACGGCCTCGACGCCGATGTCGGCCGGCGAGGCCCTGCCGGAGGAGGTCCTCGGCATCCGTGCCAACGTCGCGCGGCGGCGGCGGTGGGACGTGGCGTTCGCCGCGGTGGGCCTTCTCGCGACGTCGGTCGGGGTGGTCACGCTGTTGGCACTGTTCATCGACCTCCTGGTGTCCGGCTATCCGCGATTGAATATCGACTTCTTCACGAGCTTCCCCTCGCGCCGGGCGAGCGAGGCCGGCATCCTTTCGGCCTGGGTCGGCACCTGTCTGGTCATGTTGGTGACGGCCGTGACGGCGGTTCCTCTGGCCGTGTCGGCGGGCGTCTATCTCGAAGAATACGCGCCGCGGAACTGGATGACCGCGTTGATCGAGATCAACGTGAGCAATCTCGCAGCAGTACCTTCGATCGTCTACGGCCTGTTGGCCTTGGGTCTGTTCGTCTACGCCCTGGGTTTCGGTCGCAGCATTCTCTCCGCCGGCCTCACCTTGGCCTTGATGATCATGCCGATCATCGTGGTGGCGACCCGGGAGGCGATCCGGGCGGTACCGCACACGA